>Ga0172368_10006690_pt1 | contig 12324 bp, 10 predicted proteins | sample Lak11m_FD_114540 | JGI IMG/M metagenome (GOLD analysis project Ga0172368, IMG submission 114540) | Freshwater microbial communities from Kabuno Bay, South-Kivu, Congo - kab_022012_11m | ecosystem: Environmental > Aquatic > Freshwater > Lake | place: Democratic Republic of the Congo: South-Kivu...
AACCCTATTCTGGAACGGGTTATCAATAGGACCTATATGAGCGTCATAAAGAGGAAACCCCAGATATGGGATTATCTTTATGACAACCCTAAAATTTTTAAAAAGGCCCAGGCCCTGCGCGATTTCATCCATAATATGAATTTTGAAAAACTTCAGAATCTTTTGGATGATTTTAAGCCCGACGCAATCGTCTGTACTCAGGCATTTCCATGCGGCATGATTGCCGATTTAAAAACCCGCAACAGCCTTATTAAAATACCGCTTTATGGGATCCTTACTGATTATTATCCGCATTCTTACTGGATATATCCTACGATAGATTATTTTATAGTCCCTGCTCAGCAAAGCAAGGAGAGGTTAAAACAAAATGGCATCCCACAGGAAAAAATAAATGTTTTGGGCATTCCCATAGATCCTAAATTCAGCACTAAGGTTGACGCTAAATTTGTAAGGTTGGGCCTTGGATTGGATGTGAATAAGCCAGTTGTTTTGGTTATGGGCGGTGGCCAGGGGTATGGCCCTATAAAAGATATTGTTTCTGAGCTTGATAGTCTTTCGTTGGATTTTCAGACAATAATAGTAACAGGCATTAATGGAAGGCTTTTTAGGTGGTTAAACAGCCGCCGCAGGAAATTTAACAAAAAATTTGTCCCTTTGCAATTTGTTGAAAATGTAAATGAATTAATGGAGGTATCAAACCTGATTATTACAAAACCCGGAGGCCTTACAACTGCTGAGGCATTGGCAAAAGGCTTGCCCATGATAATTATAAGCCCTATACCGGGCCAGGAAGCAAAAAATGCGCAGTTTTTAGTAGAGGCAGGCGCAGCAGAAAAAGTTGATGATATATCTAAAGTTGGTGAAAAAGTTAGAGATCTCTTATCTAATCCCTCAAGGTTAAAAGAGATGAAAGATGTAGCTTTTAGCCAGGGACACCCAAACTCAGCAATGGAATTAGCAAGACTTATTCTAAGATGATACAATATTTTTTATATAAAATAGGAATGTGGATTGCTTTTATTCTGCCTGTTAAACTTTCTTACCCATTGGCCTCTTTTGTGGCCCTATTGCAATATAGATTCAGCCATAAAGACAGAAAAGCTGTTATTAATAATTTAAAAGTTATATTGGGCACTGAAGATAATAAAGTCGTAGAGCCCATGGCCAAAGAGGTATTTATAAATTTTTCAAAATACCTGGTAGATTTTTTTAGGTTTTCCCTCGTCGATAAAAATAATATAGAAAAATTTGTAAAGATAGAAGGCAGGGAAAATATTGAAGAGGCCTTTAAAAATGGCAAGGGTATCATAGCTGTTACTGCGCATATTGGAAACTGGGAATTGGCCGGTATTGTAACAGCTATTTTAGGGTATCCTGTTACTGCTGTTGCGCTAAGCCATAAGGACAAACGCGTAAATGATTTATTTGTAAGGCAAAGAGAATCAAAGGGCCTTACAGTTGTACCTTTAGGTGTTGCCTTAAGAAAATGTTACGTTGCCTTAAAGAAAAATGAAGTTATAGGCCTTGTGGGTGACAGGGATTTTACGCAGGGTGGTATTGACATGGAATTTTTAGGTAAAACTGTTAAGATACCAAAAGGGCCTGCAATGTTTTCTTCTAAATTAGGCGCACCCATAGTTATGGCATTTGCAATAAGGCAGCCCGATGATTCTTATAGGTTGATTTATAAAAAGCCAATTTATTATAAAGATACCGGTAACCCAGAAGAAGATATAAAGGCCATAACAAAAAAATTTACTGTCGAGATAGAGGCGCAGATAAAACTTTATCCTCAGCAGTGGTTTATGTTCAGGGAATTCTGGGCCGATGATGCAAACAAGGTCGATATATTATGAAAACAGTTGTTCTTGTGCCTGCTCGTAATGCCGTCCAAACAATAGGAGATTTAATAAAGCAGGTAAGTTCAGCGGGTTTTTCCGCTATAGTTGTTGACGATGGCTCTACTGACAGGACATTTGAGATTTCAAAAAGCGCCGGAGCAACTGTCATAAGAAATCATAAAAACCTCGGCAAAGGCGCTGCATTGCGCAATGGTTTTGAATATGTTTTAAACAGCGATTTTGATGCTGTCATTACAATGGATGCAGATGGGCAGCATGAGCCTAAGTTTTTGAAAGATTTTGTTGCTAAAGCAGAATCAACTGGCTCAGATTTGGTGCTGGGCAATCGTATGCACCAGCCGCGGTTGATGCCGCTTTTAAGGGTTTTTACCAACAGGTTTATGTCTGATTTATTGTCAAAAAGGGTCGGGCAAAATATACCAGATACACAGTGCGGTTACAGGTTGATAAGAAAAGAATTATTATCAAAATTTCATCTTTTAACTTCTAGGTATGAAATAGATTCCGAGATTCTTATACAGGCTGGGCTTCTGGGCGCACGCATCGAATCTATTCCTATATCCAGCGTTTATGATGACCAGCCAAGCCATATAAATCCTTTTGTTGACACGTTAAGATTTATAAGGCTGATATTGAGATCTAGAAAAAATGGATTTCGATAACCTTCGAAAAAAAATGGTAAGCGAGCAGCTGCTCGCCAGGGATATAACCGATAAAAAGGTCTTAGATGTTTTTTTAAAAATCCCGCGCCATAAATTTATCCTGCCGCAGGAGCAGACAATAGCCTATGGGGATTATCCTTTGTCAATTGAATGCGGCCAGACTATTTCCCAGCCTTATATCGTGGCGCTCATGACGCAGTGCCTCAAATTATCCGGCAGCGAAAAAGTCTTGGAGATAGGAACAGGCAGCGGTTATCAAACCGCGGTATTGGCGGAAATGTCCAAAGAGGTCTATACAGTTGAAAGGTTTAAGGAATTGTCCGAAAAAGCGCAGCTGGTTCTGTCGGAGTTGGGTTATAAAAATATATTTTTTAAAATAAGCGACGGCACTTTGGGTTGGAAAGAAAAATCCCCGTTTGATGCCATTATAGTTACAGCCGGATCTCCGAAAGCGCCCAAGCCATTGCTTGATCAATTGGCTGAAGGCGGCAGGTTGGTTATTCCTGTTGGAGAAGGGCTTTGCCAGATTTTGACTGTCTTTGAAAAAACCGGTAAAGATTTCAAAAAAACAGAGATATGCGGCTGCATGTTCGTCCCATTAATAGGAAAAGAAGCGTGGTAATTTTTTGATAATTTTTGATTGACAATATTCTTACAGCAGTATAAAATTAATGCAATTAAATATTCGGCAGTTTTAAGGGAAGTCCGTTAAATTCGGACACGGCCCCGCCACTGTAAATGCTGACGAAAGCTACAGATGCCACGCCCTATAAGGGTGGAAGGCGTAGCGAGTAGGTTAAAGGCATAAGTCAGGATACCTTAAGGCTGCTTAAAGAGAAATCAATGCGTTTCTCCGAAGGGGAGAAAGGCAAGTTTTTTATTTTAATGAGGCCACAATTTATGGAGCGAAGCGAACATAAATTGTATGGTCGAATTAATCCCGAGCCGCCAGTTGTTGCAAGCAACGGCGAGGGATCTACATAATATATGGTTAAACTGATAGTATTATTTTTGATTATATTTTTTTTCACTGGCACTTCTTATGCGGATTACTCGCGCATAGTTTCGCTTACCCCCGCTATTACCAGCAGCATATGCGAACTGGATGCCCAGGATAAATTGGTCGGTGTTACGCTTTATTGCCAGGTAAAAGATAAAGAGGTTATAGGCACTATGCTTGATGTTAATATAGAAAGGATAGTATCCTTAAAACCTGATTTGGTTTTGGCTGCGGAAGAATGGAATAGCCGGGCAACAATAGATAAGCTAAAAGATATGGGTTTGAATGTAGTTGTCTTTAAAAATCCTGACAGTTTTGGCAGTATCTGTGATAATTTTATAGATGTTGCGCGTTTAGTTAAAAAGGAAACCCAAGCGAATGATATTCTGCGCCGTGTAAAAGAAGGCGTTGATAATATTTATTCAAAAACAAAAACGCTGCCTGTTAAAAAAATATTTTGGCAGATAGATACAGTACCCTTGGTTACAATTAATAACAGCACTTTTGCGGCCGATTTAATAAAATTTTCAGGCGGGGTGAATATATTTTCTGACTTAGGTTCATCGTATTCACGCATAAGCCGCGAAGAGGTAATAAAAAGAAACCCGGATATAATTATTATTGCTGCGATAGGGAAACCTGCAGAGGAAGAAAAGATATTTTGGTCCAAGTTTAAGGAAATGACTGTTGTGAAAACCAACAGGATTTTTATTGTGGATCCATACAAGGCCTGCCAGCCAACGCCCTTAAAATTTTTAGGCGGGCTTAAGGTTGTGTCCAGGTTGATTAACCCCGAATTGTTTAAAGATGAATAAAAAGATATTATTATTTTTAGGCCTGTTGGCTATTTTAGGCGCAGTAATAGCCGGCGCTATATTTTATCCTAAGATTGACTCACAGGCATCAGTTATCATATGGCAGCTGCGTATCCCGCGCATATTCCTGGCATTTTTAGTAGGGGCAGGATTGAGCTGCTGCGGTGTTGTGTTTCAGGCGATGCTGCGTAACAGCCTTGCTGAGCCATATACGCTCGGGGTATCAAGCGGCGCTGCATTAGGCGCTGCAATGGCTATAATGTTTAACTTCGGTGTATTTTTTGTGACGACATTTTCGTTTGCCGGCAGCCTGGCTACAATTTTTCTTTTATACCTGATAGCCTCGCGTAAGCATTTTGATAACAATACACTGATATTGGCAGGTGTGGCATTGAGCCTTTTATTTTCATCCCTTGTTCTTTTGTTGTTTGCGATTGCAAAAAAAGAAGGCGTGCACAGCGCCATAATATGGCTTATGGGAGATTTGTCTTCGGCAAGGCCGGAAGTTATAAGGATAGTTTCAGGTTTTATTGCGCTGGGCATATTTATTCTTATAGGATTAGGCAGGGATCTGGACATTATCTGCATGGGCGATGAAAAGGCCAGGCATCTTGGGCTTAATGTAATTTTAACCAAACGTATATTTTTTATAATAGCGTCACTGATAACAGGCGCCGCGATTTCCGCAGCAGGCATAATAGGTTTTGTTGGTTTGATAATACCTCATTTTGCCCGTTTTTTATTTGGGATAAATCACAGGCGGTTATTGATAGCATCAGGCCTTATGGGCGCAGCGTTTCTTATTTTATGCGATACGATTGCACGGACTATAATCTTGCCGCTTGAGTTGCCGGTCGGCGTTGTTACCGGTATATGCGGCGGTTTATTTTTCCTCGGCCTTCTTGTAAAATCCAAAAAATGGGGTTCTGTATAGTATGAGCTTGTTGGACATAAAAGGAATTTTTTGCGGTTACGGCAACAAAGAGGTTATAAAAGATGTTTCTTTTTCCGTAGATAAAGGCGATTTTATCGGAATTATAGGCCCTAATGGCGCAGGAAAGACAACGCTTTTCAGGGCTATTACAGGCGTATTGGCTTTAGACAAAGGCAGTGTGTTTTACAATGGTGTTGATATATCAGATATCTCTCCCAGAAACCTTGCCAAAGACATGGCAGTAATACCGCAGATAATCTTTATGCCGTTTTCTTTTACAGTGGAAGAATTTGTCTTTATGGCGAGATTTGCTCATATGGACAGGTTTCAGCCGCCTTCTAAGATTGATCATGATGCAGTAAATGAAGCAATGTCAGAGTCAGGTGTAATGCATTTAAAAAACAGGGGCATATGGGAACTCTCCGGAGGTGAAAGGCAAATGGTATTGCTCGCCCAGGGGTTTGCCCAGACGCCTAAAATTCTATTATTAGATGAGCCGACTGCCCATCTTGATATCTGCCATCAGGCGGCAATAATGGGCACGCTTAAAAAATTAAATAAAGAACATGGTTTAACAGTTGTAGTTATACTGCATGATTTAAATCTGGCAAGTGAATATTGTAATAATATTATCTTGCTTAGTGAAGGAAAAATTTATAAGGAAGGGGGTGCAAGCGAAGTATTGACTTACAAGGCAATAGAAAAGGTTTATAAGACTTTGGTAATAGTGGAAAAAAATCCTTTATCCGGGAAACCATATATATTTTTGGTTTCACAACAAGACAACAAAACTGTCGTATAGGCAAAGGAACTCTCCGTGCGATTCGGAGGGCTGCCCAGCAACGGTAATATCCGTTTTGCGGATGAGCCCGGACTATTGACTATGCGGAAAGTATTCTCTCGGGAGGAGAAAGATGAAAAAAAATCAAAAGTTAAAAGTCAAAAGGCAAAAATATATGGTAAAGGTAAAAAGTTTTTACTTTTTACTTTTTACTTTTTACTTTTCAATTGTTTTACCTTTTCAAGCTTATTCTGCAGAACCAGAAAATAAATATGACCTCGGAAAGATAGTAGTTACTCCCTATCGTTATGCGGAAACCCTCAACAAAACTGCTTCAAGCGTTAACGTAATAACTCAGGAAGATATAAAAAACTCAAATTCTGAAAACATAATTGATGCAATCAGGGTTGTTCCCGGAGTAGCCGTGCGGGATTACTATGGCAACGGCGTCACCTCGGTGGTGGATATAGCAGGTTTTGGAGAACAGGCAGCCCTTAATGTTTTGGTATTAATCGACGGCAGGCGGGTTAATGATGTTGATTTAAGCGGCGTTGACTGGAGCCAAATTCCATTAAATCAGGTGGAGCGCATAGAGGTTATGCGTGGAGGGTCTTCAGGCGTATTATACGGTGACAACGCATCAAGCGGCGTAATAAATATTATTACTAAAAAAGGTTCAGGTGAGCCGAAAGTAAAATTGCAATCAGAATACGGCAGCTATGACCTTAACAAAGAAAGATTATCTTTAGAAGGCTCTCTAGATAAAAAACTTTCTTATTGGTTTAACGTGGGCCGTGATGCTACTCATGGTTATCGCGGCAATACATTTTCCAGGTCCAAGGATCTTGCGTCTAAAATCGAATATGATTTTACTGACAGTTTATCCATACATTTTAATTCAGGGCTTCATGCCTCGGAATATGGCATGCCAAGCGGCCTTTTTCAGCATCATATAAATGATAATAGCAGGGAGTGGGCCAGATACGGCAAGGATCATGCTAACGACGAGGATTATTATTTTGTTTTAGGTTCAAAGGCCGATTTTGTTAAATTAGGCGGCGTAGATGTTGATTTTAGTTATCGCCATAAAGACGCCAATTCGTATTTTCCGTCTTCCAAAAACGACACCAGGAAAAACGAGATTAAGACCTATGGTGTAACGCCCAAATACACGCTGGACGGCAATATCTTTGACCACGAAAATAAATTTATCACAGGGCTTGATTTATACAATGTTTTATATACATCTGATAATTTTACTTCTCCTAATGATTCCAATCTTAAAAGTTATACAAATATCCGCAAGGATTCCATAGGAAGTTATGTGCAGGATGAATATTCTATTTTTAAACAATTGGTTTTAGTTGGTGGGTATCGTTATGAACTGGCGCGCTATGCGTTTAATTATAATGATTTCGTAGGCGGAAACCCGCGCAGGGACGCCAAAGTGCTTCCAAAAGCCAAGGCTTTTAATTCAGGCCTCGTGTATAATTATAATGATGATTCCAGTGTATTTTTTAATGCGGGAAAAAGTTTTCGTTTTCCAGAGGTTGATGAATTTACCGGCATGTATGATAGCAGTTTTCACCAATTCCTTAACACAAATCTGAAACCGCAGTCTTCCATGAATTACCAGGTTGGCGTGCGGCATAAGTTTAATGAAATGCTTGACGGCAGTTTTTCTTTATACAGAATGAAGGTGAGGGATTATATTTATTTTAACCCTGTCGGCGGGCAGTGGGGTTTTGGTGAAAATGAAAACTATGATAGGACAATACATCAAGGCCTTGAATCTTCTTTTGATGCAAAGATAAGTAATTCAGCAAGTTTTTTTGGAAACTATACATTTACTAATGCTATTTTTGACGGCGGCCGGTATGATAAAAACGAAATACCTATGGTGCCCCGCCATAAAGGCAGCGCAGCCTTAAGATTTCTTTTAAATAAAGATTTAACATTCAATCTTATTGATACCTATGTTGGTAAAAGATACTTGATTAATGACCAGGCAAATGCTGTTTCAAGACTCAATGGGTATATGGTTGCTGATACTAATTTATCTTGGCGGTATAATGATTTGGTGGTTACATTCGGCATTAACAATCTTCTAAATAAGCAATATTCAGAATATGCCGTATATGGAACTGACAGCAGCAATGGTTTTGCCTACGATAAATGTTATTTTCCCAGCCCGGAAAGAAACTTTAGTTTAAAAGCCGAATATACCTTTTAGGCCGATTTAAAAAAGCGAATAATATGTTTGACAGGGCGTGCCTTTTAGGAGTAGGATTGTTCTATATATGATCTCTATATTTTTTGCATACATTTTGAATCTGATACTGGGCAGCCCGTCTTGGCTGCCCAACCCTGTCCGTGGGCTGGAATGGGTTATAAATAAACTGGAGGGATACCTTACTAGAAATTTCAGAAACCTAAAATTTGCCGGGATATTATTGGTAATAGGAGCCGTGGGTATTGTTTTTCTTGGCATAAATTATCTTTTCTGGAGTTTTGGGTCGATACATCCTGCGCTTAAGACGCTGGTTTCTGTAGTTTTGATATATTATGCAATTTCTATAAAAGGCCTGAAGGATGAGGCAGATCAGATAAGCGAATATCTTAAAAAAGACGATTTAAAAAATGCAAGGCAGCAGGTTTCCCATATTGTTGGTCGCGACACAGAAGAGCTGGATTCTGAGCAACTGATAAAGGTAAGCATTGAGTCAGTTGCCGAGAGGACGGTCTATGGCGTTGTATCAGTTTTGTTTTATGCTTTTATAGGAGGGCCTATATTAGCGTGGATCTATAAAGTAATAAATATGCTCGGTTTAATGGCAGGATATAAAAATAATTATTACAGGAATATCGGATGGTTTTCGGCTAGGCTGGATGATATTTTTAATTATGTGCCTTCAAGAATATCTTTTTTGTTGATATGCACAGCTTCGTATGTTTGCCGTAAGGATTTTTTAAATAGTTTTCGCGTAGGTATCACTGATGGCAGGCAAAGCCCAGATTCAAATAGCGCAATTGTTGAGGCAGCTTTTGCCGGCGCATTGGGCGTGCAATTAGGAGGCCTAAGTTATTATGACGGCCTGCCTGTTCATAAGCCGTATTTGGGCCAGCCTACTAAACGCATTGAGGTTAGTAACATAAATGAAACTGTAAGGTTGGCATATACGGCTTCGTTTATTTTAATGGGCGTAATGATAATAATAAATTATATTTGGAATATAATATAGAATGCCTGTTATTAAAAGAGTAAATAAGCACTGCAAATATTATCCGTGCCACAATGTCTTGGAGGATTGCACTTTTTGTTATTGTCCATTTTATCCTTGCTTAAATAAAAATTTAGGGTATTATATCATTGGTAAAAAAAATAAAAATATTTGGTCGTGCCAGGATTGCAGCTGGATACATAAAAAAGGCGTTGTAGACAAGATTTTTAAATTAATCAGAAAAAATATGTGCTGTAAAAAAATAAATGACTATTGATAACCCGATAAAAGTAGCGATTATAATTTCAGCAGTATTTCATAGTGTCATATTTTTTGCCTGGCCTTCCTTGAAGGTTTTTTTTCCCAAGAGGCCGGATAAGGTATCGGAGATTACCTATTATAAAATTGTCCAGTCCAGGCCTATGCGTGTTATTAAGCAAAACCCGCAACAGCAGCAACCCCAAAAAATAAACCAGGTTAAAAGATTAGAATCAACTATTCAGACCCCTGCTGAAAAAGAAAAGCAGGCAAATCCGCCACCCAAGCAGGAAGAACTTGCTAAAAAAGAACCCGCTTCGCCTGTAAAACAAGATCTAGTTATACCACCTGTGCCTGCAGGCGTAGAAAAAATGCCGGCATATTTGGATTATGTCCAGACAGTAAGGGAAAAGATTAAAAGGGTTGCTAATTTAAGGTATAAGAGATTGTATGCAGTAGGCGATGTCATGTTGAATTTTGTTTTGACTTCAGATGGAAATTTGCGGATTTTAAGGGTTGTAGATGAGAGGTCTGTCGATGATCAAAGGTTGAGGGATGTTGCCGAAGCAGCAATAAAAGAGGCAGCGCCGTTTGACCGGTTTCCAGCCGATTTGGAGTTCAGGGAGCTTTCCTTCAGCGTAGTTATTTCTTTTCAGTAATTTATAAGCAAAACCAGCCGGTTTTTACATTGACAATATAATGATATATGGTATACTATTATATTATTAATTATTAAATATAATAGTATATGTTATAAAATAAAATCCTAAAAGAGAAAGGGGTGTTTTAGTTTATGCCAACAGTTGAGGTAGGCCCAAATGAACCTTTGGAAAAGGCCTTGCGAAGATTTAAGAAAAAGATAGAGAGAGAAGGTATTCTAAGGCAGCTTAGAGCTCGCAAGCATTATGAAAAACCAAGCGTTCGTAAAAAAAGGAAGATGCAGGAAGCAAGAAGAAAAAGAAGATAAAATTTAATCTCGCCTTACACAGGAATTCTTCACTTATTAGCATTAAAATGATATTTAAAAATCTTAAGATTTTTATAGGTGTAATATGTCTGGTTAGCTTGTTTTTTTTATGTTGCTGCACATCAGGCATTGCAGGCATTACTCCGCGGCCGGATGAAGACACTATCAATGATCCTGGCCTGCCAAGGGAGGTACTGGATAATGGCCTGGTTATGATAGCCAGTGAGATACCTGGAGCAGAGATAGAATCAATAAGTATCTTTGTTAAGGCAGGAAGCGCCCAAGAAGCTGAATATTCCGGTTCTGGCATATCTCATTTTGTGGAACATATGATTTTTAAAGGCACAAAAATCAGGCGCGCCGGCAAAATAGAAGAACAGGTAAAGTCTTTAGGCGGCACAGTCAACGGGGGCACTACTTATGATTATACTAATTTTGAAATGAGTGTGCCTTTTGAAAGGTTTTATGAAGGCATTGAGATATTGTCCGACGCCATTATGAATCCTTTGTTTGACGCCAATGAATTTAAAAAAGAAAAGGATGTTATCCTGCGGGAGATCAATATGGATGAAGACGACCCCGGCAGGTATTTTTCTGAATTAATCTGGTCAAGCGTATACACAACTCACCCCTACCGTTACCCTATTATAGGCTATGAGCCGATATTTAAAAAATTAACAAGAGACGATTTGTTAAAGTATCATAAAGCCAAATATTGCCCAAACAATATAGTAATAGCCGTTGCAGGCCCTATTAAACCCAGAGAGGCATTTGCAATACTTAAAAGCCAGTTTAAAAATTTTAAAATGAATTTTCAGAATGTAACTGTCCTGCCTGAAGAGCCATTGCAGGTGACAAAGAGAGAAGTTTCTCAATCAAGAGAAGTTTCTCTTGCGCGGCTGGCCGTTTGTTACAGGGGCGTCCCTGTTAATAACAAAGATTTATTTGCCTTGGATGTGTTGTCTTTAATATTAGGCCAGGGCGATAGTTCAAGGCTTCATAAGAAACTTGTGGTAGAGAAGGATCTTGCATATTCAGCAGGCAGTTTTAATGATACGTCTAAATATCAGGGATTTTTTGGCGTAGCATGTTTATTGGAAGAAAAAAATATTCAGCCTGCGAAAAAAATAATATTTGATACAATAGAAGATTTGAAATATAAGCCGATAAATGATTCGGAGCTTGCCAAGGCAAAAAGGGTTGTCTTGACTGATTATATTTTTAGTCTCGAATCGGTTTCGGGCCAATCAAGCGAACTGGCATTAAATGAGGTTTTATGCAATGATGTGAATTTTTCCAAAAGATATATAGAAGGGATAGATTCCGTTACTGCCAAGGGCATACAGGATGTTGCCAGGCGTTATCTAAATGAAAACAGCATGACTGTAATAAGCCTCAAGCCTGCTAAATTTGAAGGTGCAATAAAAAAAGAAGAATTTTTTAGGAAAGAAAAAGGCCTTATAACAAAAATTGTTTTGAATAACGGCGCGCGCCTTTTGGTAAAAGAGGATCATAGCTCGCCTGTTGTGTCTATAAATATATGTTTTCCCGGAGGCACAAGGTTTGAAGATATTGATAATAACGGAATATCAAACCTTATGAGTACGATGCTTACCAAGGGTACAAAGACAATGACGCAAAATCAGGTATCTGATTTTGTTGATACAAAAGGGGCAATATTTGAAGCCTATAGTGGCAATAATGCCTTTGGCTTGGATATGAAGATTATTAAGCAGGATCTCAACCAGAGCCTTGATTTTTTATATGATTGTTTATCTCAGCCGTCATTTGATTCAAGAGAGTTTAATGTTGAAAAACAGAGAG
>Ga0172368_10006693_pt1 | contig 12320 bp, 10 predicted proteins | sample Lak11m_FD_114540 | JGI IMG/M metagenome (GOLD analysis project Ga0172368, IMG submission 114540) | Freshwater microbial communities from Kabuno Bay, South-Kivu, Congo - kab_022012_11m | ecosystem: Environmental > Aquatic > Freshwater > Lake | place: Democratic Republic of the Congo: South-Kivu...
GGAGATTCTCCCTGAAGGACTTACATGACAAGGCAATTGCTTGGAAGATATGCAGTGACCATTGCATAACCCTTGCCGATGTCAATAAGAAGAGGTTTATCAGGTCGGTATTGGGTGCTTTGCAGGTGTCGTGCCCTGATAAACCGACCGAAGAATACCGCGCCATGACGTGGGATGAATTGCAGGAGATGGATAAAAACGGTATCGAAATCGGTTCTCATACCATGAATCACCCAATTCTATCTCGAATCGGGCAGGAAGCATTGACGGAGGAATTGGGCACCTCCAAAAAAACCTTGGAGGCAAAATTGGGCCATGGGATTTCGACTTTTTGCTATCCGAACAGCGGTCCGGGTGACATCAATGAAACCGTGATCGCATCAGTTCAGGAAGCCGGGTATTCTGGAGCTGTTTTTGGAACGGATCTCAAGACATGGCACCCCGACAAAGTTCCAAGAATGGGAGTAAGTTCTGACCGCACCGATTTTCTCTGGAAGTTGTATGGGGGAGAATTGCTTCAGCAATCGATACGAAAGGGATGAGAATATGTCTCTAGACCCCCTAGTGAGTGTTATTATCCCTACTTTTAACAGGAAGGAAATGGTGGCAAGAGCCATCGAAAGCGTATTAGACCAAAGCTATAATAACCTCGAACTTATTGTAATAGATGATGGCTCATCCGATGGGACAAGAGAATTCCTTAAAAAATATTGTACCGACAAGCGATTTAATTATTATTATCAGGAAAATAAAGGACAGAGTGCAGCAAGGAATCTTGGAATAAGCAATTCAAGAGGCGAATATATCGCATTATTAGATTCCGACAATTATTGGATTAAAGAAAAACTTAAAGAACAAATTGAATATATTGGTGTAAAAAAGGAATATGATATTTTATACAGTGAAGTATTCCTGGTTGACCAACAAGGTGATGTGATAAATAAAAACCATTCCAAGCGTTTTTTAGGTAATATCCTTTTGAAACTCTTACAATGCAACTTTGTGACCAATAATACTGTACTTGTTAAAAAAAAATGTTTTGAGGAAATGGGAGGGTTCGACGAAGATCTGCGTTACGCGGAGGACTATGACTTGTGGTTGCGTTTTGCAACTCGTTATCGGTTTATTTATCACCCTATGGCTGTTACCTACTACTACTGCGAAGGGGATCGTCTCTCGTCCAATGAAAAAAAAGTTCTCGATGCCAACAATAGAATACTTTCTCGATTTTTTCAGATGTTTCCCGAAATTGTTTCCAATCGTGTGAAAAAACATGCCTGGAGCCGGTTTCACAAATGGGAGATTGAATCCAGATGGAAATCAGGTCAGAAGCCTTCAGTTAAAGAACTCGCCAAATTGATATACCTAAATCCGATGTATATTCAATCTTGGAGACTCATGGCCAAAAGGATTATTGGATTATATAAAGAATATCAATGATAAAAAAAATAGTTATGAATTCAATGTCGAGCGTGATCGTGCCATTAGTTAAGACGGCCATTACTTTTGTCATGGCACCATTAATCGTCCATGCTTTGGGGAACTATGATTACGGGGTTTGGGAGATAGTTTTTTCGGTCGTAGGTTACATGGGTGTTCTTGATCTTGGCCTCATGCCGGCCATCGTACGTTTTGTGGCACGTTATCATGCACTTGGGGACAAGGAAGAATTAAATAGAATCTACAGTAGTGCCATGGCATTTTTATTCCCCGTAGGTTTATTGAGTTCGATGGGACCGCTTGTCTTCTCTTACTGGGCGCCGCACTTTTTTGTTAACGCACCTACTTCAGGTGGCATGAAATACACGATATTTTTTATTATTGTTGGAAGTCAGGTTTTTTTTACTTTTATAGGTTCTATCTTTGACTGCTATATTGAAGGGTTACAGCGCTACGCCCTGAGAAATTATACTACTATCGCGTTCTCAATTATTGGCGCATGCGTTATGTATCCTCTTTTAAACAACGGTGGTGGGCTCATTACATTGGCAGCTGTTAACACCATTGGATATTCGCTTAAATATATAATTTATGGATTACTATTGTGGCAGGCGAAGAATGGGGGTTACAGTTTCAAGGGAAAAGATGTATCGAAGAAGACTCTTAGGGAACTTTTTGGCTTTGGCCTAAAGAGTTTTGTTTTTGCTGTTTCACTACGAATTTCAATGCTGGCCGATTCCCTTGTCATTGGAGCAGTTCTTGGCCCAGCAATTGTACCTTTTTATGTTATACCGGTAAATTTTTTAAGTCATGCGCGCAATATAATCTGGGCAATGACAAGAAATTTCATGCCGGTGTTCAGCGAGCTTGATGCTGTAGCGGAAACAAGTTCAACTCGAAATCTCTTTTTCGCTTGTTCTCGTTATGCTTTAGGAATTATTATCCCAATTATAGCGGGGGTTTGTATTCTTGGCCCGTCATTTCTCAAACATTGGATGGGAGAGGAATATGCAGAAAAAGGAACCCTTGTCCTGTACATTATAGCAGCAGCATACATGATCCAATGGCTTAATCCTTTTTCAAATCGATTCCTTACTGGGGTTGGGAAGCATGGCATTATGGCGAAGATCGGTATTGTAAGTTCCGTTCTGAATTTGGGACTCAGCCTCTTGCTTGTAAGATTTGTCGGAATAGAGGGTGTTGCCCTTGGTACGTTGATCCCTGCATTAATATTCGAGCCGTATTTATTATACCAGACATGTAAAATAATGGAGACCAGTGTATTGTATTATTATAGAAATGTCTGGCTACCAATGATATTTCCAACAATATGTTTTATTTTTGTACTGGAATGTGAAGGAATGTTTTTACGGAATCATTCTATTCTCGATGTGGTTATTCAGGCTACAATTGGGATTGGGGTGTATATGCCTATATTTATTGCAACAGCAATGAAGTCTGATGAGCGAGTCAAAGTATATTGTCACTTACGTAATAAAATATTTTCGGTTGCATGATTTTGCCGATATTATTACTTTTTATAATTAGTTATTTTTTACATTTTTCTGCCCGTTTTCCTGCACTTAGTGCAATGAGGATTGACTTTGTACTCGGCGGACTGCTTCTTATTGTTATATTTATGACGCAATTGTCGGATAAGTGGCGCGTTTCCATATTGACGTCAAGACGTCTAAATATTTTTTTGATATATATATTTTTAAGCCTTCCAGTAGTTACATGGCCAGGCTCCGTAATTCGTTTGCACCTAATTGAATGGATTAAGGTCGCACTTTTTTATATTTTTGTAATCAGCGTTGTGCGTACGGAAAAACAACTCAAATGGATTATGACAATTTTCCTTGTTTGCCAAACATTCCGGATTCTTGAACCGCTGTATCTTCACATTGCCACAGGGTACTGGGGAGACGTTGCATATACCCATGTGGGGGGAGTGATGACCGGCCTCAATCGTTTGAGCGGGGCTCCGTTTGATGTGGTCAACTCAAACCAGCTTGCTTGGGTGATTGTTACCACTCTTCCCTTTTTCTTTTATCTTTTATGGCAAGGTGAAATAGTATGGAAGGTGATATTTCTTGCCACCACTCCATTTTTTGTCCAAGCCATGCTCTTAACCGGTTCACGCAGTGGGTTGATTTCGTTGGTTGCGACAATAGGCTGTATTATATATTATGGCAAGAAAAGGTTGAAATATTTAATTATTGCTATTGTGGTACTTTTACCGGTGTCATTCTTTGTAGTTAAAAATATGACTTCGGGTCTTCTAATACGTTATGAGTCACTTGTCGTATCTGGTATTGCTGGATCTGATACTGCACACGGTAGAATAAATGCGTGGAATAAACAATTTGAATCAATATTGAACAATCCTTTGTTCGGTAACGGATTGGGGACATCCAGGGAAACCAATTTTAATGTTATTGGTGGAAGCTCACAAATCACTCACAGTCTCTATATAGAAATCTTACAAGAAACTGGGATTATCGGGTTTGTGCTCTTTATGCTTTTTGTGGCCTCGATTATAAAGATCCTCGGGGAGGCGAAAGTACTTCTGGAACAGGCAGGCAAAGATGGCAAGGATTGGCTCTATAGACTTATATCCGCAACCCAGGTATGGGTGTTTATGGACCTATTATACAGTTTTTCTTGTTTTGGTTTGAGAAGTTGGGAATGGTATTTTTTCGGTGGTGTTGCGACGGCCTGTCTTGCTATTGCACGGGATTACGTCGTCTCGTCGGAACAGCTTGTGCAGGATGATAATGTTTGGAGTAAGGCATGATATCCATAGATAACCAACAGGTGGACAGGAGTGATGCCGTGATACCAAAAGTGACTGCAATTATTCCCTGTTACAATCGGGAGATGTTCATCCGTGAAACGTTAGAGAGTGTTTTGGGGCAAAGCTACGAGAATATGGAAATTATTGCCGTGGATGATGGTTCTACTGACCACACTCGGGAAATTCTAGAGGAATACCGCGACAGGATCAAAATTATGGAGCACAAGGGGAGAGAAAATAAGGGGCAGTCGGCTGCTATAAACTTGGCTCTACACGCATCGCAAAGCGATTATGTGGCAATTTTGGATAGCGACGATCTCTGGTTGCCGACCAAGATAGAGAAACAGGTGGATTTCCTCGAACGTGATCCAAGCACCGGTTTGGTCTATGCGAATGGGTTGGTGATTGATGAAAACGGGAGGAAACTATGGAAGATTTACCCCGAGGGCTATAAGGAACTGAATAAGCCGGGGGAAGTTTTAGTGAACTGTTATTTCCTTCTTCCAAATAATGCCTTGCTCCGGCGGTCTGTCTTTGAGAAGGCAGGAGATTTCGATGAGACACTTCGGTCCGCACAGGACCATGACATGGCGATCCGGGTTGCGGAAATCACATGTTTGGGATACTTGGATGAAATATTGTTTAAATATCGAAAGCATTCCGATAGCCAAAGTTACCGCTTTGCAAGGAGGCGGTGGGGAAACGGGTTCATTATTTACGAAAAAGCTCGCAAGAGGTACCGATATACTTGGAACGTCCGTAGACGTCGTTTGGCAGTACTGAACTTTCGGATGGGGCAGTGTCTCTTGGAAGAGAGTGCTTTTCTCCGTGCTATCCCACATTTTTTAAAGGCGGGTCTCCTCGATCCAAGGCGAGCGATACGGCTCATCGTGGGGCGGGAAAGTGCGGGCGGCCTTCATTGACACTAAGAAAAATCAAAGGGATATAACCAACAAACATGTGCGGAATTGCAGGAATTGTCAATAATAGCGGAGTACCGGTCGATGTCGGCTTGGTCCAAAGAATGTGCGAGACCATCTGGCATCGAGGTCCTGACGCCGAAGGAATCTGGGTTCAGGGGGCCGTTGGTCTCGGGATGCGGCGTCTTAGCATCATCGATCTTGCCGGGGGTTCGCAGCCGATTTTCAACGAGGACAGATCGGCGTGTATTGTTTTCAATGGTGAGATTTATAATTACCGGGAACTCAGAAACGATTTAGAGAAACGAGGATACCATTTCCACACTTCTTCCGACACGGAAACAATCATCCACCTATATGAGGAATTTGGCGAGGATTGCGTTAAACATCTGCGGGGAATGTTCGCTTTTGCCATTTGGGACCAGAAAAAAAATGTGCTTTTATTAGGCCGCGACCGCCTAGGTAAGAAGCCGCTTTACTATCTGCATGACGACAAAAAGTTAATTTTCGGATCTGAGATCAAGTCAATACTCCAGCACCCAGATGTGAAACCGGAAGTATATCGTCCAGGAATAGTCAATTACTTGGCCTTTGGTTATTCGCTTGATCCGGATACTCTTTTCAAGGGAATCAGCAAACTGCCACCGGGACATACTCTGACGTGGAAAAATGGCCGGGTTACTGTTTGTCGGTACTGGGACCTGGAATACCGTCCAGACTACTCAAAGTCAGAACAACAATTTCTTCAAGAAACTGAAGAGTTATTGAGTGAAGCTATCAGGATTAGACTTATGAGCGAAGTGCCACTCGGCGCCTTTCTCAGCGGGGGGATCGATTCCAGTCTGGTTGTTGCTCTTATGGCCCTGCAAATGGGGGAGCCAGTCAAAACCTTTTCCATCGGCTTCGATGACCAGCAATATAATGAATTGCCCTATGCTCGCATGGTGGCGAACAGATATGGGACAGATCATCATGAGGAGATAGTTCGACCCGATGCAGAAACAGTCATTCAATATCTGATCCGGATGTTTGACGAGCCCTTTGCTGATTCGTCGGCGATTCCGACCTATTATGTTTCAAAATTGGCTCGTCGCCACGTGTCGGTAGTGCTCTCCGGAGATGGGGGAGACGAGATTTTTGGAGGCTATGGCAGTTATCTGGACAGTCATTTCAGTGGTTACACAGATCGCATTCCACAAATTGCCAGGCAACTTTTATTGGGCAAATTGGCAAAACTTCTCCCCGAAAACTTCCCGGGAAATTATACCATGCATTACTTGGCTGCCACTCAAAATGAACGATATATGCTTAAGGGATCCAAAGGGCTTACATCAAAACATCAGGATGTTTTCAGCGATAATTTTACTCAGGAGATAGGCAGCACTGACCCTTCGCTGGCTTTGAAGCACTATTGGGATAATGTCAGTCATCTTGACAGTTTATCTCGGAGGCAGTACCTGTCAATCAAGACCTATTTGGCTTCTGATATTCTTACTAAGGTTGACCGGGCAAGCATGTTCGTTTCCTTGGAAGCAAGGGCGCCGATGCTTGACCATAAACTTGTTGAATTTGCAGCCACAATACCACCGCATTTTAGAATTCACGAACGAGTGACGAAATACCTTCTTAAAAAACTAGCTCAAAAGTATTTACCGAATGAACTGATCAACCGTCCCAAGATGGGATTTACCATGCCGGTAGCTCAATGGATCAATCGTGAGTGGAGGGAAATGAGCGAAGATTTAGTCCTGAGTGATCGAGCGATTCAAAGAGACAACTTTAATTCCAGGTACTTGCGGCAAATCGTCAATGAGCATCGTCGAGGAAGGCGTGATCACAGTTACATTATCTGGACCTTGATGGTTTTGGAGATTTGGTACAGGGAAATTATAGATGGGAAAAAGTAGTATAATTGTTTTCAATTAGGAACAGGACAAAATTTCTACAAAAATAAATATCTTGTTGTTGGTGCGTTGGCCTGGAGGAGGAATCAGGACATTTTTTAAATATGTATATCTAAATTTTGATACAAAAATATATCATTTCACATTAATGGCCCCGAATTATGATGGTTCTGTATTGTTAGCGCAGGAACTTGAGCGATTAAACATTAAAACAGTTTTTACTAAAACTAATAAGTCATTTCCTTCCCTCAGTTTCTCTGCAGTATTTAAGGAAATTATTACAGGGCGCTATGATGTTGTGCATTCGCACGGATTTTCGTCAGGTATTTATGCATCTGTTCCGGCCAAATTGAAAAAATTGCGCCATGTGATGACGGCGCATGATATTTTTAATGAGGCTCAATTTAGTGGATACAAAGGTCTAATAAATAAGTTTATCATTTCCATATTGTTTCAGTTTATAGATAAAATTCATTGTGTTTCAGATGATGCCAGAGATAATCTAATAAGATTTTTTCCAAAATTGAAAAACATAGTTACAATTCCACACGGGATAGAGATTAAACAATTTCTCGATGCTGATGTCAGAGATTTCAGGGAAGAATTGAAATTGGGGGCCGATGTCTTCATCATTGGTTTTTTAGGAAGATATATGGCCCCAAAGGGTTTTAAATACTTAATTGATGCTATGAACAAAGTTTGTAAACTAAATGCTACAACAAATCCAATTGTAATTTGTTTTGGAGAGGATGGAGGATTTCTTAATAGGGATCGTGATAGGATTCGGAAGTTAAACCTTCAAGATAATTTTATTTTTGTGCCATTCGAAAAAAATCCGGCATCATCTTTAAAAGGACTAGATGTAGTTGTAATGCCATCTCTATGGGAAGCGTTTGGCCTGCTTGCTATCGAGACTATGGTTGCAGGTACGCCAATTATTGCAAGCAATTGTATTGGGTTAAGATGTGTCTTGAAAGATACTCCTGCTATTAAAATACCAGTAAAAGATAGTGAATATCTTGCCTCTATGATAGTTAAGGAGATGAATGACTCTAGTAAGAATATTTTCAAGAAATGGTCTAATGAAAACGCCTTGAAATATGATGTAAGCAGGAAAATAAAATTGTATACAGATTTGTATGAATAAATGCATGTTGATCTGTATAATATTTCACGAGTGCTTCAATTATTCGCCTATTATTTATTGTTGCGCGAGAAATTATATTGTCATCATTGATTGAGTTTATATATAATCGTTCACCGATATTACTTCAAAACATATTGGTCTCTTTGTACGGGCTGAAACTCAGGCGGGAGCGGTATGGGGGGAATTCAGATCGCTACTATTATGAACTACTGGCATCGCAATACCTTCGGGATGAAGTTCTTTCGGAGAAGGTTAGTAATGCATTCGTCCATATTGCCCGGCATGCAACAAGGACTGTTCCCTTCTACATCGATTGGGCGGCAAGGGAAAAGATACGTGAGGAGGACATTCGTGGAATCGGAGATTTGAATCGATTTCCCATCGTCCAAAAAAACGATATAAAAAATAATCCAAAACGATTTATTTCCTGTGCAATACCTCCCTCGCGCCTGTTTCGTCTTTTCACAAGCGGTACTTCGGGTAGTCCCATGACGGTGTACTGTGATTACGATTCTCGTCGGCATCACTATGCCTTTTTCCGACGACTTCGTTCTTGGTTCGGTGTTGATTTCGGAGGGAGGAGGGCAACCCTTTTCGGGCGAATCGCCGTGTCTTCCAACCAGAAACACCCTCCTTTCTGGCGGTACGATATCGCCCAACACAACATGTTGTTTTCCTCTTATCATCTCTCCGAGGAAAACATGGGTCATTACTATCGGAAGTTAAAATCTTACAACCCGGAAGAGATCATATCGTATCCGTCCAGCGTTTATCTGCTCGCAAAATATATCCTTTCGAAAAAAATGGAACCCCTCCGTCCGAAGGTCTTAATTACTACAGCGGAGACTCTGACCGATTTACAGCGGGATGTTCTTTCGAGAGCCTTCCTGTGCCCGATCATCGATCAGTACGGGAGCACTGAGATGACCCACTTTGTTTCGCAGTGCGAGCATGGTACCTACCATGTCCACCCGGAGCACGGGATCATGGAAGTACTCGATGCTGGAGACCAACCGGTTAGGGAAGGGAACGCCGGAAGTGTCGTTTGCACCGGTCTCATCAACTATGCTATGCCGCTGATTCGGTATCGCCTGAACGACATGGTCGCTCTTGATAGCGGGAAGTGTTCCTGCGGGCGAAATTTCCCGATCATCAAAGAGATCTTTGGAAGGATGGACGACCTGATCATCACGCCTGAAGGAAAAACCATTGGACGGATGGATCCGGTTTTCAAGGGACTTACGGGAATCTATGAAACGCAGATCATCCAGCATGCCATAGACCGGATCGAACTGCGGATTGTCCTGGACCCGGCGGACCGCGAACGGATACTACGGGAGCTGGAAGGGGAACTTCGGAAACGTCTTGGCTCTGAGGTCATGATCGACATGATGGTTGTTTCTGAAATACCAAAAGATAAGAACGGGAAATTCAGAGCGGTCGTGTCCAAATTGAAGCATAGCGTGAATGCAGAAAAGGGCTGAAACCGTAAGAATCCGGGCGGTTGGCGATGTATGCCTCGGCGAACATCCATTCTGTATCGGGTGGGGGGGGCGCTCCACAATCCTGCGCTCGGGGAGTTCATACCCATTCGAATTCGTGCAAGAGGTATTGTGCGAAGGGGATATTGTTATTGCCAATCTGGAAGGCCCCGTTTCGGAATCCGAGGCGTTGGACGGGGGCATAGGGAATCGGATATTTAAGGGAGATCGATATGGGGTGGAGGCCCTCAAGCTTGCTGGGTTCAACGTCGTTAGTATTGCCAATAACCACATATTCCAGCACGGGTCGGCCTGTTTTCAAGAGACTATCCGAATTCTTGCCCAATATGGCATCTTACCGGTTGGTCTCAGAGAAGGAGGAAGAACTGTCCCCAAGATAATGGAAATCAGGGGAATACGATGTGGTATTCTCGCCTACTCCATTGTTCCCGACCCCTTCCGAAAAAACGAACAACATGGAACACCCCCGAATTTCGATGAAATGATTTCGGAGATCCGGGAATTGAAAGAGGAAGTGGATCGCGTCGTTGTGAGCTGTCATTGGGGGCTGGAACTGATGAGGCGGCCAGAGCGGAGGACTCGGGTACTTGCTCATGCCATGTCGGATGCTGGTGCGGATCTGCTTATCGGTCATCACCCGCACGTATTGCAGGGAGTAGAGGAATACAACGACTCCTTGATCCTGTACAGCCTTGGAAATTTCTTCGTGGATTTTCTCTGGTCCTCCGCGTTACGGCACTCGGTCATCGCCGACATGAATATGCCGATTTCCGGGCGAATAGAATATAAGTTGATTCCCGTGATGGTCAGTTCGGAACTTCGGCCTATCGTTACGAATAAGCCAGAACAGTTATGGCGTCAAAGGTTCATGCCCAAAATTGACAGCATCGCGAGGGTGCCTTCTAAGGGGAGTGATAGGGCCGAATTCATTCACGTAAACCGACTTAATATGTATAACCAGCTTCGCAAGATCGCATTCCTCTTTCGCAACTGGAAGCGGTTAGATCCTATAACAAAGCAATTCGTTAGAGATAAAATATACGGATCCTTATAAAATGGAAATGCCAATTTTAATCATAATACATTATGCCCGAAGTGGGATCACATCTCTTGTTACATCACAGATATTGAATGCGGATAGGGATGCATACAACTTCACAGTCCTCCTATTCCAGAAGGACGATGCAATGGAACAGACTCTGGGAGCGGCCGGGATATGTGTTAATTGTATCCCAGTGGAGGGAATCACCGATCTTCCAGGGGCAATAGCGAGATTTATTCGCCTGATTCGCAAGATTAAACCGGCAATTGTTCACACTCATTCATTTCTGCCGCGATTGTTAACCCGTGCTGCCATTTACGTTCAGCGCAATCATAATTTCCGACATGTCACAACCTTCCACAGTGACTATCCTTATCTGCACGGGGGTCTACTTCGCGATCGATGCAAGCGAGTGGCGGAAAAGTGGGGAGTCCGATCACAGACGTGGGTAACGTTCAACTCGCAGTTTGTCCGTGATATCGTTTCAAGGATTTATCATTTGGAGCAGGAAAATACGACATTGATTTACAACGGAGTATCAGTCCAGGGGATACGGGCAAAGTGTAAACAAATTACGAGCTATCAAAGCGACCAACAGTTTAATATACTAAGCGTCGGAAGACTCTCGCCGCAAAAAAATTTCAGCCTCTTGATCGGATCATTAAAAAAGATCGTCGAATTGTTCCCTGCTGCTTGTCTCACAATCGTTGGGGATGGCGAAGAGAAAGGGCGATTGGAAAATTTGATCGCAACTGAGGGGATTGGAGATTCCGTTCGATTGCTGGGATGGAAAACTGATGTAACACCATATTTAGAGGAAGCCGACCTCTTTGTCTTGCCTTCGCTTTACGAAAGCTTCCCAATATCCATCCTTGAGGCTGGTCTTCATGGACTTCCGGTAATCGCTACGGATGTAGGGGGCATCCCGGAAATAATCCGAAGTGAATACAACGGGATCCTTCTTCCGGCAGGGGATCGGTGTGCACTGGAAAAGACAATAATATCGATGATGGCCAATCCGAAAATGCGCACGGAGTACGGGAATAATTTATTAAATCTTGTTCTCGAAAAATTCACCATAGGTACCCATGTAGATCAGATGCAATCGCTCTACCGGCGAATATTATCTGAAAATGGCATCGTTGCCGCTTAGAAAACGAGCTAGTAGTCTGGAGCAACTAACGACATGGTTCGAAGATTACAAAGAAAACCATCCCCACAGGGGCTTGAAGATGCAGTTGCTGAGGGAATACAGGCAATCCGTAATCGGCACATGATCCTATCCGGTAAATCAGATTTAACTCCTGTATTTTATCTGTATTTGCATTGAGAAAGGTGGTATTTATATATGCGTAAATATTATTATAGTAATAAATTGTCTATTGATGATATGACAGTTGATCATAGAGCAAGAATCATATTGCAACTAATTCCAGATAATAATCTGACAGGAGTTTAAGAGATAACCCATCTCGCTCCCGTAACCGACCGATATTGAACGGGTTTTCCCATGCGTTTGCGTAAGACCCCACTCGCCGCCCATGACTTTACCGCCAATCGCAAACAAA
>Ga0172368_10006695_pt1 | contig 12317 bp, 5 predicted proteins | sample Lak11m_FD_114540 | JGI IMG/M metagenome (GOLD analysis project Ga0172368, IMG submission 114540) | Freshwater microbial communities from Kabuno Bay, South-Kivu, Congo - kab_022012_11m | ecosystem: Environmental > Aquatic > Freshwater > Lake | place: Democratic Republic of the Congo: South-Kivu...
GAAAATTATGAAGAATTTAAGAATGTAATAATGAAGTCAGAAAACCTAATATTTATTAGGACTGAGGTCAAGATTAGATCAGTCAGAGGAGAATTTTAGCCGAAGATTAGACACAACCAAAAAGTTCACGATCAATACCAGAGCGATCGTAGCAGGAAGAAATACCCGCAATAACCGGGCGCTTACAGACGAACCCATAAATGAACTCAATGGCCAGTAATGCTGTCCTGCAGCAAGCATTATCCCAAAACCCAGGAATACAAAAACAAGCGCCGTTGTCAAAGCTACTGGTATTATGGTTCCCCCATATAACAATGGAGTCCCATACAAATAACCAAGCAGTACCACAAATCCGGCAAAGATTACAAGGGTTGCAAGAAATGCTGCTGCAGCTCTGGCATGCTGTCTGCCTGCCGCCGGGGAAGTAAGTAATAATAGAAGCGCTGACCCGGCAAGTAAAAAGTTTGCAGCCGTAATGGGAGACATACGACCTATAGGAACACCTTCAAATTTATCCGGGCTGGTTATAAGCAATCGCTCGATATCAATTTTCATTCCAACAAAAAAATCGATAAATATTATAAGGCTGATCAGAAGAACGAGAAAAACACCAATCTTTACTAACATCCTGACATGTGGAGACGCAGGCTGGCGTATATAAACAAGCAACGCGCTGCTCAGTACAATAAACAGCAGGACAGTGCTCAGCGCCATCGGAATATAATCCGGGCGGATTCCGGCAAGAATGAGCCGATTTAATATCCAGCCCAGAATCGCAATCCCGCTGATAAATGCGGTTATCACAAAGCAAAAGAGTATCAGACGCCTTATAATAACCTCTTGACGACCTTCATACCCCATAGCCATACTTTTCCGGATCGTAGATATTTCTCCCATTTTAAGGTTCTCCCTTATTTTTCGTCTCTATTGGTAGTGTAAATGTAACCGTGATCCCTTCTCCGTACCTGCTTTGCGCCCATATCCTCCCCCCATGCAATTCCACCAGCTGCTTTGTAATCGCTAATCCTAACCCGGCGCCTCCGTATTTCCTTGTTGTTCCCATGTCAAGCTGCTGGAATGTTCGAAACAATTTGCCCATGTCCTCGTCCTTAATGCCGATGCCTGTATCAGATACTGAGATTTGGGCCATATCGTTGACTTTCTCCACCCTTACCGTAACTTCGCCCCCTTCAGGTTTGCCAAACTTCACAGCATTGCTTAAAAGGTTGAAAAGAATCTGCTCGAATTTATTTCTGTCAGCATCTATGAACTCAATTTCAGGATCAATTTCTTTTTTAAGAATTAAGTTGCGCTTTTGCGCATCTGTTTTTATCAGGTTCAGAGAATCATTTATCGCATCTGGCAAAGAAATACTTTCAATGTTCACTTTAACTTTACCTGCTTCCATCTGGGTAATTTCAAGAATCTGTTCAATGAGATTGAGAAGATGCCTGCCACTCGTTACAATATGATCAACGTAGGTTTCCTGCTTTTCATTCAACTCGCCTGCGGTTTTCCTCTTCAGAAGCTCTGAAAAGCCAAGTACAGCATTTAAAGGTGTACGCAATTCGTGGCTCATGTTAGCAAGGAACTCTGATTTTGTCCGGTTTGTACGAATAAGGCGCTCTGTTTCGATTCGTAATTCCTCAGCTTTCTTATGGTCTGTGATATCCCTGATGATATCTGTTAATCCGGCGATATTCCCATCACCATCTATCAGAGGCGAAATCGTGAGGCTTACATCTATTTTAGTCCCATCTTTGCGCATGCGTATAGTCTCAATACCACTTATGCCCCTTCCAGCTACCACATCATTGACATGTTGCTGCCTTTCTTCCAGCAATTCCGGAGGAACTATTAGCTCTGAGAATTTCTTCCCAATTACTTCTTGCGCAGAAAAACCAAACATCTTCTCTGCACCTTTATTCCATGAAGTTACTATGTCTTTAAGGTCTTCTATTATTATTGCATCGTTTGCGTTATCAAAGAGGTTTTTGTACTTCCCCTCCGCTGCTTTTCGAAGTTTTTCCTCAGCTATGGCAAGCAACTCATACGGCAAATCAACTGAAGATTTGTATAATGATAGGAAGATGAAGTAAAAGCCTGCTGCTTTGATCAAATGTGCCGGAATCTCATAGGTGAAGTAAATAATATCGGCGAAAACCAGAATAATAAAGCCGTATATTAAATAGGTTAAATACTTTTCTCCTGTTTTCCGGATCCTCTTTGTGTAGAGATAGCTTCCATAAAGAATGAGAAATGAGGTTATGGGTAATGTAAACATCCTTGCGGTTGAAATCCCGCCTTCGGGAGTGTATATCACTGGCAGGCTCTCATGAAAGAATATAACTAAAACCGATAGGAAAAAAATTAAAACAACTGAAAGAGTAAATAGATAAGTTCTGGTAATCAGGTTTGGCAAAGTATCTTTGTAAATATAAACGCTTGCCAAAAAAAACGGCGCAGAGACAAGTCGAGCCATGAACCAGAACTCAGCCGACTTGACTGGTGTATTTGGAGTGATTAAATCGGGCATAAAAGGATAGGAAAACGTGTGGAAGAAGTCGAGAACGCCTATGATTAGAAAAGCGCTGCCCAAAAAAAGAGTGTGATTATCTTTGCTTTTCCCGTATGCATACCATGTCATTGCAAATATGGATAATGAGATGAAAACGGTGAGAAGCTCAGCGATGCCTTCAATAAAATTTTTCAAAACATCTGGTATGAATTTATCGAGGAAATAACCTGCAACAAAAAGAAATGCGACAAGTGCACAGATTTTATAAATACGCTTCATTTTTCCTCATTTTTCACTTTCAAAGGAAGCGTGAACGTGAACGTGCTCCATTCCCCGTACTTACTTTGCGCCCATATCCTGCCCCCATGAAGTTCCACAAGCTGTTTTGTTATCGCAAGCCCAAGCCCGGTGCCTCCATATTTATCGCTGATTCCGGATTCAAGCTGTTCGAATTTATGGAAAAGCCTGGTAATATTTTCTTGTTTGATCCCTATACCGGTATCTGAAACTGAAATCTGCGCCATAACGCCTTCCTTTTTCGCTGTAATGGTTACAGTCCCTCCCTCCTCTTTGCTGAACTTTATTGCATTGCTGAGTAAATTAAAAAGAATCTGTTTAAATCTCTGTTTGTCAGCCACAATAATATCAAGTTCCGGGTCAAATTCCGTTTCCAGGAGCACGTTATGCTTCATTGACTTTTCTTTTATCAGAGAGAGAGTTTCTTTAATGGTTGCAGGCACCGACATCTTCTCGGTTATAAGTTCAATTTTGCCGGCTTCTATCTTTGAGAGGTCGAGAATATCATTAATAAGGGTAAGCAGGAACTGATTGCTTGTAAGAATATTATCCACATAATGTTTCTGTTTTTCGCTTAATTCTCCCGCCATGCCCTGTTTAAGAAGTTCGGAAAAACCTATTGACGAGTTCAAAGGTGTGCGAAGTTCATGGCTCATATTGGCTAAAAACTCGCTCTTGGCTTTGTCTGCAGCTTGAAGGCGCAGGTTTTCAAGGCGTGTTTCTTCTGCCTGTTTGCGCTCGGTGATTTCCTGCGCCGTCCCGCGCAACCCTATGATATGACCCTGGGAATCGCGTTTGGTTTCACTACGGGCTGTGATCCAACGACGTGGTCCTTCCTTACAGGCAAGCTCCAAATCGAGTTTATACGATTCCCCGGTTTGCATGTTTCTTTTAACTGCCGCATCAAGCCTCGCCGCGCTCTCAGGCGTGTACGCCTTTAGATGCTCCTCATATTTCGGCGGACTCTGTGCCGGATCGAAACCATAGATGCGATAATATTCCTCGGACCATGTGATGGTGTCCGTCGTGGCATCCCAGTCCCAGCTGCCAAGCCGCCCGATACGTTGGGCTTCTTTCAAATCTTTCTCGCTTTTGAGCAATGATTCTTCTACACGCATGTGCTGAATGGCCAATGCATAAAATTCAGCAATACGATTGACTGCGTTTAAATCCCGATCCGTATAATCCCTGGCTGAATTTGATAGCGCGATTTGTCCTACTAATTTACCACTTAGAAAAACAGGGACTGAAAGAAACTTTTCAATTACTATGTGTCCTTTCGGGATTCCCTTTGAAGCATAATGTTTCACTGGTACATTTGTATAAAACGGCTCCTTTGTATTCATAGCATGTCCCCATAATCCGTTATAGAAACCATCTGCCCCTCGTGGGAATCTTATTCCACACGATTTTTGTTCTGTTATCTTACATTCAGCTTGCATCATTTTTGTTAAGGTGTGCGCAATAAGGTCTCCTGTAGTCGGGTCGACTTCAGCAACGAAACCATGTGCGCTGCTTGTTAATTGTCTGCTTTTCTCCAGTATTATGTTAGCTATCTGTTCAATGTTAGCGCCGGCAGTCACAATCGGAACATATAATGAGGAAAGAGTTTGATTAACGGCCAGGTTCCATGTAATCTCTTCCTCTGCCTGCTTGCGCATGGTTCGGGCACGCAGAACCATTATGCCAAATGCCAGATCGCATGTAAGTTCATCCAGAAACCGTATTTCGTCCGGGGTGAAAACATTGATCTCCCCGGAATAAATCAGGAGAACTCCGAATACCCTTGCATTTTCGTCTTTAAGAGGCAGGGCGATACCAGAACGATAACCGCGCATCAAAGCGCTTTCGCGCCACATGGCCATCAATGGATCGGTAGCGAAATCCTGGATATAGACTATTTCACCGATTCGGATAGCTTTTCCAGCCGGACTTTGTCCGCGTTCCGTGTTATCTGCCCATGTAAGTTTAGCTTCTGCTATGTACCCATTATCGAATCCAGCCCATGCTACAGGTCGTATGGTTTTGGCTTCATCATTTTCGGCATATCCCACCCAGAACATGCGGTAGCCGGCCTCGTCGCAAACGATACGGCTGATTTCGTTAAGTAATGCCTGTTCGTCCTCAGCCCGCATCAAGGCCTGGTTACAGTTGCTGATGGCCCTTAGTTCTCGATTTAGCCGACGCAGTGCCTCCTCCGCCCGCCTGCGCTCGGTGATATCCCTGGCTGCTGCAAATACACCAGTAACATTTCCAACATTATCCTTATACACAGCAGCATTGTAAAGAACATCTTTTGTGCTGCCTGAAGTGTGCCTGATAGCAAGCGGGTAATCCTTTACAAATCCTTTCTCGAATACCTGCCGGTATCCTTCCCTTGCTTTTTCCGGTTCAGTGAAATAAACTGAGAAATCGCTCCCTATCAGGTTCTCACGTGAAACTCCGGTCACCAATTCAGTGGCTTCATTCACATCTGTAATCTTGCCCTCAGGGCTGATAGTGACCAGTGGATCAAGGCTTGCCTCGATCAGACTGCGGGTGTATAATGATGCTTCATGAACCTTCTCCTCAACCAGCCTGCTCTGTGTTATTTCCCTTTGGAGTACCGAATAGGGCCGTTTGACCGAAGTAATAAAAACACCCCGGTAGATAACGAAAAAGGCAGCGACTTTGTAAATATGCCCCAGGACGTTAAAGGTATCGAAAGCACCTTTATACAATGTGAAGGCAAGCTCGCTGAAGATGCAGAAAATAAATGCGGACAGGAAATAAACAAGCAGTTTATCCCTGGTTCTTATGAACCGATTCCAATAAGTAGCGAATGAAAGAGTAAACAGGAAAATTATGAGGTATTCAGAATACACCTTGAATGGCGTGAGTCCTTTTCCCTCGATAAATGTAACGGGTAGGCTTGAAGGGAAATATATGACCCCTATAAAGACAAATCCGGAGACGATAAGTGCAGCGCTTAGCAGAACCATCCTGGATATCAGTCGGTTCTGTGAATTCGGGTATACGAAAGAGCTGGCAAGAAACGCCATCGCCGTCACCATCCTGGCCGCAAGCCATAGCTGCTGGGATTTGATATTAGAACTCAGGGTTACAAGAGCTGGCATGCCCGGATAACTGAGCATATGCATTAAATCTATCAGGCCCACCGCCAGGAAAGCACAACTTAAAAACAGGGCATGACGGTCCCTGGACTGGTCATACGTATACCAACCTACACCGGCTATGGAAAATGAGACAACTATACTGAAAATTTCTGTAAAATTGTGAAAGACCAGATAAGATGAAGCATCCACTGTCCTATAAAATATAGTTGGTAAAAGGTCAACTATCAGGAAAGAAAATAACGAAAGGATAAAGAGCCCTAGCAGGATGATCTGAGGTGATATTTCTTCCGGTCTTTTAATCTTCATATGACCCCCATCTTTTTCATTACGAACGGTATCAAAAACGTGAAGGTGCTGCCTTCCCCGTACTTACTTTGCGCCCATATCCTGCCACCGTGCAATTCTACAAACTGCTTTGAAATCGCAAGCCCTATACCTGTACCTCCGTATTTTCGATCACTTCCTGTTTCCAGTTGAGTGAATTTCTGGAAGAGTTTACCCACATCATCTTCTTTGATTCCTATTCCTGTATCAGTGACTGAAAATCTTGCCATATCGCCTTCTTTTTTCGCAGTTATTGTAATAGTTCCCCCCTCTGGCTTGCTGAATTTTACGGCATTATCAAGAAGATTTAAGAATACCTGTTTGACTTTCTGTTTATCTGCGTTTATATATTCCAATTCCGGATCAAAGTTTTTCTCAATGAGCACATTCTTTTTTTCAGCCTTTTCCTTAATAACGCCGATTAACTCATTCACAGTTTCAGGAACAGGAATATTCTCTATATTCAGTTCTATTGTTCCTTGATCCATCTGGATGATATCAAGTATCTGGCCGAGGATATTATGCAGGTTATTGCCGCCTGTAATAATATTATCTACGAATTGCTCCTGTTTTTCATTCAATTCCCCTGACATTTTCTGTTTCAGCATTTCGGAGAAACCGAGTATTGCATTCAAAGGCGTTCTGAGTTCATGGCTCATTGTTTCCAGGAAATTCGTTTTTGCCATGTTGGCATGCTCAGCCTCTTCCTTTGCGAGAATCACCTCGCGTGTGCGTTCATTAACCAGTTCTTCAAGATGTTCACGGTATTTCTTTAATTCCTCTTCTGCCAGCCTACGCTCGGTGATGTCGCGAGCTGTGGCATATGTGATTCCCTCATTTTTATCATAGTTAGCGCGCCATGATAACCACCTGGTTGTGCCGTCTTTGCATAAGTAGCGGTTTTCGAAGTTGAGTGAAAAACCAAGCTGAATTTGTTTTGCCATTTCATCAAGCGTTTGCTGTCGGTCATCGGGATAGACGAAATCGATAAACGGCTTTGCCAGAAGCTCAGTCTCGGAATATCCAAGCACATTCAGGCATGCAGGATTTATCTTCTTGAAACAACCATTAGGATCGGCGATGGCCATAAGGTCAGAAGATATCCGGAAAAATTTGTAAAATTGTTCCCGTTCCAATTGGGCCACCTTGCGCTCATCTATTTCCTTTTGGAGTTCTGCGGTTCGCTCTTTTACTAATTCCTCAAGATTTTCACGATATTTTATTAATTCCTCCTCAGCCCGCTTGCGCTCCGTAATATCCCGAACGGTCGCCTGGAGAACCTGCTTATCATTAAACTGGAATGCTGTCAGTAATACCTCGGCAGGAAAATCTTCTCCGTTATTTCTTCGATGCATCCATTCAAATCGGTTCATTCCTTTCCTGAACGCCTCTGAAATTTTATTATTCGCGGCTGTCATTGAATCCACGCCATCAGGCTGATTGGGTGGTGATACGTTTGCCGGATGCACTTTTATAAAATCTTCTTTTTTCAAAAACCCAAATATCAGCAACGTTGCATTATTGCAGTCAAAAAAGCCTTTTTCATCCAGCAGCATGATCGCATCTGATGAACTTTCATACAATGTGCGATATTTCGCTTCGCTCTCCCGAAGTTCATTAGTGCGTCCATTCACCATTCCCTCGCTCTTTGTAAGTCTCTCAGACAATAAAGCGACTAATAAACCAATAACCATAAGCATAAAAATCCGGGGGATATCATCGTAACTGGACATCTTAAAAATAACATCGCTAACAATCAGCAAGGCTGCCAAAAATATGACAACTATCAGGCCTTTTCTTTTCCACCATAAGGATGCAACGATTATAGGAATATAAAAAAAGTGGGAAAAAATAATGCCTGTCCTGAGTATTGCATGAAAATAATAAGTGAGAATAAAAGCGATAGCTAATAGGATGAACATTACAAGGATTTTAGATTTTTCTTTTAAATCGATCATAACTTACTTTCCATCATTATTCTATCTCGCGTTCAACCACATGTCTTTTGTCAGGTTTTTTCTTTCATCTTCTTCGCCTCAAGCGGTAGTGTGAATGTAAACGTACTGCCTTCCCCGTATTTGCTCTGAGCAGTTATTCTTCCTCCATGCAATTCTACAAGTTTCTTTGAGACCGCAAGCCCAAGGCCAGTCCCATCGTAGTGTCTTTTGATCCCTGAATCCAGCTGTTCAAATATACGAAACAGCCTTCCCATATCTTCTTCCTTAATTCCAATGCCTGTATCCGAAATTGTGAACTCAGCCATATCTCCTTCCTTTTTCGTTCTTATGGTGATGGTTCCTCCCTCAGGCTTGCTGAATTTTATTGCATTGCCAAGAAGGTTGTACAGGATATGTTTGAATTTCTGTGCATCAGTTTCTATTACATCAACTTGCGGATCAAGATCGGTTTTAATCAACAGGTTCTGCTTCATTGCTTTTTCTTTGAACAGGGCAAGAGTATCATTAATGGTCATCGGGACTGACACCTTCTCAATCAACAATTCCATTTTACCAACTTCCATTCTGCTCATGTCAAGAATACTGTTAACAAGATTTAGAAGGTTTTTACCTCCCGTAAGAATTTTATCCATGTATCGCTTCTGTTTTTCATTTAATTCCCCGATCGCGGCTCCTTTCATGAGTTCCGAGAAGCCGATCACAGCGTTCAAAGGAGTACGAAGCTCATGGCTCATAATCTCCAGGAGTTCAAGTTTGGCTTTGCTTGCAATAACAAGCCCCTCGTTCTCAAGGCGTATTTCTTCGGATTTTTTGCGCTCTTCTTCTGCCCGGCGCTGCTCTTTCTCCGAGGACTCAAGTGCCTCAAGCATCTTATTGATCGAGCCTGCCAGGCTTGAAAGTTCGTCGCCACCTTCATCACCAACCCGCGCCGACAGTTCTTTTGTTGTACTGATGCCGGTCACATCGGAATTGAGACGGGAAAGCCTTGATATGATCAATTTATCCAGAAGCCATAATGTCAATACTCCGAAAACCAGCCCGAGTACAATAAGTGAGATGAGAAGATACTGCATGCCCATCCGTCCTTGATTAAAGATGTCCCTGGCCATGTCCACGCGCATCATAAGAGCCGGAGCACCATGGACATCATTTAATAGAGTGTAACCTGCAATCGATTTTTCATTGAAAGGCCGGACAAGGATTTTTTCATTCTCTGGAAAAGAATCACGCGTTGAAAGGAAGTCGGAAGGCATCTTTTTATCATCAAGACGATACAAAGTAACATTTAACAGGGTTCTTCTCCCTATCAGTTTGATTTCTTCGTCGTCCAGATAGCGACCCCAGATAACTGAACCCTTTATCGGACCTGTTCCTTCATTGGTAAGGATCGGTCTTGAAGCGATGAGCATTGGACCTTCAGGAAGAAGAATTATACCTGTTATGCTGCTGTTTATATTCTGATGATGTAAAAGAATGCTGTCGATAGAAATGTATTCTTGCATGCCTTCAGGAATGGGCATTGTTGCCTCGTTCTTGAGGTCAAAGCCGCTTCCATAGGCAACACCGCCTGTTGAGTTAATAAAAAGCATGAGGTTGACCCTGATCTCGATGAAAGTTCTGTCAGCTATTTGTTCTGTTATGAAATTGGGGTTTTCACCATTTACAAATGTGTATGTTTCATTCCATGCTGCCCAGTCACCCACCACACCATTTAAGACAGAGATTTCCTCTGAAATCGCATCATTTACCCTGTTAACATTCTTTATGGTATCCCGTTTTTCTATCTGGGAGAACCCGTTTAGCACAACGGCTGAAGAGATTACATAGAGAAGTGCGATCAGGAAGAAAATAGAAATACCAATGATCAGCAATGTTTTTTTGCGCAGCGACATTGGATAGCTTTTCAAATTCCCTCCTATAGATTATTTAAGAGTGGTTCTTCCGCAAGTGGCGAATATCCCTGCATTTTATTGAGGATTTTCATTGTATATCCTCTTGTTAATTTAATTTTTCCCTTACCGTGCGGCATACATTACTAATCATAAACAACCCCAACCGTTTTTCCCACGTAGATTAAAATCTACTAATTATGGTAATTATAGTTATCAGTACAGATATATCTATTGTAGCTGTTGTCAATGGCAGTGTTACCATTATACAAGTTACGTTTTTCAAATAGTGGGATATTTAATTCCATAATTTCTTTGATCAAAATTTTTCTTAATAAAGTATATTAAGTAAGCAGTATCATAATACTAATGCTAATAATATATTATTTACGCACATTGTGAAATAGTCTTCGCGAACCAAATTTATTGATAAAAGGAAAAGAACGATGTCCACAGAAGTATCAACAAATTTTACATTAAAAGTCGTAGAAGCCTTCCTAAAAGACGTAAGTCGGGGTTTGGCCAGGGTCGATCCTGAAGATATGAAACTGCTTGAAGCTGAAGTGGGAGACATAGTTGAGATCACGGGTAAAAGAACAACTGTAGCAAAACTAATGCCTACCTTTTCTGCAGATCGTGGCAAGAACATCATCCAGATCGATGGTATCATCAGGGGAAATGCACAGGTGGGTGTAGGTGAAAGGGTAAACATAAAAAAGACGACCGCCCAACCTGCCTCAGTAATTGAACTTTCATATAATAAATCAGCCCGGCGGGATAGCAGGTCTATCGGTAAATTATTGGGGGGTTTGCCGGTTATAAAAGGCGATATAGTGCGTATTTTCTTTGGATCACGATATCAGGAATATACAATTATAGGCACACGACCCCAGGGCGCAATAATAGTTCATCCGAAAACCATTATCCAGCTTAAAAAAGAAGAAGATACAGTTAAATCCGGAACCAAAATATCATACGAGGATGTTGGAGGTCTGGGAAAGGAAATAAAGAAAGTGCGGGAGATGATAGAACTCCCACTGAAACATCCTGAGTTATTTGAACGCCTGGGTATAGATTCACCAAAGGGAATATTACTCTACGGCCCACCGGGCACGGGAAAAACTCTTATAGCCAGAGCGGTGGCGAATGAAACTTCAGCATTCTTCAAGCATGTGAACGGTCCTGAGATCATGCAAAAGTTCTATGGTGAAAGCGAAGGAAAACTACGTGAGGTTTTTGAAGAGGCAAGCATTAAAGCTCCGAGCATAATTTTTATTGACGAAATAGATGTGATTGCCCCCAAAAGAGAAAAGATCCTGGGAGATGTAGAAAAAAGAGTAGTAGGGCAATTACTGGCATTAATGGATGGCCTCAAATCAAGAGGACAGATCGTGGTCATAGGAGCCACAAATATTCCAAATGCCCTTGATCCGGCCCTTCGAAGGCCGGGAAGATTTGACCGTGAGATCAGCATAAGTATTCCGGATAAAAACGCCAGGTTTGAGATATTAAATATCCATACACGAGGAATGCCACTCGATGAGACAGTGGACATATTAAAGATCGCAGAAATCACCCATGGGTACGTTGGTGCAGACCTGGCAGCCCTGTGCAGGGAAGCGGCAATGAGCGCAATTCGTAAAATCGGGCCCAAAATAGACATGGATGCGCAGCAGATATCCCCCGAAATAATTTTAGATATAAATGTATCTATGGATGATTTTGAAAATGCAATTTCTGAGATCGTACCTTCTACCACAAGAGAAGTCTTTGTGGAGACACCAAATGTATCCTGGGATGATGTCGGTGGACTGAACGAAGTCAAAAAAGAGCTTATAAAAGCCATCGAATGGCCGCTTAAATATGCTTCTCTTTTCAAATATACTCATATAAAAGCGCCAAGGGGTATATTGATGCATGGTCCTCCAGGCACAGGAAAAACCCTGATAGCTAAGGCTGTTGCAAGTGAGAGCAATGCTAATTTTATTTCTATAAAAGGGCCCGAATTGCTATCTAAATGGGTGGGTGAATCTGAAAGCGGCATCAGGGAGATATTTAAGAAAGCAAGGCAAGCAGCGCCATGTATCATTTTTTTTGATGAAATGGATGCAATAGCGCCAGTGCGCGGAAAAGGGGCGGACACACAGGTAACTGAGCGGACTGTCAGCCAGATCTTAACTGAAATGGACGGCATAGAAGAACTTAAAGGCGTCAC
>Ga0172368_10006696_pt1 | contig 12317 bp, 6 predicted proteins | sample Lak11m_FD_114540 | JGI IMG/M metagenome (GOLD analysis project Ga0172368, IMG submission 114540) | Freshwater microbial communities from Kabuno Bay, South-Kivu, Congo - kab_022012_11m | ecosystem: Environmental > Aquatic > Freshwater > Lake | place: Democratic Republic of the Congo: South-Kivu...
TAGACTTTGCTTCCTGAGGGCAAGGGCAATTTAATATCGGTTTATGGAAAAGGTTACGCCAATGATGGCGCAATATCATAAAATTAAAGAAATTCATAAAGATGCTATTTTGATGTTTCGCCTCGGTGATTTTTATGAAATGTTTTTTGAAGATGCTATTGTCTCTTCAAAAATTTTACAGATTGCTTTGACCGCAAGAAATGGCACTCCAATGTGTGGTGTGCCTTATCATGCGCTTGATAATTATCTTTCGAAACTTACGCGTGCTGGGAAAAAAGTTGCGATATGTGATCAGGTTACAGAACCGAATGGAAAAGGAATTGTAGAAAGAGAAGTGATACGTGTCGTAACTCCTGGGACTACATTTGATGAAAATATTATAGATAGCAGAACGAATAATTATGTCGCTTGTGCATATGAGCATAGCGGCGTTTTTGGCTTTGCATACTGCGATATCACTACAGGTGATTTTTATTCAACAGAAGTTTCCACCTTGAATGAATTAAGTTCTGAAATTTCCAGAGTCAGTCCTGCGGAAATTATTTATGACAAAAAATTGTCAGACAATCCCCATAATTTGATTTCGAAAAACAGTCTGCTTAATTTTTTAAAAGATTTGAGAAGTGTTTATGCGTTCCCTTTTTCTTATACAAAAGTACCTGATGAAAATTTGAAAAAATATTTCGGCATTCATTCGCTTAGTGTTTTTGGTCTTGAGAATAAGATATATGCGACTTTTGCAAGTGCCATGCTTTATGAATATTTGGTGGAGACACAAAAATCTGATATCAAACATATTCAAAAAATTTCTTATTATTACGTTTCTGATTTTATGATTCTTGATCAATCATGTATCAGAAACCTCGAACTTTTTTATACTTCCCTCGACAAAAAAGAAGGTAGTGTGATATCTATTTTGGACAACACAAAAACTCCAATGGGTGGCCGTATGATCAGGAGTTTATTACTTCACCCATTGCTTGAAAAATCCGAAATAGAGAATCGTCTAAATAAAGTTTCTTTCTTTGTTTCTGATTCTACGTTACTTAGAAATTTACGTGAGATACTTGGAGAAATTTTTGATATAGAAAGATTACTTAGTCGTTTGAGTCTTGGTACAGGCAATGCACGCGATCTTGTGGCTTTAAAAGAATCACTAAAAAGTTCATCAACGATAAAAAAACTTTCTGATTTTCTAGGGCTTACTGATTTGATTTCAGATCTTGGTGATTTTTCCGAACTTGTAGATTTGATTGATAAGGCTATTTTAGATGCCCCTCTTTTGAGTGTGAAAGATGGTGGAATAATCAAAGATTCTTTTGATGCTGAATTGGATTCATTGCGAAATATCGGAACTGAAGGAAAAACTTTTATAAAAGATTTACAGGAAAGAGAAATTTCCAGAACTGGAATTTCGTCACTTAAAGTGAAATTCAATAGTGTTTTTGGTTACTATATAGAAATCAGTAATACCAATCTGTCTGCGGTTCCACAGGATTATATCCGCAAACAAACTTTGGTAAATGCGGAAAGATTTATAACCCCTGAACTTAAAGAATATGAAGAAAAAGTTTTGAATGCCGAAGAAAAAATCAGACAACTTGAATACGAGATTTTTTATAAAGTGAGAATGGAGGTTGTAAAACTAATGAGCGAAATAAAGGCTTGTGCAAGAGCAATCGCTCTACTGGATGTGTTCTCTACTTTTGCATTTAATGCTGTTAAGAATAATTATTGTCGTCCTGAAATTCTCGAAAATGATAATTCTTTTGAAATTGAAAATGGCAGACATCCCGTCATAGAGAGCTTAAATGAATCTTCAAATTTTGTTCCAAATGATTTGATTATGAATAATGATTTGAGATTTTTGCTAATCACCGGACCAAATATGGGAGGAAAATCCACCTATTTGAGACAAGTGGCAATCATAGTTTTGATGGCTCAAATTGGAAGCTATGTGCCTGCGAACAGCGTGAGAATACCTCTATTTGATCGCATTTTCACGCGTGTAGGTGCAAGTGATAATTTGATTCAGGGAGAAAGTACATTCATGGTTGAAATGCAGGAAACTTCTCATATCTTGAATCATGCAACTGATAAAAGTTTGATTATTCTGGATGAAGTTGGACGTGGAACTTCGACTTATGATGGTGTAAGTATTGCGTGGGCAATAACTGAATATATTCATAATTTTGTAAAAGCAAAAACTCTTTTTGCGACGCATTATCATGAACTTATTGCGCTTGTCGACGGGCTTGATTCTGCGAAAAATCTGAGTGTTGCCGTTAAAGAAAATGAAAGAGATGGTGTTGTATTTTTGTATAAAATAATAGATGGAGGTGTCGATAGAAGTTATGGAATAGAGGTCGCAAAACTTGCCGGACTACCAAATGAAATTGTTTCGAGAGCGAAAGAAGTTTTGATTGATCTTGAAAATCAAAAGATTAACAAACCATCTTTTGATCCATCACAATTAAAATTGTTCGAACCTTCTGATAGAACTCATGGGATTTTGACTGAATTGAGGGCGCTTGATATCGATTCTTTGACTCCTTTACAGGCTTTACAAAAACTTGACGAAATAAAGAAAAAGAGTGGAAGTTGATGTTCGTTTTTGGTATTATTTGCGCCTGCAGAAGATATTTGATTAATCAAAATGTATGTATAAAAAAATCTCAATTGTTTCTATTATTATTTTGTCATCTGTTGTCTTATCAGGATGTAGAATCCCCTATATTGATGATCTGAAAGAGCAAAAAGATGCAGTTGCACAATTACAGGTTGATGTAAAAGATCTTCAAACGAAACTCGGACTTGTACAGGAAGATGTAAAAACTGTTACGGATGTTAAAAAAACTGAACCTGTAAAAGTTATTGATGGAACAACTCCAGTCACAGAAAAATCACAAGAAGAGAAATCAACAAGTTTTATAAAAATCACAAGTCCTGAAAATGATGTGACTTTGACTACAGAACCTGTTGTATTTTTGGGAACAGTTTCCCCTGATGTAACAAAAGTTTCTGTCGAATCTGAGTTCACAAAAAATGGAAAAACAGTCAAAGATTCATATACTTTGAAAAGCTTTAAAGAAGGAAGTCCAAATTTTTCATATAAGGCTAGTAGAACACTAGGAAATTTCGGTGTTGGTAAAAATACACTTAGATTTACTGCTACTTTCAAAGATGGTAAAACTCAGACTTACGAAATAGTCGTGAATTATTCAACAAAATAAAATGTCCATAATCAAACTTTTACCTGAAAATCTTGTAAATCAAATCGCTGCCGGAGAGGTCATAGAAAGGCCTGCCAGCGTGGTAAAAGAACTCGTTGAAAACAGCATAGATGCCGGAGCTGATCGAATTGTCATAGAGATAAAAGATTCCGGAAATACTTTTATAAAAGTTTCTGATAATGGATTTGGGATGTCTCGTGAAGATGCGATGATGTGTACTGAGAGACATGCAACAAGCAAGATTTCTTGCGAATCAGATCTTTGGAAAATCAACACAATGGGTTTTAGAGGCGAGGCTATTCCTAGTATTGCCTCTGTTTCCAATATGATAATAAAAACTAAAAATGCTGAAGATATTTCCGGAACAGAAATAAATTTGAAAGGTGGAAACGTTGTTTCTGTGGCTGATGTTGGAATTCCTGTTGGCACAACAATCGAAGTATATGATTTGTTTTTTAATACTCCCGCCAGACAAAAGTTTTTGAAAAAAGAGGCTACTGAGCTTGGACATATCACTACAATGTTCGACAATATTTCTCTAGCAAATCCTAATATTGCTTTCAAGCTTATACATAACGAGAAAGTCATTTCTGATTTTGCAAAATCCACTGATTTAATTTCGAGAGTATCTGATGTGTTTGGTAAAAATACCAGCGATGCAATGCTTCCTGTTTTCTATGGTGGAACAGAATTGCAAATCGATGGATTTATAGGTAAACCTTTGCTCTCAAGGAGTACATCTCAACATCAATATTTTTTCGTGAATGGACGATATGTTCAACATCATCTTTTTGCAAATACAATCAAGTCTGCATATCACTCTATGTTGATGGAAAACAAAAAACCGGTTTTCATGATCAATATAAAAATAAATCCTGCGATGGTTGACGTGAATGCTCATCCAAGGAAAATAGAAGTTAGATTCGCTGACCAACAAGCCTTAAATTCGATTCTATATTCCACCACTAAAACTGCTTTGGAGAAAAATAATTTGATACCGAAAGCTTTTGTCGAAACTCAAAGATATATGTCTGACAGTTTTCCAAAAGAAAATTTTTCGAATGATATGTCTAATTTTTATGGTGATTCCGCGAATGGTTCCGTGAAAAATTTTGGCGGCAGTGAGAATATTCATTTAAATTTCCCTAGAAATATTTTGATGGAACGTGAACAAAATACTTCCGCAATTATAAAAAATGAGCCTGTTTTAAAATCTATAGTTCAGATTTCTGATTCTTATATCGTAGCTAAAAATGATGAAGGACTCGTACTTATTGACCAACATGCAGCTCACGAAAGAGTTCGTTATGAAGAACTTATGGATCAGTGTTCACGTGCTGATAAAAAAATTCAGCCTCTTCTCGTACCTTTACAAATAGAATTAACAAGCGCTGAAATCGCTCAAATTGAAGCCAATATTGATGTGTTTAAAAACCTTGGTTTTGAGATAGAAAATTTCGGAGGTAATACTTTTAATGTTTATGCTGTCCCTTCTTTTTTCTCTGGGGAAGATATAGACCAAGTTATAAAAGGGGTTTTGGATGATATCGAAAATGAAAAAAATCCTTCAAGATTTCAGGGTAATATTGAAACCATCCTTACTTACATGGCTTGTAGAAGCGCGATAAAGTTTGGTCAGAAATTAAGTTTGGATGAAATGCAATCTTTGATTGTACAACTTGAAAAACTTAAAATGCCTTATACTTGTCCGCATGGAAGACCAACTATGATTTCACTCACACTCTCTGAACTTTCGAAGATGTTTGGAAGGAAATAAGTTAGACCTCTATTTTTCCCATATACTTGAGAAATATTTATCGTAAACAAGATTTGTTTCGTAGTTTATTTCTTTGTTTGTATATGATTTTGCGTCTTGTGGATAGAATTCCAAATCGTGTATTTCATTTCCGTGAATTTCCTTTGTTAATATACTTCCTCTACTTCCCGGTTGTTTATCTACAAACAATTTATATGTAGCCATAGGCGAAAAATCCAATCTGAAAGGTAGTTGATATTTTATATTTACTTCTTTTGATTCTCCCGCTTTTACTTCCATTTGAAATATGAAATAAGTTTTTTTGAGATCTTTATCGTATTCTGTTTTCACCTCTGGGCCTTTGTAATTCAACAAAATCGCTCCGTCCGGCACGTAAACTCTCGTTGACACCTTATTTCTTCCACGTCCCAAAATATCGATTATTTGGTCTGGCATTTTGGTAATTCCATATGATTCCAATGTTTTTTTCCATTGATAATATATCGAATCATTCCATAAATGTGTGCGTTGTATATTTACTTCGTCGGTTATAGTTCCGAATTTATCTATATTTGTATTATGATATATTTTTTCCTCAATAAATTGATCTGATTTTGTACCTCCAACCGATGTGTTTATTACACTCAAATAATCTTCGTCGACACTTGGTTTATTCATTTCTCCGCTTAGACCGAACGACTCAAAAAGCGCTTCCACATCAGGGTCTGACGAGTATGCCATTATGTGTTTTTGTTGTACCGCCTTATATAATTTGCTCATTAATTTTCCTACATTTTCTTCTTTCATGATTTCTTTTTTGAATTCCGGAATGAAAACTTTAAGAATGTGTTTTGGATCTTCTGCGCCCCAATATTTTGATTCGATTATGAAACTCAAAAGTAAGTTGTAATTTTCAGAATTTAATTCACCAAAATCTCCCACCTTAACCGGACCCGATATCTCCATAAGATCTTTTAGAAGTCCTTGATTTATCGCTATTACAGTATCGATTTCTGGACCACCTTCCGTCTCCAAAAACCACTTTGCTTTTGCTGCAGCAACTTTGAAATCCGGAGAATAATTTGAGTCTCTGAATCTCCAATTTGTTGTGAAAAATTTTAAATCTTCCGGTGGTTCTATTATTTCTTTATAACTTCCATCGATGTCATAAACATCATGCACATCAAGTTTTTCTATGTAACCATCTTTTATTTCCACTATCGCATAACTTCCTATAAATCCACCTGTCGCGCGAATTTCGTTGTTGTTTTGAAGTAAAATTAAATATCTGTGAAGTTTGTTGTCTCCCAAAAGTTTTAATAATGAAGGGAAAGATTGTGATGTCATTTTTAAAATATCCGATACTTCATTAATCTTTTGTTTTGCAAAAGCAACTCTTGAACCTATTTCCGATGGCAGAGAATTCTCGTCGACATTTTTTATTTTTTCCGTAGCCTGTAATATTTCTTGTAGGGCCATATCTGTTTTATCTAGTCCTTTTTTCAATACTTCCGTTATTGATACTTTTTGTGATGTTTGTGTGTTATTTTTTGAAACAAAAAACACCGGAATTTTGTTAAATTCGTCTAACGCTTCTGTGAAATATTTACCTGCAGTGGCAAAGTTTTTTCCACTTTCCAATAATGCCTCGACTGCGTTGCCGGCGTTATTATCAGATGCATAAAGTGTCTTATCTTTGCTTATAAACCAAAGATTATTTTGAGCATCTCCAAAATTTTTCAATGCTTTATCAAATGTATCAAGTGCATTTGTGAACTGTATTTTTGTAGCACTTTTGCCTGCATCGACCAAATAACTTATTCCTTCGTATGCGATATTTGAGATCTCTTTTTTTAGTGATTTTCCTTGGAAATAAATTGAAATTGAATTTAGTATGAAAATTATCAGTAGTCCAAATAATCCTATTTTTATTACATTTCCTAGAAATTTTGGTGGTGTGTATTTTTTACCTTTTAGATATGAATATGAAAATTTTTCGCTACCAGAGAGGTCTTTTACATCCTTCACTGTTGCTGTTTTTTTGTATAGGATATTTTTAGTTTTCTTTAGAGTTTCCGCTTTTTTCCTTAACTCAAAATCCTTAGGCTTTCTTAAGTCTATTTTTTCTTTTTGATCGGTCTTCTGTATGTCTTTTAGTTTTCCCTGCATAGTTTATTTAACATGCAAGTAATTGATTGATACTATTCCGTCGTCAAAATAATTGTTACCTCCGGTTATTTCAGAAATTGGTAGAGGTAAATTTGGTAATAATTTTGCAAGATTGAAGTATGAAATTTCATCCGAATTTTTCAATATCGGTGCAATGAGTTTCTTGAAAGTGTCTGAATTTTTAAGATTATTTTTATTGTCTTTCAAATCTATACTGTTTTTTATTCCATTGAAACTATCTGATATTATAGCCACATTATCGATTATTGCATAAAAGAATCCTTTTGATTCTTCACCTATTCTAAGTCCTGTTATTTTTATTCCTTTGTAATCCTCCGATTCTTTTTTTATCTCTTCAGTGACCGCCACAATTTCTTTTGCAGGGGTTCCATCAGGTAAAGTATGATCAACAACTTCTTGTTTGTAGACTCCTCCGATTTTTGCAAAATTGTCCGCTATTTTTTCCAAGGTTTGTGAATCTTTTTCTTTATCTGAAAGTTCCAAGAAGAATTTATATATTGGCTTCCCTCCATCGTTTTCTACTGCTAATGCATATTCATTTTTTAGTAATGGCATTATATCAAGATTGAAAATCACTTCTGAACCAAAATATTTTTGAGTGTAATTCTGCAAAACCTTATCAAAATTTTCTACTACAGATTGTTTACCGCTTGATAATATTTCTATAAAACGTTTTATTTGGCTTTCAATATTTTGGCCTCCATAAAAGGCAAGTGCGTTGTCTCCAACATATTGAGTTATGTCCGCTGAATACTTCTCTTTCATATTTATATATTTCTGATCTTGAACTTTATCTATAGTCAAAGTTAAGGAACTTTGGACTGCAAATTTGTCATTCATTGCTATGAGAGCCATACCATCTGAATCCATTAATTTTATCAGTGGTAATATTTGTTTGAAATTTAGATCCATGTCTTTCAAAAGTGGAATGTTTTTCAAGAACGCTTCAGTCACCTGATTAAAATTCACGTACAAGAAAGCCATTTTATTGATTGGCATATTATTTGATATTCTTGAATATTTTTCTGATGAAAATACTGATTTACCTTGTGACTTCTCGAAATCCAATAAATTTTCAATAGCCTTTTTGTCTTTTGTATAAATCAAATAATTATCTACAAATGCTATATTTTCTCCTGTATCCGATGAATATACGTCATATCCTGCGTACTCCATTTTGGCGTATGTTTTTTTATTCTCAATAAATCTTCTGGCATTTGTTTTATTTATTGCTTCTGCAAAATATATTTCCTCCAGAGAGTTCTCGTTCGATTTGCCCTTCAAGAAAGCCATTCCCACACTTCTACCGAGCCATGGTTTTAAATCAGTATCATAATTTCCAACCAATTTTTTCTCCAAAATACCTTGGACTTTTTTTTCTGAATACTCAGGATAATTTTTCAATAATTCGAAACTTTTAGTTAATTGATTGTGATTAAAATTACTGTTTAATTCGACAAATGCTATCGTTCTGTCTGATGGCAAATATTTTGCTATAGGTATTGCTTTAAACACTTTCTCAAACAGCAAATATCCTGTTGTTACAAGTATTGATAGCATTATCAAAACAAGAACTCCTCCAAATATTTTCTTGCCGTTGAATGAAAGTTTTATTTTAAATTTTTCTTTTTTGTGGTGAATTGGTTCTTCTTTTTTTTTATCTTTGATTACTTTTGATTTCGATTCTTTTGCAGGCTCTTCCTTGAGCATCTCTTTTATTAGCTCTTTTTTTATCTTACGTTTATCTTTTTTGTCCTTTCCCTCTTTTTCTTTGATTAGCTCCCTTACTATTTTTTTGATGTTTGCTTTTTTACCCATGTGAATAATATGTCATAGTTTACTTGTAAGTTAAAGTAATTTTTCGTAGAATAAGCGAGCAAAACCCATGAAAATATATGAATAATCAAAAACTCACAGCACAGGACTTAAGAAATCGTTATATAAATTTCTTTGTTAAGAAAAATAATCATAAGGAAATCAAAGGGGCGTCACTTATCCCTGATAATGATCCTACCGTTCTTTTTACAACGGCCGGAATGCATCCTTTGGTACCTTTTCTTATGGGAGAGCCACATCCTGAGGGAAAAAGACTCACAGATGTACAGAAATGTATAAGAACTGATGATATTGAAGAGGTCGGAGATATGTGTCATCTTACATTTTTTGAAATGCTGGGAAACTGGTCTCTAGGCGATTATTTCAAAGAAGAAGCTATAAAAATGAGTTTTGAATTTTTGACAGGTAAAGGGGAATTTTGTTTGGGACTTGATCTAAACTCTATATCTGTTAGCTGTTTTGCAGGAGATAAAGATGCTCTGAAAGATGAAGAATCTGCAAATGTATGGAGGGGGCTTGGCGTTTCAGACGATAGAATTGCGTTTTTGCCAAAGAAGAATAACTGGTGGGGACCTGCCGGTTTGACCGGACCATGTGGACCTGATACGGAAATGTTTTTCTGGACAGGTGAAGGAGAAGCTCCAAAGAAATTTGATCCGGATGACGTTAAGTGGGTTGAAATATGGAACGATGTTTTCATGCAATACAATAAAACTGCGGAAGGTACTTTTGAACCTCTTAAACAGCAAAATGTTGATACCGGGATGGGACTTGAACGTGTTTTGACTGTTATGAATGGCGTCGCGTCACCTTTTGAGACTGAGCTTTTTGATGAAGTTATAAAGGAAATAAGACTTCTTGGAAATTACACTGAAGCAAATGATGATGTGAAAAAATCAGAAAGGATTATCGCTGATCATTTGAGGGCTGCTACTTTTATTTTGGGTGATAAATTTGCCGTTACTCCTTCAAATGTTGATCAAGGATATGTGCTAAGAAGGCTTATAAGAAGAGCAATTCGACATGGAAGAAAAGTTGGGATAGAAATGGATTTCACGAGAAAAATTGCAGGAATTTTGGTAAAAAAATATGGAGATTTTTATACTGAACTTCTTGAAAATCAGGAAAAAATATTCAATGAAATGGCGATGGAAGAGGAAAGATTTGGAAAAACTTTAAACAATGGAATTTCAGTTTTGAGGAAAGAAATGGAAAAATTTGAGACACGAAAATCTGAAGGATTGAAAGTTTTTGCTGAAAATTTCTTTTTTGAAATGTTTGCAACTTATGGCTTCCCTATCGAAATGATTATAGAAGAACTTCAAAATTCTGAATGGATAAAATCAAAAGAAGATAAAGATTTTGTGACAACAAATTTTGATAAATTTTTCAAAGAACATCAAGAACTTTCAAGAGCTGGAGCTGATAAAAAGTTTGCCGGTGGACTTGCAGATCACAGTGAAGAAGTCACAAAACTTCATACTGCGACTCATCTTTTACATAAGGCTTTGCGTACAGTTTTGGGTACTCACGTTGAACAAAGAGGCTCTAATATCACTGCAGAACGACTACGTTTTGATTTTAGTCATGGAGAAAAAATGACTCCTGAACAGATTAAAAAAGTTGAAGATTTGGTAAATGAACAAATCAAAAACGCTTTACCTGTTGCATATGAAGAAATGACTGTAGATGAGGCAAAAGCAAAAGGCGCTATGGGACTTTTTGAATCGAAATATGGAGAGAAAGTAAAAGTTTACACGATGGGAGAAGACGACAAAGGAACTGTATTCAGTCGTGAAATTTGCGGAGGTCCTCACGTAAACAACACGTCAGAACTAAAAAGTTTCAAGATTCTGAAAGAAGAAAGTTCGTCTAGCGGAATCAGGAGAATTAAAGCTGTTGTCGGAGTTTAAGCCTTATTTCACGAGTTTTCCTGACAACCTGAAATCATCATGTGAAGTTATTTTCACGTTTACCATTTGTCCAAGTAGATTTTTTTTTGATTTGAATCTAACTTCTTTGTAGTGTTCACTTCTTCCAAACCACTCGCCCTTTTCTTGGCCTTCCACCAATACTTGTAATATTTTTCCAATGAATCGTTCCAAGGCTTTGTTTGAGTTTTTTTTGAGTGTTTCATTCAATATATGCCACCTTGAATGCTTAACTTTTTGATGGACATTATCTTTCATTTTTTTACTTGCGAATGTTCCTTTTCGATTTGAATATTGTGATAAAAATCCATGTTCAAATTCCATGTCTTCGAAAAATTTACGAGTAGTTTCAAACTCTTCGTCAGTTTCTCCGCAAAAGCCCACAATTATATCTGTTGTTATAGAAATTCCCGGAATTTTTTCGCGTAATTTTCGAATAATTTCTTTGTATTTTTCGACGGTATATGTTCTGTTCATGCGCTTTAAGACTGCATCTTCACCCGCTTGTACCGGGAGATGTAAATATGGCATTTGAGTTTTTAATCTACTCATCGCATCAATCAAACTATCTGACATATCTTTTGGATGTGATGATGTAAAACGCACTCTTTTTAGTCCCATTTCTGATAATTTATCCAATTCTTCCAGCAAGTACACAAATGGTTCTTTTTTCAAATGTTCAAATGTTTTTTCCGCTTTATCATAAGTGCTCAATCCGTATGAATTTACAGTTTGTCCTATCAAAATTATCTCTTTTGCACCATTTTTTACTGTGATTTCCGCCTCTTTTAGGATTTGAGCCATAGGCCTACTTTTCTCTCTGCCACGGCTAAAAGGCACAATACAGTATGTGCAAAATTTGTCGCATCCGTTTGAAATGGCTATAAATGCCTGAGAATTCGATTTGTGACTTGAGTGAGTTGGATCGATTTGAAAATAACTTTCCAATGTTTCTTCCGGAATTTCTTGTATATCGAGATCCGGTTTTACTTCTCTTATCAATTTTGCGAGAAGTGGAAGTTCATCGTTTTTTATGGCTACATCAAGCTCTTTTATTGATGTGAACAGTCCGTCTCTCTTGTCTGAATATCTTGAACTTGGGATTCTAACCATGCATCCTGTGATAACAACAACCAAATTTTTATTGTTCTTTTTCAAATCCCCCATTCTTACCATTTGTCCGAAGACTCTATCTTCCGCTCTTTGCCTTATGCTACATGTATTGAAGATTATTAAATCCGCTTTTTCCATAATCGGATTTTTCTTATATCCTAGCGCCTCAAGATATGTTTCAATTCTTTCGGTGTCCGAATAGTTCATACTACAGCCGTATGTTTGTATTGAATATGTTAGCATATGTACTTCTAAAAA
>Ga0172368_10006700_pt1 | contig 12314 bp, 4 predicted proteins | sample Lak11m_FD_114540 | JGI IMG/M metagenome (GOLD analysis project Ga0172368, IMG submission 114540) | Freshwater microbial communities from Kabuno Bay, South-Kivu, Congo - kab_022012_11m | ecosystem: Environmental > Aquatic > Freshwater > Lake | place: Democratic Republic of the Congo: South-Kivu...
GCCTCCCGCCGCTTGCCTGTGGCCTGGCATCTGCAGACGTCGCCCGCTGCGGCGCCGGCGATCCGCCGACAGCGCAGCACATACGACTGGTGCGCGTGGCCCCTATTGACGGCAACCCGCTTGCTGAGTCGCATGCCGGCAGGGCTTGTCTCCGGACGGACCGGAAGGGCGGCAATCCATACATCTACTTCGACGTCAGCAGGCAGTGGCTCAAGGGGCACGGGTACGAGCCCTTCCGGGTCGAGGCGACGATCGAGTACCTCGACGAGGGGACCGGGCACATGGCGGTGCAGTACGACTCCATGGGCAGCAGCGTCGAGGCGAACTTCCGTGAGGTCACCTGGAGCGGCACAGGATCCGGCCTCTGGCGGACGATCACCGTGGCCCTCGACGGCGTCGAGTTCCGCAACGGACAGCAGGGACAGGCCGACCTGCGCGTGGCAGCTCCCGACACCGGGGCTGATCTGCGGTTGGCATCCATCGCCCTCCGTGTCATGGCCGCTTCGGATGTGCCGCCGACCACCGCCGCGCTGACGGAGCGCCGCCCTCCGAAGCCCGACGAGGTCCCGATCGCGATGGACAGCGCCCTGGTTCAGCCGCTGTCCGGACTCACAGAGGCCGAGCGTATGGCTCTGGACGGCCTACGGGGGCGGCTTACCGCGATCGGTGTCGCGCAACAGGGAGCGGGAGGCCGCAAGCGGGCGACCGCCATCGCAACGATCGTGGTCGGCCGGTGGCGAAGCGGCATGGCGGCACGGTATCCGCGCACAGCGGCTGCGATACGCCGCCTGGAGCGCGAGAGGTCGGCGTTTCGCCGCCGCGACGGCTATGTGCTGGTCGTGGAGCGCGCTCGGCCCGCACTGGTATGCGCGGTCTCCCTCGAGGCGCCCGGCGCGGTGTACGCGATGAGCGATCTGCACGTGCGAGCGCTTCGGCGGGGCGACGCCGGGGTCCTGGTCTTGCCCCGAACGCCGAGCGTCGAGCGACCCGCCCTTGACCGCCGTGAGCTCTATCTCAACATAGGCTACGGGCTCAGGCGCCCCCGCATCACGGTCGAAGACTGGTCTATCTCCGACTGGCGGCGTTACATAGATCGGTTGATCCTGGCGCGCTACAACACCTGGTCGTTCTATCTCTGGGGCGACTGCGCAATGCTCCACCCACTCGCGGCCTCGAACCGTGCTCTCAACCGACGCCTGCACGCGACGCTCCGAGAGGCGATCCGTTACTCGCACCGACGCGGCATGCGGGTGGGCCTTCAGTTCACTCCGACCATGGTCCCCATCGAGATCTGGAAGGCCAACCCCGCCATCCAGGCCAAACTGGAATACAGCTATCCCGGTACGGTCTGCCCATCGCGCGAGGAGACGTGGCGTTGGATGCGGGAGGTTCAGGAGCTGGAGATCTCCTGGTTCGCCGAGTGCGATTTCTTCTCGCTCTGGTACTACGACGTGGGCGGGTGCTTCTGCGAGGTGTGCCGCAACGGTGATCGGCAGCTTGCGGTCCTGCTGCGTCAGGCGGAGACATTCGCGCCCCTCGTTCGCAAGGCCAACCCGCGCGCGGTGTTTCAGGTGATGGCATGGGCCATCTGGCGCTACGAGCGGATGCACGGCTACGCCATCCGCGACCGGTTCATCGCATCGCTCCGCAGATGGTTCGCCGGTCGGCGCATCGCCCTCGAGGTCGCCGACGGCATCTACGTTGATCCCGGCACGACGCCCGTGTTCGACGTCGTCCGCCGCGAGCGTTTGCCTGCCAAGGCGTTCCTCTACCAGACGAACATCGAGACCGGGCAGCCGCTCCCGATCGTCCAGACGCGCTACATGGCCAGGTGGGTGCGCGAGGCTACGCGGGCGGGCGCGACGAGCGCTTTCCTCATGCGCATGGAAGCCGGCACGAAGCGGTCCGATGACGTGGTCGCCGGTTGTTACCTCTGGGCGCCCGACGCGGCGCGCGGCGACGCGATCCTGTGGTGCGCGCGGCAGTTCACCGGCGACAGTCGGGCGGCAGCGTCGGCATGGTTGGCCCTGAGCCTGATGGACGACTTCGCATGGTTCGGGCGCGCCGGCGGCGCTGCGGACGCCGGACGCGGCGCCCGGATCGCCGATCTGTGCGAGCGTGCCGCGAAGGCCAGCCCCTCCGCCCTTCGCAAGGACCTCGAGTGGCTGTTGACGGCGGGCCGCGCTTACGCCGTGCTCGGCAAGGCCGTGGACGCACACGACGATGAGGATGAAGCCGGCATCGCCGCGCTGGACTCGAGCTTCGCGGCGGTGATGCGTCAGTCGCCTCTGTACCGCGCGCAGGTCGGCGATGCACCGTACTGGCGCGACCTGTTCCGCACTGCGCTGGTCCGCTACTTCTACTCCGGTTGGTCTACCTACCACTTCTGAAAGGGAGACACACATGACGACGACTTCGGCAGGCAAGATGGTGGGCATGTACGTCCATCAGCACTGGCCATACAACCGGCCCTATTGCGCGCGGACATGGACGGACGAGGACTGGCACGCCTACGCAGGCGGCCTGCATCGGCTGGGCTATAACACGGTGCTCATCTGGCCCGTGCTGGAGACGATCCCCGATCCGCCGACCCCCAGTGACGTCGCCGCACTCAAGAAGCATGGCCGCGCCATCCGCATGCTGCAGCGGGAGTACGGGATGCGCGTGTACATCGCCCTGGGCCCAAACGTGATCCCCGATGACGCATCAGCGTGCCGGTTCACCTTCGAGAAGCGGCACTTCTTCTCTTGCGACCTGCGCGCGGATCCCGGCGATCCCGGCGCTATGCGCGCCATGATGGAGCGCCGCCGCAAGCTGTTCGAGTACCTCGCCGCGGCCGACGGGGTTTGCATCATTGACAGCGATCCCGGGGGATACGTCGGTTCCACCAATCAGGAGTTCGTGGACCTGCTGGTGGCACACCGGCGCATGTTCGACCGCCTTCGTCCCGGCATCGAGATCGTCTACTGGATGCACGCCGGCTGGCTCGGATACAACCGTTTCTATGAGACCGGCAAGCTGACGTTCTCAACCGACGACGAGAACCTCGACTGCCTATCGCGGCTCATCGAGGCCGACCCTGCGCCCTGGGGGCTCGCCAACGGACTGCCGCTGGCCGAGAAACTCGGGATCGCAGACCGCGTGATCAGCTTCAACTACGGTCGTATAGAGGGTGAACCGTCGTTCCCGCTGACCAACTTCGGCGGCGACAGCGCCTGGGAAGGCGGGGCCGCGCCGGGACCGCGCGGAGTGATGGGCAATGCGCAGACCCACTGTGTTCAGCTTCCCAACACGTTTGCGTTCGCCATGGGCGCGCAGGGCAGACGTGTGGCCGAAGCAGACTACGTCGCGTTCGCTGATCAGCTTCTGCCCGGTCTGGGCACGCTTATCGTTGAGGCATGGGCCGCACTGAGCGGAGACGACCCCGGCAGGATGCGCCATGCCGCGGCCGACGTCCAGGCTGCCGAGCCGCGAGCGTCGAGCGAGCGTCCCGAACCTGTCACCGGGCCGCTCGGCGGGCTCCTCTTCGGCGATCCGCGACGATTCCTCTCGGACCTCGCCCTGCAACTCGAGATGCGCGCAGCCTACTGCGACCTGAGGGCTGAAGATGAAGTGACGAGTGAGAGCGTGGCGGCGTTTGCCGATGCTGCGTCGCTCTGGCAAGCGCAGCACGGATACGAGAACTCGTGGTGGTGGCCCGATCTCGACCCGACGCTGCGTCGCGTCGGATCTCCGGAGGTGAACGCCGTCCTGGACACTCAGATGAACCCCTGGGATGCGCCCGCGGCACTTCAGACAACCGCCTTCGACTACGTCGCCCGGCACCTGCGCGAGGCCGAGAGCTTCACCCCGAGGCTTCTGGCCGCTCTTCGGAACGCGGCCAAGAGGAGGTAGCAAGATATGACTCTTGGCTTGATCGCGCTGGCCGTGGTGGCCGGCATGGCCGAGAACCCGCAGACCGGCCCACATCCCGGCGCTCCCCGTGCGACCAAGGGGAAGGAGCGCTTCGTTCCGGCTGCGGGGATTACGGTTGTCTGCGATCCTCTGCCCATCGAGGCAGAGTGCGTGGCGGCAGCCCGTTTCGTGCGCGAAGTGCGTCGCATATCGGGCATTGTTCTCCCCATCAGATGCGACGGAAACGAAAGCACGCCATGCATCCGCGTCGGCAACCGGAGCACCCTGGGCGAATCGATTCGTCGGCAGGGCTGGGCCAGTCCGCCTGACCGCGACGGCGAGGACATGGCACGGCAATCATATGTGGTAGCCCTCACGCACGCCGGCGGCGGCAAGCCCCGGATCCTGGCTGCAGGGCTCGGCGATCAGCGCACAGCAAGGGGGCACCTCGGCACGGGCTATGCGCTGGGCGAGTTGCTGCGCCGGCTCGACGTTCGGAAAGGCGTCTGGGGCTTCGCACTGCCCGACGAACCGATAGTCAAGTCGCCCGCCGTGGCCAACCGCACCCTCTACATCATGAACAGCAGCCTGCGCAACCCGGGCCTCTCCGTCGAGCACTTCAGCGACGAGCAGATCGAGGACTATGTGGATCGGCTGGTTGAGGCGCGGTACTCCCGCATCTGCCACTGGCAGTGGTCGGTGTACTACCTCTATCCCGGGAACGCACCGGCGTTCCGGGCAGACCGGCAGCTCATCCACCGCGCCATGCGCAAGGTCTATCGCCGCGCTCGACAGCGGGGCCTCGAGGTCTACCACATGCTCACGCCGTCGCACGTCGAGCAGACGCCGGACCCGAATATGCGCGCGACGGGCTACTACGCACCATGGTCCGTCTGCTGGAGCCGGCCCGAGGCGCGCGACCTCGCCATGAAGATGGCCCAGCTCGAGATGGAGTACTACGGTCCCGTGGACGGCTACATGGTCTGGTTCTACGATCCCGGCGGGTGCTTCTGCGCCGAATGTGCCGAGCATCAGGCCGAGCGCATCTTCGACCAGCTCATGGCGGTGGTGGACCGGGCAGCAACGATCAGCCCGGGCGCCAGGTTTCAGGCCGGCCTATGGCCGACGTGGGCGTTCGCGAAGGACAAGGAGCGGATCGGGTATCCCGGCAGAGGCTATACGGACGATGATGTCAAGAGGATGGTGGCGGACTTCCTGAAGCTGTGCCGCACGAAGTTCGGGCCGCGCGAGCTGACCATCCTGGACAGCTGCGAGGGCGATGAGACGAACATCTACAACGGCAACGTTGATCCCAGGGAGTTCAAACGCAGCGGCTTCATGTACACCGCGCTGGGCATGGCCAGCGAGCAGAGCTATCCCTTCGCGCTCTTTCGCCTGCGGTACCTGACCGAGCAGATGGGTCGGGCGCGGGATCGGGGACTCGAAGAGGCGCAGATCTTCATCCAGTACTCGGCCACCAACTTCCCCGGCGTGTTCGCCTTCGCCGACGCCCTCTACGAGCCCGCATCGAAATACGATGACACGGCCGTACGCCTGGCCATGACCCTCGCCAGGGGTCCTGCCCGCGAGCCGTTCCTTGCGTACCTTGCTGCGATGGAGGACCTGTATGCGGCGCGGGAACCGGCCGCCGTTCGGTCTGCCCTCCAGCGCGTCGAAGAGGCCGCCGAGAAGGTCAGAGGCGCCCAGGGCTTCGTCGGCAACCTCGATTGGCTCAGGGGGCACACCCTCGCGCAACGCTACTACGTCAGGCTGGCTCAGGCGAAGGACGATGCCGCGTTCGATGCGCTCCTTGGCGGGTTCAAGGAGGAGCTCGCCGCCATCCCCATGTACCGCGACTACGCCACCCGTGCCCTGAGCGCCGGCCTCGTCCGGAACCATGTCAAGACCTACTGGAGCGCCGCAGCCGTCAAGTGACGGGACGGCGCGGGTCAGGGACCTATCCGGTCCGCGCAAGCAGGGAATCGGCATCACAGGGCGGAAGTCGGGGCTACGGTTGGGCCTACGCACATGCGCTACTTCGTCGCCGTCACGGACGCTGAGTGGTTCGAGTTCCTCAGGGCGAGGCGCCCTGAGGAGGCACACCTCGGGTACAACGAGCCATGGGTCCAGGATCCGGTCTGCATCGGCATCGGAAGGGGGCGGCGACGGCGCAAGTCGGCTCGGCGGGAGCCTCGCCCTCCCGCGGGAGGTCCTTTCGAGTGAGCGTCCGCGTTCTTGCCGTCCTGACAGCCTGCGCCGCCCTAAGCTGGGGCCAGAGCGGTGCACCCAACCTCGTGGCCAACGGCGACTTCTCTCAGATTGCTGAGGGCATACCTGCGCAGTGGATCGCATCCGGCGATCCGCAGCGAGTGGACCAGAGGCTGCAGGCAGTCACCGATGGGGGCCGCCCATGCGCCAGACTTACGTGCACCAGAATCGAGGGAGAAGGCGGATACACCCACGCCATGGTGGCGCAGGTGGGCACGGTTCGCCTTGAGTCGGGCAGGCTCTACGAGTTCTCGTGCCGCGCTCGGCAGCAGGGCATCCGGGGCGCGGGCGTCAACGTCGCGATCTCCGACACCTCGGTCTGGGCCAACTGCGGCCTTGAGCGCGGCCTGGGCCTGGGCTCCGAGTGGCGCACCTTCCGCTTCGTGTTCCGCGCAACGCGGACCGTGGGCCCCACGAGCCGCCTTCAGTTCTGGTTCACCGAGACCGGCACGCTGTGGCTTTCGGACGTCCGCATCGTGCCGTATCAGGCGGGCCGCGTCGAGTTCACCCACGTTGCGGCGCAGATGCCCGGCCCGAACCTAGTTCCCAACGGCTCGTTCGCGCTGGGCGACGCAGGCTGGCGCTCCTATGGCATCCAGACCGGCTGGGGCAACATGGCCCATCTACACGGGGTCGTGATCCGGAGCCACGAGCCCGGCCACGCCCATTTCCTGCGGATGCCCTTCGGCGAAGGGAGGACGCCTACGCTGGGATTCGATTACTTCAAGCCCGCCCTGCAAGCTCAGACCCGCCTGATGGCCGCCAACGTTGGCTGGATACCCGTTGACAAGGATGCCGCCTACACTGTCTCATGCGACATGCGAGCAAGCGTGGACGATGTGCCCGGCCTCCTCGCCTATGCGTCTCTCGACCCGGATGCGTCGCGCTGGGGCTTGCGTCAGGGCAGCCGAAGTGTGACCCTCGGCAGGCAGTGGCGGAGGTTCACCTTCACGTTCTCGCCGCCAATGCGCTATGTGTTCGTCGCGGCCGGCGTGGATCTTCGAAGGGACACACGTGTGGACGTGGACCTGGACAACGTGGTCTTTGCGAAGGGCGCGCCGGACTCCGGAGCGGCTCCGCCCAGCTTGATCGAGGTCGCGGTAACGCCTGCGTCGCCGTCAGGATGGTTCAACGGCGCGGGACGCCCCGAACTGACGGTCTCGGCGTCAGGCCACGCCTCCGCCAGATCTCGTGTGGTGGTGCGCGTCTCAGCTACCGACTACGTCGGCTCCAGGGCAGCCCTGCCCGCGGTTGTCCTGACACTGCCATCGTCCCCGACGCCGGCCCATGCGTCGTATGCCGCGAGGCGCGTACCGATCCCTCCATCGTGGCGCGGATGGTACGGGCTCAAGGTGAGCGCGGCCTCGGAGCCCGGGCCCTCCCCCGTTTCGGTTGTGACACCCGAAGTCAGGATCGCGATCTTGCCTGGTACGCCGCCGACGGACAGCGCGTTCGGGCTCAACCACGCGTTCCCGGATCCCTACCTGATGCGCGTCGCCAAGGGCGCCGGAATCGCGTGGTATCGGGACTGGTCGCTCAAGTGGGAGCACGTGGAGCCTCAGCGCGGGGTGTTCCGATGGGAAGCGCCGGACGAGCAGGTGAGCCGCGTGGTCGGAGCCGGCGCGCACCTCATGGCGCTCTTGCCGCCGTTCCCATCGGCCGAATGGTCCTCGACTGCGCCCGAGGCGCTACGCACCTCCGGCTACCCGGGCGAGCGGATCAGGCAGGCCTGGGCTCCATCAGATTCTGCCCCCATGGGCGACTTCATCGCCCGGAGCGTGGCCCGGTACCGCGATAGGATCCGGATCTGGGAGTTCCTGAACGAGCCGCTGTACACGGACTACGCCCTGCCCGGCCGGCACTACACGCCCTCGGACTATGTGCGCCTGCTTCGCGTCGCCGCGGCGGCGATGCGGCGGAGCGACCCGAAGTGCCGCGTCATGGGAGGAGTAGGCGCCGGTCCGGGGCGTTTCACTACTGAACTGATGGACGCGGGCCTGCTGGACACCGTTGACATCCTGAACCTCCACATGTACCCGGGCTCCCGAGCGCCCGAAGGCTTCATCGCCGAGATGGACCGGCTGAACGCCGAGATGCGCCGGCGCGGCAAGCCGAAGCCCATCTGGATCACCGAGTTCTCCTACTATGGGGCGGACGACCTGCCGCGCAAGCCCTTCCTCCCGACCGACGGGGATTGGGCGGAGGCGCGGCTCCTCAACAGCGAGCGGGAGTGCGCCGACTACACGGTCCGCTTCGCCGCCATCATGCTGGCGCGCGGCGTCGAGAAGGTCTTCATCCACTCCGGCAGCAGCGACACGGTGAACCTGCCCTCCTTCGAGTGCTGCCTGATGGCCCAGGGCGGGGCTCCGCGCAAAGCCGGCGTGGCGCTCGGCGTGATGGCGCGCCTGCTCGGGGCCTCCCCGAAGCCGATGCCGATGCGGAAGCTGCCCGAGGAGGTGTATGGCGCGCGCTTCGCGTGCGGACGAACCTACGTCGAGATGCTCTGGTCGCCGGGCCGGTCGGTCCGTCACCGTCTGCCGAACGGATGCCGGGCGATGGACATCATGGGGCGTGCCGTCATGGGGCCCACGATCCTGCTCGGCGATGCGCCAGTGTATCTGGTCGCTCCGCTTCCAGCAAGCGCGCCACGCCGGACGGCGCTCCCCCGTCAGCGCCGCTCCATGGTGGCCGACCTGGACAGGGACGGAGCGACCGAGACCGTGCTCCTGGATCCAGGCCGTCACTACGCCGTCCGCGTCCTGCGCAGGGGGCGGGTGATCGCGCAGGATGTGCCTTCACGCTGGCGACCCTGGAAGCTGGAACTTGCCGATGTGGACGGCGACGGGCGAACGGAGATCGTTGTGGGCGTACACAAGGCCACGCGCTACATCCCCAGGCCTCACAACTGCTTGTTCGTCTACCGGCTGCGCGAGGGCCGGCTGCATCCTGTATGGCTTGGCTCTTCGCTGAGCAGGCCGTTCACGGACTTCACGTTCGCCCCGCCGGGTTCCGGGCGCCGGTGGCAGCTCTACGCGATCGAGAAGACGACCGTCGGGCGTTGCGGCATGGCCTTGTACCGCTGGAACGGTTTCGGTTTCACGCTGGACCGGCGGACCGGCAACTGGGCGACCGCCTCGTTTGTGGGCGCGTCGCCGTCAGCCGTGACCATACGAGCGGACGGGGCGGCTCTGACGGAGCCGCGCGCTCCGACCGCGCCGGCGTCCCGCGGAGGAGCGGGCTAAGGAGGGAGAGACATGCGGTCGTTGTGTATCCTGGTAGTAGCTCTGGGCCTGGCGGGGTGCTCGCAGACGCGCAAGCCGGCTCGGCGGGAGCCTTCCCCTCCTGCGCCTTCCACGCTCGGCTCGGCTCGGACCGCTGCGACATCGGATATCACCGGCGCCATGCCCGTCGAGCGGCAGACCTCGCACCAACCGGGCAAGGTGAAGCCCTATCGGGTCTCCGCTGACCTGCGCGAGGTCACCAATCTGAAGGCCTTCACCCGCGTCCTGCCGCTGACGGAGGGGCAACGGGCCCTCCTGGCCAAGCAGCTGTTCGCGGCGTCGCATACCGGCGAGAAGCAGCTCTTCTGGATCTACGAGAACAACGAGTACCACAACCTGCCCTCGTTCGTGACGACGGACGTCGCGGTGCATCTCTACCACTGCTTCTTCGACTACGCCCTGCGGAGCGTCGAGCAGGAGAAGCTCCTGCCTCTGCTGCAGGAGATGACCTCTGCTCTGCTGGCCGAGACCGCACGGCAGCTTCGCTCTGCCCGCAAAGCGGAAGTCAGGTCGGCGCTCGTCAAGAACGCCGCCTACTTCGCCACTGCGGCGAAGCTGCTCGCCTTGCCCGATCCTGTGCCGGGGGCCGCCCAGCCGGCGGTCAACAAGGAGCTGTCCCTCGTGAATGGACACGCCGGCTATGGTGTCGGGGCGGTGTTCCCCTACAAGGTGGACTACTCCCAGTTCGTCCCGCGAGGCCACTACACCCGCTCAGCGAAGCTCAAGCGCTTCTTCATGTGCATGATGTGGTACGGCCTTACCCCCTTCGCCACCCGGTTCGCGGACGGAACGCCCTCGCCCGACACGGTCAGGCAGGGCGTGCTGATGGCCCGAACCGTGGACGCTGCCGGGATGCTGCTGCACTGGAACGCGATCTACGAGCCGACGACGTTCTTCGTCGGGAAGTCGGACGACCATATTCCGGCTCAGTGGATCGCCCTGTCGAACACGGTGTTTGGGCGCGATGCGCTGCCGGACGCCGTGGCAGATCGCTCCAAGCTCGAGCAGTTCGCCTCAGAGGTCGAGAAACTGCCGACGGCCCGAATCCGCGCGAAGATGATCGGGGCGCGGGAGATGCCGTCACCCGTTTCCCAGCTCCGCCTCATGGGACAGCGCTACATCCCCGACAGCGAGGTGCTCCAGCGTCTGTCGGCGCCTCTCGCCCGGCCCTTCCCGTCCGGCCTGGACGTGATGGCCGTCATCGGGTCGCAACGTGCGCTGCAGATACTGGACGCTCACCCGGAGGTCTATAACGCCAATCGGTGGACGGGGTACCGTCCCGAACGGTCGAAGGTCGCTCGCGAGTTCGCGGCCATTCCGGCGCGGCGCTGGACCTCGAACCTCTACTGGAGCTGGCTCAACACGCTCCAGCCGCTCCTGGACCGCATCCCGGACGGCTACCCCTCGTTCATGTCGTCCGAGGCGTGGCGCGACAAGTCGCTCAACACGGCCCTCGCATCGTGGGCCGAACTCCGTCACGATACCATCCTCTATGGGAAGCAGTCGGCCGTTGAGTGCGGAGACGGCGAGGAACGGCCCACGCCCACCGGATATGTAGAGCCGAACGTCCCCGTGTATGAACTCCTCCTCCGGCTCGTGAAGCGGACGCGAGCGTTGCTCGAGAAGAGCGAGCTGATGACAGACCGCCTGAAGACGGGCTTCGAGGAGTTCGGAGGGCTGCTCGAGTTTCTCAGACGATGCTCCCTGAAGGAGCTTCGAGGAGAGACGCTCAGCCAGGAGGACAACCTGGAGATACGGTACATCGGCGGGAAGATCGAGTTCTTGACGCGTTCGACCATCGAGGGGCAGCCGCAGTACTGGGAGCTGGTGGACAAGGGCGATAGCGACATGGCCGTAGTCGCCGATGTCCACACGGCGCCGCCGAAGGTCCTCGAGGAGGGTGTGGGCCGCGCCGCCGAGATACTGGTCATCGTGCCGATCGGCAAGAAGCTGGTCCTGACGCGCGGAGCGATCCTGACCTACTTCGAGTTCACGCACCCCATAGATGATCGCCTCACCGACGAGAAGTGGCGCGCGCTCCTCGGCACGGACCAGGCCCCGGACCCACCCGCGTGGACGAAGACGTTCCTCCTCCCGGCCGCGCCCAAAGACCCCAACCGTGAGAAGAAGGAGAGCTATAGCAGCGGATGCTGAGAACGCAGGGGTGAGCGTTGCGAGAACGCCTCGCACTGGGGCTGCGGATCTGGCCGGCACCGTTACGCGCCGAAAGGCGATCAAGGAGGTGACCCTCATGGCGATGAGTACCGCGCCGGCCGGGCGAGGAGCCAGTCGTCGTCCCAACGTGCTGATCTTCCATTGCCACGACCTGGGCCGGCATCTGCACTGCTACGGCGTGCCCACTGTCCGAACGCCGCGAATAGACGGCTTCGCGGCCCAGGGGGTCCGCTTTGAGCAGTCGTACTGCCCGGCGCCCTCGTGCAGCCCGTCGCGGGCCTCGCTGCTGACGGGCCGCTATCCGCACAGCAACGGGGTGATGGGCCTCTGTCATGCGAACTTCGCTTGGGATCTGAATCCGAATGAGAAGCACCTGGCCGCCCTGCTTCGCGATTCAGGGTATGCCACATCGGCCGTCGGAGTCATCCACGAAACGCGCTCGCCGGCGACGCGCTGGGGCTATGAGCGGCATGTCCCGCAGGGCCGCGCCGCCGAAGCGGTGGACGCGGCGGCTGCGGAACTGAGGACGCTCGCGGCGGGCGAGCGGCCCTTCTACCTCTGGGTGGGGGTCGTCGAGCCCCACCGCCTGTCCATACCGCAGGAGCCGGGTCAGCCGCCACGAGATCAAGGCTTCCCGGGCCCCGGTCTGGAGCCCGACGACGCGCTGGGGACGTGGGTGCCGCCCTACCTGGTGGA
>Ga0172368_10006702_pt1 | contig 12313 bp, 7 predicted proteins | sample Lak11m_FD_114540 | JGI IMG/M metagenome (GOLD analysis project Ga0172368, IMG submission 114540) | Freshwater microbial communities from Kabuno Bay, South-Kivu, Congo - kab_022012_11m | ecosystem: Environmental > Aquatic > Freshwater > Lake | place: Democratic Republic of the Congo: South-Kivu...
ATAAAACGTATTGAAATGCATTTCTTGCCGGATATTTACGTGCCTTGTGAAGTGTGTAAGGGAAAAAGATACAATGAAGAAGCGCTAGAAATAAGATATAGAAGCAAAAATATTTACGAAGTATTAGAAATGACTGTAGATGAATCTTTAGAATTCTTTAAATCTATTCCAAGCATAAAAACAAAGCTAAGTACATTGGCTGAAGTTGGCTTGGGTTATATACATTTAGGCCAATCAGCTACGACTCTTTCAGGAGGTGAAGCTCAGCGTATAAAATTGGCTACAGAGCTGTCAAAACGTGCTACAGGAAAGACTTTATATGTATTAGATGAGCCTACGACAGGTCTTCATTTTGACGACGTAAAACGTCTACTTTCAGTGCTTCATAAGCTAGTAGATAAGGAAAATACAGTAATAGTTATCGAACACAATTTAGATGTAATAAAATCAGTGGATCATATTATAGATCTTGGTCCAGAAGGTGGAGACGGCGGGGGAGAGATAATTGCAGAGGGTTCACCAGAAGAAGTAATAAAAATAAAAGAATCATATACAGGTCAGTGGCTGAAAAAACTCTTCAATTTTAATAAATAAGTTAAAGTTAAACATAAACCTTTTAGGTGTATACGAATTTGATAAAGTTTAATTAAGTTTAATGGAATTTAATAAACTTTAATGAATTGTGTAGAATTTAGATAATTACGATAAAATATGTAAAGGGCTTACGGCTGCAAATTAATTATAAAATAAAATGCGTATAATTATATAAAGTTTAATCAAATTGCCTCAATTTAAATTAAATTGACAAAAGTATTGCAAAATTTTATTAACTGTGCTAAATTTGGCGCACGCAGTTGATATTTGAAAAACAGATGGCAAGTATTGAAAACTGTAGTCAAAAGTGGTAGAATTTAATAGAGTTAAATATGATTCAATTAAATAGCCCCACTTTTAAAATGATTGAAGCTTTCCTTACTACAGAGCAAGTTGCCAGCCTATTACAAGTTCATCCATTCACTGTCCTAAAATTTATAAAACAGGGCAGGTTGAAAGGAGTGAAGCTTGGAAGAGTTTATAGAATCAAAGAAAACGATGTGAAAGACTTTTTAGAGGCTAATATGTTAAACAATTCAATTCGTTCGTCATCTAGTACTAAAAAATCAAACCAAGAGTCATTTGAAGCGGAAGTGACAGACAAGAACAAAGAGGGTAGAGACGAAAACGACTCACATTATTACATTTTGTAATCGAGAACTCATTCCTATGATTATTCAATGCCTATGTTGTGGCAAATCAGTATCAAGTAAGATATGCAAATGTCCATATTGTTTAGCCGAGGTAAATGATTTTACCTTTGAGAAAAACGGCCTAGAAGTAAATGAATCACTAAGAGACAGAGTATATAATCTTGTATTAGGCCTAGTACATAAATAAGTAAGTAAACTAAACCCAACATAAAAATCTTCGATGCCCTTTAGTTCGTTGCCCACGAACTAAAAACCTAGAAAAGCCCTAAGACTCCTTAATATAAAACTATATTAGGGAGTTTTTGTTGTGCGGAGGTAAAGTTATTGACAAAAATCAAGGTGTATGTTTATATAACGTCTCTTTAAAAAATCAAAACCATGCCAAATTTATCGGAAAATCCACACTTACAAGAATTATTAAAAGCACAAGGATTAACTATAAGTCCAAAATATAGAGGAGGAATCGAACTTTTAGAATCAATACAAGAAGTCGAAATAGGATCAGTAACTGAGTATGGTACAGTAGTCGGATTCAGCTTTGTTCAAGAAGGCGAAGAACCTAAAATTATGGCTGTAATATACGACGAAGCAAAAGAAGGCCAGCCAGATGCCCTCACGGTAAAAGAATGTCGCTAGTTATTCTTACATTGTTTGTCGTTCACGTCATCTACGCATTTCTCTATTTGATCCAAAGGACCAGCAGGAGTTTGTTTCACAGTTTTATTTAGGTCATCAAGAGATCCAAGGATCTTTTGTAATTCATCTCCGGAGGTTGAACTATATAACATGTAAAACCTTTGATTTATAGTGCCTTGAAGTTGCATTAGGTCATCTATAGTCATTTTAAGCTGAGATGACTTTAAAAAGGACGTAGTATCTCCAAATGTGAGTCCCTTTGCTATGTCCTCTGTCCAGTAATCTTTAGTAAAAGGATTATTTTCACTAAATCCTTCAAATGCACTAGAAAGATCATTCATGAATGCATCTTTACCTCCAAACATATTAACTCCTTGCCCGTTTACTCCAAGTTTTACCGGCCATTCCCATCCTTGAGTTGCAGTTTCTTTTAGTTTTGCGGCTTTTCTCTGCCAACTTTTGAATCCTTCTTTTACGCCCATACCATCTTTGAAAAATTTAATAAACTCTACAAACTTATCTTTAACTGCTTGCCACGAGCCCTTTTTACATAGGACATAAGATTTCTTTTGATCTTCATATTTTACAGATATTTTAGTGAAGAAGTTATTGAAATCAGCTTCACTTGGAAACCTTCCTTTATCGTAAAACTTTTTCTTCATTTCTGCTTTTAGAACTTCATCAGTTTTCATAGCCTGTTCTGGGTTTATCTGTAGAGAAGCGAAAGGAATAGGGGCAGCAAAATATGTATCAGCAACATTTCTTGCATAATAAATCTCAGCAGTCATTTCATTGTAAGCGGTAACAAGTTTTGGAAGTTTCTCGTTTTTACATGTTACATAAGCGTCCCTAATTGCACTCTTTATTTTATCTTGCTGTTGAATAAGAGAAAGTACATCTAAAGCCTGACACTGATTTCTCATTAAAACGTCTTTCCATGGCTCTATAACTGAGTCTGTAAATCCTTCACTAAACATGGCTGTATTTAGAAATACCATAAAATCCTGAACTCCTTTCTTGTAACATCTCCAATTTGTAGCACCACTAGTATCTCTACCTTTTCCTGCATCAATATCTTTACTCGTACTTGCTGGGGCAGCAAAAACATTTCCATTAACAAAAAATACTAAGAACATGGATAAAAATCCTATGATTATAGCTTTTTTAAGTCCTCTGTTTTTTAGTTTTCTTTCATCCATTTATATTATTTTATGAACAAGCTTCTTTTTTAATTGCTTCCTGACAACCTTTTTTATATATATCCTTCTGGAAAGTGTCTTTATATTTTATGAAAAATTCTTTCATTTGATTAAATTCACTTATCAAACTTTTTGACAAAAGTCCGATCTGGGCAGCTTTATCTGCTATTTTTGCAGCTTCGACTTCTCCTCCAACTTCTGCCATATGTTGGGCAACTTCCATTTGTAAATTGGTAACTATCTCGTCGTAACCGGAATTCGGAGACGCATAATTAACAGAATACTCAAGCGTTTGAGAGGTATCAGATTTTTGTGTTTCAGCATCGTTCCACCATCCAGATTGTTTCTGTACGTACTTATTCCATTCAACTGCTGCATTTCCTCCAAACGTAGCATCATCTCCTTTAGGAATAGGAATAGGATTACCTATAGCCATAAATTTCATATCAATCATATCGATACTTATCAAAGTTTTCTTACATGTTGGTGACTCAAAAATATTTCCAGTAGTTTTTCCAGGGCCTAGTCCGTGCGCCAAAAATTTAGTAAATATCTCATTCATTTTTTCGATTTCGCATTTTATACAACTATCTGAAGCGTTATAACTTGATACAGTTTTCCAAACTAAATCCAAAGAAATACAGATACCTACTTTTAAAGCCATACCAGGTTTATTTACACCATAACTTGCTCCGCCGGTACTAGCTCCTCCGGCGATACTTCCAATAGAGAAATTAGCATCGGAAGCACTTCCATTATCAGGAGGGACAACATTTGAACAGAACGATGATGCATAATCATGAGCAGGAGCAGGAGGGATTCCTTCCTCCGGAGCTATAGGGGTTCCATTGTCGGATTTTTCAAGAGGTACAGCTCCTCCTCCTTCGCCACCACCAGGTACAGAGCCAGGACCTTCGCCATTTTTTTGAGCAAGAGGTTTTTTCTTATTAGGATTTTCTTTATCAAAATTATCAGTAGCCGCTTTCACTGGATCAGGAGTAGGACATATATCTTCAGCTAATACTTCAGCAGCAACTTCTTGATCTCCTATTTTAAATGTAGCACTTTTCTTGTCTTCGCTTACCTTGATAGGGGAGACTGGTTGTGAAACATCAGTAGGAGATGGAGGAGCAACCGGAGGTGCACCTGAAGGAGATTCACCTATTACATCACCAGGTTCTTGAACATAAGGAGAATCAAGACTTAATTCCCAAGGACCGCCTACGGAAGGCTTTGTAGTATCTTTAAATAATATTTTTTCAATGTCAGTTAAATCTTGAATTAAATCGAATCCTGAATCTTGAATATTCCCATTTGCAAAAATTTCCAATGGCCCAACACTCAATTCCAAAGAAGATTGAATATCAAAAAGTTCTTTATATTCATCATAATCTTTTTTTACTTGAATGAGTAAAGCTGAAGCGTCATTGTATGATCTGGCAGTATTTACTTTTTTGCTTTTCATTAAAGCTGTAAGACTTCCATTTACTGCAGCCTCAGCACTTTTGAAGTCTAGGGCATAATTCTGTGCAATAATTTCTATAGCTTTTTTATGTGGTTGATTTTCCACTTTTCCTACAACGAAATAGTATAAATTAGGAACCTTATTTTTCAGATCACCAAAAACTGATTTCCATGAAGAATCTCTCTTGAAGTTGTCCTCCCAATCAGTCCATTTTTGCATAGCGTCAGTGACAGTTTTATGCCAATGATCATCGTTTATCCATTCTCCAGGATGTTCGGCCTGTATTGATTTATCAAGAGCACTATCGGCACCGTAACTCGTAGGCATTTTATCTATGTATATGAGAACAGAGGAGACAATAACTCCTAAAAAAATTCCTGTTATGATTGAAATACCATGTTTCATTATTCGCATTTAGTAGATGTATTATCCACAAATTTACCTGGGAATCTTTCCACTTTCTGGCGGATCTTTTTTAATTTATTTTTATAAGTGATTAATTCTTTTTTTGTTTCATTAAGCTTTATGTGGATTGGCCAGTTGAATAAAAATTGATCATATACAGCAACAACAGTTTCAAGTTCTTTCTGAGAATTGTCTATTTCTTGTATAATGTCTCGTTCACGCTTATCAATAAAATCGTTAACAGTAGGAAGAGTGGCAACTCCAGTTTGAACACTTATCGGAATATTTGCTCTCATATTTTCAAGAGTGGCAATATATGCGATATACATATCCAGCGCCTGTACGGAAACACAATAAGGACTTAAGTTCTTCGTATCTTTGATACATTTAGCCCTAGCTTCCTCAATTGCAGAAGGATCTTTTATTGATGGGGCAATCATCCTTGAATCTTGAAATGCCGTAGCTCCTTTCGCCTTATAAATAGCTAAGAAATCAGCCACCTTATCATTAAAGAACTGATTCATAGTAGCTTGATACACAGCTTTTGTTGACCACAAAAAATTGTTTATAAGAGGTAGCTGAAAGTCATACTTGCCCAAAGCGTATATGGTATATCCTCCATAAACCAACATTACAGTTAGAATTGCGGTTACGAAGGTGACGATGATTCTTTTATATATTTTCATAGGAATTAAGAAATTCTTTTATAGGGCCATACATTTTTTAGCCTCAAAACAAATTATTTTATTACTAAATGTTTTAAACAGTCCGTACAATGTAGTGATTTTTTCATTTGTTTCTCTTAATTTTTGATTTATAACCTGCATTTTTTGCATTAGCATTACTGCCTTTTTTCTATTAGTGCTATCAACGACTTTATTAATCATCATTTCTTTTGCTTTTTTTACATATCCATCTTTCAACTCTATGCATTTTTGAGCATAAGCAAAAGCATCATTGTATGAAGATATGCCTTTGTATTTAATAAAATCATCAGCATTAGTCCATCCAGCATATACATTTTTACTGTAATTTTTTTGAACTAACGCGTTTACAATGTTTTCTGCGTCATGTTTGAATTCTCGATATCCGGCAATAATAGTATTCATTAAAGAGGTTGTTGCACTTTCATTTGAAGTGGTATCCTCCAAGAATTTTTTATAATTATTAGTCAACTCTACATAAATTTGATCTAGGGTCATTCCTCCATCTGCGGCAGGAGCAGTACAGTCTTTAAGGCTTGATCCAGCTATTTTTTCTTGGATCTGTGCATCTGAAAGTTTCGCATATGAAATACCAGAGTTAACAAAAAACGTGCTTACTATCAAAGTAACAATTATTCCTCTTTTAAAATTTTTATTTTTTATATTCATGTTTATTGTTGTTGTTGATTTACAGATTCTATCTGTACTTCATTACTCTTTGAGAAGAAATAACTATCATCATAAGTTGAAATTGTAGAGAAGAAGGTGTCATTCTGTACTATGTCAGCTTTATTCAAGAAAGTAGATACACAAGGACAACTATTACACTCTGCAGGGACTAAAAATATTCCATGTTCACCATCTTTAATTCCGCCGTCATCTTTATCATCAGGTTGATATAAAGGATCTGTTCCACGTCTAACTTCTTCACCATCTTTAATTCCACCATGATCTGTATCTGGATCTAGAGGATCAGTTTTATAAACAAGAATCTCTGCTGCATCTGTTAATCCATCACCATCTGTATCTACAGGATCATCCAATTTATTTAATCCATTTGTTCCCAATTTTACTTCAACTCCATCAAAAATTCCACCTTTGTCAGTATCTTTATCTTTTGGATTTAAGCCATAAGCACATTCATCTGCATTCTTTAATCCATCATTATCATCATCAGCATTTGCATCAGTAATTCCATATTTTTGCTCACAGAAGTCAGACATTCCATTGTTGTTTGCATCGATAGCATAACAGTCATAGATGGATAGAACTCTTGAAACCATTATAAAGAATTCCGCATAAGTGATCTGTTTGTTTGGCTCCATAGCTTCTTCTTCTGTAATAATGAAATTATTTTGAAGAACGGCTTTATTTTTTAGATAAGGATTTAAATTTAATCCTGCCTCAATAATCGGTGTATACCAAGGAATTCCGACAGGCATCTTATTTATATCGACGATTCCTTTATACTGAAGAGCATTCAAGATAACCTGTGTAGCTTCAGCTCTAGTTATTGAATTTCCTCCTCTAAAGAAATGTTTGCCGGTAACAGGATCAATATCCATTTCTCCACGATATCCATGTACAAGGTTAAGAAGAGAAGCTTCTTTGATGTATGGATAATATGATCTTAAATTTGTTTCAGTATAAACTTCATCAGCATATCCACCACCAACTTCACTAGCTGTATATGGCTGATAAGCACCAGGTCTACGAGGAATGATACAAAGAATATTCAACAAAACTTTTACAAAATCTTCTCTGCTTACAATATTGCCTGGAGCATATTTAGCCAAGTCAGAAGCATCAAGCATTCCTTTTCTCATAAGATCTTGTAATAGTGCCAAGAACTCATTGTCAGCGTTTGGAAGACCTCCTTTCGATCTCAAATCTCCAACTGAAGAATCATTATAAAGACCGGCATGTAGAGGAGCTCTAGGACTTGCAAAAGGCACATCCTTAGGTCCAACGATAATTGCGCGTTGTCCTGCATACAAAGACGAAATATATACTTCAGCTACTATATTTTTATTGAATCTCAACTCTAGAAGAAGAGGATCTTTTTTGTGATTATTTTTCTTTTGAGTAATTGTCATTCTGGCATCAAGAAGAAGAATACTTCCTCCGGTATCTATCATTACCATTTCTTTATTTTCAGTTTTATATACCAATGCCACACCTCCTGGATAGTTTGGATCACTTGCTGCAAATTTCTTAAATTCAAATACGTCTTTATCGTTCACGTCACTTACATGAACACCGGCAAGCGATTTGAAATCAGCAGTTTCAAAGTTGAAATTTTGGTGAACAGTTACATCGACATTTGAATCGGCAACTGTGTAGACGTCACCCAAAACACTTCCTCTAGCGTCTATAATATGAATCTTTGTAGGACTTGTAGGAGGTCTAGCCGCTTCAACAGAAGTACTATATCCAGTTTGTAGTCCTCCAATATCTCCAGTTTTTGGATTTATCTCAGCTATAACTTTTCCATCTTTATTTTCAACCAAAATCATATCTTCCAAGTTGAAATCATTTATTTCATAACTGCCATCATTAGTTGTGTAGTATTTACCTAGCTTATCAATAGATTTAGTTTTTACTTTTTCGTATCTCGGTGCCAACTTAAGTTTTTGGTCATAAGTGCGATATACATAACGATTTCTCATTAACGAGAATGGCATAGTATCAACCAAAGGAGTTGTATTTCCAGTTGCAACACTTGAAGTAGAGAACACACCATCAAGGCTGATTTCAGGTACGAATACTGTTATAGTAAAATGTTCAGCTGAACTATATCCGGCCTCATTAATCACATGTAGAATAAATTCATGGTCTCCAGGATCACCTTCATTTATGAAAGGACCAATTCTAAATAATGGCTTACCTTGTTGATTTTTCATTATCTTTGGGAATTCGGTAATCTTTTTTGTGCCATTTACATAAGGAACAGTTTCCACATAATAGTCTGTAATTTTAGTATTCATGTCGAAAGAATTGCTCGCGTCTATGAGGATATCTTTCATGATAGGAACTCTATAATTTGTATCGATTGCAGGCATTGGAGGATCTTTTACTGCACAAATTTGTGGAGCAACTATAGTAGAATTCGAAACTAATGATCTTTCTCCATTAGTATCAATAGCAAAAACATCTGCATAATAATTGCCATTTTCCAAGTTCTTCATCGTTATATTTGTCGTCTCTGCATCAGGTAATTCAATAACAGATTCATTTGGCTTATCATCAGTAGGAACATCTATGCCAAGTGTATTTAACAAATTAATTGATATTGGATCCGTAACTTTATTTATAAGTGCTACAAATCTATATTTAGGCTTATCTATGTCACTATAAATTGAAGTTTTTATCAAAATTTCATATCCGGCAAGATTGTCATTGTCTTTCTTTGCCATCCAAGAAATTCCTGCAGCTTCATTATTTTCATAATCTGAAGTAACACTTTGAGTACTACTTCCTGGGTAAATATAATTGCTGATAGTATTTTTATTTGTAACAGAAAGTAATTCTCCATGAGGATATGTAAGATTCTTTTTGTGATTCTCTTTTAGATAAACATCTCCACCAACAGAATAAATAATGTCACTATCGGAATCATGTTCGACGTCGCTGAATATCATATTTGTAGCGCCACCGATCTCTTCCGTATAGTTCAAAAGATTTTCATTTTTATCTCCTACAACAATAAACATTCCTTTTGGTGGTGCTGAAGAAGCTGCTGCGCCACCACCACCTCCGTTAGCGGCATCAACTTGAGAATTGCCAGATGAAGGGACATTTGCTGCAAGCCAACGATCTGTAGTTTCAGTAGCAGCATTTTTTACAAGAGAAGAAATATTTTCAGAGAAGAATGGAACCTTTATTGCATTTAATCCGCTTTGAGATCCAGAATCATTTACACTCGAAGCCACTCTTGGAGAATAATCTTCAGAGGGATAAACCTCCTGAATTAAATTAGCGACTCTTTTCCCACCTGCGCTTTCCTCAGCAAGTTTGCTATATAGTTCACTATAGTCGTCTATTTGTGCCAATACTTTATTTGAAGATTGTATATTCTTTGTATAAGCAAGCATTGAATCTCTCAAGTTTGCATATTGTCTTAATTCTGGAAACTCAGAAGGAATTTCTTCAGTTCTAATCTTCTCTTCAAGTTCAGCTATAGTTCTATTTAAAATAGGATGAGAAGAATCAATGAACGTTTCTGAAGCTATTAAATTATATTGTTCTGGGAATTTTATTTGAGCGAGTTGTCTGTTGTATTCTTGCATCAATGTAGAAACCTTCTCGAAATTATTTTTCATTTCCATGTAAGGTTTGTAGTTCAACATTGCAAGCCACTGCTGTTCTTTTTCTTGAGTTAATTTTTTAATTGCTTCCTGATCCGGTGGAGTTAGATTTTCGCCTGGAGTTTTAGGAGTAGTTCCTCTGTTAATTGCGCCAGAAGAATCTTGAGTTCCACCTGTGCCATTTGTACCTTGTGCATCAGTCGCTTGATCAACACCTGAGCCAGTTGTGCCAGAACCACTTGAAGACGAAGAAGTTCCTCCGGTAGATCCAGCCTCTTTAGCTTTCTGTGCATCTATTTGTTGTTTAAGTCTCTCTGCGGCAGCTTTTGCATCTGCATCATTTTTAGCCTTTATAGCGTTATATGCTTCTTCCAAACTATGTTTAGCAGCTTCAACCGCCATATTTATAACTCCATCGAGAGCCTGTTGAAGAATAGGCATCTCTGTATATTTGTTAATGTTTTGAACTGCGCCTTTTACCATCTTATTCCAGAAATTCAAAGCACCGGCGATAGCAGCATAAATAGCGCTAATCTCTAATCCCATATCAATTTTAACCGACAGCACGATCTTTTCTACATAGTTATATTGAATTGCCGGTAACTGAATAGCAAAAGCAGCAATTAAAAGAAGTACTATGTCTAAATTTGGTTGAGTTAATGTTTCTATTTCAGTTTCAAGACTAGTTTCCATTACAGGAATAAATCCACGTTTAATCAAACAAAGAATCAAGAATATAGGCTTCAAACTAATTGCCAATTGAACCACTATATCAGGTAAAGCAGGAATTTTTGGAGGACGAGGAAGGTCAGGTAGTTTAGGCAAAGGTAATGGTGGCAAATCAGGAAGGTCTGGTAATTGTAAATTAGGAATGTTGAATGGGAATCCAGGAATCTTAAGCTTTAAATCAGGAAGGTCAGGCAATACTAGAACAGGTGGACTAGGTAATTTTAATTGAATTAATCTGAATGTAATGTCAGGCCAAATTATCTTGAGTCCGGCTTGAATTTGAGAGAAATCAAATACGAAATTTGGCCATTTAGGCAGTGGAATAATTGGAGGACTAGGAATCATTACGAACAATTGCAACAAAAGTCCGAGCATACTGAAACGGTCATTTTTACACTCATCACATCCAACCTTATAAGTAACAATCAAGTCCAGAATAGCTTTCCAGCTCTTAATAATTCTAATTATCTCTTCTACCATTTCAATCCACGCTTCCATTATTTTCATTTGGCGTTTTAGATATCCACCAAGGAATGTCATGATAGCGTCCAAGTAACAGATAATTTGTTGTGCATACTTAGCTTCAAAATATCTCCAAGTCAAAATTTCTTGAGGTAATCGAAGAAGCTGATCAATCAAATCAAGCATCTTCTTTATACTTTGAATAGCTTCATTTATATCAAGTTTAAATTTGTCACAAGGATGTTTGCCTCCGTCATCTTCATTCCAAAGAGGACAGTCCCAAATCTTTGCATTTTCGTTATACCAACGAGTTCCTTCTTCCTCAAATTGCTTAGCTGCAGCCTCCCATTCCATTTTCTTCTTTTGAAGTTCTCCCTTGGTAACCATTGGGATATAAATAGGAATTTTCTTTGATTCTATTTGGATTAGAGGTAATGCCGCAAAAGCTTTTAGAGCATTGTGAGCAGATTGCCATCCGGAATCTTTTGTATCCCATATTTTAGCAGCCTGTTTGAATTGATTTGTAATAGGAGATGGATCCGGATAAATGACGATGAAATCAGGAAGATCAGAAAGTTTACCAACGATTTCCACTAATTGATTGTGAACCCATTCAGTTATTACAGAAGGGAATCCGGGTATATGTATATTTGTAAGAACTCCGGCCTGAACAGGGGAGTCGGAACTTGTAGTGTTATTTGTTTGGATTGTATCTGAATCCATTCCGTCGTTCATCATTGCATCCTCAGGAGGTTCAGTACCAATACCAACTTTTGCTATAGCGGCCTTTGCTTTAGCTATGGCTTTTTGAACCATGCCGAGTAAATCAGGACACACACCAAGCATTCCTAAAGGAACAGAGAACGCAAAACATATTCCAGCATGACCAGGGCCAAGACACAAAGCCATTCCAAGACCAAGATCGAGAGTAGGAGACAAATAGAATCTTCCCATAGAAGGAGCCATTGATGGCCACATAGGCATGACAGGAGGAAGCATAGGAATTCCCCATGCAACCATAGCAATTCCAGGAACAGCATTATTAGGCACCAAAAACGCATAATTCCAAGGAATAGGTAAACATCCTGCACCCGCACATCTAAATGCAGCTAAAGCGCCAGCAATTGCACCAGCAATCTTTCCTGCAATATCTCCATAT
>Ga0172368_10006704_pt1 | contig 12311 bp, 9 predicted proteins | sample Lak11m_FD_114540 | JGI IMG/M metagenome (GOLD analysis project Ga0172368, IMG submission 114540) | Freshwater microbial communities from Kabuno Bay, South-Kivu, Congo - kab_022012_11m | ecosystem: Environmental > Aquatic > Freshwater > Lake | place: Democratic Republic of the Congo: South-Kivu...
CGCCTCGCGCGGCCGCGCGCCGAGCGCGGCGACGAGCGCCTCCGTCACCGCGACCGGCTTGCCCGAGCGCGCGGGAAAATCCATTTTCAGCAGCGCGCCCTCGCGCGTTACCGCCAGTTCGCCGCTCTTGGTGCTGAACGCGATCCGGTCGAGCCTGGGAAAGCGGTAGCGCAACAGCACGTCCGCCGCCGCCAGCGTCGCGTGGCCGCAGAGATCGACTTCGACCGCCGGCGTGAACCAGCGCAGCGGCGAGACGCCCGCACGCGGAATGACGAACGCCGTCTCGGCGAGATTGTTCTCCGCGGCGATGGCCGCGAGCACGCCGTCGGGCAGCCAGGCGTCGAGCAGCACCACCGCGGCCGGGTTGCCACCGAACAGGCGTGCCGTGAAAGCGTCAAGCTGGTAAAGAGGCAATTTCATTTGCTGCGCTCCGCAAGTCAACTTCCCTCAGTTTACAGAAGATTGACGGAGCGAAGCGCGCGGACCGATGCCTGGCCGCGATCGAGCGGCATGATGAGGTGTGCTTCCGTGTCAGGGAAGCGCTTTTCAACAGCCGGTTAACCTTGCCCCGAGCCTTGCGCTCGCTGCGCGCTGTGATTCAGTATCGAGAGGAGATTCAGGCAGATCAAATGCGCGATCCGCTGCTTTTCCGGGCGCGCCCGATGGCGCCGCAACTGGCGGCAGAGCACGCGCGCCGACGTCAGCGCAGGTGCGAAACTGCGTTTGCTCACCGCTTCCCGCCGGAGGATCGGCGCCTCGCCAAACAGATCGCCGGATTCCCCGGTAACGCCTATGCAATTTGCCATACCGCACCTCGCATACTCGCAACGGGCTGACCGTTTGACATCACCCGTAAGCCGTAGTTTCCACTTTGCCGGCCAAGCGGTATTGCGTAAACGCAAACAGGGTGAGAATTTCTTCGTGGCTACCGCTCGTCATGCCGAGTCGGCGCAGAGACTCTCAGCCTGCTGATTCCTGCTCGAACGCTTTAACGAAGTGAGCTATGTACTTCGATTTGCAAAGCAAAACATGGTCGGCACGATCCGATGTCGGGTGGCCGATGGCGGCGCGGCGGAACGTGCGCCGCCGCGCCCCGGCAGACCGCGAACGGCAAGGCCGTGTCAGCGCCGCTCAGCGGCGCCGCTTGTGCGCGGCCTTGCGCGGCGCTTTCGGCTGGCGGGCTTTCAATTGCCTGGCTTTCGGCTGCTGCGCGTCGGCGATCGCCTGGCCGCTCTGGCCTTCGAGCTTCGGCTCGATGTTGTCCTTGATCCACTTCGGGTCCCACCACTCCACCGGCAAAACGGCGACGCCGTGCAAATAGACGCCATAGTGCAGATGATCGCCCGCGGCCAGGCCGGTCTCGCCGGTCTTGCCGAGGACCTGCCGCTGCTGGATCGAATCGCCGGCCTTGACCTCGATGGAACTCATGTGGCCGTAGAGCGTATAGAGACCGAGGCCGTGATCCAGGATGACGGTATTGCCGTAAATGCCCAGGTCGCCGGCGAAGGCGACCGTGCCGCTGTTGGCGGCTTCGACCGGATAATGTTTGGTGACGGACAGGTCGTAGCCGAGGTGAAACGCGCTGTCGACGAGCTCGCCGTTGTAAGTGTAGGTCCGCCCATCGGCGAAGTTGGCTTCGACCTTGGAGTTGCTCAACTGGCTGAATGCGCCCCGCCAAAGCATAGCCGGCGTGGCCTGCCTGGTGATCGCGGCGATCCTGTCCTCGTTCTCCTTTCTGAGTCCTTTGTTGACGCGGACAAACACCTCTTGCGGCGCTCCCTGGCGCGCGCCGGCGTCTTTCAGCAAGGGAGCAACCTTGCCCTGAAGAAAGTTGTCCGACAGGGCGATGGTGCTCTTCCTGTACTTTACGTCCTTGAGTTCGTAGGCCAGCGGCATTTCCCTGGTATTGCCGGCGCGGTCGGTCGCGACCAGCACGGCCCTGGCGTCCGCCGCCACGTTGTACGCGTGGGCAAAAAGAGCGATCCAGTAATCCGCGTGCCCCTTTATCTGGCCCTGGAAACCCGGGAAAAAATAACCGCCGATCCTGGTTCCGCTGCTTGCCGTATCCGCGGACGCTTTGTACACGATCACGCCGACGCCGCCGAAATTGACGTAGCGGTCGTCGGCGACGAGCTCGATCGTGGGCGGCGTGAGGTCGATGGTGAGCGTCTTCTCGACCACCGTTTCGTTGCCGTGGAAAAAATTCCACAGCGAAGCATCGCGCGCGCTGACGCGCAGGAGCGCGGGTCCTTCCTTGACGCCGGCCGGTTTCGGCGGCAAGGCGACAGCGATTTTCTTTTCGGGGAGCGGCTGGGCGTATTGCTCGGCGGCGAGCGTGTGTTCGGCGCCGCCCATCGTGAGCGTCGCGCTGACCGACTTCAGTCCGGCGCCCGGATCGGCAACGACGATCTCCATCGGCGCGAGGCCGAGCACGCCCGAGTCCGGGGGCCTGATTCGCGGCGCTTCCCGTTCGAAGCGCGGCGCCAGGTAATACGCGCCGCCCGCAAGGCCGACGACGATGATCAGGAGGAGAAAAATGGCCGCCTGGAGCTTTCTCCCGGGGCGTTCGGATTCCAAAGAGCTCATGTTGGGGGGGGTCGAATAAAGATGGACGGGAAGATGAAGTGTGGATTATCGCGCGATTGCATCCGCCAGGGTTTGTCTATAATGAATTAGTCCCCCGCGACCAGGAGATCATCATGGGAATCGCAATGAAACTGAGTGATTACCTCAAAGCAAACGCAGCGGAGTACGAGGTGGTGAACCATTCAATGTCCAAGGTATGTGGCAGTGCCTGGAAAAGCATATATCGGTCTTCAGACCTGTACCCATTCCAGCGCAACGCAGCCAGCGAGAGCGCGTGAGCCGCGTTTTAGGCCAGATCGAAGCGGCTTTCGAGCGCGTTGGCCGGGTTTTGCGCGTCCTTGAGGCGGGTCCTGCCCGAGCGAGCAGCAGCGCACCGCGTCCACCAGCACTTCGAACACGTTCTGATTCGCGATCACCGCCTGCTGCAGACGGAGGGGCACGGGGCCGGACTCGGCCGCGCGGCGCACCGATTCCTCGGCAGGCGTGGTGATTGCCTCGTCGCCGGCGGATTTGCGGCTCAGCATGGAATTGAGTTAAACATCAATCGGTGATATTATTAACTGATGCATACATCAACCACACATCTTCCCGCCAAGCTGCTGGATCAGATGTCCAAGGCCGCGAAGGGGCTATTTTCGACCGACTCGAGTTGGGCAAAGGCCAGTGGCCTGCCCAAGGAAACGCTTTCCAGGCTGAAGCGCAATCCTTCGTGCGATCTGCAGACACTGGCGGCGCTGGCCCAGACCGCGGGCTACACGCTGGTTGCCGTCCCTGCGACCATCGAAGCCGGCGAGCACCTGCCAAACGCATTCGGCCGGGAGTACGAGGATGACCTGCTCGATCTCTGCGCCTCAGGCAATGTCGACCCGGATCGTTGGCGGGCACATGGGCCCGGTTTCTTTATGGGAGGCTTGGCCGTATTGCTTGCAAGCGCCCGGGAGTTCGAACGAGAGCGGTATCTGAGGCTTGCCGAGGCGCTGCATCCGGGAGTCTCCACTCCGGAAGTCTTTGCCCTGTGGTTGAAGCGGTCTCCATTGCGGGCGGGTCGATTCCTTCCCCTGGCGAGAAGGCGCCGGGGTTTCGTATGAGGCGTACCGTATGAGGAGGGTCGGATGAAGCCCAGGCTCAAGGCTCAGGATGCTTACCTGAAAGCCTTCGCCGAGGTCTTGTCGCGAATCCAGCAGACCTTGGAGGGTTCGCGGCCTGACCTATTCCCAATTCAGATGGTCGTCGCCGGAGGCGCCGCGCTGCATCTCCTCACCGGCGCTCGCGTGTCGGAGGACGTGGATGCGGTCTTCTCCAAGCGTGTGCTGTTCAGCGAAGAGATCGAAGTTTCCTACCGGGATCCCGACGGCCGCGCGCGCCTCCTGTACCTCGATCGCAATTACAACGACACGCTGGGCCTGCTGCATGAGGATGCGCACAAGGACGCGCGACCTATCGATATTCCCGGGATCGACAAGAAGCTTATCGATGTGAGAGTACTTGCGCCGATCGACCTGGCCGTGTCCAAACTTTCGCGGTTTGCGTATCAGGACCGGGAGGACATTCTGCTGCTTGCCAAGGAGGGCCGCATCGATTCGGCCTCGCTGCGCAAACGGGCGGAGCAAGCGCTGGGCGCCTATGTGGGCAGCTTGAACTCCGTGCGAAACTCGATCGACATCGCCTGCCGGCTGATTGAATCCGCGCGGCCGCCCGGGCGCCGTTGAGCGCAACCGCCAACAGAGCGGCCCAATACAGCGCTACATACTCCGCCTATACTGCCCCCCCACCTCGAACAGCGCATTGGTGATCTGCCCAAGCGAGCAGCAGCGCACCGCGTCGACGAGCACTTCGAACACGTTCTGATTCGCGATCACGGCCTGCTGCAGGCGGAGGAGCATCGGGCCGGACTCGTCCTTGTGGCGCGCCTTGAATTCGCGCAGGCGCGTGAGCTGGCTCTGCTTCTCCTCCTCGGTCGAGCGGATCAGCTCGATCCGCTGCGGCACTTCGCCCGCATGCGGGTCGCGGAAGGTGTTGACGCCGACGATCGGATACGACCCGTCGTGCTTCTTGTGCTCGTAATACATCGACTCTTCCTGGATCTTGCCGCGCTGGTAGCCGGTCTCCATCGCCCCCAGCACCCCGCCGCGCTCGGAGATCGCCTCAAACTCCTTCAGCACCGCCTCTTCGACCAGGTCGGTGAGCTCGTCGATGATGAACGCACCCTGATTCGGGTTCTCGTTTTTCGCCAGCCCCCACTCGCGGTTGATGATGAGCTGGATCGCCATCGCGCGCCGCACCGATTCCTCGGTCGGCGTGGTGATCGCCTCGTCGTAAGCATTCGTATGGAGACTATTGGTATTGTCGTAGGTCGAGATCAGGGCCTGCAGCGTGGTGCGGATGTCGTTGAACGCGATTTCCTGCGCGTGCAGGCTGCGCCCGCTGGTCTGCGAGTGGTACTTGAGCTTCTGGCTGCGCTCGTTCGCGCCGTAGCGGTTTTTCATCGCCACCGCCCAGATGCGGCGCGCGACGCGGCCGATCACGGTGTACTCCGGGTCCATGCCGTAGGAGAAGAAGAACGACAGGTTGCCGGCGAAGTCGTCGATGTGCATGCCGCGCGCGAGATAGGCCTCGACGAAGGTAAACCCGTTCGCCAGCGTGAACGCGAGCTGCGAAATCGGGTTCGCCCCGGCCTCGGCGATGTGGTAGCCCGAGATCGACACCGAATAGAAGTTCTTCACGTTGTGGTGGACGAAATATTCCTGGATGTCGCCCATCACCTTCAATGAAAACTCCGTCGAAAAGATGCAGGTGTTCTGCCCCTGGTCTTCCTTCAGGATGTCGGCCTGCACCGTGCCGCGCACGGTCGAGAGCGTCCAGGCCTTGATCTTGGCGTATTCGTCCTCGGTCGGCTCGCGGCCGTTGTCCAAGCGGAACTTGTCCAACTGCTGGTCGAGCGCACAGTTGAGGAACATCGCCAGCATCGTCGGCGCGGGGCCGTTGATGGTCATCGATACGGACGTATTCGGGCTGCACAGGTCGAACCCATCGTAGAGCACCTTGATGTCGTCCAGCGTGGCGATCGACACGCCCGAGTTGCCCACCTTGCCGTAGATGTCCGGGCGCTCGTCCGGCTCGAAGCCGTATAAAGTGACCGAGTCGAACGCGGTCGAGAGGCGCTTCGCCGACATGCCCTCCGACACGCGCTTGAAGCGCTTGTTGGTGCGGAGGGCATCGCCCTCGCCCGCGAACATGCGCGTCGGGTCTTCGTTCTCGCGCTTGAACGCGAACACGCCGGCGGTGTAGGGGAAGGACCCGGGCACGTTCTCGAGCAGCAGCCACTTGAGCAGTTCGCCGTGGTCCTCGTAGCGCGGCAGCGCCACCTTGCGTATGGTGCTGCCCGAGAGCGACTTCGAGGTGAGCTTGGTGCGCAGTTCGCTGTCGCGGATCTTGACCACGTATTCATCGCCGGCGTAGGCCGCCTGCATCTGCGGCCACATTTCCAGCAGCTTTTTGGCACGGTGGTCGAGCTTGGCGTCGCGCGCGTGGATCAGCGGCTCCAGCGCTTCGGGTGAGGCTGCGGCGCACTTGTCCGCGAGCAACATCAGCTTGGTCGCGGTGAGCTGCTGGCGCTCGCGCGCGAGGCGCGCCTGTTCGCGCGCGAACTCATGGTAGGCGCGCACGGCTTCGGCGATTTCGGCGAGGTAGCGGCTGCGCGCGGGCGGCAGGATCACCGTCTGGTTGCTGGAGGCGCGCACCGCGACCTCGGGCAGCTTGCCCGGCTCGAGTTTCAGGCCGTGCTCGGCCAGCCGCGGCAGCAGGCCCTGGTAGAGCGCGGTGACGCCGTCGTCGTCGAAGCGCGCGGCGATGGTGCCGTACACCGGCATGTCCTCGGGCGGAAACTTGAACGCCGCGCTGTTCCGCTGGTATTGCTTGCGCACGTCGCGCAGCGCGTCGGCGGCGCCCTTGCGGTCGAATTTGTTGATCGCGACGAAATCGGCGAAATCGAGCATGTCGATTTTCTCGAGCTGGCTCGCGGCGCCGAACTCGGGCGTCATCACGTACAACGACAGGTCCACCAGCGGCACGATCGCGGCATCCCCCTGGCCGATGCCCGAAGTCTCGACCACGATCAGATCGAAGCCCGCGAGCCTGCACGCGTCCAGCGCCTCGGGCAGGGCCTCGGAAATCTCCGAGCCGGCCGCGCGCGTGGCGAGCGAGCGCATGAAAATGTGGCTGCCGTTGATCGCGTTCATGCGGATGCGGTCCCCGAGCAGCGCGCCGCCCGACTTGCGCCGCGAGGGATCGACCGCGATCACGGCGATGTTGAGCTTGTCGTCCTGGTCGAGGCGAAAGCGGCGAATCAGCTCGTCGGTGAGCGAGGACTTGCCCGAGCCGCCGGTGCCGGTGATGCCCAGGGTCGGGATGTCGAGGGTTTCGGCTTCCTTGATGACGGCTTCGCGCAGCTTGGCGTCGGCGCTCTTGTTCTCCAGCGCGGTAATGAGCTGCGCGAGTTTGCGCCGGTCGCCGCCCTTGACCGCTTTCAGGTCGCGCGGCGCGAGCGGCGCCAGATCGACGTCGCACTGCATCACCATGTCGTTGATCATGCCCTGCAGGCCCATTTTCTGGCCGTCTTCGGGCGAGTAGATGCGCGTCACGCCGTAGGCGTGCAGCTCGGCCATTTCCTCGGGCACGATCACGCCGCCGCCGCCGCCGAACACCTTGATGCGCTCGCCGCCGCGCTGGCGCAACAGGTCGAGCATGTACTTGAAATACTCGACGTGCCCGCCCTGGTAGGAGCTGACGGCGATGCCCTGCACGTCCTCGTGCAGCGCCGCGGTCACGATCTCCTCCACCGAGCGGTTGTGGCCGAGGTGGATCACTTCGCAGCCCGTGCCCTGCAGAATGCGGCGCATGATGTTGATCGAGGCGTCGTGGCCGTCGAACAGCGAGGCCGCGGTGACGAAACGCACCTTGTGCCTGGGCTTGTAGACGGTCGGATTGGCGTTGATGGACAGGTCGGTCATGGCAACCCCGCAAGCGGACTTCCGCGAACCCCCAGTGTAGTTGACGTTTACGTAAACGTCAATCAGACTGAAACGGGAACTTGAATCCGAACAACAGTTTAACAGGCACCGGTCGGGGCGGGGGCGCCCCTCCTACAACCCGGTCGCCGTAGGAGGCCCGCCCCCGGGCCGATCGGACCGCGAAATTGGCACCGGTCGGGGCGGGGGCGCCCTTCCTACAACCCGGTCGCCGTAGGAGGCCCGCCCCCGGGCCGACCGGTCCGCGAAATTGGCACCGGTCGGGGCGGGGGCGCCCCTCCTACAAAAGCTTGCGCAGCTCGGTCTTCAACACTTTGCCGGTGCTGTTCTTGGGCAGCGCCTCGACATAGCGGTAGGCTTTGGGCCGTTTGAAGCGGGCGATGTGATCCAGGCACAGCGCGTCGAACTCCGCCTGGTCCGGCTCCCCGCCGGCCGGGCCGCGCGCGACGACGAAGGCGACCACCACTTCGCCCCACTCGGGGTCGCTTTTGCCCACCACCGAGACTTCGCTCACGCGCGGATGGCGCAGCAGGACTTCCTCCACCTCGCGCGGGTAGATGTTGGAGCCGCCGGAAATGATCACGTCCTTGCTGCGGTCCCTGAGGGTGAGAAAGCCCTCGGCGTCGAGGCTGCCGACGTCCCCGGTATGCAGCCAGCCGCCGCGCAGGGTTTCCGCGCTCGCCTCGGGGTTGGCCCAGTAGCCCGCCATGCCCGGGTCGCCGCGCACCAGGATTTCGCCGATTTCGCCCGCGGGCAGCGCGCGGTCGTCTTCGCTGGCGACCAGGACTTCGACCCCGGTGAAGGCCTGGCCGACCGAGGCCAGGCGCGCCTCGTAGCGCGGATGGTCGGTCGCGGCGTGGATCGCCTTGCCCATGGCGGTGATGCTCATGGGAAATTCCCCCTGGCCGTAGATTTGCGCGAGCTTCGCGCCGAATCGCGCCAGCGCGGCCTTGCAGTCGGTGACGTACATCGGGCCGCCGCCGTAGACGATGGTCTTGAGGTTCGCGGTGTCGGCGTCGCCGGGAAAATCGACCAGGCGCTTGACCATGGTGGGCGCGGCGAACAGGGTGACGCCGCGATGCGCCTGGAGCAGCGCGTAGATCTCGGGCGCGTCGAAGCCGCCCGACTCGGGCACCACGTTCACAGCCGCGTGCGCGATATGGGGCAGGATGTAGAAGCCGGAGCCGTGCGACATCGGCGCGGCGTGGATGATGGCCTCGCCCGGCGCGATCGCGTCGACGTCGGAAAAATAATTGAGCGTCGCCGCCATCACGTTCTTCTGCGTCAGCGTCACGCCCTTGGGCCGGCCGGTGGTGCCGCTGGTGTAGAACAGCCAGGCCGGATCGGCGTCGGCGCGCGCCGCGATCGGCATCGGCGCGCCGGCGCAATGCGCGGCGTAGCGCGGGCCGTCGGCGTCGATCGCTTCCTCGAGGCAGGCCACGCTCGATGCGAGCGGCGCCACCGATTCGATCAGGTCGGCGCTGGCGAAACACAGGCGCGCGCCGCTGTTCCCGAGGATGAATTCGAGTTCGCGCGGGTGCAGCTTGGCGTTGATCGGCACCGCGCACAGGCCCGCGTGCCAGCAGGCGAACAGCAGTTCCACGTACTGCGGGCAGTTCCTCATCACCAGCGCGACGCGCTCGTTCGGCGCGAGGCGCGCGGCGAGGCCGGCCGCGAGCCGCGCCACGCGCGCGGCCAGCTCGGCGTAGCTGCTGGTGATGCGCCCGCCGCGCGCAAGCGCGGGCAGGGCCGGATAGGCCTGCGCGCTGCGCACCAGCAGTTGGGCGAGGTTTGCGCTCATCGGAAAAACCGGGGACAGACCACGGTTTTCGTCGCTGCAACCGAGACTTGACCGAGCGAAGGACATGGAAAAACGTGGTCTGTCCCCGGTTTCCGTTCTCCGGCGAGTTCGGCGTAAGCGCTCATAGCGCTAGACTCTAGCAAATTTTCGCGGCGGCGTGCCAGGTCTATCCCGCCCTCGGTTGCAGCGCGCGCGTCCCGCTGCGCCGGGACGCCGCGCTGGGGTTGGCGACCACCGTGTCGATCTTGGCGGACGGCTCTCCGGCTGACGCCGCGGGGATGACCGCTACTCTATACGTGCTCCCGAGATCTTGATCACTTTTGCCCATTTTTGAATCTCGGACTCGATCATTTTTCGAAACTCCGACGGCGAGTTTGGCATGGGTTCAGCGCCAGTTGCAAGAATCCGGCGATTTGTCTCGGGATCGTTTAGCGCCGATTGCAATTCGGCCTTCAGGCGATTAAGTACAGGGATTGGCGTTCCCGCGGGAGCAACCATACCGAACCAACCAATAGATTCGTAGCCGGGCACACCAGCGTCGGCGAAACTCGGGACATCGGGCAGCGTAACACTGCGTTTGGTCGAAGTGACCCCCAATGCCTTGAGCTTGCCTGATGTTATGAAGGCAATTGAAGCAGGGATGTCGGAAATTGCCAAAGGAATCTGGTTTGACATTGCGTCAACGGTCGCCGGACCGGAGCCTTTGTATGGGACCAAGACTACGTCGATTCCCGACATCTGTTTCAATAACTCCGCCGACAAATGCATGGCGGTGCCATTCCCGCCGTGGCCAATCGACAATGTACCTGGCTTGGCTTTCGCCATAGTCAGCAGTTCACGCAAATTGGCTGCCGCAATCGAAGGATTTGCTACCAGAACAAACGGGATGATCGCAACCATGCCGACAGGAGCGAAGTCTTTGACAGGGTCAAACGGCATCTTCGGGTAGAGGCTTACATTCACTGCAAGCGCCCCCGCGGCGCCAAGTCCAATGGTGTATCCGTCGGGTGCTGCCTTTGCCACGATGTCCAGCCCGATATTGCCGCCAGCCCCGGGACGGTTGTCGATTATTATCGGCTGACCGAGTCGCTCGCTCATCTTGGCTCCGAGCGTGCGCGCAGTTATGTCAGCGCTTCCCCCTGGGGGGAACGTTACAACGAGTCTGATGGGTTTGACGGGGTAACTTGTATCCTGTGCCTGCTGTGCAACTGCATGGCACATGATGGCCCACGCGACGAAGCCGGCGGCTATTCGTAGCAGAATCACGTAGCACCTCCATTTTTCCATTAGTCGTTCATTCCATAGATTGTCCGTACCTGACGCCCGCTTCATTTCCCTCAGAGCGCGAATAGACGCTCCGCATTGGTCTGGAAGAACTGGCGCTTGTCGGCTGCGCTGAACGGCAGATTGTCCTGCTCGATCACTTCCTCAGGCTCGTATTGGTACGGATAATCCATGGCATAGAGCAACCGGTCTATGCCGATTACCTGACGCACGAACATGATTGCGGGCGTCCATGGCATGCCGCTGGTGGTGTAATGGAAGTTCTCTCGCAGATACGCGCTCATGGGCTTGGCCAGCTTGGGCGCAGCGACACCGTAGCGATTGGTACGAACAATGATGTTGTGCATGTAATCGAGCCGCGTTTGCCAGAATGGCAGGCCCTCACCCAAGTGTCCGAGGACGATCTGAAGCCGCGGGAACCGGTCGAAGACTCCGGCGACAACCAGGCGCAAGGCGTGTAGGCCGGTTTCTATGGCAAAGCCGAATACCGCCCCATCCAGGCCACGGGCCAGGAAGGGCTCGATCATCGCCTTCGACGGCGTCATGGGATGCAAGTAGACTGGCACGCCCAATGCTTCGGCAGCGGCGAAGATGTCCCAGAACTTTGGATCGTCAAGGTACTCGCCACGAGTATGGGAATTGACAATAACGCCCTTGAGGCCGAGCTTGCCGACGGCGCGCTCGAGTTCCTGCACCGCCCGCTTAGGATCCTGCGGGGCAATTGCGGCCAGGCCAGCGAACCGTGTCGGGTGACGGCGCACCGCTTCGGCCAACTGATCGTTGAAACTGCTGGCCAATGCGGTGCCCGTTGCGGCGTCGAATAGCTGTACACCCGGACAGGTCACTGACACCAACGCCTTGTCGATTCCGGCAGCGTCCATATCGGCCAGGCGCCGTTGCCCAAGGTCCTGAATTCTGTCGACCAGCAATTGGCCACGCTCGCTCGCGCCGGCGAAAAAGCCCCAAAGACTGTGGAACCCGGGATCGTCGATGGTCTTCTCCGCCAACTCACGCCGGTACAACTTAATCAGTTCGGGCGGCGCCCAGGCTTCCTCGGTGGCGATGCGCAGGTAACCTGGAGCCTTGCCTATCCTGGTGCCAGCAGTGGATTCCATTCCATCTTCCTCAAGTTCTTACAAGAAAGCGCATTGAAGCGCAATCCCAATTTGAATACAATCGAAAGAATTTTTATTATTAATGAAATAACATTGAATGTCAGATTTGAGCCTGTTAACCCTCAAACAATTACGTGCATTTGTTGCTGTCTATCGGATGCGCAAGCTCGCCGCAGCGGCAGATCGGTTGTCGGTCACCTCGTCGGCGGTCAGCGTACTGCTCCGGCAGGTCGAGGCATCCCTCAAGATACGGCTGTTCGACCGCACTACACGCTCGTTGGAGCCCACGTCGGCAGCACACGATGCAATTGGACCGGCAGAGCGCATTCTGCAGAGCGTCGAGCAATTGGAAATCAGTTGTCTCGATCTGGAGGGGCGCCGGCGCGGGCAGGTTCATCTCGCAGTGACGCCTGCGATCGGAATGGCGCTGATGCCGCAGACGGTGAGAGCTTTCGCGCATGCATTCCCGGACATACGGGTAGTCATTGACGATTGCGC
>Ga0172368_10006705_pt1 | contig 12308 bp, 15 predicted proteins | sample Lak11m_FD_114540 | JGI IMG/M metagenome (GOLD analysis project Ga0172368, IMG submission 114540) | Freshwater microbial communities from Kabuno Bay, South-Kivu, Congo - kab_022012_11m | ecosystem: Environmental > Aquatic > Freshwater > Lake | place: Democratic Republic of the Congo: South-Kivu...
TAGTTTTAAGAAACCATCAAAAATCATCCTCTTCCCGTCTGCCCGGAGCTCATATTTGTCGGCGTTCACAATAACGCTTGTCTTATCAAATCTCGCGTCCGCCATTTGACACTGCAAAAATCTCGTGCGGACCAACTCGTAAAGTTTTTGATGCCGTGATGTGACGTTCGCTCCCTCGAGACTCGCGCCAGTTCGCTCCACATTAGTTGGACGGATCGCCTCATGCGCCTCTTGGGCACTCGCTGCTTTCGTTTTATAAACTCTCACTTGTGCTGGTACATAGTCAGTTCCGTAGCTGCTAGTTATATAGTTTCGAGCCGCCGTTACTGCCTCTTTTGCCAAATTAAACGAATCTGTACGGTGATAAGTAATTAAACCCTGCTCATATAAAGACTGTGCAATCTGCATGGTCATCTTGGCACTCCAGCCAAAAACATTAGATCCGGCGCGCTGCAGTAGCGAAGTAGTAAAAGGAGGCAGAGGCGAACTCTTCTGTTCCTCATTGGTTACATCCGAGACAATATATTTGGCTTGCTCCAAATCACTTTGGATCTGTTTCGCCTGCTCCCCATTTGTAATCTCCACCTTCTTCCCTTCAATCTTAACGAGCTCAACTCGCAATTCTTGTGCTTCTAGTTCCGAACCTTGCGGTAGCGAGTGTTCGGAACTTATGCAATTTGTCATTAAATCCGCAAATATCTCCCAGTACTCGTCCGGCTTAAACGCCTTAATCTCGCGCTCTCGGTCAACTATTAAGCGAACTGCAACCGACTGCACCCGCCCTGCCGAGAGTCCTCGTCTCACTTTTTTCCAAAGTACCGGTGACAACGTGTACCCAACCAATCGGTCGAGCACCCGTCTAGCTTGCTGAGCATTAACCAAATCCATGTTGACAATCCCCGGATTCTTGAGAGCTGCCTCAATCGCTGTCTTAGTAATTTCGTGGAAAGTAACACGTCGAAATTCTTTTTTGCCAAGCAAAAACTGCACATGGTAAGCGATCGCCTCTCCCTCTCGATCCGGATCTGATGCCAGATAAATTATCTTGGCATTCTTGGCAAGAGCTCTCAACTCGGCCACTCGCTTTTTCTTACTCGCAAGCACGGTATACTGTGGCTCGAAATCATGCTCAATGTCGATCGCCAATCCGCCACCCTTCTCCGGCAAGTCGCGCACATGCCCCATCGAAGCCTCAATTTTATAAGCACTTCCCAAATATTTGGCAAGAGTTTTGGCTTTGGTTGGTGACTCAACAATGACTAGATCCATACGTATTAGAATACCACATGCTACCCTAGTTCCGAACCTTGCGCTAGCGAGTGTTCGGAACTTTTGCGATTATTATATTCAATTCCGCAACAACTCTCCCCACAACCTCATCCACTATTTTTCTCTCATCTTCCCGAAAGTCCTGCAAGCTATACACGACTCCCGGCACTCCCTTATTCCCCCTAATCTCCCGGTTTTCAACACCAACTCGCACATTCCAAAATTGGTCTGTCCCCAACATTTCCTCTATCGACCGCAACCCATTATGGATTTGTGGCCCTTTACCGTGCTGAATTTTGTAGTTACCGAGCGCAATATCAAGATCGTCATGCACAATATATAAATCTTCGGACTTTACCTTGTAAAAGTGGGTAATAGCAGCTACCGCCTTTCCACTTTCGTTCACAAAAGTCATTGGCTTAACCAATATATATTCTTTTGTTTGAACCATTTCTGCATTAAATTTGTTCGAAAATGCGAAAGATAGTTCCGAACCTTGCGGTAGCGAGTGTTCGGAACTTTCGGCAGTCTGTAGCATTTTCATCAACCGCTCCACAACCATAAACCCCACATTATGTCGGTTATGCTTGTACTTTTCGCCTGGATTACCCAACCCTACAATTATTTTCATAACAAACATTGTATCAAATCGTCTGGACTCGCAACTGGTATTCCTCCATTCATTATGACTTCACTTGCTCCCTGACAAGACCAATCGTCGATCGGTCCTGGAATAACATATACATCTTTCCCCTGCTCTCCGGCATACCTAATCGTAATCTTTGCTCCACTCTTATGTGGTAATGCTGTAACTAGTACAGCTTCTGATAACTGCACGATCAAACTATTCCTGGCGCGGAACAAATCTGGAGTTGGCTTCACACCATTTGGATGTGTCGAGACTAGTAGTCCTCCACTCTCAACGATTTGTTGCTTCAGTCCCACGTGTTGTGGTGGATAACAATAATCCAGCCCATGCGCTAGTACTGCAATTGTCTTCCCACCATTTGCTATAGCGACCCTATGCGCGATTGCATCCACTCCGAGCGCCAGCCCCGAGACTATACACCACCCTCGCTTGACCAACTCCAGTACAAACTGTTCTGTAACCCTTGCGCCATATGGACTAACTCGTCTAGTCCCCACTACCGCAATTCGTTTCATCCTCAAACAATCTCTATCTCCCAACAAATACAAGTCAGACATAGTTTTATAATACGCTAACACCCTCCTCTATGCTCGTCGCATTACAGAGGAGGGTGTTATATTCTTATGCTTCAACTTGCTCTCCTTCCTCGCCAGCGCTACCTAAAACTGCAACAGCAACTGACTCTCCAGGGCTATTTGGATCCTCTTTCACCCACGTATCTGGGTTATTTGGATCAAAAAAATCCGGCATCTCTGCTTTAACTCCTGCCATAACTTTCACCTCCTTTCAATTTCACACCCACCCTCCTTCACCATTTTTTGGCTTCGGCGGGCAAAGAAAAACCCGCCTCTAGGTGCGGGTTTATGTTGTTTGCTTGTAATTAAGCTACGTTACACCAAACCCGTCCCTCCCCAAATAAGGAGGTGTTTGACGGTAATGGTGTTAAAACGTGCGCTCAACATAACTTATGTAGTTTCACACATCAGATATTTCAGGTCAATATATCAAAATAGATCAAAATTCTTCTCTACTCTAGAAAGAGTTGCATCGACACCACTTGACTATTAATCAAAAAACATGATAAAATCAGTTGTAAGACGACAACTGATTTGACAAAACATCGAAAAGTATGTCTATAATGAATAAGTAGTAATGATTAATACCTATAAGGGAACCAATCTTTGCAAATACTATTAAAAATTGATAGAATCCCCTACCAGAACATTAATAACTAAATAGCTTGTACACTTATTTGGGGTTGAAAGCCAGAAATACGGCTCTACTGCGGGACATGATTAGACTATCGCAAGGTAGCATCAAAAGTGTCATGATGGAGGGCTGCCGTCCTCCCAACTCCAAACAAGTGTATATTGCTTAAAATAATTCTGAGGCTTTTTTACTCTAAACCCAGTCACAACGTAAGTACCAATACCCAGCTCAGTATCTTGACAATCCTCAAGAGCAACCATTAGTGTAACTTTCTTAACAGTTTTAACAAAGCAATAGTCTCCAGTTTTACTTTTTAGGTTTTTGTATATTTTCTCAGGTAAATGAACAACTAATTTCATATTTTGAATTAAGAAATCATATTCCATTGGATCACGTTTATCATATGTATGCTTCAAAGCTATCGAGGTGAGATATATCTTGTTAACAGGTAATGCCAGCGCATCCTGAACAGTTCTCGTCAATTCAGTAACTACTACCTTTTGATATTTTACAATTGCCCCTTTCTCAGTGTCTTTGATACAAAGATTATGAAGCTTTAAAACGATTGAATTTTTCTTACTCATCCATTAATTTTCCTCTTCATTTCTACCTCAACGCAATACATCAAAATATAACAATACAATTCCAAGTGCAGATCGTAGATATTTTCACATTACTGGGTCGAATACGACCTCAACTCTCCCTCGTCCCCACCCACTCCACCAACTCTGTCAGTACATCGACCTTCAGGGTGAGACCCTGTAGGCTCTCTGCCGCCAGTTCCATATGTTTCTTAATCTCTTTCTCCAATCTCTCCTTCCCATACATCGTTGCCAAGGTCTTCTTCCCCTCCCGACTATCATTCCCCACTGGCTTACCTGTTTTCCCCGAATCTCCATACTCCCCCAACCAATCATCACGTAGTTGAAAAACCCACCCCAGCTCCATTCCATACTTGGTTAGTTGCTCCTTTAATTCCTCACTCGCTCCCCCCAACGTCGCACCAAGTAGGAGTGGGAGTACGCAACTATACTCTCCTGATTTTAGCGCCAGGATTTGCAGTAGCTTCCCTTCATCTGCGGTCTTCATCACATCTAGTACCTGCCCGTACCCCACGCGATAAAAATACTTCCCCCACACTTGCATTGCCCCCAATCTAGACTGATTGCTAATCACTGATTCCTGATTACTCAAAATTTCCATCCCCCACCCAAATGTGAAATCTCCTGCACACATCGCCACTGCCTCACCCAAATGGAGATCAGAATAACGCGAGTGAATAGTCGTCACACCTCTGCGCAAATTATCCCGATCCATCACATCATCCTGAATCAATAATCCGAGATGAAACAATTCCATTACCATCCCCGCCTTCACAATATCTTGTAGGGGCGCGGTCTTCGCGCCCGTCAACTCGTACCCCAAAATCACCAACAACGCTCGCAATCTCTTCCCCCCCACCGACAGCTCCCGCATTGCCTCAACAATTTTTACCAATTCCAGTGAAATATCCTTTACCTCCTCCAGTCGTCGCTCCAATTCCCCCTCAATCTCCGCATCCACCAACGGCTTATATTTCTTAATCAAATCGTTTAGACTCATATCAAAAGTTTACCATTTTGCAAAACTACTTCCCCATCAATCGTCAAAACCGATCCCTCAGTCCTCATATCCTTGACCAGATCCCAGTGGACTGCGCTCTCATTCTCCCCACCCCCTCTTTTATCTTTATAAGCCCGTCCCAGTGCCATATGGATCGTCCCTCCGATCTTCTCGTCAAACAATGTATTCATCATTCCTCTAGTAATATTAAAGTTGGCACCGATTGCAAATTCACCCAGATACCTTGCCCCCGGATCTGTGTTGAGCATCTGTTGAAGAGTATCATTCCCCCGCTCAGCCTCCGCTCTAATCACCTTCCCCTTCTCAAATTCTAGATGAATCCCGGAGACCTCATGCCCAAGAGCTAGGGTCGGTAGCTCAAAATAAACCTCTCCGTCTACCCCATCCGTGACAGGGGCCAAGAAACACTCTCCATCGGGGATATTGCACTCTCCCGCACACGCTTCCGCCAACCGCCCTCCAATATTCACATGCAAATCCGTCATCTTACCCATAACATGTACCTCACTTCCCTCATCCATGATTTTGCGTAGTCTGAGCAAATCCTTTTCCATTTTTTTGTAATCAACCAAACATGCATCAAAGTAAAACTCTCTCATCCACTCTAGCGACACTCCCGCTTCCTGTGCCATCGCTGCCGTCGGATACCAAGTCAAAATCCAACGTTTGCTATCGATCATTGGATCCATCAAAGGTCTCGTCAATTTGGCTCTCTCCGTAATTTTCTTTGGCTCAATCTGTGCTAGTTCGCGCAAATTATTGTCTGCCACAATCCGTACGTACGCATCCGCCCACGCAATTTTTTGCTTGATCAAATCACTCGGCACATAACCTAGTTGCCATTCATTAGCATTTTGGTAAAAAGCATACTCCAGTCCATCCGGAGTTACGTCCAACATGGGATAAGCACCCAATTTCAAAGTCTCCTCAAATACAGCCTTCGCCAGTGGCAACCCCTGCTCGGAGACCGTAATCAACACCTTTTCTTTAGGTTTTACCTTCAACGAATGATTAAGCATCACTCGTGCCAACTCGCAATCTTTGTCTGTAGGAAACATTCAGCCATTATACATGAATTTGTAGGGGTGAGGCATGCCTCACCAGTCTTACTTTCTCGTCAGCGTAATCAACACCGCATCACTTGGAGCGAGATTGATCTCTCTTCGCATATTGCCCGCTATCACCTCCACATCACTACTGAGTTTCCGCCCACTCAAATACTCTTCGGTGATCACGTAGACCCCATCCGTTAGTCCAATGACGTTCAAAGGAAACAGCTCTTCATGCTTGCCTGCTACGTCATAGTTGACAGCTAGTACCTTAATAGCTCCTGCTGTATCTCTTGTTGCAAAAGCTGTGACATAAGTTCCATCTCCCAAAGAGGCAAGTCGCTCTCCCCCCATCCTCGCTAGCATCTCCCACGCCACAAACCTTGGCTTCTTGGCGACCGCTCCATACTTGGGATTAGTCAACATCCCCCACCCACCATGGAACTTCCCCTTGTCAGCCGGGGCCCCGTCTACTATCTCAAATGCCATCGCCATATCCAGCTTGGTATCAACAAGAGCTCTATTAACTGCCAAATAATGAGCCGCCGCCCATCGTCCGTCATACATCGCCCCTCGCTCTGGGTTGACCCCCCATTCGGTAATATAGAGGTCTTGTGATCGAGATATTTGACCTTGCATCATCTCAACTGCCGTATTTACGTCTTTGGTAAAAGTGGTCACGTCGGCCGTGTAGCGATGCCAGGAGAAAAAGTCGATTCGCACTGTTTCATCGAGTTTTTTGTAAAATCCATCCACCCATGCTGGGTAAAAGCCAGTCGTTGCCGGTCCCCCAATTTTAAAAGCCTTTGTCCCCGACACCCTACTGGCCGCATTAGCCGCCGTTGCGTAAAGCGTCACATAATTTTTGGCTCCTCCCATCTTCCACCCCCCAAACAAGTCTGGCTCATTCCAGACCTCATAGATTACATTTGCTAATCCTCCCCGGTAATCACGTGAGTAATGTCCGACCAGTGCCGCAACCACTTGTCCCCACTCTCCCCATTCTTTCGGAAAATCCAAGATATCTCCCTTGCTTATTGCCGGTGGCATATATGAAATTGAGAAAAACGGCGTTGTGCCCATTGCGAGAATATCAGCTACCATCGCATCCAGCTTGGTCCAGTCATATACCAATCTTCCGTCTCCCCCGCGCGAAACAACCCCAAACCCATCGTATAAATGATCAATTCGGACATATCTCACCCCGGTCGGCTTCACAATATTGGCAACACCATTTAAACGGAAATCAGATTCTGGCAATTTCTCAAATCCTTGCGCCACCCCATCCCATACCGTATTGACTGGCCCTTGCGGTTGATTATTGTCGACCACAATCGCAGCTGCCACATAACTCGCTCCCGTCATCCAACGCCAAGCTTGTTGACCCAACTTGATCGTCCAAGGCAATGTAACGAGCAATCCCCCCACAATTAATAGAGATTTCCAATTATGCTTCATCCACACAATAGCCTCCTTTTTTATTGGCTTCTTCGTCATAACTTCAATATGGCAGAAAGCATATAAATATGCAAATAGAATTAGCGCACGTGCAGACCCATGGTGTTTTATCGCAGTGTAGGCGCGAACCAGTCAAGAAAAATTGAACGAGCAACGTAAGCGTGTCTCGGAGATTTTTCCTGACGTGAGGTTCTCACAAGATAAAATACTTGGGTCGAACGAGAAAAATAGCGCATCAATTTGACAGCCTGGCGTATAATATAGGACATATGAAACAATTCTTTGTGGGTGCTCTTATCACTATTATCATCATTGCCGTTGCCGTTCTCGGCTTCCGCGGCGCCAACCAGCTCATTTCTAGCCTGGTTTCCACCCCCTCTCCAGTTGCTTCCACTGCCCCCTCACCTTTACCTAGCTACAGCCCGATAGCAACCCCTCGACCATCCACCACACCCACTCCATCCTCTATTCCCACAACCAAGGGAGGACTCGTCAAAGGTGCCACTACTACCAGAAAAGTTACGACTACTACTACAACCTCCCACCTCACTTTGACTCTTGTCAAAACCAGCATCTGCCCCATCAGCTATATGACCGAGGTCAAAGATATTAAAGGTCCCCTTACTCTCAGATACGAGCTGATCGACAACACCAGCTTCGGCATCACCATCTGGAATAGTAAGGGTGAAGAATTACTTCAAAATACCACCTACGGTGGCCGATCTGGCACCATCAAGACCATTTCTGGTGTCGACTACATGAAAGTCCGCGTCGAATCCAAATCTTGTGCCTCAAATAATGATAACTGGCTGAAACTCACCGCGGAGCGGTAAGTTTTGAATCCCCGAATCCCAGAAACCCAGTATCCCAGTTAAATATTCGCTCTAATTCGTGATATCAATTTTGAAAGTTGTCTTACTACATAGTCAACCTTCTGATAAATGACTTCAAAATCATCTTGGGATAAGTATTTTAAGTCAAGCGCTAAATATAATTGACTTCTCACTTCAGCTCCAGAACCCTTTGCAATATTTAAAAACCTCGCAAAATCCGCTTTTGAACTACGATCATATCCTTCAGCTATATTTGAACTAATTGACACTACAGCTCGTCTAATTTGGTCCTTTAACTCATAGTCCTTCCAGCTCATACTTGCCAAGTATACTTGTTTACTCAATTCTCGAGAATTCTGCCAAACCGTAAGATCTTCGAATCTATTTACTGTACTATCCATAACATTAGTCTACTATAAATTTTGATGCTCTGGGATTCCGGGATTCTGGATTTCTGGGATTCTATTATTATCCCCTACTCACGTACTCATTTGTCGCTGTATCCACAATAATCGTCTCGTTTGCCTTCACAAACAGTGGCACAAACACCTCGACTCCCGTCTCAGTCATCACCGGTTTCTTAGCTGCGTTCACCGTATTCCCGGCAACGGCGTCCTGCGCCTCTGTCACTCTTAGCGATACCTTGGGGGGGAAGCGGACTCCAATGATCTCTCCCTCATATTGGTTAAAGAACATCTTCATCTCTGGTAAGAGATACTTCTGCTTGCCGTCAAATACCCACTCCTTGACCTCAAATTGGTCATAGGTGCGTGGATTCATAAAATAGTAGGTGTCGCCATCAGCGTACAAATATTGGAGCTCTAGTGTCTCTACCTCAACCGTCTCCACCGATTCGCTAGATTTATAGGTGTATTCGTAGACATTGCCCGTCTTCACATTCTTCAGTCTGGTGCGCGCAAATGCACTCCCCTTGCCAGGAAAATAGAACTCACACTTAATCACTTCGTGCGGTGCATCCTTGTAAAGGATGAACATCCCACCCTTAAGCTGATTGGCTTTGATACTCGACATGGGTGAAATTATAACTCTAACCAAACATTTCTTCTACCGGGAAAAAGAGGGTCTCAGCAATAGTTGGTGTATCGGCAAAAAGAGCTACCAGTCGGTCCACCCCCACCGCAATCCCCCCCGTCGGTGGCATCCCCAGCTTGAGAGCGTCAATAAAATCGGTGTCCATCGGGTACTCCGTCTTCCCCAGTCTTTTTCGCTCCAAGAGATCCACCTTACACCTCGCCTCCTGCTCTCTCCAGTCGGTCAACTCCGAAAAACAGTTCCCCAGCTCAATTCCCCCCATAAAAACTTCCCACCGTTCGGCAAAACGAGGATCCTTTGCCTTCCGCGCCAGTGCCGCCTGGCCAACGGGCTCGCCCGCCATAGTTTTAACGACGGCGGGGTAATCATAAATAATAGTCGGCCCCTTTTGCCCCAGTTTTGGCTCGATCTCGTTCGCCATGATCTGGTTCCAGATCTCCTCCCAGGTCGTTTTGTCTGTTACCTGGTACCCCTTACTCTTACCCACCTCTTTTAACTTCTCCTCATCCAACATGGTCTCCGTATCCACTCCCGCATATTTGGCAAACGCCTCCGCCACACTGATCCGCTCCCAGGGAGCTTTTAGACTATATTCCTTCCCCTGATACCCCAGGGTCTTTCCTTGTACTTTACAAGGAGAGACCCTGTAAAGTATATCTAGCATCAATCCCTGAAAATCCTCCGCCACACTCCAATAGTCGCCCGGTGTGTGATACCACTCTAAAATTGTAAACTCTGGGTTATGTCGACTACTCCGCCCCTCACCATTGCGAAATGATTTGGTAATTGTAAACACGCTCCCCGACCCGGCCGACAACAGTTTTTTTAGCGCAAATTCGGGGCTACTGGGGAGGAATCCGTCCCACCTTTCCCCCTGATCATCTTTTAACTCGGTCTTAAACACCTCAAGGAATGGTTCTGTTGAGGGGGTGGGTAGTAGTAGTGGCACCTCCACCTCATGAAATCCTTTTCTTTTAAAATATGCGCGGATCCCGTCAATCACCTGCTCCCTCACCCAGTGTACCTTCCACAAATCTGGATTTTGTTTTAGTTTTTGAAACGTTTTATTAACCATAATTTGAGAATTGGAGAATTTCCGATTTGAGAATTTATTATACGACATTTTTTGACATCGGGTATATAATTATAGGTCTATGAAAACCACCTGGGACTGGTCGCTAGCTTCCGAAGCCGAACGTGTGATCGATACTGCCCAAAGTATCAGCAACGGTTTTTTCCATCTCCATCATTTTTATCCCCTGCCCTGGCAGCCAAATAATTCTTATCTTCATCAGGGGGTCTACCTTCCCGCCATCGCTTATAAAACTCTCCCCGAATTCTGGCACAAAAGCCTCTCTTATGACAACAAAAACATGCGCTTTCCCCCACTACTAACCAACCTTCACCAGGCAATTATCGATCAACTAACTCTTATTCATTTATCCTCCCCCGACTTTTCCACCCTTCAGACCGAATGGGATCAGATTGCACCTCGCTTTTTCAGCCTCGTTAAAACCCTTGCCCCCTATACTCCAGTCATAAAATCTCTAACCATCCACCCCACTTATTTTGGTACCGCCAGCTCATTCAACTGGGGTGATCAAATAGTTGTCTACCTCCGAATAGACCAGCCGATAACTACTCTCGCTGAATGTATCCTAACAGCCTTAACTCGCCCCTATTTGTCAAAAACTCGTAGCGCCTCTTGGGAAGAATCCGAATTTTTGGTCGATTATCTCTTACAAGAAACAGAACTTGCCAAACTCTTCTCCACCCCTCACCACGGGACTCTCGCCCATTTACGTGCCAACATCCCGACTAGAATAATTAAAGAATCAACCCAGTTTCTGTCGCAAATTGGTGCTCCCAACAGTACAGAAAACTCATTTACCCTAAAAAATAGCGTTCCCCATTTTGGCGACACTCCTCTCACCTGTCTTACTAGTCGCGAAAGCTTGGTGATGAACAAATTAATCGACAACTCTCCCACTCCAGTTACCTACGACGAGCTCGCCGATCTCCTCTTCCCCAACCCTGACAAATTTAGCCTCGCCGCCCTCACCAAATCTATCGAGCGCCTCCGCGCCAAACTAGAAAGTATCGGCATCTCCCGCCACTACATCTCTACCGCCAGTGGTGTGGGTTATTATCTGAAAAGTTAAAGCTTAAATTCACCCTTTAACTCCGCTGCTCGGTGTTGTTTCATCAAAAAACCAAGATTGGCAGAATTTTTAGAAGTCCTCTCTCCACCCCAGTGCTCTAGTAGCAAGTGACTATATAGCTTAGCTAAATGCGGATCCGATTCTTCCACATGGTTATACCACTCAGTCGCTTTTTCCCATGCTTCGATGACACTATCCGCCATTCCGTCATAAAATACAGTTTCACCAATTTCACATTTTTTTGTCATATTTTTCCTTTCAGTCAAAGATTGTAGTTTGAAGTAATTCGCCTATCCTATAACTCATCCCCCCAACTTTCCTGACATTTTCTGACACTTTACAAGGACGATCCTTGTAAGATATCCTCATCTCATGCCCTCCAAGAACCGGGTCAAAACTTACGTTGATCACACGTATTACCATATCTATAACCGAGGCATAGAGAAGAGAAAATTTTTTGAAGAAGATTCAGATTACGTTACATTTCTTGGTTGCCTCAAACTTTATCTAACTCCCCCTCAATCAGTAGATCGTCGCTTTTCTCGCACTTTACAAGGATCGTCCTTGTAAACTACAAGAATATCCATATTCTAGCTACAAAAACTACCTTGGCATTATCCATCAAACGTGGATTCATCCAGAAAATGTTCTTACCTACTTCTCTACCACCAATTCACGTCAAACGTATCAAAATTTCGTGGAAGAAGCACTCACAGATCAAAAAGAAAATTCTTACCTCACACTCGACAATTAAATATATCAAAATACATCATAGTTTACAAGGATCGTCCTTGTAAACTACTTGTAAACTAGTACCTCAGTCTCGCCCCTACCTTTACCTTCTTTAATAACTTTTCATCCGTAAGTAGCTTCCCACAACCCCGCACCACCGCCGCCATCGGCTCATCTGTCACCCATGCCGGCATATTGGTCGCTTCCGTCACCATCCGATCCATCCCCCTAATCTGCGATCCCCCCCCTGCCATCGTAATCCCATGTTGGA
>Ga0172368_10006706_pt1 | contig 12308 bp, 11 predicted proteins | sample Lak11m_FD_114540 | JGI IMG/M metagenome (GOLD analysis project Ga0172368, IMG submission 114540) | Freshwater microbial communities from Kabuno Bay, South-Kivu, Congo - kab_022012_11m | ecosystem: Environmental > Aquatic > Freshwater > Lake | place: Democratic Republic of the Congo: South-Kivu...
AAAATAAAATGGGCGACACGTTCAATTGTGGCGCTTTTGGTTTTTTGCGTCTTGGGATACTCGGTTTTTTACGCTTGGGGATTTTTTTCAGCGCCGTCGCTTATTGTTTTGACTCCAGAAGACTATGTTGAAACCAAAAGTCCAAGCGTTACTTTGCAAGGCAAAACTTACAGAGCGAAAAAGATTTTTATAAATTCAGAGTCTGTTTCTTTTTCAGAATCCGGTGATTTTATAAGATCTTATGATTTGCCGGTCGGAGAGACTGTTTTTAAAATTTGGGCTGAGGGGTTTTTGGGAAAGAAAACAGTTGTTTATAAAAAAATAGTCGTAAAGTAAGAACGTCATTTAAAGTCAAAATAAGACATTATTTTACGGGCTTTTCAAAAACGACAGCAATGGTATAATTAATATCCATTAAATTAAAAACAGATTTATGCCTACAATAAAAAGTCTTCAAGAAAACACAGATTCAAAACAAAAGAAAAATAATGAAAAATCATTGGTAATAGAAGAGGCTGTCAGACAGATAAAGGATAAATTCGGAGAGGGCGTTATAATGAGGTTCGGAGAAGTAAGGCCTTCTGACGTGGACGCGATTCCTACCGGTTGTGTTTCTTTGGATATGGCGCTTGGAGTCGGAGGAGTGCCGAGAGGAAGAGTTATTGAGGTGTTTGGTCCTGAGTCTTCCGGAAAAACAACACTAGCTCAACATATAATAGCGGAAGCGCAAAATCTTGGAGGATCCGCGGCTTTTGTTGACGCTGAACACGCTCTAGATCCTGATTACGCGAGAAAAATAGGAGTTAAAATAGACGATTTGTATGTTTCGCAACCGGATAACGGCGAGCAGGCTCTTGATGTGGTTGAGACATTGGTTCGCTCTAGCGCTTTTGATATCATAGTCGTGGATAGCGTGGCAGCGCTTGTTCCGAGAGCCGAAATAGAAGGAGAAATGGGAGATCATCATATAGGATTGCAAGCAAGGCTTATGAGTCAGGCGCTCCGAAAGCTTGCCGGAATAGTTTCTAAAACCAATACTGTTGTGATATTTATAAATCAAATAAGAGTTAAAATAGGAATAATGTTCGGAAATCCGGAGACAACACCGGGCGGCAATGCTTTGAAATTTTATTCTTCTGTGAGAATAGAAGTGCGCAGAGCGGCGCAAATAAAACAAGGAGAGAAAATAATAGGCAACAGGGTAAAATGTAAAATAGTTAAAAACAAGGTTGCCGCGCCTTTTCAGACTACGGAGTTTGACATAATGTATAACCAAGGAATTTCAAAAGAAGGCGATTTGCTTGATGTCGGGGTTATGCTTGGAATTGTTTCCAAATCCGGGAATTCATACTCTTTTCAAGAGGAAAGGCTCGGTGTTGGCAGAGAAAACGCGAAAACTTTTTTGAGACAAAATCAAAAAATATTTGATAAAATAAGAAAAGGAATTTGGGATGAATTTTCAAAAGTAAAAGAAAATTGATTGTTTTGCTTTTTAGTAATTGTATTTGAAAAAACAAAAAACCGCCTAAATGGCGGTTTTTTAAAATAAGTTCTATTGGAATTTATTCTATCACAAAAGGAAGGAAACCCATTATTCTCGAGTTTTTTATGGCTCGCGCGACTTGTCTTTGGTGCTTCGCGCATGTTCCGGATCTTTTCTTTGGCATTATTTTGGCGTAGCTTGTGATGAATTTTTTCATCAAATCAACATCTTTGTAATCAACATCTTTGATATTGTTTTTACAGATGTAGCACCCTTTATCTTTTGTGATTGTCTGATTATTGTTCATATTGTTTAAAATGGTATATCTTCAACACTTATTTCTTCTTCTTGGGATTCTCCGGATTGAGGGACGGAAGGAGCTTTGTCGTATTGCTGAATTGGAGATTCTTGCGAGTAAGATGTTCCTCCTTCGGATTTTCTATCAAGCATTATCATATTGTCGGCTATTACTTCGGTTCTGTATCTTTTATTTCCAGATTGATCATCCCAAGAGCTTGTCTGTAATCTGCCTTCTATGTATATTCTTGATCCTTTGTTCAGATACTGTCCGCATATTTCGGCGAGCTTTCTCCATGCGACTATGTTGTGAAATTCAACTTTGTCTTGCTGTTGGCCGTTTTGGTCTTTCCAATAAAGGTTTGTGGCGAGCCCAAAGCTTGTTACCGCGACTCCGGATGGAGTATTCCTTACTTCCGGGTCTTGGGTTACTCTGCCTATTAACATGACTTTGTTTAGGTCCATATGTTTTTTATTATTTATTAACTTGCGTCTTCTGGTTTTACCAAAATTTTGGTTTTACCTTTGGTCGCTTTGTTATATTTTATCATCTTTAAGCAATTCATCAAGTTTTTCATCCAATTGCTCAAGACTCGCTTTTTCGGTTTCTTTTTCAATTTCTTTGTGTTCTGGTGTTTTTTCTTTATTTTGTTCGATTAATTCCTCTACTTGAATAGCCTCTTCTTCTGATTGTTTTTCTTGCTCGCCTTCTTTTCTTGGAGATTCAAGATTTTCTATTTTTTCTTTAATGGACACGTTTTCTAATTTTATTATAAGATGTCTCATTATATATTGTGAAATCCTGAATTTTTCATTTAATGTTTTTATTGCTTCTGGCTCGTTTTCAAAAAGCCACACTCTGTATTCGCCGTATATCTGACCCATTATTTTGTAGGCCAGTTTTTGTCTGCCAAGGCTGTGATAGTGTTTTATTTCAGCTTTGGCGGTTATTAATACTTCTTTTACGTTTTCAGCCAATTTTTCAGCTTCTTCAGTTGTTTGATTGCCTGAAAATAGCACTGTTAATTCGTATTCTTGCATAAAAAAATAATCCTTTCTTCCTCTTTTTGGATTTTCGGACCTCGGCTTCGCCGGGAAAAGAGGGTAATATTTATTAATAATTATTTGAAAATATTATCATAATCTTTTAAAAAAATCAAGTATGGTGTATATTACACAAATATGAGTCAAGTGAATCAATCTTTTTTGATATTGGGAAGACAAAAACAAGTGGCTTTTTCTGAGATTTTTCATTATTTCGGAGAGGGTGATATATTGTTTTGCGGCGAAGACGCTGTTGTCGTAAGCGGCGCAGAGGCGGGTGAGAGCGGGGCTTGTTTTTTGGGTGGGGCTCCAAAATCGGGGATTTTAATCGGATCTCTGGATCGATTGGACGCTCAGAAGGTTTGCGATTTTATTTTGAAATTCAGGACAGAGGAAAAGAAATTCAATTTTGGTATATCTTTTTATGATTTGGGTAAAAAGCCGCTTGATCAAAAACAGCTTTTCGCGTTCGGGCTTTCGGTGAAAAAAAATTTAAAAGCAAAAGGTGTTTCTTCAAGATATGTTTCTTCAAAATCCGGAAATCTTTCCTCGGTTGATGTTGTTAAAAACAATCTTTTAAAAGATGGTGTTGAACTTTGTCTTTTGTTTTCGGAAAAAGAAATTTTAATCGGAAAAACAGAATCAGTCCAGCCTTATGAAGAATATTCCGAAAGAGATTTTGAAAGGCCGTGGAGAGACGCGAAGAGGGGAATGATACCTCCAAAACTTTCAAGAAGCATGATAAATATGTCTTGTTCAAAAAAAGGCGATTTGATTTTGGATCCTTTTTGCGGAATAGGAACAATAGCGCAGGAAGCTCTTTTGATGGGTTTTCGCGTTATCGGTTCGGATGTTGACGAAAGAGCGATTTTGGGAGCGCGAAAAAATTTGGATTGGCTTGAAAAAAAGAATTTATTCAAAAAAGACTGTTTAAAACTTTTGGTTTGCGACTCTAGAAAGCTTGTTGAAAAAATAGAGGCAAATTCAATTGATTCGGTTGTCACTGAGCCTGATTTGGGGCCTCCTCTTTTGGGCGATGAAACAGACAAAAAAATATTATCAATAGAAAGATCTTTGTTTGAATTTTATATTGATTCAATGGCTGGAATTTTTTCTGTTTTAAAAAAAGGAGGCAGGGCTGTTGTTGTTTTTCCTTATTTCGCGAAAAAAGATATTTTTGTCGGAAATTTGTCGGAATTTTCAGGATTTCGAGTAATAAATCCTTATTCCGAAAGATTTGAAAAAAAATTTGAACTATCAAGAAGAAAAACTTTGGTTTACGGAAGAGAAGGGCAAAGCGTTTTTAGGGAAATAGTGATTTTTGAAAAAATATAATTTAAAATAAAAGAAGCCCGAACAATTAGTCCGAGCCCCCTTAATCGGTTTGTGTCAACATTTTTTGGGTTTTCAAGCGCGACTATGCGCTCTAGGGGGTGTTAGCCCCGCCCGGATATGGATCACCCCCTTTCTAATATTTCGCGGTGGCGAAGCGGGTGTTTCTTGATATGGCTATTGACTTAACTTTGATAAGGAAATACATGTATTTCCTCCAGATTTGATGAGGTTTGTTGTGATACTTTGTTTGGTCTCTCAAACCGATTGGCCTCCTTTTTTAAAAAAGAACGGATTTGAACCCCCGCTCTTTTTAAATTATATCATTTAAACGCTGAATCTGAAATGGCACACATCCCCATCTTGAATTTCGTATTCTTTCCCCTCTAGTCTCATTTTCCCCGCCTCTTTTGCGCCTGTTTCTCCTTTTAAATTTATAAAATCTTCACAAGAAATAACCTCTGCCCTTATAAATCCTTTTTCAAAATCCGTATGTATTTTGCCGGCTGCTTTTGGGGCTTTTGAGCCAAGAGGTATTGTCCATGCCCTTGTTTCTTTTGGGCCTGACGTAAAAAAAGTAATCAAATCAAGAAGTTTATATGAAGCTGTTATCAATTTATCAAGGCCGCTTTGTTCAAGCCCGAGTCCCAAAAGCATGGCTTTGGCGTCTTCATCGTCAAGCTCGGAGAGCTCTGATTCTATTTTAGCCGAGATTGTTATCTCGTTCTCATTTTTTGATTTGGAATTTATTTCTTCTTCGGATACGTTTGTCACGGTTAGAATTGGTTTTTGAGTCAAAAGTCGCAAATCTTTTATTGATTCTTTTTCGTCTGACGACAGATCAGCTTCTCTGGCTGGTTTTGAGTCGTTTAATTTGTCTTTTATTTTTTCTAGAGCCTGTTTCGCGCTTTGGGCTTCTTTGTCATTGTTTTTTGATTTTGAAATCGCGTCTTTCAATCTTTTTTCAACAGTTGAAAGATCGGCCATAATAAGTTCCAGCATTATTATTTCTTTGTCTTCTTGGGGGTTTATTCTGTTTTCAACATGTTGTATATTTTCATTTTTAAAATCTCTTACAACATGCGCTATTGCGTCCACCTCTCTTATGTGTGATAAAAATTGATTACCAAGCCCTTCACCCTTATGAGCCCCTTTTACAAGGCCAGCTATGTCAACGAATTCAATTGTTGTTGGTATTGTTTTTTCCGAATTTGAAATTTCCACGAGTTTTTTTATTCTCTCGTCCGGCACCTCCACTATTCCAATATTTGGATCTATCGTGCAAAAAGGAAAATTTTCAGCAGGGACGCCTTTTTTTGTAAGCGCGTTGAAAAGAGTTGATTTTCCCACGTTTGGCAACCCGACTATTCCTATTGAAAAAGACATAAATGTTATTATTTTTTTATAAAGACTTCTGTTTTTAGAGTATGCCAGTATGGCTTGTTTTTTGCAAGGTATCAGGTTTTTTGTTTGATTTATTTTTCAACCGTTGTTATAGTCGTTATATATGATATCAAAAAAGTTTATTAAGAATCTGAAAACTCAAATAGACGCGAAAGAAGATACTCGCGAAGAAATTATCAAACAAGCGTCTTCAATTACGAGAAAATCAAAATACGCGATTTTTATGATACATAGGGGGGATATTGAAAACGCTAAAAAAGAATTGGAGTCTTTGGAAAAAAAGTTAAAAGATTTATTAAGGCTTGCTCAAAAAAGCGGGTTGAGAGGAGAGGCTTTTGTAAGCGCTTCTGTTGAAGAGTTTTTAGAGGGGTTTTATTTTTTGGAAATAATTCTTGGCGGCAAAATTCCTGATAAAAACTCCTTTTATACGTCTCCAAACGAAATTTTGGGCGCGCTTTCTGATTTGACAGGAGAGCTTGTGAGGGCAGCGACTCTTGATGTGTCTTGCGGAAATTTTTCTTCTGTTAAAAAATATAAAAAAATTACAGAAGACTTATTTGGAGCTCTTTTGCAGATGAATTTAAGAGGGATTTTGCGACAAAAAAGAGATGACGCCAGAAGAAATCTAAAGAGAATGGAAGAAATTTTATACGACGTTTCTTTGATTGGAAAATAGTTTTAAAATTTAAAGCCACCATTTAAACAAATAGTATAGCGCCACGTATCTTGCTATTTTTCCTATCATTATGTAAAAAGTGAATTTTTTGAAAGAATATTTTAAAATACCCGGAACAAACGTCATTGGATCTCCTATTATCGGGAGCCAAGAGAGAAGAAGAACCGGTGGTCCGTATTTTTCAAAAATTTTTTCCGCCATTAATACTCTTCTTTTTTTTGAAGAGTAAAATTTTTCAATGAAAAATATTCCACCAGAATATCCTACCCAATAATTTAACGCGTTGCCGGCGTAATTTCCCAAAGACAAAACCATTGTTGTCGTCACGACCGGCATGCCGAGTTTCCATACAGCAAGAGCGGCTATTTCCGGAGAAAGTGGTATTAATGTTGTGGCTAACGCGCCAAAAACAAAAAGCCCCAAATATCCGTAAGAGCTTATCGCGAGTTCAAGGATTTGATTTTGCGATGGTAAGTTTATCATTTTAAAATTATATCATATTTTTGTATTTTAAGCATTTTGATTATGGTTTTTATTTTTTAAAATTTATAAAAATGACCGATTTTGATGTTTTGGTTTTGTTAATGTAGAATAAAGTCATGGATAAAAATGATAAAAAATTCGTTATTATTGATGGAAACGCTCTTCTTCACAGGGCGTGGCACGCGCTCCCTCCGCTTACAACAAAAGACGGAAAAATGGTAAATGCGGTCTTTGGTTTTTCCTCGATTTTGCTTAATATAATAAAGGATTTGAACCCTGAATATGGGGCAGTGGCTTTTGATCCTAAGGGTAAAACATTCAGGCATGAAAGATACTCGGAATATAAGGCCACAAGACAAAAACAGCCTGACGAGCTTTATGACCAGATTCCTTTGGTAAAGGAGGTTGCTTTGAATTTCGGTTTTTCAGTTCATGAAAAACAAGGATACGAGGCCGATGATGTGATTGGCGCTTTATCCGTAAAATTTAAAAAACAAAAAATAAAAACAATAATAGTCACAGGAGACATGGATGCTCTTCAGCTTGTTGGTGAGAATACTTTTGTTTACACAATAAAACGCGGGATAAATGATGCCATAACTTATGGTATAGCCGAGGTTTTTGAAAGGTATGGATTCGGACCTGAAAAAGTCATAGAATACAAGGCTTTGGCCGGGGATCAATCTGATAATATTCCGGGTGTTTTGGGAATAGGAGAGAAAACAGCAAAAGATCTTTTGTCCAAATTTGACTCAATAGATCAAATTTATAAAAAAATAGACTCAGGTGGCGATATTGACATAAAAGATTCTGTGGTCAAAAAGTTGGTTAGTCATAAAAAAGACGCTTTTCTTTCGCGAGAGCTTGCCACAATAGATACAACTTTGGATGTTGGAGATTCTTTGGAAGATTTTAAAATAAAACCCGCCAAAGAGGAAGAAATTTTTGAAATGTTCAGAAAATTTGAATTTAAATCTCTTTTGAGAAGGGCTGAAGAGATATTTTTTAAATACGAACGCAATAATGTAGATAATAAAAATAATTTTTCAGGTCAAGGATCGTTGTTTTTTGGAAGCGCAAAATCAAAAGAGTCAGATATTGATTTTAAAATAAGGCACGGTTATGAGCTTATTGATACTTCTGAAAAAGCCATGGATCTTGTTAAGATTCTTGAAAAATCAAAATTTTTCGCAATAGATTCGGAGACAGACGCTCTTGGCGCTCGCGTTTCAAACATGATCGGTTTTTCTGTTTCTGAAAAACCCGGAAAAGCGTATTATATTCTTTCGGAGTACGCGCCTTGTTTTAAAGAAGTTTTGGAAAATCCCAGAATAAGAAAAATAGGTCACAACATAAAATATGAAATAGAAGTTTTTCACAAAGTTGATATAGACATAAATCCTATTTCATTTGATTCAATGATCGCGTCTTATGTTTTGCGTCCTGCAGGGAGGAGCCATTCTCTTGATAATCTTGTTTTTACAGAGCTGGGTCATCACATGGTTCCGATAACTGATTTGATAGGTCCTAAAGGTAAAAATCAGCTTTCGCTTTCTGATGTCTCTTTGAACAAAGTCGCGGATTACGCGGCAGAGGATGCTGATTATACTTTGCGGCTAGCTTTAAAACTTTCGGATGAAATAGAAAAAAACGGATTTTCTTTTCTAATGGAAAAAATCGAAATGCCACTCGTTAAAGTTTTGGCGAAAATAGAAGAAAATGGAGTTAAAATAGATTCTTATTTTTTAAATAAGATGTCCAATAAAGTAGGTAAAGACATAATAAAAATTGAACAAGAGATATTTGAATATTCAAAAACCAAGTTCAATGTCGCTTCGCCGGTTCAGTTGAAAGAAGTTTTATTCGGCAAGCTTGGTATTTCCACCAAAGGAATAGGCAAAACAAAAACAGGATTTTCAACAGCTTTTGACCAATTGGAAAAAATATCCGACGCGCACCCAATAATACCCTTGGTAATGCGTCACAGAGAACTGTCAAAACTTAAAAACACTTATTTGGATTCTCTTCCTGATCTGGTTGATGAAAAAACAAAACGAGTTCATACGAGCTTCAACCAAACAATTACTTCAACAGGCAGGCTCTCGTCTTCGGATCCTAATTTGCAAAACATACCAATAAGAACGGAGCTTGGTTCTCAAATAAGAAAAGCTTTTATTCCGGAAAACGGTAATGTTTTGATATCCGCGGATTATTCTCAAATAGAGTTGCGAGTCGCCGCAAGCATATCAGGAGATAAAAATTTGATTGAAATTTTTAAGCATGGAAAAGACATCCACACCGCAACAGCGGCTTTTGTGCATGGAATTCCGGAAAAAGAAGTCACTCCCGAAATAAGGAGGACCGCAAAAGAGATTAATTTTGGAGTTCTTTACGGGATGGGGTCGCGTGGACTTGCTCAAAGAACAGGCATGAGCGTTGAAAGGGCGAAAGATTTTATAGAAAAATATTTTGAGTCTTTTTCCGGAATTAAAAAATTCATAGAAGAAAACATAGAGCTTGCAAGAACAAGAGGGTTTGTTGAAACAAAATTCGGAAGAAGGCTCAGCCTTCCGGATATAAATTCTAACATGCCTCAAATACGTTCCGCGGCCGAAAGACTCGCGACCAATATGCCCATACAGGGAACAGCCGCTGATATAATGAAAATGGCCATGATAGCTGTTGATAAAAATCTAGACAAAGTAAGCCCTTTGTCAAAAATTATAATTCAGGTTCACGATGAGCTTGTTTTGGAGGTTCCAAAAAAAGAAGTCGCAAAAGTTTCCGAATTTTTAAAAGAAGAAATGGAGTCATGCGTTAAGCTTGATGTTCCGATTGTTGTTGAAGTAAATTGCGGAGCCAATTGGCAGGAGGCGCATTAAAACATGATAATATTTTTATTTGGAGAGAATTCTTATTCCTCTTTAAAATATCTTAATGGTTTGATTGAAAAATTCAGGTCTAAAAATTCTGATTCTTTTTCAGAGGTCGTTGTTTTGGATTTTGAATTTTCTTCTTGGCCAGACGTTTTTAATCATCTTTTTTCTTACGGAATCTTTGGTGGTAAAAAATTGATTGTTTTAAAAAATATTTTTTCAAATCCGGAAGCATCAAATTCTTTGCTCGATTTTATGTCTTCCAATTCTTTGGCTCAAGATATTTATCTTGTGATTTACGAAAACAGGACGCCGGACAAAAGAACTTCTCTTTTCAAGTTATTGTCAAAAGAAAAATATTCCAGAGAATTCAGATCTCCGCAAAAGCGAGATATTGAAGCTGAAGTAGATTTAATAATAAAATCTTTTGGGAAAAAAATAGACAAACAAGCTCTTTTTGCGGTGTCTGAGGCTTGCGGAGTTGATATGTGGCGCGCCAAAAACGAAGCTGAAAAACTTTCAAATTTAGGCAAAGATCAAATTTCAGCGCAAGATGTTAATGAAATGGTTTTTGGAGGCGAAACTGAAGATATTTGGAAATTCGTTGACGCGGTTTTGACTCAAAACAAAAAAACAGCTTTTGAGCTTTTAGACAAACAACTTGAAAACGCTGAATCTGTTCAACAGTTTCTAGGAGCAGTCGCGAATCAGTTTAGAGTTTTGATAGCTGTTTTTGATTTTCACGGATCCGATTACGAGCTTTCTTCAAGACTCGGAGTCCATCCTTATGTCATAAAAAAAACAAGATCGCAGTCAAAATTTTTTGATATGAACAGATTAAAATTTATTTACCAGGCTTTTAAAAAATTGGATATTGCACTTAAAACTTCTTCTTCAGATCCAAAAGTTTTGTTTTCAATATTTTTAGCGAGCGTTTTTAAAGTTTGTAAAAAATAAATGTTGTTTTTATTTTAAAAACACCCTTTCGGGTGTTTTTGGTTTGAATTTTTTTGCTATGCCGCTTTTTTAATCGCTTTGAATATTCTTGATTTTTTTCTTGCCGCCGCATTCTTGTGAAATATTTTTCTTTTTGTGGCCTTGTCTATCAAAACAACAGCCTCAGAAGCGAGCTTTTTGGCTTCTTCAAGATTTTTGGCGATTACCGCTTTTCGTATCTTTTTAACCGTATCTTTGATTTTTTGTTCTTTATTGTGATTTAGTACGGTTCTTTTTTTCGTTTTTCGCAGCTCTTTCACGGCTGATTTTTTTATAGGCATATATCAAGTGGGTGATATTAATAAAATTATATGTAAAATACTAATTGTTTTTTCTTTTTTTGTCAACTTAAGACGGTTTTTATTTTAAATATATCCTTCTTTTTTTAAAATTTGTATAACTTTATTCGTTGTTTCTGACAACTTGTTGTCTTCGTTTATTATTGAGTAATCATATATTTTTTTATGCGAAAGAAACTCCTTGCTGTATTCAAGGCGTTCTTTTGTTTGTTTTTCGTCTTTGTCTCCTCTTGATCGGGCTCTTTTTGGAAGAGTTTCTATATCAGGAGGCTCTATGAGTATTGTTAAAATATCTGGAATTATTTTTTTAGCCGATATCACGCCTTTATATTCTATTTTCCATATTCCTATTTTATCTTTCAAAGACTTCACCCTGTTGAGCTCTTCTTTTGTTGCTCCGTAATAATTGCCATTATCAGCTTTGGCCCATTCAATCATAAGATTTTTTTCAATTTTTTCAAGCATTTCTTTTTCGGAGACAAAATAATAATCAATTCCGTTTTTCTCCCCTTCCCTTGGCGATCTTGTCGTGGTCGTCACTATTCTTTCTATCGGCATTTTGTTTTCGTATAGTTTTTTTATAACACTGTCTTTACCTGAGCCTGATGGACCGGATATTATGATTATATTTGTTGATCTTTTTTTCATATTGAAAATTTTATTTGTTATTTTCTTTTTTCAATCAAAAAATTTTTCAATTCTTTAGGAAGTTCTGATTCAAAACATTTTTTTTGACCATCCAAGTCTTCAAATTCTATTTTGCTCGCGTGCAGAAACGGTCTTTTGAGATTTGCTTTTTTTATTCTTCTGTTTGTGTAAAGTGTATCTCCTGCTATCGGGTTTTCTATTGAATTAAGATGCACGCGTATTTGATGCGTTCTTCCGGTTGATATTTTTATGGACAAAAGAGTGAGGTTTCTGAATCTTTCCAACACTTTTACAAAAGTTTTGGCGTCTTTGTCTCCTTTTTCTTTTGTCGTGTGAGCGGCCATTTTCCCGGGTTTTGTTTTTGATCTTCCTATTGGAGTTGTAATCTCTATTTCTTCTTCTTCAATCGCGCCATGCGCAAGAGCTATGTATTCTTTTGTTACTGATCTTTTTTTAAATTGATTTTTTAGAGAATCAAACATTTTTTGAGTTTTTGCAACAACAATCACACCTGATACGTCTTTGTCTAATCTGTGAACTATTCCGGGTCTTAGTTTGTCTTCTCCTATTTGCGCGATTTTTGGGTATCTCGCGCAAATGCCGTCAACAAGAGTCGGCTCGTTTAGACCTTCCGCCGGATGCACCGCTATTCCGGAAGGTTTTTCCAGCACCAAATAATCATTTGTTTCTTTTATTATGTTTAAAATTATATTTTTATTCGGGCTGACTTTGGTTTCTTGTTTTGTTATTTTTTTTGTTTCCAAGATATC
>Ga0172368_10006709_pt1 | contig 12304 bp, 10 predicted proteins | sample Lak11m_FD_114540 | JGI IMG/M metagenome (GOLD analysis project Ga0172368, IMG submission 114540) | Freshwater microbial communities from Kabuno Bay, South-Kivu, Congo - kab_022012_11m | ecosystem: Environmental > Aquatic > Freshwater > Lake | place: Democratic Republic of the Congo: South-Kivu...
CGATTTGTAAATTACTATAACACTGTGAAACCTCATAAAGGAATTAACAACCTGACACCGATGGAAAAACTGATTGAATATTTTTATCCTACGGAAATGTAAACAACGCTACTAATTCTTACAACTAAAGAAATAACCAAGCCAAAAATCAAAATTATTATAAAGCACAGCTGGCTGGATATTTTTCTGTTTACATCAATTGCCATCTGGTTTGGTTTTTTCCAATAAATCTCTGACTGCACCTAAATCCACATTGGGTTTCGTTCTGGACGGTTTGAATTTTTTGGGTGCGATATGCGCCATCTGGGAAAGACTCATCGGTTTTTCTTGCGAAGAATAGGAAACTATTTCAGCAGAATTTCTTTTTTCCCCTTTTTCACCGCTCCTTGGAAAAACTTTTTTTAAATTTTGCTCCGGATTTTTGGAGGTTATGTGTTCTCTCGATTTGGCCATTGAACGCTGATAATCCTTCAGACATTCCTTGCAGAAAGCCGGCCGATTGGGATCCGGCTTGAACGGCACAAAAATTTTCTGTTCGCAAGTATCGCAAACCGCTTCATACATTTCTTTTTTTTCTTTCACTTCCGGCTCACTGGCAATATTTACTGCTGGTTCAGGCGTATTTACTTTGGCTGGCTCGGGTTTTTTTACCACGATGGCCGGAGGGTTTTCAGCAGATTTAATTTCTTTTGGCGGTTCAATCTTGTGAATTATGACATCCTCATCCGGTTCAATTGACATCCCGCTCCAACGCATAATTTTCTCTTCCACATCCTCTTTGCTTTTTCCGTATCTTTCCCGGGAAATGCGGATGACTTTTTCGGCGTTCATTTCCGTATCCGATAGATCAAAAGGCGGCAAAGTTGTGGCCGAAAAAGCGTCGCCGGCAATTCCGTCGATCATCAGTTTCAGATAAATATTATACTTGGCCAGATTAACCAAATCATTAATCATAAAAACCGGCTCAAATTCTTTTTCCAGATGCTCCGCATCTTCGGCTCCCACCCGAAAAACCACCATCGTGCCGACGTTTCCAAAAACGGCATCCCTGACAGTTGTATTGCTGTCAAAAATAAGCTGATTGATATATTGATGGGCCAAAATCAGATTCAGACGATATTTTCGGGCTTCCGATAAAATGTTGGCAAAAGATTCCGTGGCAAAATTTTGAAATTCATCTACATACAAATAAAAATCCTTTCTTTCCGCTTCCGGAATTTCCACTCTGCCCATGGCTGCCAGCTGGATTTTGGTCACTATCATACCTCCCAAAAGCCGCATAGCATCTTCACCGATCCGACCTTTGGACAAATTGACTATCAAAATTTTCTGGTTGTCCATAATTTCCCGCATATCGATCGTTGATTTCGGCTGGCCGACAATATTCCTAATAGTTGAAGAAGATAAAAATTGTCCAACCTTATTCTGGATGGCGGCTACCGCTTCTTTCCGGAACCGGTCTTCCCATTTGTCAAATTCATTGATCCAAAAAGATTTCACTACCGGATCTTTGATTTTCGGATAAATCCGTTTCCGGTAATCTTTATCAAACATCATCCGGTTTGCACCAAGCATGGTCGAACCGGGAAAATCTAAAAGAGCCAGGATAGTGTTATTAAGGATGTATTCCATTCTGGCGCTCCAAACATCCGGCCAAATTTTCTTAAAGACTCCCATCATGCCGGAAGCGACCAGATTTTTTTTATCTTCCGCTACCGCTTCCAAAATATTAAAAGCAATCGGATATTCCATGTCCGACGGATTAAAATAAACCACATCATTTATCCGGTTGGCAGGAACCGATTTCAAAATTCTTTCCGCTCCTTCTCCGTGCGGATCGACAAAACAGACGCCTTCGCCGTTGCGGATGTCCTGAATCGCCATATTTTCCAAAACATTGGATTTACCAACACCTGTTTTTCCGATCACATACATATGGCGGCGGCGATCGTCTTTTTTTATTCCGAAAACCGTTTCTTGGTTTCGAAAATTAGTTTTTGCAAAAAAATTGATTTCGCTCATTTTTTATTGAAAAAAATGACGAAATCATCCCGAGCTGGCCGAGGGATCCCAATGCATTAATGCTGGGCTTACTTCTTGGCCTTAACTCAAAATGATATCGTTATTTAATTGGTAAATTAGCCGGAGCCGAACCTTTCTTGGATTCAACTTGAACCAAAGACGGAGTTTTCACCCCAATATCGGGAAAATGATAAAGCGTAGCCAGCTCGCGGGTGGAAAAAACAACTTTTTTGCCATCCATATCCCGGTCTTTATACCGGCGATAAATTTTTCTTTGCCGATATCTTAAGCGCCGCTCTTTTAGTATATAATTGATGGCTGTTTTGCTTTCATCAAAAGGCTTGAAACTATTGAGATTCAAATCATTGAACTGTTTGAGTGTTCCAAAGAAGCTGGATACATAAGATTTATCAAAATTTTCTTTTCTTCCAATATAGATAAGCCGCATTTTGGTATTAAAAGAATTGAGGCCCAGATTGTCTTCCACGGCCTTCAGGACATCCCTTTCCACCGGAGTTAAACGAAATTCCAGCGGCTGATCTTCTTTTTTTTCATCTTTTTTAAATTCAACCGGAGTAAATAAGGCTTTCAAAAGATTGGTTAGAACATCCATTAAATCATTTAAAACTCCCCCCCTCTTCTCCTTGTTCCTTCCGGCTAGTTTTTCGATTATGTGAACTTGATCCCTATTCCAGCCCTCCAGGTGAGGACGAATGACAAATTGCAGCCAAATGTGCTGGCCGGGAGTTAAGCGGGTCAAAGTTTCGGTAATCGCCGCCATTGGATCCAGCATTTCACCCGTGATGCTTTCCTCAAATTTATCGTACGTTTTTATCGGGTAAGCGTCTTCCTTGACCAACTGGATATCGGAACCCCACAGATTCCACTCTTTGTTGGGTACGACTTTTGGAAAACGGGCAACATAATCATCCGCTTCCATAATTTCAGCATCCGGATATTGGGCATAAATTTGAGCTTCGATTAAATTTCGATATTGCTTTTCCGCACGGATATAAAAATGAACATTGCCTTCATCGCCGACCAATTCCAGGCTGAAACTATGCGTCAGAACCCCTTTGCAATAAGCGTCTAAAGGATAAATTGTAACTACTACCCCGGCAATTCCGGAAAAAAAAGATTCCATCAGTTTTGGCCCTCGCTCAACGTCCTTGGGTGGAAAAACTTCCAAAAGTACCCAATTTCTGGCCCCCAGCCAATTGCAGATGATAAAATCCATCCAAAGCGGTTTGAATAAAAAATAAAAAGGCACCGGCAAAATAATCCACCAGAACTGGCTGAATACCTGCCAAATGTCTTTATATCCGCTAAATAAGCTTAAAAAATTTTCCATATTCTTTGACGTTGCAAAGATTTATTTTTGATTTCTGTTTTAGAAACAGCCGGAAATTATTTTTTTATTGAATATGTATTTCCCTGCTTTATGAAAAAGTTATGGTTATTCAAATTTATCATTACGGTGGATTTTTTCACTTTTCTGGATTTCAATATTCGGCTCAAAATTTCTTCCTTGGCTAACGGCTCTTTATTTTCCTTTAAAATTCTTTCCAAAATATCCTTAACGGTCCCGCTCTCGTATCCCCATTCTTTCAGGGCGTAAATTCCCCGGCCGATCAGCACAAAACGTTCATCTTTTATCAATTCATTATGGACCGTCTGCGGATGCGATTTTCTTTTGCTCAAATTATATTCATCGATAAATTTGGCAATTTCGGAGAAATGCAGAGGCTTATTTTTTTCCTTTAAAACTATATAGATCCTTTCCCTGGTTCCCTTCGGGCTGATTTCCGGCCAAACAATCAGTCCTAATTTTCCGAAATTATTAGCGGCAATCTTTTCCAAAACGCTTAAAAAATTTCTGGCTTGATTGTCGCTGATTCCCGCCACTTTTCCGGTCAAAACCTTCACTATTTCTTCCGGATGAAGCAATTTTTTTTCTTTGGCAAAAGCATCCAGGGCCAGCGATTCAACTTCTTTTATTTTATCGATAATATCTTTGGAAATAGCCCAAGATCTTTTAATCGTGCCTTTTTCTTCGATTATTTTGATCTTGTCTGATAAACCGCCAAAAAACAAAATTGCATTAGCCTCGGCAAAATTGTTCCCGCCAAGGTCAGAGAGCAGTTTCCTTTCTTCTATTATACCATGATTGCCTTCGATTGTAAAAAGAATCTCCTCTTCGGCTTTTTTAAAATTTTCGTCATTTTTTTTCTTGGCAATCTTTTTTAAATTATCAACGATAATTTGCCTCACTCTTTCTCTGGTTACCTGATATTCTTGGCCGATTTTTTCCAGCGTTTCCGGTTCTTTTTGGCCGATCCCGAATCGTTTCCGGATAATTTCCTGCGATCTGGCCGATAAATCAGCAGTCAAATTATTTACCAAAGTCAAAAAAGCAGACCGATTTTCCGCCCCGTTGGAACTTGGCTTATTTTGGCTTTTTCCCTTTGAGTTAATCATATATTTTGGTGAATTTAAGTTTGTTTTTTGCGTTCAAGAATATTAGCACATAACGCAAATCTTTGTCAAGAGTGACAGACAATATTATAAATGTTATACAAAAAGAAAGGTTTGATCTTTAAAAATTCAAAGAATTTAATCCATATAAACTTCCAAAAAAGAAAGAGGTGAATTATGTCTATTAAAAGGCTAAATTTTTCCAGGATTATTATTTCCAGCGCCTTTGGTACCGATGGAGGCGGCATACCCGGTTACAACTTGCTGCCCCACTATGCCAAACTGCTTTTTTATGCCAGAAAAACTCAAACTTGCGTAATAACCAAAGCAATCAGCCAAAAAAGCCGCGTTGGAAACGTTAGGCCGTTTCGCCTGCTTAACCCGTTTCCTTTTATTATTTCCGCCAGGAAATATGTGAAGAGGCTGCCTGATGGAGGAATTGTCAACGCGTATAATCTGACCAACGAAGGCATGCTCGGGGAAAGCAGAAAAATTTTGAAAAACGCGCAATGCGGAATCAGAATAATCCCCCAGCTTTATGTGGGTTTTTCCGGCAACGATCTGCCAACCTGGTTGCACGATTTCTCTGAGACGGTTTGCCGCTTTAAAGAAATTTTGGCGGATTATTTTTTTGCCTCGGAACTAAGCTATCACTGCCCGAATAACCATGAAGAAGCAATATTGAACCAAGCGGAAAAAATTCGGCTTATTTCGGAAAGCATCAGGGTGGTCAAAAAAAATATTCCCAAACTTGGATTGATTGTGAAACTTGCGCATAATGATTCTATGGAGCTGGCAAAAGAAATAGAGTTGGCGGGAGCAGATTGTATCCATGCCGTCAACACCATTCCTTTTAAGGATGTTTATCCGGATAAACAATCGCCGCTGGATTTTTGCGGCGGCGGATCGGTTTCCGGCCCGCCGATTAAACCCTTCTCGTTCAAATACAATAAACGGCTGCGAAAAGTCTCCAAGCTCCATCTGATTATGGGCGGAGGCGTTGGAAAAATTGAAGATGTCAGAGATTTTTTGGATATCGGGGCCGATTCAGTCAGCTGTTGTACCGCGGCGACCGACAATACCAATGAATTAATTCGTATGATCGAAATTTACAACTGATTTCCAAAAATAAATGTTAATTTAAAAAAGGCCTGTGAAAAACACAGGTCTTTATAATTTACCGAATTGGTTATAGGCCAATTTTGTTTTTATTGGCTATGTGTTCTTCAAAAGTCGCGGCATAAATAGTTTTACCGGTCGCCGGATCGCTCAAAAAATAATTATAATTTGTGTCAGTTGGATGGATAGCCGCATCAATGGCCGTAATACCCGGATTAGAAATCGGACCAGGCGGCAAACCTTTGTTAATATAGGTATTGTAAGGAGAAGCCGTCCTCGATTCTTCAAATGAATATTGTTTTTTATTTACGCCTAAAACATAAGCCAGAGTCGAATCGCATTGCAGCGCTTGTCCAGTTTTAAGCCGGTTCCAAAGAATGCCGCTGACAATTTTCATATCTTCGCCGGTTTGCACTTCTTTTTCCAAAATACTGGCCATTGTGATTATCTCGTTAAGGGTTTTGTTCTGATTTTTTATTTCATCTTTTAATTTTGAATCCACTTTCGAATTGAAATTATCTAGTGCTTTCCCCACAATATTTTCGGGGGTCAGGTCTTTTTTCAAAAAATAGGTGTCGGGAAAAAGATAACCTTCCAAGGTTGCAATATTTTTATCGTAAGGATAGAGATATTTATTTTTCATTTCGGCCGGAGGATTTTTAACCAGCTTCAAGAAGCTATCGCCGTCAAAACCGTTGGCTGTAAGCCGGTCGGCCATCTTGTCGCTGGTCCAGCCTTCCGGAAAGGTAATTTTAGCATAGCCTGGCAGGATATTTTCCTCATTGGTAATATAAACGGCAATTTCCGGGATTGTCATTTTTCCATTCAAATCGTACTTGCCTGGCAAAATTTTATTTATCAGATTATGCATCCTCAAATAATAATAAAAATATATTTTACCGGAAATTAAACCCTCATTTTTAAGATTGGCTGCGATCTGGCCATTGCCTTCACCTTTTTTGATCTCAAAAGTTTTTTCGCCCTGTAAACTGCCATGGGAATAATAGACCTGGTAGCGGAAATAAAAAAATCCGCCAACTATGGCAGCTAATAATATGATTATTATAATTACTTTCTTCATCAGATTTTTTAAATTATATTCCTATTATTTGGACTATGATCTCGCGATTTCTTTCGCCGTCCAATTCCACAAAAAATATGCTTTGTTTTTCAGTTATCAGTATCTTGCCTTTTTCGATCGGAAGAGTTGCGCTTATTCCCAAAAGCATGCTCTTGCAATGTGAGTGTCCGTTGCTCCGTCCATCGGAAGTCCGAGACCGTGAAATTTCATATAGATCGTGGGAATAGCGGTCGCCGAGCGGCACCAAACGGTATAAAACTCTCATAAAATCCTGGATGAGCATCGGTTCATTGTGATTCACAACGATACCGGCTGAAGTGTGCGGCGAATAAACCAGCACCTGGCCTTCGCGGACTCCGGAATTAGCAATAATTTCTTCTACCTTATCGGTAATATCGATGAACTCAACCTGGCTTTTGCTTTTTATTTGTATTTTTTTTAAGTGGGCTTTCATTTTATTTTAAAATATTTTTGAAACCACTTGCATAACTTTTTTATCAAGCGCTTCCGATATTATTTTATCACTAGTCGGTTTTTTTATCAAACTGGCAATGGCTTTAGCTGCTTTCAATTTATGTTCGTCGGTTATTTTTTTAATCTTTTTATCCAAAGCGCCGCGGAAAATGCCAGGAAAAACCAGAACATTATTGATTTGATTGGGATAATCAGAACGCCCGCTTGCCACCACCCTGGCTCCGCCTTTTTTTGCCTCCTCTGGCATAATTTCCGGCACTGGATTAGCCATCGCAAAAACAATAGCATCCTTGTTCATCTTTTGGATATCTTCCGCTTTCAAAAGACCTGGTGCCGAGACTCCGATAAAAACATCAGCTTTAACCAAGGCGTCCTGGATTGTGCCTTTTAAATTATGCGGATTGGTAATTTTAGCAATCTCAATCTTGGAAGCATTAAGGCCTTTACGCTCTTTATGGATAATTCCCTGGCTATCAATCATCACAATCTGCTTGGCTCCGTATTTTATTAAAAGTTTACAAATAGCTACGCCTGCCGCCCCAGTTCCGGAAATGACAATTTTAATATTTTTAATATTTTTCTTAACAACTTTGAGCGCATTAATAAGGCCGGCTAAAACTACGATGGCTGTGCCATGCTGGTCATCGTGAAAAACCGGAATGTCCAATTCCTTTTTTAATCTTTCTTCAATTTCAAAACATCTTGGCGCGGAAATGTCTTCCAAATTTATTCCGCCGAAAGTCGGGGAGAGCATTTTTACGATTTTGATTATTTCTTCAGTATCTTGTGTGGCTAATACAATAGGAATTGCATCCACTCCCCCAAGCTCTTTAAAAAGCAAGGCCTTTCCTTCCATAACTGGTAGTGCCGCTTCCGGACCGATATTGCCCAAACCTAAAACGGCGCTCCCGTCCGAAATCACCGCTACCGTATTTTTGCGGATAGTATACTCAAAAGATAATTTTTTATCTTTGGCGATCGCCTTGGAAACATCCGCCACGCCGGGCGTATACAAAATCGGAAGCGTTCCCTTGGTTAATTTTTTCTTGGATTTTATTTCAATTTTGCCACCGATTTTTTTGGATAACTTTATAGATTTACTCATAATAATTAAGTTTGTAGTGTTTCGGACACTACAAACTCTCTAATAAACTATTTTTAAAATCCTCCCTAATTTCTCTTATTTCTCCTGTAGTATTTTTCACATAATTCAAATATTCCTGAATAGAACTAAACTGATTAAGTACGGCGCCTGTATTGCACAACGAAAAATTATTTTTATGTTTATATTCCGTAAGACTTGAAAACTTCCCATCATTTTTTACTCCATGAATTTTATGATTTCCATTAACGTAAGCAGAAAGATAAATCAATTTTTCATTAGAATCAATGTGCGCCGCTTGAAATTTTCCCTGGAATAAAACGCCGTTTCGCTTATATTTATAATTAAAATATCTGGTATAGCCATTACCTAATCTTCTCATAAATTCAGAAATACCGCCCTCTTTTAATTGTTTCAATATTAGATGGAAATGGTTTGGAATTAAGTTAAATGCGATAATCTCTACCAATTTTTTCTTTTGTAGTGTTCCGGACACTACAGATTCTTTTCTACTTTTGAGTTGATCTAAAATGTATATACTTACAACGGGTTCAACCTGATTAAATTCTTTCAACGATCTTAAAAATCTGGCATAATCGAAACCATCCAAAAAAACAGTTCTTTTATCCACGCCTCGATTAAAAATATGGTAAAATTCGTTATTTTTTAAAGGAATATTCCTCATATATTTTTTGTAGTGTCCGAAACACTACACTTGTAGTACCTAGACTTCTAAGATTCCAAAGACTTGCGGCAAACAAACACCCACTGGTTGTTAGCATTCCACTTGTTGTCAGCTTGCCCATTGTTGCTGTTCAGCCAAAACTTGCCGTCGTTGTTGCGATTGACATTGAAAACCTTCGGGTTGCCGTCGGAGTCAGTTTTATATGAAATGCCATCCGTTCCACTGCCCATTTAGTTTGCAATATACAAAAGAAATTAGGCTGTATCTTATTTGGGATCTAAAATCCGCCAATTCAGCACACCAAGTTTTTTCTTTTTTTAGGACAAAATACAAATCACTCTATGAAAAGCCATGGCCGTCCATATTCTCAATCTATATTTGCCGGAAAGATCTCGGAAAGCCGTAACCGTCCGAAAAAATCTAACTGAAATAATTATACCAAAAAAAATCACGCGAAAAAAGTGTCAAAGTATCAGAGTTTCAAAGTGTCAAAAAAATTAAAGGTTCGAAGATTTTAAGTTTCAAACTTGCGAAGACGGAAGACAAAATGACTGTAGGAATACCACTTGCGGTCTGGCTTCGCCCAATTGTAGTTGAGCCAAAAATCACCGCCATACCGATCCAGGTTGAACACTATCGGAGCGCCGTCGCGATCGGCAATTTGTTTCATTCCAATTATGGAATATTCGTTTATAATCGGTTCTTGTAATCTTAAAAGCGGTCCGGTTTCCGGCGGACAGAGTTCCAATCCCAATTCTTCGGCTTTTTGATAAATTTGATCAGTAGTCGCGCCATTGGAAAAACCCAAATCTTTAACAGTTAGGCGAATTAATTTAGTTTCCTCTTTTTGCCGGGACATTTCCATTTTATTGAAAATATCCTGGGCATAAGGGGAAATTTTAATATTTTTCGCCTGCCTTTCTTTTTCCAGTTCTTCTTTGCTTTTGCCTCCGATTGTAATTTCGTATCTTTGGATTTTCTCTTCCGGAAATCTGGTAAAAACATGTTCTATATTATACTTCTGGATTTTGTCAAAAATGCCTTTTTCTAAGGGACCGATATATGCCTTAGTGTTTTGATTGATTTCTTGAGGGTTTGAGGCAATTTGGCTGGTTTCGCAATCAAAAACAACTAGCGCGTCTTGTTTGGGATTTCTTTGTTCTCTGATCTCTTTAATCCTGGGATCACGCTGATAGCCGAAACCTTCTATGGGTTGGTCCAATTCGTAAAGAAAAGTCAGCTCGTCTTTAGATAATTGTTGGCCGCTTTGCGCTTTTTTCTCAATTTCGGTAAGTTTTTTCATATCAGTGGCTCTATTTTCGTATTGGGCTCCGTCCGGAAATTCAGTAAGTTTTTCTTTGACAACGTCGTTGATAAAGGGATCCAAATTTTGATCCGGACCAATGCCGCGGACTTCGGCGATGTTTCCTTGTTGCATGCGGATGGCAGCTCTGGGCACATTGGGCTTGTTATTTTCATCCAAAGAATAATAAACATAGAAATCGCCGGCTTGGAGCTAGGCTTTGGCTGTTGATTCGCCGGCTGTGCACCAGCCCGTGCCGCGGCCCTGTAAAGAATTAACCAAAGGCATATGGTCTTTGCCTTGCCGGTATTTAACCCATTCGCCTCTGATATTGGATAGGGCTGATTCGGTAGTAGGCGTGATTTTATCAATGGCAAAAGCGTAAAGTTTGGCGAAGTTTTCGCTTTGGAGCAGTTTTTCAAATTCCTGATGCTCTTTTTCCGCCGTTTCAATGCTGATGGGCGGCACATTTTTGATACCGGCCTGCTTTTTTTCAATGGCGTCCAGGACATAGGCTAGGGCTTCGCGGTTGATATCGGGAAAAGGTTTGACGGTGCCTCTGGATCTTTTGGTAAATTGTTTTTTCTCTTTGTCATACTCTCCCAAGCCTAAAACACTGCGAAAAGCATAATATTTGAGCCAATCCGGATAGGTCGCGTCGTCCGAGGAAAGATAATCAATCCAGTTGTCCAGGGAATTTGTCTGGTCGGTAATGATGACTTCGGTGAGCTGTTTTCTCATATCCTGGGTGATTTCAACGTCGCCGTGGCCTTGTTCGCGGGCGATTCTTTTTTGGTTATCAAAATACGCTTCCGGTATTTCTTCGGGTTTAATGACAAATTTATCATGAAGTATCTGTTTTAAGGCTTCAATGCCCCGCTCTCTTTTGGCTGGTTCTTTGCGTTCTATGATTTCTTTAAAGCGATCTAAATAATTCTGGATTTGCGCTTCCGGATTTTGCGGAACTTTTTCGCCGGCCTGACCGTCCGTAGCTTTGCGTAGGCGGTTTCTTTTTTCCGTTCTTTCGGCGGATTTTTTCACTTCCGGCGCGTTGTGCAAATTGTATTTATTTTTAAGAAAATTGGGATTTTCCAGGGTCATATTCTTATTTTGGACTGTTTTGGACACTCCGTGTCCAAAAGTTAGTTTTTGGCTTTCAACTTAAGTTTTTTATAGATGCTCCCGGCTGCCACCGCGCCTTCGGCCACGGCCGTGATGATTTGCCGGAATTTATTGGAAGAAGTATCAATATCCCCGGCCGAATAAACATTTTCCACGTTAGTAGCCTGCGTGCCGTCAACTATTATGTAGTCTTGTTCATCAGTTTTAACACCCAAGTTTTTAGCTAAAACGGCCCCGGGAAATGTTCCCACTTCAATGAAAACACCCTGGACTGCCAGTTCTTTTTTCTCTCCGTCTATTTCATAAGCTATTCCCGATACTTTGCTGTCCCCTTTTATTTCAGAAATATTGGAGCAGCAGATCATTTCAATTTTCGCATTGGCTTTGATCTGTTCTATCCAGGCCGGTTCAAATTTCACTTCTTTATCTTTGTACATCAGTGTTACTTTATTGGCGAATTCCGCCAGGTGGATAGCTGCGGTCGCTGCCGAATCGCCGCCGCCGACGACTACCACGTCCTTGCCACGGAAAAACATCGCGTCGCAAGTGGCGCAATAGGAAACGCCTTTGCCGATGAATTTGTCCTCGCCGGGTACGTTCATCTTCCTGGGTTTCATGCCCAGTGCCAGAATTATCGCCTGCGCTTGGTATTCGCCAGTTTTTTCACCGGTAATTTTAAAGCCGGTTTCGGTCTTTATAATACTATTCACCGAATCTTTGATAATCTTTCCGCCCAGTTTTTCCGACTGCTTGACGAATTTATCCATCAAGTCTTTACCGGAAATTTTTTCAAAGCCAGCATAATTCTCAATTTCCCAGGCTTCGGTAACCTGACCGCCAATCTCGCTGCCGATAACGACGTGATTTAATTTATAGCGCGAGGCATAAATTGAAGCGCCCAAGCCCGCCGGCCCGGCGCCG
>Ga0172368_10006711_pt1 | contig 12302 bp, 13 predicted proteins | sample Lak11m_FD_114540 | JGI IMG/M metagenome (GOLD analysis project Ga0172368, IMG submission 114540) | Freshwater microbial communities from Kabuno Bay, South-Kivu, Congo - kab_022012_11m | ecosystem: Environmental > Aquatic > Freshwater > Lake | place: Democratic Republic of the Congo: South-Kivu...
CAGGGTGGTGACGGGTGGCTTCAGATTGGGCATGACGATGGCCCGTGCGAAGCGCCGTGCCGTGTCCGGCAGCACGGCCGCCAGCGCTGCGCCATCGCGCAAATGCAGATGCCAGTCGTCGGGTCGGGTCAGCGTCAGGGTCTGAATTTGCGGCAGGTCTTGTGTCTGCATCATGCTGCGATTATAGCTTTTGATCCTTCCACGCCAGTGCTTGCCGATACAGGGCATTCTTGTGCTCGCCGCTGATTTCCGCGGCCAGCTTCGCGGCCAGCTTGAGCGGTAGTTCGGCCAGCAGCAGCCTGAGTATGCGCAAGGCGTCGGCCGGAAGTTCTTGCGGCGCGGGTGGTGCCGAGACCAGCAGGACGAATTCGCCGCGCTGGCGGTTGGCGTCGGCAGCGAACCAGTCCGGTGCATCGGCCAGGGGCATGGCGGCGATCTGCTCGAACAGCTTGGTCAGTTCGCGCGCCACCACCAGGGTACGCTGCGGTTCCAGCAGTTCCGCCAGGTCGGCGATGGTGTCGAGGATGCGGTGCGGCGCTTCATAAAACACCAATGCCGCCGAGACCATGCGCAAAGCCTCGATCTGCTGGCGCCGGGCGCTGCTCTTGGGCGGCAAGAATCCAGCGAAAAGAAAGTGCGGATCGGCCAGGCCCGCCACGGAGAGTGCGGCAATGGCGGCATTCGCACCGGGCAGCGGAATCACCGGATAACCCGCGCTGCGCACGGCAGCCACGCTGCGCGCCCCAGGATCGGAGACGCCGGGTGTGCCGGCATCGGAGACCAACGCCACCGATTTTCCTTCGGCCAGCAAGGTCAGTAACTTTTGCGCCGTGCTGGCTTCGTTGTGCTGGTGCAGGGAGAAGACGGGTGTGCGAATCTGGTAATAGTCAAGCAGGTGGCGCGTGTGACGGGTGTCCTCGCAGGCGACGGCGTCGACTCCGCGCAAGGCATCGAGTGCGCGCAGCGTGATGTCGCCGAGGTTACCCAGCGGTGTGGCCACCACATATAATGCAGCCGTCCTGTTTGCCGGCGAATGTGTCTCATGTTCCATCACTGGCCTATTCTCCTGCCCTCCCGGGCGCCATGCAAGTAAAGCTGCCGATCGGCAACGACCGGCGCAGTGCCGGCGAGCAGGCCGAAGTGCTGGCAGCGGCCTACCTCGAGCGACAGGGCTTGCGCATCCTGGAGCGCAACTACCGCGTGCGCGGTGGCGAAATCGACCTGATCTGCGCTGACCGCGGCTGCCTGGTTTTCGTCGAAGTCCGACTGCGCACCAGCCGCCGCTTCGGCGGTGCCGCCGCGAGCATCACGACCGCCAAGCAACGCCGCCTGATCCTTGCCGCGCGCCATTACCTTGCAGGACGGCGCGAACAGCCCTGCCGCTTCGATGCCGTCTTGCTGAGCGGATTGGCCGATACCGATATCGAATGGATACGCAATGCCTTTGACGCGTTTTAGTCTGGCTTTGGTTGCTATGTTGTGCTGCGCGACGGCTGCGGCGCAGACCATCCGCATCCTGGTGCAAAGCTCGCCGCTTGCCGGCTTCCAGTATCACGCCGGAACGACGGTCTGGGATGACATGAAAGTCGGCGATGCCCTGGTGCTGGTGCGCGAGCCAGACAATCCCCACGATCCGAATGCGATTCGGATCGACTGGCACGGGCAGCAGCTCGGCTACCTGCCGCGCCGGGAAAACAGCGCCGTGGCAGCCGAGATGGATCGCGGCGGACGTGTCGAAGCGCGCATCGCGCAACTGCGCGTGCATCGCAACCCCTGGCAGCGGGTATTGGTCGACGTGCTTCTGGTCTTGTAATTCCAATTCCAAATCAAGTGTGACGCGAAGACGAGCCGAAGACAGTGTCATTAACACGGCAAGGCGAAGTTGACAAAGCCACGGTTGATTTGGAATTGGAATAAGTTGCTGCAAAGATTCAATCAAGGAGCGTGGCCCACTTCCACCAGGCAATCGTAGAACGTCGGTCCGCTGCCCAGGTCGGTCAGTGCCTGCGAAGTGACCGCATTCGCATTCTCGCCGTCGCCCGAGAGCTTGCGCCACCACAGTGAAGGTGCTGCGACGACGCCGCGGCGGATGCGCTCGGTGACTTCGGCCCAGGCATGGAAGGCACCGCGATCGTTATGGATGCGCAGTTTCTGCCCGTTCCCGATTCCACGCTGTTGCGCATCGTCCGGGTGGATCAACAGGCGCGGACGACCTTCATCTTCCAGAAATCGCGTCAGGTTGGCAAAACTGGAATTGAGAAAGTTCCGCGCCGGCGGTGAAATGAAGGCGAGCGGAAAGCGTTGCGCCAGCGCACTGCGTGTCGATTCGTGCGGCGGCACGTAGCAGGGCAGCGGGTCGTATCCTTGGCGTTCGAGTCGTGCCGAATGGAATTCGCACTTGCCCGAAGGCGTCGGGAAATTCCCTTGGGCGAAAGGCGCGAAGGGTTTTGGCAGATTCACGCGGGCCCATCCTTGCGCGGCGAGGGTGGGTAAGTCGGCACTGCGCTTGTCGGCCGGATTGAAGGCTTGCGCGGCGATCGCATCGTCGCTGTCGCGGAGGCAGGCATCCGTGAATCCCATGCGCTGCGCCAACAGACGAAAGATCTCGCTGTTCGGTTTGGCTTCGCCGAGCGGTGCGATGGCGGGCCGGTTGGCGAGCATGTAGAGATGGCCGTAGGAGCGATGGATGTCGATATGTTCGAACTGAGTGGTAACCGGCAGCAGGATGTCGGCATAGTCCGCGGTATCGGTCTGGAATTGCTCCAGCACGACGCAGAACAAATCCTCGCGACTGAAGCCTTGGCGTACTTTGGCACCATCGGGGGCGCTCACCAGTGGATTGGAGTTGTACACGCAGATCGCGCGCAGCGGTGGGTCGGACGCATCGAGCAAGGCGTCGCCGATGTTCGCCATGTTGATGCTGTGCGCGGGGAAGCTGCCCGGGTAGAGATCGGGCCGCTCCAGCGCCTGGCCGTTCACCGGAAAGTTGCCTGAACTCGACAGCAGGATGCCACCGGCCGGATCGCGCCACGCCCCGATCAGCGCCGGCAGGCAGGCGATGGCACGTACCGCGTTGCCGCCGCCGGCGCAGCGCTGCAGGCCGTAATTGATGCGGATGGCGGCGGGACGGACGCTGCCATATTCGCGTGCCAGGGCGAGGATGTCGGCCGTGGCGAGCCCGGTTTCGGCGGCGGCGCGCGCCGGCGTCCATTGCGCCACGCGTTCGGCCAGCGCAGCGAAGCCGAGGGTGTAATTCTCGATGTAGTCGCGGTCGATCAGGTTCTCGGCGATCAGCACATGCATCATGGCCAGCGCCAGTGCGCCGTCAGTACCGGGCAGCGGCGCCAGATGTTGATGGCATTTCTGCGCAGTTTCCGTGCGCAGCGGGTCGATGCACACCAGGCGTGCGCCATGCCGTTTTGCTTCCTGAATCACGCGCCACAGGTGCAGATTGGACAGGACTGGATTGGCGCCCCAGATCAGGATCAGCCGGGAATTGGCGAATTCCTCCATATCCATGCCGATGGATGCGCCGATGGTGGCGGCATAGCCCGCGGTGCCGGCCGTGGAACAGATGGTGCGTTCCAGAAATGAGGCACCCATGCGATGGAACAGCCGTCGGTCCATCGATCCGCCTTGCACATAGCCCATGGTGCCGGCATAGCTGTAGGGGACGATGGCGCGCGGATCGTCAGTGCAGATGGCGCTGAAGCGTTGTGCAACGGTATCGAGCGCCTCGTCCCAGGAGATGCGCGCGAACTGCCCGGAGCCTTTTTTACCCGTGCGCTTCATCGGATACAGCAGGCGATCCGGCGCATATACGCGCTCGGTGTAATGCGCCACTTTGGTGCACAGCGTACCGGCAGTGGCCGGGTGATCCGGATCGCCCCGTACCTGAACGGCACGACCGGCGTCATCCACGGTCACCAGCAGGGCGCAGGTATCGGGGCAATCGTGAGGGCAGGCAGCGTGAATGATTTTGGTCATGGTACCGATTTCTCCAGTGGCTTGAGACCGCGGCTTTCCAGCAAGGCATCGATCTTTGGTTCGCGGCCGCGGAAAATCCGGTAAAGCGTCATGGCATCTGCGCTGCCGCCGCGCGACAGCAACTGCTGGCGGAACCAGTCGCCGCTCTGGCGTGAAAGTCCGGCGTTTTGCTTGAACCACTCGACGCCGTCGGCCACCATCACCTCGCTCCAGATGTAGGCATAGTAGCCGGCCGAATAGCCGCCACCGAAGACATGGGAAAAATAGCCGCTGCGGTAGCGTGGCGGGACGGGCGGATAATCAATGCCCGCTTGGCGCAATGCCTCGGCCTCGAAGCTCACGACATCGGCGGGGATCTGCTCCGGTGCGAGTTGATGCCAGTGCTGGTCGAGCAGCGCCGCGGCCAGGTATTCGCTGGTGTGGAAGCCCTGGTTGAATTTCTTCGTGGCGATGACCTTGTCGATCAGGGCCGGTGGCATGGTCTCCCCGGTCTGGTGGTGCCTGGCGTAGTTCTTCAGCACCTCCGGCCAGATGGCCCACATTTCATTGATCTGCGACGGCAGTTCGACAAAGTCGCGTGGCACATGAGTGCCGGAGAAGCGCGGATAGCGCACGCTGGAAAACATACCGTGCAGGGCATGGCCGAATTCGTGGAACAGCGTGGTGACCTCGTCGAAGGTCAGCAGCGTCGGCTCACCCGCAGCAGGCTTGGGAATGTTGAGGTGGTTGCCGATCACCGGCAGGGTCCCGAACAGCCCGGACTGGTCCACGTAGCTGCTCATCCATGCCCCGCCGCGCTTGTTGCCGCGGGCATGGAGATCGGTGAGGAACAGCGCCAGGGGTTTGCCATCGGCATCGAAGACCTCATAGACACGAACGTCGGGATGATAGGTTGGCAGATCGCGGCGCCGCTGCAAGCTGATACCATACAGTCGATTTGCGGCGAAGAACACGCCATTTTGCAATACGCTGTCGAGTTCCAGGTAGGGACGCAGCTGCGTCTCGTCCATGGCATATCTGGCTTTGCGCACCTTCTCCGAATAGAAATCCCAATCATGCGCGGCGAGCTGGAAGCCGCCGCCATCGGCAGCGATGATTTCCTGCATGGCGGCCGCTTCCTTGTGCGCATTGGCCAGCGCGGGCGGTGCGAGCTGGGCCAGCAGGCGGTTGACCGCCGTGGTGGTTTGCGCGGTTTCATCTTCGAGCTGATAGGCGGCGTGGTTCGGGTAGCCCAGCAGCCGGGCGCGTTCGGCGCGCAAGCGGGCCAGTTTCAGCACGGTTTCCCGATTGTCGAATTCACCGCCGTGGCTGCCGCGTCCGAGCGAGGCGGCATGCAGCCGCTGGCGCAGCTTGCGGTTGCTGAGCAGCGTCAGTGACGGCTGGCCGCTGGTGTTCATGAGCTCAATGACGTACTTGCCCGGCAGCCCACGCGCCTGCGCAGCATCGGCAGCGCTGGCGATGGCGCTTTCTGCCAGCCCGGCGAGTTCGTCGCGGCTATCCACGACCAGTGCAGCGGCACGCGTTTCCTTGAGCAGGTTCTGATTAAAGCGGGTCTTGAGCCGGGCCAGTTCGGCGTTGAAGTCCTTGAGCTTCAGCTTGTCGCTATCTGAAAGTTGCGCACCGGCGCGCTTGAAGTCGGTGCGGTAGCGTTCCAGCAAATACAGCGATTCGGGATCGAGCGCGAGTTGCTGGCGTTTCCGGTACAAGGCATCGACCCGCTCGAACAGGCGCGTGTTGAGCATGATGGCGTCGCGGTGCGCGGCCAGCCGAGGGGCAAGCTCACGCTCGATGGCATCCATAGCATCGTTGGTATTGGCACCGGTCAGGTTGAAGAACACCTTCGATACCCGTTGCAGCAACTGCCCGCTGCGTTCCATGGCGACGATGGTGTTGTCGAAAGTCGCCGGATCTGGGTTGGCGGCGATTGCAGCGATTTCCGCCAGCTGTTCGCCCATGCCTGCGGCGAATGCCGGCGCGTAATCACCGTCTTTGATCCGGTCGAAAGGCGGCAGTTGGTAGGGTAGCGGGCTCACCGCAAAGAACGGATTGTCGCCGGTGAATGCGGCAGGTTGTGCGGCAGAGCACGGACTGTTCGTAAGGATGACTGTGGTTGCAAGCATCGCGAATAATTTCCGGGTCATTGTGGAGGCTTGACGAGTCCGGTCAGGCAGGCCCGGATGCCGGCCGGGATGGCCGCTGGCTTCTCGGTCGAGCGATCGACGAAAACATGCACGAAATGCCCGGTTGCCGCCGCCTTGTCTTCACCCTGGCGGAACAGGCCGATTTCGTAGCGCACCGAAGTATTGCCGAGATGCCCGACACGCAGGCCGGCATTGATGGTTTCGGGAAAGCTCAGCGCCCGATGAAAGCGGCAGGTTGATTCGACGGCGTAGCCGACGATGCTGCCGGCATGGATGTCGAGGCCGCCGGCACGGATCAGGTATTCATTGATGACCGTGTCGAAATAGGAATAATAGATGACATTATTGACGTGGCCATAGATGTCGTTGTCCATCCAGCGGGTCGGGATGGCAAGGTAGTGGACATAATCGACACGCCGCTCGGTACGGTGTTGCTGCTGGTTCATGGTGCGCCGCCTTCAAGAGGAGCGCGCCATGATAGCAGAGCTCGATTATGACTTTCTGCCGGCTTAGTTGACTGCTTAGCCGACTGTTTATTCCTGGCTCAAATACACCGTGCGCAGGAAGCTTTCGGCATCGAACGCCGGCTTCGCCAACTGCTCCGGTTCGCGCACGGCTTCCTGCAGGCCGAGTTGCGGCTGGGGCAGCCACTGCGCATTCAGCACTTCTTCCTCGAAATCGCCGAATTCCCCGGCGATGTATCTGCTTTCGTCCGTGTTCATGATAATCACCATTGCCTAGTCTCCACGAAAATTGGAGCGCACCGTTCATAATCAGCTTAACGGACGTGTGGCGGAAAAGTTGAACCGTTTCGATCTATTTGTGATTAATGTCACTTATTCGTGTCGCTTATTTGCCACGGGGCAACTCGCAGCAGCAGCAACATACCCGGCACAGCCAGAGCGGCGCAGAGCAGGAAGAAGGAAAACCAGCCAAGCTGTTCGACCAGCCAGCCGGCGGTGGCGTTGATGAAGCTGCGCGGCACGGCGGCCAGGCTGGTGAACAGCGCGAACTGGGTTGCGGTGTACAGCGGATGCGTGGCACGGGCGATGTAGGCGACGAAAGCGGCGGTTCCCAGGCCGACTCCCAGCGCTTCCAGGCCGATCACGGTGGCCAGCGCGACCAACTGGTCCGCCGAGATGATCGTCTGCGGTCCGAGCCAGGCCAGCCAGGCGAAGCCGAAGATCGATACGAGTTGCACGACACCGAACAGCCAGAGCGCCCGGTTGATGCCCAGCTTCACCATCCACAGTCCGCCGGCGAGACCGCCGATGACCGCGGGCCAAAGTCCGGCATGCTTGGCGACCAGGCCGATCTGGGTTTTGCTGTAGCCCATGCTGAGATAGAAGGGGGTGGCCAGTGCTGTGCACAAGCTGTCGCCAAGTTTGTAGAAAAAGATGAAGCCAAGGATCAGCAAGGCTTCGCGCATGCCTGCGCGGCCGATGAATTCGTGGAACGGTTCGATCACCGCGTCGCGCAGCGTTTTGGGCTTGCCTGCTGCCAGCCTGGGTTCGCTCACCAGCAGCGCCATGGCCATGCCGGGCAGCATGAACAGCGCAGTGATCCAGAACACCTGGGTCCACGGCAAGTGATCGGCGAGGATCAGCGACAGCGATCCCGGCACCAGGCCGGCGATGCGATAGGCGTTGACATGCACGGCGTTGCCCAGGCCGAGTTCCGCGTCGCTGAGGATCTCGCGGCGGAAGGCGTCGATGGCGATGTCCTGGGTAGACGAGAGCAGGGTGATGAGAATGGCGAGCAGGATAATCTGACTCAGGTCGAGGCGCGGCGCGAGCGTGCCGAGCCCGGCTATGGTGAGCAGCAAGCCGGACTGCGTCAGCAGCATCCAGCCGCGCCGTCGTCCCAGGCCCGGCAGGGCGTAACGATCGAGCAGGGGCGACCAAAGAAACTTCCAGGTGTAGGGCAACTGAATCAGCGTCAAGGCGCCGATTTCGCGCAGGCTGATGCCTTCGGTGAACAGCCAGGCCGGTACCAGATTGAGCAACAGGTAGAGCGGCAGGCCCGAGGAAAAACCGGTGAACACGCAGATCAACATGCGCCGGGTTAACAGCGCTTTGAGCCAATCCGGCGCACTCATGGTTATTTGAAATCAAGCGTGGCGCGAAGACGAGCCGAAGGTGACCGCAGGAAATCCCCGCGGGACAGTGTAATTAACACGGCAAGGCGAAGTCGACAAAGCCACGGTTGATTTAGGCGCGCGTGATGCGGTAGACGGCGAGGCTGCCGAGGAAGTTATGCTCTTCGGTAACAAGCTGTCCTTGCTCGTCGAGCACCTGCCGCTCGCGCACGAGGATGTTCATGTCGGCGCACAGCGTTTCGAAATCCAGCATGGTGAAGAAGCGCACGTTGGGCGTATCGAACCACTGGTGAGGCAGGTCCTCGGATACGGGCATGCGTCCGCCCAGCACCGCGGCGCGGTTTTTCCAGTAGCCGAAATTGGGGAAGGACACGACGGCTTCGCGTCCCACGCGCAGCATGGCGTCAAGAATATCCTGGGTGCGGCGGATCGTCTGCAGCGTGCGCGACAGCACCACATGATCGAAGGCGCCATCAACGAAGCCGGCCAGGCCTGCGTCGAGATTGCTTTGGATCACGTTGATGCCATTGGCGATGGCGGCCAGGACATTCTCATCATCGATATCGACGCCGTAACCGCGCACGCCGCGTGTTTCGATCAGCAGCTTGAGCAGCGCACCGTCGCCGCAGCCGAGGTCGAGCACGCGTTCGCCGGGTTGCACCCAGCCAGCAATGACCTCGAAATCGGGACGATCGAGCTTCCAGTTCATAGCTGAATCCGTCCCAGATAGGCAGTGAGGATGGCGTGGTAATGCGGAATCGCCAGCAGGAATGAGTCGTGACCGTAGTTGCTGGTGACTTCGGCATAGCTCACATTCTGGTCGTTCTTCAGCAGCGCATTGACGATCTCGCGCGAACGCGAAGGGGCAAAGCGCCAGTCGGTGGTGAAGGAAACTACCAGGAACCCAGCCTGGGCCGGCTTGAGCGCCGCCGCCAGATCGTCATCGTAAGCCTGCGCCGGATCGAAGTAGTCGAGCGCCTTGGTCATCAGCAGATAGGTGTTGGCGTCGAAGAAGCCGGCGAACTTGTCGCCCTGGGCGCGCAGATAGGATTCGATCTCGAACTCGACTTCGTAGCCGAAGTTGTAGTCGCCGCTGTCGTTGCGCATGACGCGACCGAATTTTTCGCCCATCTGGTCATCGGAGAGATAGGTGATGTGGCCGAGCATGCGTGCCAGCCGCAGGCCGCGCCGCGGTGCCGTGTGGTGCTGGTAGAAATGGCCGCCGTGAAAGTCGGGGTCGGTGAGGATGGCCTGGCGGGCGACATCGTTGAAGGCGATATTCTGCGCCGTCAGCTTGGGTGCCGCGGCGATCACCAGGGCATGGCGAACGCGTTGCGGCAGATCGATCGCCCATTGCAGAGCCTGCATGCCCCCCAGGCTGCCACCGACCACTGCGGCCCAACTGTCGATGCCGAGACGGTCGGCGAGGCGGGCTTGCGCCTTGACCCAGTCCTGCACCGTCATCATGGGGAAATCGGCCCCCCAGAGTTGGCCGCTGACGGGATTGAGCGAGCAGGGACCGCTTGAGCCATGACAGCCGCCAAGGTTGTTCACCCCGACGATAAAGAAGCGATCGGTATCGAGTGGCCGGCCCGGGCCGCAGATGTTGTCCCACCAGCCCAGGCTTTTCGGCTGTCCCGCATACATCCCGGCGACATGGTGATGGCCCGACAACGCATGGCAGACCAGAATGGCGTTGGACTTGGCGGCATTCAGCGTACCGTAGGTCTCATAAACCAGGTCGAAGGCCGGCACCACGGCACCGCTGCGCAGTTCGATGGGAGTGTCGAAATGGGCGCGCTGTGCTGCGACGATGCCTACGCTGCTGATTTTGTTGTCCAAGTCTATGTCCAAAAATTAACCCGATCGGCCTGCGCGGATCGGGTTAATTTCCCTACCCTCGCTTTAGCCGTATTTATCAAGCGCCCGCAAGCTGAGTCAAGTCGGCGCAACGGCAGAGAAACTACCGTGTGCCCGACGAAAAGTCAATTTCAACGCGCCGCTCGCCTGTTGTGAGACTTGATCTCCCCCAGGCTTGAGTGTAGTATAACATCCGTTATAACAACGCTGGAGCCCGCCATGCACGTGCTTAAGCTCACCCAGATCGGCAATTCGGTCGGCGTCATCCTGCCCAAGGAAGTGTTGGCCAACCTCAAAGTGGAGAAGGGCGAATCGATTTTTCTGACCGAGACGCCGGACGGCTATGCGGTTACTCCGCATGATCCCCTATTCGAGCAGCAAATGACCGAGGCACAGCGGATCACGAAGAAACGTCGCGCGGTGCTACGCGAATTGGCAAAATGAAACGGTGGATCTGGATCGATCGCCGCGTAGTGATTGCTGCGCATAACGAGCAATTGGCTGAACACGGCGGTGCGGCCGGAATTCGCGACGCGGGTTTGCTCGAGTCGGCGCTGGCACGCGCGGAGAATCTTGCCGCCTACGGCGATCCGGATGTCGCTGCGCTCGCAGCCGCTTATGGTTTTGGTATCGCGCGCAACCACCCCTTCGTCGATGGCAACAAACGTGCGGCGCTGGTAGCTACGGAGCTGTTCTTGGCGCTGAACGGCTTTGATCTGGTTGTGGGCGATGTCGAGTGTGTTGTGACCATCCTCGCCCTGGCCGCCGGCGAACTCGACGAAGCCGAATTCGCCGGATGGTTGCGCACGCATATCGAACAAAGACGCTGACCATGTCTTCACCTGCAATCCGATTTCAAAACGTTGCCAAGCGCTATGGGACAACCCAGGTTCTCAGCGACGTCGATCTCGAGGTCAGTCAGGCAGAGTCCTTCGGACTGGTCGGCATGAACGGCGCCGGCAAAACCACGCTGGTGAAATGCCTGCTGGATTTTTGCGCACTGGATGACGGCTGTATCGAAATCTTCGGCCTCAGCCAGCGTCTCACCGAGGCGCGCCGGCCGCTGGTGTTCTTGCCGGAACGCCTGATTCCGCCGTATTACCTGACCGGCCGGGATTTCCTCAAATACCTGCTCAAGCTGCAATCTTTGCCTTACCGGGCAGATGCGGTGAATGACGTGCTGGAGGCACTCGATCTGGACGCGGTGGCATTGACCCGACCGGTCCGCGCCTATTCCAAGGGCATGACGCAAAAGCTTGGCCTTGCCGCCTGTTTTCTCGCCGACAAGGAACTGCTGGTGTTCGACGAGCCGATGAGCGGTCTCGACCCGAAAGCGCGGGCCCTGCTCAAATCGCGCCTGCTGTCCTTGCGTGCGGCGGGACGGACGCTTTTTCTGGTCTCGCACGCACTGGCGGATGTGGAGGAAATCTGTGACCGCATGGCGATCCTGCACCGGGGCACGATCCGTTTTGTTGGCTCGCCCACCGACTGCTGCCGGCAATTCGGTACCGACACGCTCGAACAAGCCTATCTGAAATGCATCAGCTAAACATGTTCGGACAGGCGCGCACCATCGCCTTGTATACCTTGCTTGAAGCCTTGCGCAACCGGCTGATGTGGTTGGTTGTGGCGGTGGCGCTGATCGGTGTCGGTCTGAGCGGGTTCCTGCAGGAAATCGCACTGACCGAGAGCCGCCAGATTCAACTTGCCATGCTGGCGGCTTTCCTGCGGTTTTCCGCGGTCTTTCTGTTGGCCACTTTCGTAGTGACCAGCATGGTGCGCGAATTCAACGACAAGGGACTGGAACTGGTCCTGGCGCTGGAACTACCGCGTGCCGGCTACCTGTTTGGCAAACTCGCCGGTTTTGCCGCGCTCGCCCTGGTGCCTGCGCTGCTCTTCGGTCTGCTTACGCTCCTGCTGGCACCCCCCGAGCAGGCAGCCTGGTGGACCCTGTCGCTGGTCTGCGAACTCTGGATCGTCGCTGCCTTCAGCCTGCTCTGCGTGCTCACCTTCAATCAGGTGATGGCGGCGCTCAGCGCCAGCATGGCGTTTTATCTTCTGGCGCGTTCCGTGACGGCCTTCCAGTTGATCGGCCACGGCCCGATGACCGATCAATCGATTTCACAGCAGATCATCAATTTCGTGATTAATGCGATCGGCGTGTTGCTGCCGCATTTTGACGAATTCACACGCACCGACTGGCTGGTCTATCACAG
>Ga0172368_10006715_pt1 | contig 12296 bp, 9 predicted proteins | sample Lak11m_FD_114540 | JGI IMG/M metagenome (GOLD analysis project Ga0172368, IMG submission 114540) | Freshwater microbial communities from Kabuno Bay, South-Kivu, Congo - kab_022012_11m | ecosystem: Environmental > Aquatic > Freshwater > Lake | place: Democratic Republic of the Congo: South-Kivu...
ATAATTGCTGCCGCCGCTTCAAAATAGAGATGTCCGCGACGATTTAAAAACGCAGGCAGACTGTAACCATAAGCACTGCCAACGCCTAAGGCGATGAGCGAGTCCATGTTTGCAGCGCGTTGCCTAGCTAACCGCCATGCTTTCTTGAAGAAGGGGAAGCCTGCCCAAAAGACTACAGGAGTCGTTAAAAGTAATTGCATCCAATGCAATTTGCGAGAAGTCGTCATTGCCATGCCAGCAATAATCACAGGCGTACTCAAAATGGCTGACCACACAAAACGATGTTTTGCTGCAATCACACGGTTTTGTTCTTTTTCGATGAGTTTTTTGCGTTGCGAAAGCGTATCCATTGGAAACGTTTTATAACCAATGTCAGAAACTAATTTATTGACATCATCTTTTGTGAGCGTTCCTTGCACAGAAAGTGTTTCCGTTCCGAAATTGACGCTTGCCGTTTTTATTCGTTCATCACGTTTTAAAACCATTTCAATGAGCAGCGCACACGACGCACAACTCATGCCTTCAACGGCTAAATCAATTTCTTGCAATTTACCGTCGAAATGTTTGCGTTCGTGATTTGGCAAAGTCGGGCTTTTATGAGAGATATTGCCCAAAATGGCATCAAGCAAAATCAGTAAATTCTTTTTCGGCAACCCCGCAGGATCAAATTCAATCACCACTGAACCAATTTCCCACACGGTTTTCACCGCTTTTATTTCAGGACGTTTTTTTAAAACAATTTCAAAAATATAAGCGCGTTCTTGGTCGTTTTTAATAATCGGCGAAATAATGCGAATGCGGCGTGAGAGTTGATGAACAATTTGGAAATTTTTTTGAGTCACGATAAATCCTTCATAGGTTGTGAAAGAATTTGCTGATGTGATTTTGCATGGCGCGTAACATCAACAAACAAGTAGCGCAGAATGCTAAATCAACATTCGAATTGTCACAAGGCAAAAATCGCTAGTTGTCGAATTAGCAAATCATCCACATAATACGAAATGAATTTAAACGAAAAATTTTGCGGTTAAATTCGCTTTTTTAATAATAAAAAACTGGTCAAATACAATGGAAAAAAAAAATAGAATTGCTTTATTTATAGACTTGGATAATTTCGTCGGCTTTTGTCTTGATGATGATTTACCGCTTGACATCAAAAAAGAAATCAAAAAACTTACCGAACACGGAGACATCAGCATCCGTCGTTCTTTTGGCGACATTATGAAATTGCCCATTTCTGAAACACGCAAAAAAGAATTACGCGAAATGTTACAAGCGAATTTAATTCGCCACGAAGATATTCCTTATTACAACGGTTATAAAAATACGTCAGATATTCGTCTTGCCATCGAAGCGATGTCCATTGCTTACACACATCCTGACATCAACATTTTTGCGATTATTGCTAATGACCGTGATTACATGCCTGTTTTTTCAAAACTCAAAGAAATTGGCAAAACGATTATTGGCATTGGCAGCACAAAAAATACCGTCGGTGAACTTTATCGCAGTGCATGTGATATTTTTTATTACCACGAAGATTTCGGCAAAAATGAGTACGGCACCAAAAAACTCGAAGGCAACGTAAATAGCGACGAAAACAAGTTAATTGAATTGCTGATTGAAAAAATCCGCTACAACGTTGAACATGGTTTAAAAACCAATCAATCCACAATTGCTGCGGCAATGAAAAGCTCACACGGCATTGATTTCAATGCTTACAGCACATTTCAAGGTTTTGGCGATTTGTGCCGCAAAGTGGAACGGCTTAACATGGTTTCCATTACACCGCGTCAAATTGGAGATTTAGATCCTGTTTTGTCTTGCAGTAGTGAAGAAAATGAAGCAGCCATTGCAGCGTTTCAGGGTCAACATCAGCAAGCTCAACAAGAAAGCGCACCCGCTGGCGAGGATATGAAACGAATTTATAACAATTTCATTAAAACGAAATTGAGTTTAAAAACTGATTTTCCACCCCATTCGATGCGGGAAAAAATTTATCAACAACTTGATATTTTGCTTGCCGAAAGTGAACCTTATGGCGGCGTAGGTTTGAAAGCCGCATCTGAACAAGTCACAAAAGCACTCAATTTTGAGCAAGAAGATCAATCATCTGTGTTTAAAATTTTGTACAGTTTGTATCGCTCAGGTTGCTTTATCGTGCGACGTACTGAAGACAATTACAACCCGATTTTAATCAGCAATCGTGTTGCGATGAATTATGTTTATATGGATAAAAAATTGATGGAAAGTTTGATTAAACTTTTCAAATGGGACAGCGAAGACATTAAATTTGACCCCGCACGTTGGTCGGAATTTTTCATTGGTGACACATCGTATTCACAAATTGCAAAATTTGCTTACAACTATTTGTAACTTATATTTCGCACATAACATTTGTAGGGGCGGGTTCGCAACCCGCCCTTCATGCACAGAATTATCCATTGTAAAAATTGCGTGAATTGTTGGGCGAGTTTAGAACCCGCCCCTACAAAATTACAATTACCTCGTAACATCAGTTTGTAAATTAGCAAACTTTAAAACGGTTCGCCCATTTTTATCGCAAGTCCCGCGCTGCAAAAATAAACGTTTTCACAATACCGCGCCATCAATTGTGCGGCTTTACCTGATAAATCGACAAATTGTCGCGCTAATTTATTTTCAGGAATGATGCCAAAACCGACTTCGTTGTGAACCAAAACTAAATCGGTTGGTAAATTCATCACAGCCTCTAATTCGTGCAAAATTTCTTGTTCAGTAAAACCGTGAAACACCTTATTGTTTAGCCACATCGTGACGCATTCGATTAGAACGGGACGCTCACAAGTTTGCAAAACTTCAAATAATTTCACGGGTTCTTCAATCGTTTCAAAAGCATTTTGACGTTGATTTTTATGCGCCAAAATTCGCGCCTGCATTTCTTCATCAAAACATTCATTAGTCGCCAAATAATACGGTTTCAAATCGCCTGCAAATTTTAAAATGGCTTTTTCAGCGAGTTTTGATTTGCCACTTTTCGCGCCACCAATAAAGAGCATTTTCATAACAAAAAATCTCGCATAGCCGTTAAAAAATCGTTTGGATTTTGAACGTGAATCCAATGCTCTGCGTTTGGAATTGTCACAATATGCGCTCTTGGAAATAACAATTGCGTACTGCCTGACGGAATATATTTTGAGTTTTGTCCCGCTAAAAACAGCGTTGGTTTTTCAAACGAATCACAATGGTGACTTTCAGGAAAACCAATAATTGCATCCGCATTTTTTTGAAAAATATCCAAGTTAATTCGCCATTGATAACCGCCCGTTTTCAGCACCAAATTTTGCAGCAAAAATTGGCGATAACTCAATTCAGGGATAATGTCAGCGAGCAATAAATCCGCTTGTTTGCGATTTGATAATTGCGCGAGTGGCAAATTTTTGAGCGAGTTAATAATCGGGTCAAAACTGTGTTTATAAGCAATCGGCGCAATATCGACCACAATTAAATTTGCTAGCAAATCAGGAAAATTTAACGCCAGCCACATTGCTGTTTTCCCGCCCATGCTGTGACCTAAAAGCGTGACATTTTGCAAAGAATTTTGCGTAATAAAATGCGCCACATCGGCTGCCATCGTTTCATAATTCATGATTTCGCAATGCGGCGACAAACCGTGATTTCGTGCATCTAAAACATAAACACAAAAATCCGTGGCGAGTTTTTCGGCGATTTGTCGCCAATTTCGTGATGAGGCAAAAAAGCCATGCAAAATAATCAATGGCGGATTTTCTAATCCGCCAAATTGTTCAAAAGCTAACTCGACAACTTGCATCGCGCTTATTTCGCCAAATAAGTATAAGAATTTAGCCCTGCAAGAAATTCGGTTTCATAATTTTGTTTTTCCAAATCACTCAACGCACTGGCAGCGAGTTTTTCCCGATACGCTTGCATCAATTCATCGCTACTAATATGAACATAATCAAGCAATTCCGACACGTCTTCGCCTTCTTGCAAATCTTCAAAATGATAGCCATTTTCGTCGAGTTTGATATTTATCGAATGCGTGTCACCGAATAAATTGTGCATATCGCCCAAAATTTCTTGATACGCGCCCAACATGAAAAAACCAATTAAATATGGTTTATTTACATCGATTTCGTGAATCGGCAACGTGTGTTCTAAATTTTGTCCATCAATATAACAATCAATTCGCCCGTCCGAATCGCAGGTTAAATCTTGAATCACCGCGCGGCGCGTTGGCGTTTCATTTAAACGATGAATCGGCATAATTGGAAAAATTTGGTCGATTCCCCAAACGTCTGGCAACGATTGAAATAACGAAAAATTACAAAAAATCTTGTCAGCAAGTTTTTCGTTTAATTCATCCAAAATCGCTTCTTCACTTTGATTATTTGGATTGAGTTGCGTTTGAATTTTTTGACAAAGTAGTGCGTATTCGTTTTCAGCTTTCGCTAATAAACCAAGTGAACATTGGTCTTGTGCAAATTTTTCACGCGCTTGCGACAAATTAAAATGTGCATCGTGATAGGCTTCGACGGGATTTTGAATGTTTGGCAATTTTTGTAATTCCGCTTCGTTGCGATAAACCGATTCCATGTCTGTCACATCACTGATTAAAACAGCATGATGCGCGGTTAAAGCGCGTCCTGATTCGGTAAAAATATCAGGTTGCGGGACATTTTTTTCGGCGCAAACTTCGGCAAATCCGCGCACGATATTGAGTGCATATTCATTCAAACTGTAATTTATCGACGATTCACGACGCGATTTACTGCCGTCATAATCCACACCTAAACCGCCGCCTGTATCAACAATTTGAATCGCCGCGCCCAGACGATGTAATTCGACGTAAAACTGCCCCGCTTCTTTGAGTGCAATTTTGATGTCGTGAATGTTGGCGATTTGCGACCCCATGTGAAAGTGCATCAATTTTAAAGTTTCGAGCAGATTCGCTTGTTTTAAACGCTCAATCAACTGCAAAAGCTCATGCGCGTGCAAGCCAAATTTCGATTTTTCGCCGCCGCTGTTTTGCCATTTTCCTGCGCTGATACTCGATAAACGAACTCTAACGCCGACTTGTGGCATCACGTTGAGTTTTTTCGCTTCATCAATAATCAATTCAAGTTCAAGTGGTTTTTCAATGACTAAATAAACATTCAAACCCATTTTTAAACCGATTAACGCCAATCTAATGTAAGCACGGTCTTTATAACCGTTACAGACGATTACACCGTTTTTCGATTTCGACAATGCCATAATTGCCAGTAATTCAGGTTTGCTACCTGCTTCTAAACCAATGTTATCTGCCTCCAAAATGCCTTCAACGACTTTGCGTTGTTGATTCACTTTAATCGGATAAACGGGCGTGTAACTGCCTTGATAATTCAAGGTTTCGCGAGCTTTTTGAAAAGCAGAATCTAAGCGTGTGGCGCGGTCTTTCAAAATATCGATAAACCGCACTAAAACGGGTAATGATAAATTTTTATCATTGAGCGATTGCGCGATTTCATACAAATCGATTTCGATATTTTTATCTGCACATGGTTTGACGCAGACATTTCCTTTTGAATTGATTGAAAAATAGCCATCTCCCCAAGAATTGATAGCGTAGGTTTGAGCGGATTTTTCGAGTTGGTTTATTGGCACGTTTCACTCTCCGTTTGTTGTGCTTTTTGTTGCAAATAATCAAGTACGTCTTGATTTTTGACACGTTGATAAATAGTTTCGACGGCAATCGTTAAACCGATAGATTCAAACGTTACATTGTCGCCTAAGAAAAAGAATTCTGCCGCCCAACTGTTGTTTCTACGACACACCATAAGCTCTGCCGAATCTTGCGAAATTAAAATGTATTCTTGCAAGGTTGTAATGGTTTTATAAGCGTTAAATTTGAACGATTTATCAATTTGTTGCGTTCCTTTTGATAACACTTCAACAATAATTCGCGGTTTATTGGTGAAATAATCGTTGCCATCTTCATCATCACAAGCGACAACAACATCAGGATAAAAAAATTTACTGTCGTTTTTGTTTTCTATTTTCACTTTCATATCCGCAGAAAAAGGAATACAGCGAGTTCCTTCTAAATGCCGAATAAAAGCTGACCACACGTTACCCGTTAAAATGTTGTGATTACGACTCGCACCCGCCATTGCCCACATTTCACCATTTATATATTCATGTTTGATGTTGCTGTGTTCTTCAAGTTCTAAATACTCGGTTTCGCTGATGTTGCGTTTTTGAATTACGGCATTCATAAAAAATCCTCGTTGAATGAATCGGCATTGCTTGCCGCGTAACATACCACAATCGTTACTTTTTTTTCATGACGTGAAAAAAATGCTTTTGTTGCAAATCAGATAAATAATTGCTTTTGCACAACAAGTTTTTATTTTTGTTGTCTTGTCATGAAATTGTCATTAAAAAGAAATGAAGCTGTCATTTTCGTTTCTTAATCTAGGCTTAAATTTTTTAACCAGTCCCCGTTTGAGAATTATCATGAAACTATCAAAATTAACTTTTGCCGTTGCGACGGCTTTAACCGCAAGTGTGACAACATCAGCATTTGCTATTGATTTGTATGTCGATACAAAAACAAAACAAATTTACACCGAAGCTGGTGCAGGCAGACAAAGATTAGGTTCGTTTGAACAAGTTGTGCCACATAAAAGTGCAGATGACTTTGCGGACAAAATTCATAGTGAATTAGAAACGCAAAAAGCGCATATTGAAAATGACTTAGCGTTGCAACATAACGAAATCAAAGCTCTTGAAGAACGAACTGAAGAATTCAAAGGCAATCCAAAAGTCACAATGGACAAAAATGGTTTGCAGGTTCAATCCGCAGACAAAAATTATAAATTTAAATTGGGTGGTCGTATTCACGCCGAAGCGGCATTCCATGATGGTGATACAGGTTACGGTACCACAGCTGCGGGAAAATTCACCCCTGCTGATGCAAATGATGGCACAGATGTTCGTCGCGCTCGTATGCGTATGGAAGGCGTTTTTGGCAAAGACTGGTTATTTAGAACCGAAGCAGACTTTGCTCAAGACAAAGTGGCAATGAAAGACGTTTATATCCAATATCTTGGTTCAAAATTAGCAACAATCACTATTGGTCAACAAAAACAAAACTTTAGCCGTGAATTACAAGAAAGTTCAAACGATATGATGTTCACTGAACGCTCATTGATGAATATGTTAAATGACGGAACAGTTGATCGTGCAATCGGTTTAAACGCAGAACATTTCGGCAAAAACTATGTTGCTAAATTTGGTGTTTACGGTAATGCACTAACACCACCTGCAACGGCTGGCACGGATGAAGGTTGGGGCGCATCAACTCGTTTAACTTACGCGCCAATTATGGAAAAAACGAAATTGGTTCATTTAGGTATTGCGGGGAATTATCGCCAAGTTGATGACAACGGTGAATTAGCAAAATCTAAAGTGTTGAGTTTAACCAATAAAACAACAAACTTTTCAGGTTACGACCCGCTTAACACTAAAGTTACCAATGTTAATGACATTGCCATGTTAGGTTTAGAAGGTGGCGCAATTTATGGTCCATTCTCAATGGGTGGTGAATATACACACTCATGGATTGACCGCAAAGGCGCGAACGAAAGTTTGTCACTTGATGGTTGGTATGTTGATGCAGGCTACACGATTACAGGTGAATCGCGCACTTATAAAAATGGTAATTTTACTTACTTAAAACCTGCTCACAACTTCGGAAAAGGTGGTTGGGGGGCATGGGAAGTTGCGGCACGTTATTCAGAAGCTAATTTAGAAGCGAATGCGAATAGCGCAACATATAAAGGTTCTGACCTTGCAAATATGACAGTTGCTTTAAACTGGTACGTCAACGAAAACGTTCGCTTCATGGCGGATTATATGCGTTATTTAGACAGTTCAAACTCGTTATTCAAAACATCAACAGGCGGTAACATTGATGATTTGAACGTTTATACATTGCGAGGACAAGTTGCATTCTAGTTTTTTTCGTTATTTCCTAAAGTGGGTTTAGGTTTTTGACCTCGCTGAATTGATTTTCAGCGAGGTTTTTTTTTCAAAATTAGCCGCCCAAAATGTGCCTTTTGTCCTTTGCATCGCAGTAGATGTGTAATAATGCGCGAATTTTCAAAAATTCAACTTTTGGATAGTTAATCAATGACAAACAGAAAAATTTTAGTCACTAGCGCGTTACCGTATGCTAATGGCGCAATTCATTTAGGACATTTAGTCGAATATATTCAAACTGACATTTGGGTGCGTTATCAAAAACAACGTGGACATCATTGTTATTACGTTTGTGCTGACGATGCACACGGCACACCGATTATGCTCAAAGCTGACCGCGAAGGCATTTCACCAGAACAGTTAATTACTGAAGTGGGTAAAAGTCACATTGCTGATTTTTCCGATTTTGGCGTTGCTTTTGACAATTATCACTGCACGCATTCACCTGAAAATAAAACGCTTTCTGAATTAGTTTACAAACGCTTGCGTGACGCGGGTCATATTAGTTCGCGCACGATTACTCAAGCGTTTGACCCTGTCAAAAATATGTTTTTGCCTGACCGTTTCATAAAAGGCGATTGCCCAAAATGTGGCGCGAAAGACCAATATGGCGACGGTTGTGAAGTGTGTGGCGCGAATTATTCGCCAACGGATTTAAAAAATCCTGTTTCAGCGATTTCAGGCGCAACGCCGATTGAAAAAGAATCTGAGCATTATTTTTTCAATTTGGCTGATTTCACCGAGATGTTACGCAAATGGACTACCGCAGGACATTTACAGCCTGAAGTGCGTAATAAATTAGCAGAGTGGCTCGAAGGCGGTTTGCAACAATGGGATATTTCGCGTGATGCGCCGTATTTTGGTTTTGAAATTCCCGACGCGCCAAATAAGTATTTTTACGTTTGGCTGGACGCACCGATTGGTTACATGGCGAGTTTTCAAAATTTGTGCGACAAAACGGGTTTGAATTTCGACGATTTTTGGGGCTTTGGTAGCGACGTTGAGCTTTATCATTTTATTGGCAAAGACATCATTTATTTCCACGCGCTTTTTTGGCCTGCGATGTTAAGCGGGGCAAATTTCAGAACGCCTGATGCCATTTTCGCGCACGGCTTTTTAACGGTAAATGGCGAGAAAATGTCCAAAACTCGCGGCACATTTATCACAGCTCGTGCTTATTTAGACCATTTGAATCCTGAATATCTGCGTTATTACTTTGCGGCAAAACTTAGCAACAGTGTTGACGATTTGGATTTGAATTTTGATGATTTTTCACAGCGCGTGAATTCGGATTTAGTTGGCAAAGTTGTGAACATTGCCAGTCGTTGCAGTGGTTTTATTCGCAAAAAATTTGATAATCAACTTTCTGCAACCTGCGTTGAACCTGAATTGTTTGCAGAATTTATTGATGCCAATCAAACGATTGCAGAAAGTTACGAACATCGTGAATTTGGAAAAGCGATGCGTGAGATTATGGCTCTTGCTGACAAAGCCAATGCTTATATCGACGATAAAAAACCGTGGGCAATTGCTAAAGAAGAAGGTAAAGACCAAGAATTACAAGACGTTTGCAGCGTGGCAATTAACTTGTTTAGAATTTTAGCGGCATATTTAAAACCTGTTTTACCTGTTTTAACTAGCGAAGCCGAAGCGTTTTTAAATTCGCCTGTTTCAACATGGATTGACCAATTGCAACCGCTCACAAATCACACGTTAAACGATTTCAAACCGCTGATGACGCGCGTTGAATCCGATAAAATTGCGGCAATTATGGAAGCCTCAAAAGAAACTTTGCAAAAAGCGTAATTACTCAAAATTTAGGAAAACGAATGCACAACAAAACTATTTCAGAATTAGCACAAGGGCTACGCGCAAAAGAATTTTCTAGCGTTGAACTCACGCAACATTTTTTAAATCGCATCAAACAACACGCTGATTTAAATGCGTTTATCACAGTAACCGATGATTTAGCCTTACAAGCCGCGCAAGACGCTGATGTTCGCATTGCTTCAGGAAATGCCGATTTATTAACAGGAATTCCGATGGCGCATAAAGATATTTTCTGCACTAAAGATGTGAAAACAACCTGCGGTTCAAAAATGCTTGATAACTTTATCGCACCTTACAATGCAACGGTTGTTGAAAAATTAAATGCAGCTGGCGCGGTGAATTTAGGCAAATTGAACATGGACGAATTTGCAATGGGTTCATCGAATGAAACCAGTTTTTATGGCGTAGTTAAAAATCCATGGAATAAAAACGCGGTTGCTGGCGGTTCATCAGGCGGAAGTGCGGCGGCAATTGCAGCACAACTTGCCACCTGCGTAACGGGAACAGACACAGGCGGTTCAATTCGTCAACCAGCGGCATTTTGTGGCGTGTCGGGCATTAAACCAACTTACGGGCGCGTTTCACGTTTTGGCATGATTGCTTACGCTTCAAGTTTAGACCAAGGCGGATCAATGGCAAAAAGTGCCGAAGATTGTGCGATTTTATTGCAAGCAATGGCAGGTTTCGATGCAAAAGATTCCACCAGCGTTGATGTACCTGTGCCTGATTATCTTGCAGATTTAAACAAGCCGCTCGCGGGTTTAAAAATCGGTTTGCCAAAAGAATTTTTTACAGCAGATTTAAACGCCGACATGGGAAAAACGCTTGAAAGCGCAATCGAAGAATATAAAAAACTCGGTGCAGAAGTAAAAGAAGTCTCGATGCCGAATTTGAAATATGCGATTCCCGCTTATTACGTTATTGCTTCGGCGGAATGCTCGTCGAATTTATCGCGTTATGACGGTGTGCGGTTTGGTTATCGTTGTGAAAATCCTGCTGATTTAACCGATTTATATACGCGCTCACGCGGCGAGGCGTTTGGTAAAGAAGTCAAACGCCGTATTTTGATGGGAACTTACGCGCTTTCAGCGGGTTATTACGATGCGTATTATTTGAAAGCTCAACAAGTTCGCCGTTTGATTAGCGAGGATTTTAAAAATGCGTTGAGTGAAGTCGATGTGATTTTCAGCCCCGTCACGCCAACACCTGCATTTAATATTGGTGAAAAAATGGCAAATCCTGTGGAAATGTATTTAGCCGATATTTACACAATTGCCATCAACTTAGCAGGTTTGCCAGCCATGTCGATTCCCGCAGGATTTATTGACGGTTTGCCTGTTGGTTTGCAATTGATTGGAAATTATTTTGAAGAGGCACGTTTGCTTAACATCGCACATGTTTATCAAACTGTGACCGATTGGCACAAACAAAATCCAGCGTTGAATTAAACGCAAAAAAGGCGACGATATTTTTACACATCGTCGCCTTTTTTTAATAAACCGCGTAATTATTTCAAAGTCGCACAATCTACATAACCTGGATGAATGGTTCTTACCGTTACAACGCGATGATTTTGCTCATGCGTATTATCAGGGCCATGCGCCTCACCCATTGACTTGATTTGTAACTGCGAAGGTCTTGCGCCACGTTCAACGAGTTTATTCGCTACAAAATGCGCTCTATTATGTGAGAGTTTGTCATTGCTTGGATTGCTACCGACTGTGTCCGTGTAAGCAATGATTTCCGCGTTAATCGTTGGATTTTCGGCTAAGTATTTGCCCAAAACAGAAATTTCATGTTGCTCTGCTTGATAAGGCGTTGCACTGCCCGTTTTGAAATAAACCGTTGCGTGTTGCTGTGAAACCAGCGCATCTTTAGCGTGGTTTTCGCTGTGAACTTGCGTGAGCCATTGGCACATTTCAACTTCAGATTCATGACGATGTTGCGCTGCAGCAAGCGCGGCTTCTTTTGCTTTTTGCGCTTCGTCAATGTTCCAGTAATGGTCATTTTTCCAATGTTCTAAAATTGTGTTTGCATCTTCGAGATATTCATTTGCAATTTCTTCGTGATGCAAAGATTGACGATAATGCCCAGCATTAGCCGCAGCAATTGCAGCTTCTAAACCAGAAATATCTTTAGGTGGCGCACTTGTACACGCTGTTAAAGATGTAATGATGACGGCAAATAAAGCGGTATTCAGTTGTTTGTTCATAAAACTATCCTCAAAATTTGAAATTCAGAAAATCTGCGATTATTCGCCGTCGTCGAGTGGTCCATAAGTATTCCACTCACCTGGAACGTGCAAACCAAAATAGCGTGTATCTTCGCTAAAACGCTGCCAAACATAAGGCGGAGTTAGGAAATCATCGCTAGGAATTGGAGACGAACTAAACAACGCACCAGCTAAAAGCTGGTGGGTTTGAGTAAGGGATTGAAAATCC
>Ga0172368_10006720_pt1 | contig 12291 bp, 15 predicted proteins | sample Lak11m_FD_114540 | JGI IMG/M metagenome (GOLD analysis project Ga0172368, IMG submission 114540) | Freshwater microbial communities from Kabuno Bay, South-Kivu, Congo - kab_022012_11m | ecosystem: Environmental > Aquatic > Freshwater > Lake | place: Democratic Republic of the Congo: South-Kivu...
ACGCCTTTTTTCTCGCTCTTGAGGTCGTACACCAACGCCGAAAGCAGCAGGATTCCGGAAAAGCCGGCCAAAATTGTCCACTCCGTTCCCGGCAGGACCGTGACTAAGAAGCCCATCAATCCGCACAAGGCGAAGCTGCGCACGCCCATCATGGGATGGCCGGAGCGCTCGCGCTCCAAGCCGATTAGCCCTCCGAGGGCCAGTGCCAGCAGGGCGGAGGAGAAGAATTCGACCATTATCCTAAGAAGGAAAAAGGCGATTTAAGGCTTCGGAAAACGCGCCTCTTTTTTTGCTTGGTCTGTTTCAGCCCGGAATCGGCACGATTAGCAGGCCATTCTTTTTGAGCACCATTCGCGCTTTTTGTTTTGGTTTGAGTTTCATCCTCTGAACCAATTCTTTTGGGATTCGAAATGCCACGTCTTTTCCGCGCAAGCCCAATTTGACTTTCCAGGTTTTCGCTTTCATTCGTCAGCCTCCTCCCAAACCACTTCGGGCTTGACAATTTTTATTTTTTCATACCAATTAAGCTTCAGCAGGTGCCGGTCGTAGGTCAAGATTACGTCGGCGCCGCAATCCAACGCGCAATTAATGACCTTATCGTCTTCGGGATCTTCCACGACGACCTTCACGTTTCGGCTGACTTTAACGATGTGAACGAACGCCAGCAATCGACTCAAAAGTGCGCCGACCTGTTCTTCATCGTAGTCAAAATCGCGAATCAGCACTTTGGCCAATTCTGCCAGGATTTCGGCAGACGTAAATATTTTGACACCTTCGCTGTAAAGCCGCCGAAGAACCTTGCGCGCCGCACTGTCGGGCCATTGCGTTGCCGAAATGAGGACGTTCGTATCCAATACGACGCGCATGCGTTCACCCTTTCTTGCGCCGCCTCTCGACGATGCCTGGAATGTCTTTTTCCGTCATCCCTTTGGCTTCCAGCCGCTTCTTTCCTTCCTCAGCGATGCGGTCGAGGTCTTTCCAAAGCTGCTCTCCGGTAGGTCTTTCCATTTTCTTCAATAGAATGGTGTCTCCAAATGCCACGACCGCAAAAAGGGTGCCTTCTTCCACGCCGATTTCTTGCCTGGCGGCGGCCGGAATGACCAACTGGCCTTTGGATGACATTTTGGCTGTTTCCACGCGCATCTTGCCTCTCCTCCAAAATTCCATTTTTCTTACTTATGGAGGACGCGGTAGAAATAGGTGCCGCAAAGCGTATCTGTTTTTCGGGACGTCCTGGCCGGTGACGCTCAAGGAAAAGACAGACTATGCGCGCGACTGGTTCAAGACGTATTCCGCAATGTCCCGGATGTGATTGGCGCGTACTTTCATTTCTTCCGGCGTGCCTTTGGCCGAAAAAGTAAGGCCGTATTCGATGACTTCGTCCGACTTGCCGCCTCGGAGACTGTACGGGTTTTCGATTTTCCGGTCCTTGATTTCCCTTCGGCTTTCGGCGTCCATGAGCAAACCATTCAGAACTTTGACCTGGTCACGGGTCATTTTTCCGCGAATAGTCAAGTGATGTTCTTCGGTATTCGGGCCGGCCTTCAGGGTATGTTCGACCGCGGTATGTTGTGCCCATGGATGAGGCTGATGGTTCTTCAAAATGAACGCCTCAATTTCCCGATTGGGCATTCTTCAGACCTTCTTCTTGCCTTCCTTCTTGACGGCGTCGACCATCTTTTTCATCTTGGCCGGGTCGGACTCCTCGAAAGCGTTGCCAATCTGGACGCCGTCGGCTCCCGAGCGGATGACGTGCGCGGCCATGTCGGGTGTCTTGACGCCGCCGCCGTAGAAGTAGAGGACTTCCGGTCCGCAGGCCTTCTTGACCGCGGCGAAGAACGGCGCTTCCGGAATGGTGGGGGCGCCACTGCCTGAGTCCGTGATGACGACGCGCGAACCCATGTATTTCGCGGCCAGGGCGCAGGCATACGCCAAGTCGCCGCGTTCCTGCGGAATCAAGTTGGCGTTGCCCATCCAGCCCACGGCTTTTCCGGGCGCCAGGACCAGGTACGTGGTGGGTATAGGTTCCAGTTTCATGCGTTGAACCACTGTGGCAGATTGGATTTGGGCGCCGGCCAGCCAGTAGACGTCGCGCGAGTTGAGCATCTGCATGAAATAGACGGCGTCGGCGTACTCGGTCAGGCCTGCAGGCGAGCCGGGATAGAGCACCACGGGCAAATCCGCGGATTCCTTGATTAATTTGACGGTGTCGTCCAGGATCCGGCCTTGCGCGCCGATGGAACCGCCCACCAGGATGACGTCGGCGCCGGCCTCCGCGCTGTGCTTGGCGGCTTGCGCGCCTTTTTCCATGCTGAGTTTGTCGGGGTCGATCAAGGCGAAGAACAACGCCCCGTTTTCCTTGAGTTTTTCGTGGTAGTACTTCTCGGTAGGGCCCATGTGGTTTTGCACCTTCTTTCCGGCGTAAGCGTCGTTTCTTCTTTTTCGTCCGTTTTGGCGGCCGTTTCGACCTTCACGTATTTATGGCGTTTCGGGCCTAATCGTCCCTAACCGCCATTGACAGAATAAGGTTTTCCGAGGCTTATTAATGCTTAAAGAACAGCTCTTGCAGCGCCTCTCCGCCGACGACTTGGACGACGCGGTGCGTCGCAAACAGGACCAATACGCCGGCCTTCTGACGGAGGAAGCGGCGTTGCGCGTGCTGGCGCATGAAAACGGCATCCAGCCGCCCCGCCTGCCTGTCGAGTTTTCCTCCTTGTCCTCCGCCCAGGCCGGCTCGCTTCTGTCCTGCCAGGTCCGCGTTTTGGCCGTCTTGTCGCCCAAGCGCTTCCAGTCGGCTGAGCGTTCCGGCCGGCTTTGCAAGCTCCGCATCGCCGACGCTACCGGCGCGGCCGACTTGGTGCTGTGGAATTCGGACGTCGACGCCGCGGCCGGCATCCAACGCAACGACGTCTTGTGCCTCAAAGACGTCTTGGTCAAGGTGCTGAATCCGCTGGAATTGCATTCGCGGCTGTCTTCCGAATTCTGGGTGGCCGACGCGCAGGAGACGCCGGCTGCGCTTCCCCTTTCCTCCGTAGTGCCGAAATCCTTGGCCGATTTGAGGGAAGGCGAGGAAGCCGACGTGTACGCCCGCGTCACCGAGAAACAGCCGTTGAAGGAATTCCGCCGCCAGGATAAAGTCGGTTATTTGTCCAAACTCGCGCTCTCGGATGGCAGCAAGACCGTTTCCGCCGCGTGCTGGGACGAGAACGCTCATGTGGCGCAAGGCCTGGAAATCGGCGACGCCGTGAAAATCGAGGGCGCGCTTTTGCGCAACGGCGAAATCAGCGTCTCGTGGTCCGGCCGGCTTTTGCGCAACCCGGCGAACCACGGCCTGGCCGAAATGAAGGCGGCGACGCCCGTTTTGTTGGCTCAGCTTTCGGCTACGGACGCGCCGGTCGAAGTCCGCATCGACAAGGTGGTGGACGCCCAACGCCAGTACAAGTGCAAGTCCTGCGGCGCGAAAAGTGCGGAACGCAAGGACGTCTGCGCCTGCGGCTCGCCTGATTTTTCTTCGCTGGTCTACGTCTCTTTGGAAGTCTCGGATGCCTCCGGCCCCATGCGCGCCGTGCTGTTCGACGCGGCCGCCACCGACTTGTTGGGCGCCAAGTCCAGCACGGATTTGAACATCTTGTCGCAGCTGAAGCGCGATTATTTGGTCGGAAAAGTGGTGCGGCTCACGGCGTACGCCAAGCCAAGCGCACGGACGGGCCAGAAAGAACTCGTCGGAAAAGCAGTCTTGGGCTGGAAAAATTAGTCCTCAAGGCGTCGCGTGACGCGTCTTTGCTTTACCAGTTTTGCGAATTCCGCCGCCAGTTCCGGTCCGATTTCCACCACCCGTTGGCGTTCCTGTTGCTTGGCCGCCATTCGGGCCGTCGGAGCCTTGGAGGGCTTGCTTTGCGCTTGCCGGGGTTGTTCGTCGGCGGACGGCGCGCGTTCCGGCTGCCTGAGCAGCACCTGGATGACGTGGTGGGAAAATGGAAAGCGGGAGTGGGCGTTGCTGTCCATGATGACGTGGCGCCAGCTTTCGTGCTTTTTGGCGTCTTGTTCGCCCGGATTGCGCTCGTTGTGAGCCTGAGCGGACGGCGATGTTTTCTTGATTGCGCGTGGGTCCATCTATTGGATGACGATGCCGGGAAATTAAAGCCCTTTCCAGGCGGTTTCAGGCTTTTCGCCTGCCCCGCCTCATGGGTGGGTTGACGCGTTTATCCTCTTCGGTGGGAATCGGCGTGTCCGTCTGGCGCTTTTCTGACTTTACCACCTGCAACGGCGGCCACTTGAGCTTTTTCCGGACTTGTTCCAACAAGCGCACGGCCTCTTCATGATGCTCTTCGCCCAAATCCGTCTTTTTGCGGGCCTTATCGATGGCAACGGGTTTTTTTGTCTCGAATGCGTTGGCGTGCGCCAGGTAGATGACGGTCTTAGGCGCGCTTCCTTTCGCCGGCTTTGTGCCTTCCATGCGTTCTTCCTGCATTTTGAGGGATTGAGGCATTTGTGACGGCATGGGCGCCTGGACCGGAACGTGAAACGCGCGGCCGTCATTCATGAAAAAATAGACGGAATGGTTGAATCCCGGAATCCGGCTTTGACGGCCCACTTGCGCATGACCGCCTTCTACTGGGAAGCGGTATTGCATGTTGGGAAGGATTACCTGCGTCTTCACTGGATCACGATGCCAAGTAACTTCAGGAGAATTAATAATCCCACGCCGGCGAGGCCCAATATGGCGGAAATGATGACGGTGACCAGCGTGATGCTGATCTTGATGGATGGGTAGTTGGCGATGTCGGCCAAGATGCTCAGCAACAACAGCGCGACGACGCCGGCGACGGTGTTGGCCAGAAGGTTCTTGAAAAAGTGCCAGAGCACGAAGGCCAGAAGGATGAGCACGAGGCCGAAGACGAATACGTCCAGCGGGAATGCGTTTGCGGCCTGAGCGGCTGTCGCGGTCGGGTTGGCCATGACAGAAATGGTGGAAAAACGGATTAATACGGGCTTCTTTTCCGGCCGGGCTTACGGCCGCCACGCCGTCTCGAGCGCTTCCGGCAAGGCATGCGCCACGTCGTCGGCGGTAAAGACCCGGTGCTTTTTAGCCACCAAGTCGCCCGCCAGGCCGTTCAAGAAAGCGCCGGCCTGCGCCGCCAGATAGGCGTCGTTCTGCGTTGCAAGGGCCGCGACCAAACCCGCCAAGACGTCGCCGGTGCCGCCACGCGTCATGCCGGCATTGCCCGTGACGTTCTGCCACTCGCTTTGTCCGTCGGTGATGACGTCGATGGCGCCTTTCAGCAGGATGACGCATCCGGTTTTCGCGGCCATGATGCGGGCATTCTTCGCGCTTGCAGGCAAACCGAAGCGGCGCTTGAACTCGCCAGCATGCGGCGTCAAGACGGCGCGGCCGAAGAAGAGTTTGGGATCGGTCAGCATCATGGCGCCGGCATCCAGCAGGAAGACCTTGTTCGGAAAACTCCGAAGCAGGCCGTTGACCAATGCCTTGTTGGCGGCGTTTTCTTCCAGGCCGTTGCCCATCAGGACGGCATCGCTTTTCGCCACGGCGGCCAACAACCCGCTTTTTCCTTCCACGGTGATGAACGCCTTGGATTTGGGCTTCAACTGCCGCAAAATCCAGTGGTTGTCCTTTTCCGGCGAGTGGAAGTAGATCAAATCCACGAATGGCGCGGCCGCTTCGATGGCGTACAGAGGCGCGCCATGGTATTTCTTGGAGCCGCCGATGACAGTCAAGACGCCGTTCTGGCCCTTGTGCGCGCCGCGGTTGAGTCGGAGCTGGCGTACGTGCGCTGGGCCCACGACGTGCTCCAAGCCGTGAGGCAAGCCGAGGTCCACCACGACCGAACCGGTTTTCTTCGCCACGTGCATCGAAACGGTTATGTCGTCGCGGAAATAAAGCGGCCCGCCCCAACCCGTCGGCACGTCGATGGCCACCTTGAAGCCGGTTTTGTCATTCAAAAAAGCCACGATGGCGTCATATGGGGGCCGCAATGGACCTTGAAGGCCGGTGCCGAGCAAGGCGTCGATGAGGACGTCGAATTTTTCGGAGGGCATGTGGGCGGTGTCGATTTTGCGGATTTTGATTTTATTTTTTCCGTTTCCTTCCTTTTCCGCAAGCTTCTGCAGCCTTTCCAAGTTGTGTTTTGCTTCCGGCGTCTTGGGTTCGGCGGCCAGAAAGACGCTCACGCGGTGCCCTCTTTTTGCCAAGTGGCGTGCCGCGACGAAGCCGTCGCCGCCTTTGTTGCCCGGACCGCAGAAGACGCCGATGTGGGCCACTTTGAGGCCGCGCTTGTCCAGCTCGTTTTGGACTTGGTGGGCGAGGCCGAAGCCGGCTTTCTCCATCAAGTCGAGGATTGAATAGCCGAACCACGGCAGGTTGGCGTCGAGCAGGCGCATGCGGGCGGCAATAGCAGCATCCATACCGAATGCCTTACGGCAGGGTGGGGTTTATAGTGCCTTTATCTGCGATTCGCCGTGGTGTTTCTCGACCGAGAAGACCTGGTCGCTCAAGGCCTCCAGTTCCCGCTCGTGCGAGACGAGGAGGATTTGCTGCGCCCCCGCTTCTTGAAGGACTTGGCGCATGCGGCCGAGTTGTTCTTTGGAGAAGCCGTCGGTCGGCTCGTCCAAGATGAGGAGGTTGTGCTTGAGTGACGGGGTTGTTTGGCGGACGAGCGTGTTGAGGGCCAGGCGGTAAGCCAGGGCCAATGCCGATTTCTCGCCGCCAGAAAGGGCGGTGAAGTCCTGCTCGAACCCTTGTTGGCGGATCTGGGGCGTGAACGACGCGTCGACTTCGGCTGCGAGGTCCTGCGTTTCCAAGAGCTGGACGAACCATTTGGAGAACAACCGGTTGAACTCGTCGTTGATGCGCCGCAAGACGTGTTCTTCGATTAAGGAGAGTGCCGGGATGAACGGGTCGGCCAGCCAGGCATTCTTGGCCTCCAAGTCCTGAAGTTTTGTGTCGAGTTGTTTCTTGCGCTCCAGGGATTCTTGCAGTTGTTTCAAGGTTTCCTGCAAGTGTTGTTCTTTTGCTTCCGCCGCGGCTTGGGCGCTGACGGCGGCCTGCAATGCGGCTTGTTGTTGGCGCAACTGGCTTTCGGCCTGCTGAAGTCGCGCCTTGGCGTCGCTTGCGGCTTGGAGGTGGTGCTTTTTCTGTTCGAACTCGTCACGGGCGGCTTGCAGTTGCTGGGCGGTTTCGGCGTCGCGGTTCTGATTTTCCTGCAGTTGGGCCTGTGCTTGTTGGAGCACGTCGGAAAGCTGCTGGATTTTCTGCAAGACAAGTTTTTGTTGGTTGAATGCCGTGAGTTGGCTTCGCAAGGCGAGTTCTTTCTGGCGGGCTTCGCTCACGGCGGCTTGCACCTGCTTCAGATGGTTTTCAGCCTCTTGGATCTTGCCATTCAGCCCGTCGGAGATTTTCTGGCCGCACGTCGGACACGTGCCGGAGCGCAGGGCTGCATGTTCTTTGGCGGCATGCTCGGCACCGCCTAATTCCTGTTGGCGTTGGCGGAGGGCTTCTTGGGCGTCGTTCCAGGCCTCTTGCGGGTCGGCCATGGTGGCGGCGTTCTGGCTTTGCAACGTCTTGAGCTCGGCGTTCCAGCGGTTGGCGTTGGCCTGGATTTTTTTTGCATCGGTCTGAATTTGCAAGAGCTGACGTTGCAGTTCGTCCACGCGTTTTTGAAGCAGTGGCACCTGTGCCGCTTCGCGCTCCAAGGCGAGGCTTTCGGCGCGGCAGGCGTTCACGCCGTTTTCCGCCGCTTGGACGTGGCGTTGCGCTTCCTGGATGCGTTGCTGCAGTGCGGGTTTCTTGGTTTCAAGTTCCGCAAGTTGGCTTTCCGACTGCATTTTTTGGCTTTTCAGTTCTTCCACGTTGGACAACTGCCCTTTGATTTCGCGGCCTTTTTCGCGGAGGCGTTGCTGCACGAAACCGGCGTTTTCCTGCGCCGTCTTGTACTCCTCCACACCAAAGGCCTTGCGGAGGGTCTGCAGCCGCTCTTCGCTTTTCAGCGTGAGGATTTCCTTCATCTGCTCCTGCGGCGTGAATACGGCGTAGCGGAAGATCCACGACGTGGCCCGCGCCGCGGGGTTCTCGCGGAACTGCAAAAGCGACAAGATGCGGGTCTTCATCTCCTCCGGCGAGTAGTCGGTGCGCACGCCGTCCTCCTCGATCCAGCCCGGCGCCTGGCGCGCCGCGTCCTTCTTGCGCTCCAGCTGGCGGAAGACGACGATCTTTCTGCCTTCCAATTCAAAGCCGAGCTTGACGCTGCCGGACGTGGCGCCGTGGCGCAGTAAGTGCCCGGCCTTCAAATCACCCAGGCCGAAGAGGGCGAACTCGATGGCGTACAACAAGGTGCTTTTGCCGGAGCCGACGTCGCCTTCGAACAGCGTCACGCCCTGCGCGAAATCGACGCGGACGTGGCCGTAGGTGCGGATGCCGTCCAACTCAAGGAAGTCAAGCCTCAACCTGAAGCACCTGCGCGCCCTTGGCGGCCACGAGTTCTTCCCAACGTTTCTTATTGTCGCCCGGATTCTCCTGCCGCAGGATTTCCAGAAGGTCCATCGCCAGCTTGACTCCGGCATCTTTTGTGAGGCCCTCTGGCAGTTGGCGGTCGGCCAAGACCTCACGGAACACTTTTTCCGCAATGGCGCTTGGCGTCTGCGCCTCGACACGCACTTGTTGGCGCTCCTTGCTTTCCAGCGCGTTGTTGACGTAGACTATGGGACACTTCTGCTCCAAGGCCTTTCGGGCCGAATTCCAATCGATGTCCGAGGGCTTGCCTTCCAAAAGCGTGCCGAAGGCATGCAACAGCACGACGTCGCCGCTGGGAGCGTCGGCACAGGCCTTCTGGATTTGTTCATTCGCAATCGTACTCGTCAGGCCGTCCACGTCGGCTTTCACCAGGCGGATTTGGGCGAACGGCACCGGCACGAACTCCGCCTTTTTAGAGTCCAAGTCGACGACGTAGAATCCATGCGGCTCGCGCGCCAACTCTTCCAAGTCCCGAAAATCGGCGGCCGAAAGCGGGCCGGGATACGCAAGCTTGCCGGCAGGCCGCGCTCCATCCGTCGGGCCGTCCGTCAAGAGGCGGGCGTGCACATGTCCGCCGGCGTAATAGTCGAATCCTTTCGGAAACAAGGACAGCGGCACGGCGTCGACGCGCTGCAATGCTTGCGGCTTGTGTTCCTGGATGGCGCAGTGAAAGACGAATATTTTCGGACCCGGCAGAGCTTCCAATGCGGCGGCATCCAAGTCGTGAAAATACGTCTTTTCCAAACCCAGCTTTCTGGCGGAAATGCCGGTGATTTTGACTTTGGTCTTTGGGTCTTCCAAGACGTCCAGGCGCAATTTTTGGCGTTTTTGACCGCCTTCGTCTACGTCGACGTACGCACCGGAACTGACTTTGCGCAGCACGCCGGCTTCGTTCAAAACGTCAATCACGGACGTCTGGGTGGGCGAGTAGTCGTGCGAACCGTAGACGGCGTAGATCGGCTTTGCGAATTGGCGCATCGAGCGTACCGCCCGCTCCACCACGGAAAGATCCGGAATGGAGATGTCAAACAAGTCGCCGGCGATGATGAGAAAATCCACGTCGCGCTTTGAGACCTCATCCAGGGCCTTTTCGAACGCCTGCAAGTTCAGCTCGCGCAGGCGGGCGTCTCGAAAGGACCCCAAATGAACGTCGGCAATGTGGGCAAAACGCGCCATGCCGCTTTGGTGGGATGAAAAACTAATAAGGATTCAGGCCGTTCGGCCGGTGACTGCGTTGCGTCATGCGAACCGCCGCACCGGCGCGCTTGCCGTTGCGCTCTGTCCGGTCATCGTCTCGAACTTCGGAAATTGGACGGGAATGGCGAATTTCGTATAGACGCTGGAGATTACCGCTTCGCCCTTGTCAAGGCCTGCAATGGCCTTGCTGTCATCCGTCAAGTCCTGGGCGGCCGAGGCGATCAAGGCTTCGCGCTCGGCCCGCATCTCATTGCCCAGGATGATCTTGGTGTTCATGTTGGCCAATACCTCGCGGGGGATGAGGGACGCCAGTTGGGTGATGGCGATGAGTCCCACGCCGAACTTGCGGCCTTCGCGGGCGATGCTGGAAAAGACGTTGGAATCGCCTTCGCGCAGGACGCGGGGGGCTTCCTCGATGAGGATGCTTTTGATGCGGCCGGGGTTGCGGCGCGAGCGGTCGAACGCCTCATGCGCCAGGATGCTGCCGATGAGAAGCTCCGTGTTCGACGCCAGACGCGAGGTATCCACTACGACTTTTCGTCCGGCATCCAATGCATCAGAGATATCTTTTACGGTCGTGGTGCCTCCTTCGGCCTTGAAGATGGACTTGTCCAGGGCCAGTTCGAGGCGGCGCTGCAGGACGGCGAGGGTACCTTCGTGCAGGCGGCGGTTGTCGATCCAGTCCTGCGTCTTGCCGCTGCGCTGCTCGGAAAGGACTTCGTAGAGCCAGCGGTTGCCGTATTCCTTGAAGTACATCCACGTCGCGTCATTCTGCGCGTCGGTAAACGGCACGATGCCGGAAAAATGCCAGGGCTTGACGCTTTCGTAGTTGATGGCCATGCTCAAGGCGCCGCGCGCCGGATTCGGCGAGTAGGCCACGAGGTTCTGAACGGCCTTGGGATGGTAGCAGAGCTTGCCGTAGTACTCGTTGTGCGGATCCAGCACCAGGATGCCGGCGTAATCCTGATCCAGCAACCGGTAAAGCAGGCAATACGCCAAATTACTCTTGCCCTTGCCCGTCCCTGCCGCAATCAAGACGTGTGTGGGCAGCACCTGTGCGCCGTCCAGCATGACTTGCTTCTGCAGGCACTTGCTTCCGGAGCGGATGTTGCCGGCAAAAAGCGGCATCTTGGGATTCTCCAAAAACGCCAAGTCGTCGTCCTGGATGCGACGCAGGCCCGCAAAAAAGCGCGGCAGGCTTTTCGGGGTCTTTGCGACGCCGTTCTTGACGTGTGCCACGGCCTTGACTTTGGCCAGCACGTAGTTGCGCAATTCCGCCTCCAGGAAGGGCTCGGACGAGACGTTCTCCAACTGCAAGCCCGACGCCCACTGCAACGCCTCTTCCTGCATCTGGCTGCCGTAAACCAGGTCGAAGACCTGGAGGATGATTTTGTCGCCGCTGGCGCCTTCCTCCGCCACCAGCAATTCGCCCAGTTCCAGCGTCGCGTCGCTTTTCTGCCGAAGCAGGATGTCGGCGTGCTGGCCTCCGACAATCTGAGAAACGATGTCCATGGTGCAATGCCTTGACTTTGGAAGTAATAATTCTTTTCAGGACTTCCGCTTGAATTCGGCGGCCAACTGTTGAGGCGTGAACCGCTCAATATCCTGTCCTATTTGGGCGTGCACCATAGCACGTTGGATGCGGAATGCCAAAAACCGTAGGAATTTTTCGTGTTTTTCTTTGGGTACGATGTTTCGCGCCAAGTCGAAAGCCTGTGAAATCTGCCGGTTGACTTTCTCGTGTTGTTGGTACAATGATAGCAGCGTTTTTTGTCCTTGGTCCTGAAGGCGTTTTACGTATCGATCTACTTCAGATGGATCTTCCAAGAATTTGCCAATTTCATCTGGATGCAAAAAGCCGGTGAACAATCTCACGTCGTGGCCCAACGCTTCAGCCCGATATTGAGCGGCCCGGGCCATGAGTAGACTTCGGAACGTCGTGCGAAACTCGACAAACCGGCGGAGGTCCATGAGGCGTATGCCGGTTGACTTCAGATCATCGATGGTCTGCTGCTTGGCTTTTTGGACGTAGCGCAATCCCGGCCGCATCAATTCGTGCGCACTGCGGGAGGAGACATATTCATGCGCCTGCGGTCTGGCGGCCTCCCGGCCATACTCGCCGTGCACCAACGCGGATAGTTTCCGTTGCGGATCGAAAATCGCTTCGCCTTGATGGAAATAATACTCTGGCCTTTCGGCCGCCTGCCATTCGTTTCCCAATGCTTTCTGGACCGTCGCGCCAATCGAATCGACCATTTCCCTTCGCGCACCTTCCCGTTCTTCCGGTGGCAATAGTTCTATCACGTGATCGGTTTCGAAGCCTTCGACCATGCGATAATCGGTCGGGCCGAACGTTTTGGCTTCTTCTTGCAGTATTCGTCTCACGCCGGAGTGTAACGCGCCCGTTTCATCAATCCCGTGGGGCAACCCGTACACGTGAATCGTGGGGACTCGAAGAACTTGCTCGAGTTTTACTCGGACGATTGGCTCATTCATCTTCCATCACAGCTTGCTCAGCCACGCGTGCGCATCCGTGTGCCGCGACGCGTCCTCCAACTTCTTCCCCA
>Ga0172368_10006721_pt1 | contig 12291 bp, 11 predicted proteins | sample Lak11m_FD_114540 | JGI IMG/M metagenome (GOLD analysis project Ga0172368, IMG submission 114540) | Freshwater microbial communities from Kabuno Bay, South-Kivu, Congo - kab_022012_11m | ecosystem: Environmental > Aquatic > Freshwater > Lake | place: Democratic Republic of the Congo: South-Kivu...
CTGGGTTGCTTGCGATAAACTAATTTGCTCAAAATAAACTTCACTTAACAAACATTCAGAAATAATTTTTTCATTCTGATCAATCATAAATGAGCCGCCGCGATAGTTTAAGAGCCAATCTGCTTTTAATCCATTTTCTAAAGCATGAAAAGTTATTCCATAAGCCTTAAGATGATCGGTTTGGGATAAATCCATTGGAATGAGGATTTTGCTTTGGGTTGAAATTTGAACGGAGAAGAGGATGAACAATACAAATATGTTGGTAATTATTCTTTTCATTTTAATATTAAAAAGTCATTGCGAACGAGTCTTAGAGTTAAGCAATCCCAACCTTTAACTCAGATTGCTTCGTCGAGGACTCCTCGCAATGACATTATAGGAATAAGTTAAGCAGATTTAACATCTGATTTTATAAAAATTGGTTCAGAGTTTTTTTCAACAACATCTTTTGTAATTATACACTTATCAACATCTTTTTTATTTGGAAGATCGTACATTATATCCAGCATAAAATCTTCTACAATCGAACGTAAAGCACGTGCGCCTGTTTTTCTTTCCATTGCTTTTTTTACAATTGCATCAAGAGCAAAAGGATCAAACTCTAGTTCAATTCCTTCCATTAAGAAAAGTTTTTTATACTGTTTGATGATTGCATTTTTAGGTTCAGTTAAGATATTACGCATTGCTTCTTCTGTAAGCTGATGCAGCGGAGCCGCAACAGGCAATCTGCCAATCAATTCAGGAATCAAACCAAACTTTAAAAGATCTTCCGGTTGAATGTGAGAAACAAGATCATCATCTTTTGTTTTCTCTTTAAAGTCCGAAGTAAAACCCATTTTATTTTCGTTAATTCTTCTGGCAATTATCTTATCAATTCCATCAAAAGCACCGCCAACAACAAATAAAATATTTTTTGTGTTAAGATTTATTAAACTTTGTTCAGGATGTTTTCTTCCTCCTTTGGGTGGAATACCGGCAATTGTTCCTTCCAATATTTTTAACAAGGCTTGCTGTACACCTTCACCAGAAACATCGCGAGTGATTGAAGTACTTTCACTTTTTCGTGCAATCTTATCTATTTCATCAATATAAACAATTCCTTTTTGTGCACGTTCAAGATTATAATCCGCAGCTTGCAATAAATGAACAAGAACAGATTCAACATCGTCACCAACATAACCGGCTTCAGTTAGTGTTGTTGCATCAGCTATTGCAAATGGAACATCAAGAGTTTTTGCTAAAGTTTGTGCAAGTAAAGTTTTTCCAACGCCAGTTGGACCAATTAATAAAATATTACTTTTTTCAATTTCAACATCATCAAGTTCAAAAAATGTTGTTCGGGTGCCAATTCTTTTATAATGATTATAAACAGCAACAGCTAAAACTTTTTTTGCTCTATCCTGCCCGATTACATATTCATCAAGTGCTTTTTTAATTGTTTCCGGAGTGTGGTTATTCCACTTACCTTGTTTCTGGTTTGTTACAGCAGCAAGATTATTTTTTAGTATATCAACGCTGCTTCCAATACATATATCACAAATGTAAACATCCGGTCCGGCAATCATACTGCCGACTTCATTTCCATCTCTGCCGCAGAATGAACATTTAACTATTTTTTGTCCGGTTTTTTTTGCCATCTATTATCCTAACTTATTTTTTTCTTTAACTCAATTATACTTTGTCTTGCATCATCCAGATACAATGATCTTGGAAATTTTGCAAGAAGGTTTTCATAAGATTCAACTGCTTTAGCATTATCGTTGAATCCATATTCATAAATTTTACCCTGCAAATATAAGGCTTTATCAGCATAAATATTTTTTTCAGCTTCTTCTACAATTATCGCAAGATTTGATACTGCGTTTAAGTAATCGCTATTTGCAATTTGCATTTCTGCACTTCGTAATTTGGCAATTGATTGAAAAACAAACGCTTGAGGATTTTGTGCAAGCTGATCATATAGATTTTTTGCTTCATCAAATCTTTTTTGCTCGGCTAAAAACTCGGCATTGCAGTAAACTGATAAATTAGACGAATCATTTTTTGCTGTGTTCAACAGTATAGAAAGCTGGATTGCGTCGTTAGCATTATTATCCTTCAGATTCGTCATAACATCAACAAGATATTTTCGTGCTTCTTCAAATTTTCCTTTGAATGAATTTATTCTTGCAAGTTGATAATTGGAATAATTTTTATCTTCAGCTTGAGCTCGTTTATTATTGATTACAGCAAGAAAATATTTTTCAGCTTCATCAAGTTTTGCTTTGTTTACTGCAGAACCGCCAAGTTCAATATTAGCAAGCGACGCAAACTTTGAAGTAGAATATGTTTCAGTAATCAGCTTAAAATATTTTTCCGCCTCAACATCGTTGTTATTGTAATATTTTTGAAGAATACCAATGCGAAGATTAGCTTCAATTCCCGTTTCTGAGTGTGTGTAAGTTTTAATGATTTCTTCATAAGCCGAAAGAACTGGTTCTAATTCTTTTTCATCAGCTTTTTGTGATTTAGAAAATGTTTTCCACTCAGGGACGAATAATTTTTGCTTCTGAATAAACATAGCTTCAATTGTTTTTGCATAACCAAGTTTTGCAAGCGGAGTGTTTTGCTGATCGTTATAATTATCAATTAAATATTTAAAAACTTCTGAAGCTGTTTTGTACTCACCATCTCTGTAAACATAATCACCAAACGAATAAAGATCAGAACCGTTTGTGTTTTGCTTTTTATCAATTTCCTTAAAAAGATCGAAAGCTAAATCATAATCTTTCTTTTCGATATAAAGCCGTGCAAGCAAATATTCAAAGCTTATATTTTCTGAAGTGTGTTTTTCAATCACACCAATTGTTTCATCCAGAGCATTGGGTTTGTTTAAGTAAGAAAGAATTTTGCTTTCAATCTGTTGATATTGTTGGGGATTTGCTTTTATCAATAAACAATATTCTTCTGCGGCTTCGCGGTATCGCATTGTCATCTGGTATAGTTCTGCTAGATCGTAAGAATAAAGAAATGGATCATCAGAGCTTTTTTTGCCAAGATTTAAATACTCAATTGCCTTCTCAAAATCTCTGCGTTCGATAACATAGTTTGAGATAATTCTTATCGTCATCTGATTTGTTTTAAACTTTTCAATTGTATTATCCCACGTTTCATAAGCTTTGATGCGATCACCAGCAGTATAATAAGTGGAACCAAGCATTCCATATAAACTAATATCTTGCGGTGTTAGGAGTATCCTGGAATTAATTAATGCAACAGATTCATCATACTTTTTTAGCTGGAGATAAAGTGAATTCAGTTTGTTGAAATACTGAATATTATTCGGGTCTTTTTTACTAAGTGTTTCAATAATTTCAACAGCTTTAGCAAAATCGCCGCGTTGCTCATAACTTTGTGCAAGCATAAATTGGTTTTGATCAAGTGAATTCTGTGCGAAAAGTGAAAATCCAAACAGAATTATTGTAAATATTTTCTTTATCATAGCCTAAAAATAGTAATTAATTATAGGCATTCAAGGGGAGAAATCAGGTGATATGTTGGAATTTGGGAGTGGTGGAATTTAAACTGCACTTAAGCTTAACAATTTATTATATTTGAATTAAAGAAAGACAAAGTATGAACGAAAAAGACAATAAATTGCTTTCAAAAATTTCTGAAGATTTAAAAAAGGGCGGATTTAATTTATATGGACTTTACTTATTTGGATCAAGAGTGAAAAGTTCATTTAGAGAAGATTCTGATTTTGATGTGGCAATTATTCTGAATGAAAAGGTTGATTGGAAAGTTAAAGATAAAGTTAGAGAAGTGATTTATGATATTATGTTGGAAAGTGATATCGTAATTGATTCCCATATCTATTCTAAAGAGGAAATTGACCTTTCAATTACACCGTTAAGAGAGTCTATAAAATCATCTGGTATTTTTTATGCAAGTTGATAAACCTGAGTTAATTAAATACAGACTAAATCGTGCTAACGAAACCCTTGATGAAGCAAAGATATCTATTGAGAATAAAAGATATTTATTGGCAGCCAATAGGATTTATTATGCTTCTTTTTATGCAGTATCCGCACTTGCAATAAATCACGAGTTTAAAACTTCAAAGCACGCTCAATTACTTAGCTGGTTCAATAAAAATTTTGTTAAGGGTGGAATAGTTGAAAAACGATTAGGAAAGTTTTATTTGGATGCGTTTGAAATGAGACAGGAAAGTGATTATGAAGATTTTGTTGTGATTGATAAAACAAGCATTGATGAAAAAATCAAACTTGCATCAGAATTTATAAATAAAATTTCTGAACTTGTCAATCTCCAAAATCATTAAAGACTTGTTCATTAATCTTTTTTCATATCAAAACTTATCATTACACCTGCAATTGCTCCCCAGGAAAAATCTACATCAGATAAGCCAAATGCTGGACCTAAATAAACATGTCCTCCGATTAATAAAGGTAGTGCAAATGAAATTGCCGCAGGAGGATTACCAGTATTTTCACCTTGAGGTAATGCAAGACCAAATGAAAAAATTGGTGTAAGAGTTAACTTTTCCTGAAAATTAATTTTTCGACCAACACTGAAACCAAGAGTTATTATATCTACTGGACCATCCAAGGTTGTATAACTTGCGTTGGCTTCAAGCTCAATTGTTTTTTTAACAAGCACAACTCCTAAAGAAATTGTGTTGCTTTGGATTTCTATCTCCCGGGTGGAATAATCATTAATTTTAGCAGTTGTGTTTGTTTTAGAGTAACCAATTTCAAAAACTCCACCAAGAGCAAATCCACCGCCGAACGAAAATCCTTCACCATACTTGAATTTATTATAACTTCCACTGGCAAAAAAACCAGCTTCTCCTTTTTCTAAAAACACACTTTGTGAAAAAAGATTTGAAGTAATGATGTTGGTTAAAATTATAACCCAAACAAATAAACTTAATTTCATAAGGGCCCCTTAAAAATGAATGATATCCTTACAAAACTAACCAACTTTTTACAGTATATGAATAGCAAAAAAAACTACTACAAATTCATTAACTATAAAACATATAAAAACGAAATAAATTTATTCTTTTAGTTCTTCAAATATTTACTTAAAGTCATTTCTAAATTTGATCCTCGTAATGATTGTCCTCTTTCAATGATAATTCCTTCTGGTGAAATTAGAATTGGATCGGGAATGCCTTTAACTGAAAATAAATTTTTTATAATTGATTCTTGATCATAAATCTGTAGCCAATCAATTTGATTTTTATCTATAAAAAGTTGAACTTTTTCTTTATTCTCATCAATTAAAACGCCAATGATTTCCAGGTTTTCTTTAGAAAAAGTTTGATGTGCCAACTTAATATTTTTTATTTCTTCAGTGCAAGGTTTGCACCAGGTTGCCCAAAAATCTAATAGAATATATTTTCCTTTTAATGATTGGCTACTAATGTTTTCACCTGTTAATGCTGTTCCTTCCCAATCTGGAGCTTGATTTCCAACAGTTGTATTTCTTATTTCCGATTTAGTATTATCAGAAACAAACACTTTTAACCAATTACCATGATTATCAACATCTATAATGTTTAGCGAAAAGTCTCCAAGATTTATTGGTTTGTCAATTAACTCGTTATAAACCTCAAAATATTCTGGAGATCCTTTACTCATGTCAAAAAGGGTGTCTTCATTAATATCAACAAAAAGTGTAAAGTAATTTTTTAATCGAAAATTATGACCAACATATAATGGCAAAATTCCTATTCTAACTAAGTTGTTATTATAATCTAAAACTCCCTCCCTTAAATCATAATAAAGGCTATATGCCAAAACTGGAGTTCCTTCTCTTAAACACGATTTGTAATGATCCAAAATTGGTTTATTGTATGAGGAAATTATAAACACCAAGGAGTCTTTCTCGATTTTATCACTAACCAAATTATCATAAGTAACTATAACTGAATCTTCTCTCATTTTTAGCGTATCTGTGTTTTCAAGCGCTTCATAAACAAATTCAGAATCATCAATTTCATTATCATTATTTTTATCTATAAAAATCGCCCATTTGTTATAAGGTTTTCTTTTCCCTGCTAACACAAGAATACTATTATCAGGCGCATCACTGATAACAAATGGAAAAGAGATTGTATCAGACAAGCCGGGCGGAATTTTTTTTACTTTGTTATAAATTCTGTAGCCGCTGGCAAAAGTATTACGCATTTCACTATCGTAAAGAAGTGTTCCAAACGTTTTTTGAGGTTTTCCTTCTCTTATAATTTTATCAGGACAAGTCTTGTTGAAAGAAATAATGTTTGGGATTTTTGCTGCAGATAAATAAAAGTCTCGCCAATTATCAATTGTATCTATAACTGATTTATCTTTGTCTGCAATTATTGTTCTTTCGTTTCTTTTTTTACCTTCTGATGAAAACTCAATACTATAATGACTACCACGAGTAAACAAATATTTTATAGTATCTGAAGGATTAAACTGTTGTACGGTTGAAAACACTCCCGAAGAATCTTTTTGTAATTTTATTGCTAGCTCCCAACCAGAATTTCCATAACCATCATTCCCAGGATCCCAGGCATTAAAATTCCCCATGATAAAAATTGATTCATCTTCAGAGATTTGTACTAACGAAATAACTTTAAATGTTATTGATACCTTTTCCTGTTGACTAAAACTATCTTTAAATATAAAACAAAGAAACACTACTAATGAAAAGGTAAAGGTTTTCATATTAAATCCACTTAATAGTAATTATAATTAACAATTACTTGCACTTTTTTATTTTTATCTTGATACAAAGTTTTGGATTGAAGTAGTCCACTCTCATCAAAGCTATATTCTATTAAATAATCTTTATCATCCCTATTAAATTTTTCTTGAACAATATTTTTATCAAAGATATATTCTGTCATAATGGGATTTTCATAACCTAATATGTGTGATTTTTGAGAAATGAATTCATCATCATAATTATATTCAAATTCAGTTTTTGCTTTATCAGTTTTTGTAACAATGGTTCTTTTTAAAATATTTTCTTTTTCATCAATAACATAGGTGTGTATTGCAAAACCAGATTCGACAACTAAAGTATCTCCATTGTACGAGTAGTCCTCCCAATCGAATAACTTTAATTGTGTTGTATCTGTATGAAGCCAGTTTTCTAATGTTGATTTAGCAACGTATTTAAATGTATAATCATTAACTTTTTTTATTCTATCTTTCTCATAAATAAACTCTTGTCTTATTATATAAGGCAAGCAACCTTGTGTAAAATTTTCTTTAGTCGTTCTTCGTAAAATTTTCCCATCCATATCATATTCTACGAATGTTATACTATCGACTTCATTCCTGGAAAAATTATGAACAATGTAAGAAATAGATTTCACTTTGTTGTTTTTGATTAATTCGATTTCTTCGCTATTATGAATTTCAGGCATACTATAAGAAACCACGTTTTTAAGTATTGTGGTTTTATATTTTTCTGTTAGCAAATCACTATGGCATCCTATAAAAAAAATAAAAGTGCAAATAAGGAAACAAGAAACCACGAATAGTGTTGATTTCATAAAAACCTCATTTAATGAATGTTTATTTAACTATTATTTCAATTCCCAAACCTTGGGTTAACAATATTATTGTAGATTGATCCAAATGAATATGAAATGCCAAAGCTACCCCAAAATGTATAACCGGTTTCTAACTGTCTTCTTTGTAAAAGAACTTCTTCTAAAGTTGCGCCGCCAGTAGGCAGAGAAATTTGATTCCTTATTTTTGAATATTGTCCGTATAAATTAAGAGATAATCCGCGGAACAATTGCCAGGAAATATTACCGAACAAATCTATACTGTATTTGCTTATATCATGAAAGTAGTTTGAACCGCTTATCGAAACAGAAGTGCTGCCCCATTGTTCTATTAATGATAAAGTTGCTGAAAGCTGCTGACTGAAAAGTACTTCATCCATTTTAAAGAAAATAGTTTCTGTATTGTAGTTGTTATAAACAGGAGAAATTTTGTAATCCAATCTTAATTGTCTTTCGTTTGAAACTGAATAAGGATAAAAATTATATTCAATTTCAGGTGAGATTCTTCCACTAAAATCTATGTTGTAGTAAGTTGATTTATTCAGGTTTGTTGAAATTCCCCACGACCAATGTTCATCGATAGCAAAATAATTGTGAGCATAAAAATTATAACTACGACTTAAACTTTTTATGTTTTCAAGTCCGTTTCCAAAATCAACTTCATAGTTGTTTTCGTTGTAAGATCCTGAAAAACTTGTATAGAATTTTGAAAACTCTGTTACTCTACTTGCCGAAACTGAACCATAAATATTATAAAAATTGTATTGTTCTTCTCCATTTAAATAACCGTTTAAGCTAAGTTTTAATACCCAAAAATCCCACGGATCTTCTTCTTCTTTGGTTTTTACCTGTTCAGGAACCTTATACGAAATTATAATTTTATCAGAAATAGGTGACTTTGATAAATAATTTACCAAACCAAGTTTTAGAATTTCAACTGTTTTATCTCTTGTTATATTTTCTGATTCGTTTGGCAGAGTAGAAAACTTAAGAGTATCATTTTTCCCTTCAAATATTTTCTGTCCGAAGAAAATAGCTGTTCGCTCATATCCGCCAGCACCAGTTCTTTCGGATGTGAACATAATATTAATATCAGCATCATTTCTATCATTAACATAATTTACAATTGGAATTTGTTCTTTGATAAAATTCAGATTGCAAAACCAGCAATTAATAAAAACACTTGGTGCATTTTCTTTAATCAATTGTTGATTTGATTGTGCAAATAAAAAACTTGAAACTAAAAACAAAAAGGCAGGAAATAATTTTTTAAACATTTTTCCCTCAATGGATATTTAATAAGTATTTAAATTTAAGAACAATAATATTTAATTCTCTAATAATTGATTAAGATTTTTTCTAAGTAAACTTTCCATTTCCGTTCTGTAACCCTTATAATCAAACCTAATTACTCCGTCTTTATCAACCACTAAAGTATGCGGTACACTATCGCCATAAATTTCTTCATAATATTCTTTTGTAACAAATAGTATTTGTTGTTTCTTAAGAAAACTAAATTCCTTCTTTTTGAAATAACGATCTCTTAGTTCTGTTGCAGATTCGCCAGAATTAATAAATATAAATTTTACTTCCGGAAATTCTTTTATGAGTTTTTGTAATGTCGGGAATTCTTTTGCACAGAAACCGCACCAAAAATTAAAGCGATTCAAAACAACCACATTTCCGTTTAAAGAGTTTAGATAAACCAAATTACTATCTAAATCATAAAGTGAAATAGTATTAATGATTTTATTAATATTCGGACTGATGTTAGTTTGGTTGGCAAATTTTATTTTAGATTGCTTTTCAAGTTCTCCAATCTTTGCAGATATTAAATCTGCTTCTTTACTCAATTCTCGGATTCTCAAAAAACTAAGGTATTCATACCAACCTTCAGCACGAGTTGAATCTGTCTTTAAAGCATTTTCAAAATTGATTTTTGCAGAATTAAAATTTCCAAGTGTTAAATCAGATTTTGCAAGTAACAAATAACTGCTAAAAATTTGATTTTTAACCACAAGTTTTGGAAGAGCATCGTGAATAAAGTTTCTTCCTCTTTGCAAATCCAGATTTCGCTCTATAAGTATTGCTCCAATTCTTTTCTTAGTGGTTGGTAGGCTGTCATAAAATAAAACAGAATCAATTAGCGGATTAATTATGTTTAAATCTTTACTGATTAAAACATTCATCTCTAATAAATATGATAATACATTTGGCTTGGCAAAAGAATAAGGGTATTGTTTAAGAAATTTCCAGCAAGAATCTATTACAGGCTTTACTTCTAAATTAGAATCATACTTAAGAGCATATGCATATCCCATATTAACATACTGAACCATATTTTCTTCTTCTAAGGAGTATGTTGTTGATTGGGAATAAATTAAACTTGAAATAAAAATTACAACGGCAGGCAATAATTTATTGAACATTTTTCCCTCAATGGATATTTAATTAACGATATAAAATTATGGAGTATTTAATTTAATTGGCAGTGTTAAAATAAACGACCCAAGATACCTATTAACTTTGATAAAAAAATGGAACACGGACATGCCTGTCGGCAGGCAGGTTTAACGGATGTAACTGATTTGAACAGATTTAAATCCGTCAGCATCCGTTTAATCAGTTCCATCCGCGTTCTATTGCATTATGACAGCTTAAACATAACCGGAATAGTTACTTCTGCTTTTACCGGTTTGTTGTCTTTAATTCCCGGAGTGAATTTAGTTTTCTTAATTGCATCCATTGCAGCTTTGTCGCAGTCATCATTTACACTTTTTAATATGGATGTTTCTGTAACATTTCCCTTTTCATCAATAATCACTTTTACAAAAACTTTACCCTGAACGCCCTGATCTTTTGCGGTTTGAGGATAAACTACATTTTTAATCATAGCTTCTATTCCGCCAACTGGCTCGGGATATTTATCAAGTTTTTCTTCCTGAGCAAATCCGCTTACACCAAATAAGAGAAAGAAAAATAAAAGTGAATATAATGTGTTTTTCATGTTGCCTCCTTTTTAGTTTATATCCTAATCTATTTTAACGAGTGTTCATTAATAAGTTTATTTGAACTGAGTAAAATTGTGATATCAGCAGTTCTACCACCTGGAAATAACTTTAAACCAGCTAGGGTTTTGTTGTCAAAAGACAAAATCCATTCATTAGGCTGCGCTTGAATTTTTGTTAAAGATATTTTTTCAATCTCATTTTTTAGCGCACTGTAGGTTTTTGATTTATCAGATGAAGATGTTGATTTGAATTCGATCGAAATAAGACTTAGACTATCATTTTCAAAAGTGAATATCCATCTATATGTTTTAATCCCATACAATGAACCATCAGAAAACTGAATCACACGTGAACGATTATTGCTTTCCTTTACTACCGGTCTGCCGGTTAATGAAAAATTACTATTTGCAATTCTAATGATGTTGCCTTCATTATTATTCCATTTCAGTTTATCCAGAATTTCTTGAATTGTAATGTTTGATTCCAATTTAAAAACTATCGGAATTGATACTTGCACTTTTACAGGCTTACCTTTTTGCTTACCGGGAAAAAATTTTGTTTCTTTAACCGCTGTCAAAGCAGCTTCATCTAGTCCATAACCAGCGCCTTTTATTACTTTTGTCTCTACCACATTGCCCATTTCATCAATAAATGCCTGAATAAATACTTTTCCTTCTACACCATTCCGTTTTGCGTCCTCTGGATATTTTATTTTACTTTGTATTGAATACATACCACCAATTGGTTCAGGCATTTCTTCAACTCTAACAAAATAAATGTCTTGACCAAGACCTAATTCGGGTAGATTTACATTTTGAGGATTAAAGAATTTAGAATCATACCTTCCCCAAGGAAATATAAATTTTACTTTTTCGCCATTCTTTATTGCAGCTGTAAATTGCAAATCCCCTGCTAACTTTAGTAAAAGATTATCAATTTTAGGATAATTACTATTAATAATTTGAATTTTATCGACGCTACCATTTTCGTTTACTAAAAAGCGGTAATCAACAACAAATTTCTTTTTTTCTTCCTCCCGCAGAGATTGATAAATCTGCTTAAGCGTGTCAGTCCACGCAATTACGGCTTCTTTTGTTAAAGATTGTTCTAATATTGTAGGGTATTCATTAAGTTCATTCAGAGGAAAGTAAACTTCATTAGTTGGTATAATCTCAATCTTTCTTTCTTCTTTACATCCAAAAGGAATTACAAAAAGAAGAATTAATAAAAATAATTTCGTTTTCATTTTAGCCTCAGCTATTCGGTTTATTAATAATTTCATTATCAAAAGTTGCACGTACTTCTACTCCGGGCAAACTGTTATAGAGCATTTGTATTGTTTTAGTCTGCATCATCATTTGCTCGGAAAGGTTATCAACCCGTTCCTGGTAATTGGAGACTTTAAAGAAAAGATATCCGCTTAAAAACAGCAGTATTAACGCAGCTGCATAAGATATTGCAGAAAAGATTTTTACTTTAGAAAACATTCCCGTTCGTGCTGCGGCTTTAGATCCAACAGATCTTAAAATTCTTTCTTCAAGATCAGCGGGAAACTCTTCAGCATCATTATCAAAAGCGTTTCGTATTAAGCTTAGCTGCTTAAAATAATCTCTTGAAGTCTGATCACTTGCAAGTAATGAGAAAAGATTAGCTTCCTCACTCTTTGCAAGCTCACCATCAAAGTACAGATTGATTAGTTGAGCCACC
>Ga0172368_10006723_pt1 | contig 12290 bp, 9 predicted proteins | sample Lak11m_FD_114540 | JGI IMG/M metagenome (GOLD analysis project Ga0172368, IMG submission 114540) | Freshwater microbial communities from Kabuno Bay, South-Kivu, Congo - kab_022012_11m | ecosystem: Environmental > Aquatic > Freshwater > Lake | place: Democratic Republic of the Congo: South-Kivu...
TTCATCGGCTGGTCGGGTTTCTTGTCCACCGGTTTGACCGTGCCTTCATCGTCAGGGGTGCAGGCGCTGTCAAATGCGGGCAGCTCGGGCGCCGCAGCGGGGGCTTCGGTCTCGGCCGGTTTCTCTGGTTCCACGGGGGCGGCGGTCTCAACCGGTTTCTCCGGGGCCTGGGTGGGCGCAGCAGCCGGCGCGCAGGCGGATAGAATCATCACAAACATGGTGATGATCGCCAAAATACTAAAAATCGGTAGTCTCTTCATTATTTACGGTCTCCTCACATTTTGATTGGACTCAATGGTTCGAACGCAAGCTTTTCCATCGTACATACGATCCAACGAACATTTGCTGAAGCGATCACCTCCTCTAACGGTTTGAACGAATATGGATGGAGTCATAGCTCAATGGTTCAGAATTGGGGCGCAGTTTGCCTAGCTCCTGCGCTTGCGGAATTGATCCAACGCGACGGCAATGATGATCACCACACCGATGGTGACCGTCTGCATATAGATGGGAAGTTTGAGCAGCACGAAGGCGTTGCGGATCACCGCCATGATCGCCGCGCCGATCACCGCGCCGAGGATGGTGCCCTCGCCGCCGGCCAGGCTGGCGCCGCCGATCACCACGGCCGCGATCACATCGAGTTCGTTACCCGTGCCCAGGTTGGTGGGCGCTGTGGAGAGCAGCCCGGCCCCCATCACGCCCGCCAGCGCGGCCAGCCCGCCCAGCAGGGTGTAGACGAACAGGCGCACATTCGCCACGTTCACACCGGAAAGGCGGGCGGCCTGTTCATTGCTGCCCACGGCGTAGATCTGCCGCCCCAACACCACGTGGTGCAGGAACAGGCTGAAGATCGTCACCAGCACCACCATCTCGATCACCGGGAACGGGACCACGCCGATGTAGCCGGCGCCGAGGAAGTTGACCGCTTCATTGCGCATAGGAATATTGCTGGCCACCGAGCCTTGCAGGCCGGTGGAGAGCAGGTAGGTCAGGCCGCGGGCGATGCTCATCATGCCCAGCGTGGTGATGAACGGGTTGACCTTGATCCGGGTGATGATAAAACCATTGGTCGCCCCGAGCAGCAATCCCATCGCCATGCCGCAGGCGAAGGACACCCACGGCGAGACGTGGTGGTGGGTCATCAGCCGGGCGGTCAGCATGGCGGAGACCGCCGCAACTGAACCCACCGACAGGTCGATTCCGCCGCTGACGATCACCATGGTCATCCCGATCGCCATGATGCCGATGGTGGACATACCGCGCAGCACGTTGAAGAGGTTTTGGGTCTTGAGAAAATACGGGCTGGCGATGCTCATCGCTGCGCACAATACCAGCAAGGCTGCGAACACGCCGAGCTCGCGCGTGCGGAAAATACGCCGCCAGACGCTCGGCGCAGCGGAGTTCCTCTCCGAGAGTGGGCTTGCTATAGGGGTTTCCTTGCTCATTTGACCTCCTCAAGATCAGCGATGAAAAAATGAACCGTCAGCTTCATGGGATTCAGGCCGAGATCGGTTCTCGTAAGATGTCTTCCAGCACCAGGGCGACCGCGCCCATCAGGCAGGCGTCGACTCCGTGAGCGGAGGCGGCGACGCGCACGTTTTCGCAGGCCGGTTTGAGCGCGTTCTCGCAGATCAGGCGTTCAACGATCGGCAGCAGGATCGCGCTGGCCTGGTTCAGCGCCCCGCCCAGCACGATCAGTTCCGGGTTGAAAATATTGACCAGGTTGGCGACGCCGATGCCCAGGTTGACTCCGACTTCCTGCAACGCGCGCAGCGCCACGGCGTCGTTCTGATCGGCGGCCTGCACCACGCTCTCGAAAGTGATGCGCTCGAGGTCTCCCTCCGCCAGGTCGCATAGGATCGAAGGCTCGCCCGACTCGACCGTGGCGCGCACCCGCCGCAGCACAGCCCGCGGGCCGACCTGCGTCTCCCAGCAGCCGCGCTTACCGCAGCCGCACAGCTCGCCGTTCGGATCGACGGTCATGTGGCCGACCTCGCTGGCGTAGCCGTGGCTGCCGCGGAAAAGCTTGCCGTCCAGCACGATCCCGGCGCCCAGGCCGATCCCGGCGCTGAGGTAGATGAAATTCTCCACCCCCTGGGCGGCGCCGAAATAATATTCGCCCAGGGCGGCTGCGTTGGCTTCGTTTTCGATGAAGACGGGTAAATTAAAACGCTGCGACCAGATCAGCCGCAGCGGTACGTTATTCCAATGCAGGTTCGGGGCAAAGATCAACTTGCCCTGATGCAGGTCGATCAAACCAGGCACGCCGATGCCGATCCCGAGCGGGCGCAGACCCAGGCTCAGCCCGTACTCCAGCGCCTGCTGGGTCAGGTCGGTCGCCTTATCCAGGATGGCGATCTGATCTTCAGCCGGGTCGGAAGCGATGCGCTCGCGCCATTGCAGGTTGGCGATGAAATCGGTCAGGATGACCGAGATGAAATCCACGCCCAGCTCGAGCCCAATCGCAAACCCACCCTTCGGGTTGAGCTGCAAGAGCATCCCCGGGCGACCGACTTTAGAGTTTTGCAGATCGGTTTCCTGGATCAGGCCTTCTTCGATCAGGCTGTTGATGATGATCGAGACGGAGGAGCGGTTGAGACCGGTGCGGGCGGCCAGTTCTGCCCTGGAGAGCGGAGCGAAACGCCTGAGCACATCCATCAGGATGGCGGTATTCAGCTTGCGGATCAGTCCTTGGTCGGCAGTTGCAGAGGGCGGCATGGCATCTACTGGCAAGATCAGGGCGAGATAGTTTGTTTATCAGACAAACAAATTATAGCAAAAAAGAGTTGCGCTTGTCAAGCGTTTTTTAGGCCAGTTTTGGGGGAATTGGCTGCGCGCCCCGGAACCACCTTGATCAAATCCCACATGCCGTCGATGACGAAATGAGCGTCCGTCCGATACAACTGTTCCCTGCTGAATACACAAAATCAATTACTTAATGGTAAAATCCGTCAATATCGCATGCTTGCGGGTTGGATTAACCATCCCGCTGTTCTTTCATATTGAAGAACGAAGGATATCCAATGACCCTGATCCACCAAATTCTTGCCGCGCCTGTCTTCCCAGGCAATGAGACCAGAACGTTCCGCGCCGACCTGATACGAACCTCGCTGCTGGTGCAGATCGTTTTTATCATGCTGACTTTTTTTGCCAATTTAATGGACGCCCATATGCCTGTTTCAGTGCTGGCAGTGGATGTGATATTTTTCGCCACCGGCATTTTATTCTTCCTTTTACTCAAAACAGGTCGGGTGGAGGCGGCAGGAATCGGCGCAATTGTGTCCGATATCCTCATGATCACCATAGGGATCATGAGAATTGGCACTGTACGCGACCCCTCCACGGTTGCCTATTTGCTGATCATCATCATGGCTGGCTATGCATTTGGTAATCCCGGCCTTGCGCTCACCATGATCGCCAGTTGGCTGATGCTGACGCTCCTGGTCGTATTTGAAATCGCTGGCTGGCTCCCGCCTGCTCACTCTTCGGTCACTGTTACCCAATGGACGATCTATTCGCTATTCTTTGGACTGGGTGGATACCTGACCTATATCGGGATAAATAACCTTCAGCGTGCTTTGGATCGCGTCACTCACGAAGTCGGTGACCGTAGAGTGGCAGAAGCGGTGCTGCAAGCCAGTGAAAGAAAATTTCGCAGCCTGATCGAGCAATCTCTAAACGGCATTATGATGATCGATGGGGCGGGGCGCATCATGGTCTGGAATCGAGCCCTGGAAGAGCTAATGGGCAACAAAGCGGCAGAAGTAGTGGGCCAGTACATCTGGCAGGTGCACTTACCCTTGCTGCCCGTCGAAGAAGTAACCGCTGAAGGCTACCAGCAGCTGCAGCACAGGATTTCTCATTTTGATACGCCCGGGAAGCGAGCAATAGCCAACACCTTTGTGCAAAAGGAAATCACGCTGGCGGATGGGTCGAAAAAGCACATTGAATACTCGATTTATTCTATCGAGATGCCGGATCAATTCTGGGTTGGCGGAATCCTGCGCGATATTACAGAGCGTCAAGCGGCCGTGCAGAAGCTGCTAGAAAATGAGCGCCGCTATCACGCCATGTTTGACAACCACAACGCTGTGATGCTGCTATTGGAGCCTGGCAATGGCCGCATCCTGGATGCCAACCAGTCTGCCAGCGATTACTACGGTTATGACCTGGCTACGCTCACCTCCATGTCCATTGACCAGATCAACTGCCTGCCCGCGCAGCAGCCCGAGCAAAAACACCCGTGGGCGACAGCGGAAGTGAACAATTGCTTCATTTTCCCGCAACGCCTGGCGAATGGGGAATTGCGTACGGTGGAAATCTATTTGTCGCCATTTGAATTGAACGATCAGACGGTGCTGTACGCCATCATTCATGACATCACCGAACGCACCCGGCTTCAAGCGATGCTGGTTGAGAGCGAACGACGTTTTCAATTGGCCTCAGAGGGATTGGGCTACGGGGTATGGGATTTCGATTATATCCAGAACACGGTCTTTTTATTGCCTCGTTGGAAAGCCATGCTGGGCTATGAGCAGAACGAATTGAGCGATGCAGGGGATACCTTCATGCAACTGGTTCATCCCGAAGATTTTGCCCGCATCGAAAAAGAGAACCAGGAGATCGCCGAAGGGAATCTGCCTGAATTTGAACGGGAGGTGCGCCTGCGTTGCAAGGATGGGACTTATAAATGGATATTATCACGCGGGAAGGTGGTCGACTGGACCGCAGATAACAAACCCAGGCGGAGCATTGGGATCCATAACGACATTGACGAACTAAAGCGGATTCAGGCTCAACTGCGCCTGGACGAACAGAAACTGGTGGTGATGAAGGAGCGCGAGCGGCTCGCCAGGGATATCCACGATGGCTTGGGCCAGACTCTTGGATACTTGAATGTACAATCCCAGGCAACCGAGGCGCTCATCGAAAACAGGCAATTGGACGCCGCGCAGACCAACCTGCGCAAGATGGCTAAATTTGCCAGCGAGGCCATGAACGATCTTCGCGACCATATCCTCGATTTGCGTTTACCAGTTTCGCAGCCAGCGAATTTCCAGCAAGCTTTGCAGGCATCCCTGGAAAGATTAACTCAAGATAGCGGTATCCGTGCTTCCTTGAGTTATCCATCGGATTTACCGTTGAAGCCATTCGCGCCAGCCGTGGAAGAACAGGTATTACGGATCGTTCAGGAAGCATTGGTGAATGTTCGGAAACACGCCCAGGCTCACAAAGTTCAGGTAATTGTCAGCGCCAGAGATCACACAACACAGGTGATCGTAGCCGATGACGGCAAAGGATTTTCGCTCGACGGCAGGTCAATCGATCCGGATGCCCTCCGCCATTTCGGTTTGGAGATGATGCGCGAGCGCGCAGAGCAAATGGGGGGGCAGCTCGAAATTCACGCTAAACCAGGCAGCGGTACTCAGGTTATCCTGTACGTCCCAAATTTGTTGCAGAACACCCCATCAGGTAGAGATTTTTCTAAAATCCAAAATCTACGCATTCTCCTGGTTGATGACCACCCATTATTCCTCGAAGGGATGCATAGTCTACTAAACGCACGGGGTGTTACTGTAATTGGTTCAGCCGAGAACGGCCAACAGGCGTTGGAGCAGGCGCGCCTCTTGCGTCCGGATGTGGTGGTGATGGATATTCAGATGCCGGTCTGTAATGGGGTAGAAGCCGTCAAACGAATCAAAGCCGAGATGCCGGAGATAAAAATCTTGATGCTCACCGTTTCTGAGTCTGAGGACAACCTCTACGAAGCGTTGAGAAATGGCGCCTCTGGATATTTACTCAAGAGCCTGGATGCCAATACCTTCTGCCAATTCCTGTTAGAGATGGTTAATGGTGAAATGCCCATTCATCCCCAGCTTGCCGCACGGATGCTTTCTGAATTTGCCCAAAAAAATACTTACGGCGCAGAGACAAAAACAGATACTCCATTAACGCAGCGGCAATGGGAAATCTTAAGCCTGGTAGCCGAAGGTTTTTTTTATAAAGAGGTCGCCAAACGCTTGTCGCTCAGCGAAAAAACGATCAAGTACCATATGGGGCAGATTCTGGATCGTCTGCATTTGGATACGCGCGAGCAAGCGCTCGCTTATGCAAGGCGGGTTAACAAGGCTCGCTGAGAGACCTGCTTTGACTGAGGGCTGCTCAGCCTGGCTTCCCTGGACTTTCATTAGACTTCGATTGGACTTTAAGCCCAGTGCGCTTTCTGGCAAATTCTAATATCCTCTTATCTATCATGGCGAAAGCCGCCATCAATAAATTCGCGCATAAGAGGAGAAGAAACCATGGAACCTGAAGTCGTTAATACCATTGTGAATGTCACTAGATTGATCAGCTTCATTGCCCTCATCATTGTATTGGTACGCTTGTTTCAGCGCAAAGGCGTTCTGCACGGGATTTTGGGCATCATCACTCTGGGCATCTATCCCTTCATTTGGGGCTGGGTCAAGGTCAAGGTTGAAAAGTTAACCTGGGTCATGATCGCCTGGACGTTGGCCATGCTGGTCTACTTCTATATGGTAGCGGCGCTCGTCTCGCAAATTACCAACGGGCTTTAGATAGGACGAGCAAATTTCTCAACAAGGAGTTAATGGATGACCCTGGTCAGATTTCAATGCCCTACTTGCGGCGGTCACATTGAGGATCCCGGTCAAGGATCTACCGTGCGCTGCTCGTATTGCTCATCCACGTTTGTGGCTCCGCAGGAATTAATAGCTGCACGTTCAGCGATACCGGTTGCAGCGGCTCCTGGCGAGGACGGATCTGCACCTGGCGATCTGAACGAGATGTCTGTGAGTGGTCATCGAAAATTCTTTGAAGATGATTTTTCTGATCCCAAGAGTGGCTGGGATGTTGGCCAGCGCAGCGGCAGCATTACGCTGGCGTACGATAACGGCAGTTACCGCATCTATTTGCCCGAAGATGAGACGGCCTGGGAATCATACGTCGACGACGAATATACTGATTTTGAGGTAGAGGTGGATATCGCCCGAATCAAAGGTCCGAAAGATGGCGAATATGGCGTGACCTGCCGGGCGAATGAAACCGGCTGTTATTCCTTTTGGATGACCGACGAAGGCAATTGCGGGATTTGTAAAGTCTATTATGGGGAAACCGACGCCGATGAGGAAGAATATGTGGATCTGGCGCATGGACGGGCTGGCTTAATGCAACTGCGAAGCGGGTTCAACCGGCTGCGCGCAGTGTGTGCAGGGCGTCAGTTGACGATGTACTTGAATGGCCGGAAAATGCATGAGACAGTGGATAATGAGTTTGCCAGCGGGGATATCGGCCTGATGGCCTCTACTGGCGAAAGCGATCAAGGTGGGCTGGATGTCCGCTTTAAGAACCTGGTTGTGCGCTCCCCCCAACCTGCTATAGAAAAGAGAAATGCGAGCTGACCTATGGATGGAGATATGGATGAAGTTGTTGAAGAAAAAGATGATCGTTTGCAGACCCTGATGGCGATCCTGATCGCGATCGTAGTGGCGATTGGAGCCATCGTAGTCTGGCGTTCCTCGTTAGCTGAGGATGCTGCCGGGGACGCCGATTTTGATGGCATGCGCGCCGTGGTTTTTGCCGAGAACACGCGCGCCCTGAACTATGTGAATGCATACGAAGATTATCGCAATTACCTGCGCTATTGGTACTATACCCGCCTGGGCGAACTGATCGACGCCGATCTGGCAACCGCTGACGGAGAACAGGCCGACCTGCTCGATCAGGAAGCGCGGGCCGCCTATAACCAGGCGGATGCCAACGCGTATTTCTTCGAAACGCGTTACCTTAATCGCGATGGCGCTTACAATGTGCAGCGCCAGTTGGGTAGTATGTGGGCGGATGAACAGCGCATAAAAGACCTGGAATATGAGTCGAAATTTGCCGTGGCCGATCGCTTGCGGATCAAGACTCTCCACCTGTTGCTGGCTCTGATGGTCATCAGTATCGCCCCGGTGTTCTATTCTCTGGTCGAGTCGGTTTCTGGAGGTTTTCGTCTGGTGATGATTACGATTGGTTCGGTTTTTGCTATTGCCGGCACGATTCTGGCTGTGCTGATTGAATTTACCAGGTGAGGAAACTGATATGGAGACAAAAGGCATAGGATCATTTTTTTCCATCAGCGACGATCAATTCAAACGAATGATCGCGGTATTCATCGCCCTGGTCACCGTTTTAGTCGCTGCAGTCACCTATTTGCAGAGTGACGCAGCCTCTCGCGATGACCAGGCGAACCGTGACAGCAAGCGTTACGCAGTGGAGTCGTTTGGTCGCCAGGTGAGTGGAACTGCACGCGTGAATTTCGACGAGAGTGTAGCTTACCAGATGATGTATGAGGCGGCGCTGATGGCCGATCTGGCCGATCAGCGACAGGAGCAAGACGCCGCCCGGCGTTTCCACACAATCGCCAGCGAGGTTTCGCTCGCCAGCCCGTTGCTGGCGCCGCCGTATTACGATCCAAAAGGAACTTCCGAGCCGGATATCCTGCGTTATGAGGCTGACGTCTATCTGGTCGAGATCACTACCCTGGAGGAAAATTTCAGCGCCGCGTGGGAGGTTAAAACAGCCTGGGATTATAAGGCGAATACCTATATCATCTACATCACCCTGCTGGCCTTGTCCCTGTTTATGTTCGGTTTGGCTGCCACCCTCTCCAGCCCCCGGTCGCGTTGGGTCTTTTCTGGAGCGGGCGTCTTGTCCACAGCAGTAGCTGTCGTCGCCTCGATCTTATTGTGGAGCAAACCGGTCTTTGATCTGCGCCAGCAGGGCAACGCCATTGCCGATTATGCGCAAGGAGTTGGACTGGCGCACCAAGAACAGTACGAAGCTGCCATCGAATCTTTTGACCGGGCATTGGCTGCCTATCCGGCTTATACCAATGCGCTGGTTGAGCGGGCTGGCGCTAATATGGAACTGGCGCAATATGATCAGGCCGTGCTTGACTATACCGCCGCGATAAATACCGGCGATAAGCGCGCTTTTGTCGCCGGCAACCTGGGCTGGGCGTATTACTTAATGGGTGATTTTCAGCGCGCCATCGATATGAATCGCTTCGCGCTGGCTGCCAGCCCGGATGAGCTGTGGGTTCAATTTGACCTGGGTTTGAGTATGTTGGCTGCTGGTCAGGTTGAGGCAGCCAAAGCCGAATATAACCGGGGGATGGAAATGGCCACCCGCTCGGTAGCAGACGCCGTGACCGCCGGGCGGGAACAGCCCGCTTTCCTATGGTGGAGTCTGGAAGACGCTGCGAGCAGCCTGGATGATTGCCTGAACACCCTGGATCAAGAGACAGGGAACCCGCCCCCGCAGTCCATCCAGAATCCCGATGCGGTAAGAACAACCGGTCAGGATTTGCTCACCAGCCTCAAGAGTTTGACCGTAGCGCTGGAGTTTACCAACAAGCCGCCAGCCGGGACGGTTTCAGGGACGATTAGCCCGTTGCAAATCTCTGAGCCTGTCTATGATGACCAGGGAGAGATGGTTAGCGATGCTGAGCCAGCTACAGAGTTTAGCTTCGGCATCACAGAGGTTGCGCTGCAATTCGATTATGAGGGCATGCAGAATGGCCAGGAGTACCTGGTGAAACTGTATTTCGATGGCGTCGAAGATCCTTCCTGGCGGATTTTAGGCGTCTGGGATTACGGCGCTTCCGGCTCGCAAACAATTCTGCTCAGCTATGAATACAGCGATTATTTCACCTTTGGGCCAGGACAGTATCAGGTGGAACTGTATATCGATCAGCATTTGATGCAAAGCGCCACATTTTCTGTATACGAAGAGTAAAGGAGGCATGACATGAGTTTGTTGAACAAAATCAAATCGGTAACTAATTCGATCACCGGAGGCAGCGCAAAGGTGGCTTTGGAAATCACCAGCCTCCCTTCCCGAACCCAGCCATTCAGCGTGCGGGTCTCGGCGATGGTCGCGAATCAAAATTTGCAGATCAAACGGGTGTATGTCCGGCTGAAAGGTGAAGAATCCATCATTGCCAGGCATGTGGATCGACGTTATGGCTATTCAGATGTAAACCAAAGCGAGATATTGTACGAGCAGGATTTCGACATTGCTGGCGAGCAGACACTGCTGGCCGGGCATAGCTATACCTGGGAGGGGCAGGTGGATGCCAGCGACATGGAGACACGAGCGACCTACCTGGGAAGAAACGCCCGCCATGAATGGAGCGTTCTAGCCGGGCTGGACGCGCCTGGTAATGACCCTGACTCGGACTGGGTGGATATCCAGATGGATTGAAAGCCAACCGCTATAACCGGGATCGCCAATTCATCCACCGTTGGCGATTCCGGTAACGGTTTCTACAATTTCGGTTATTGATATCACCAGTTTTGCAGAAAAAGATGAATAATAACATTACCTGTCGGGAGGTCAGGTCGACACATACCGATCTTTAATATGGATTATTTCGTCGCGTACCGTCTCGTCACCAACAAACATCTTGTTAAAACGGAGCAAAAATGTCATCGTTGATCTCGCACCTAAAAAAAATCGTCATCTTATCCGCTACTGTCGTCATTGCACTGTTGGGAGTAATCGAGATTCTCTCGCTCTCCGGCAGCCATCACGCCCTGGCAGTCTTTGATGCCCCAGTGGACAGTCTGAGCCTGCCGGAGTACATCATCACCGTCAACAATACCGGCACACTTAGTGTGATCGACGCCCGCACCGACATTGTCTACGGGCCTTTTCTGAGCGGCACTTTAGGTACAGTGGAATCGGGTGGCGGTATATTCGATATCGTTGTCACGCCGGATGGCAATAAAGCCCTGGTCTCCAATTTCGGCGATCAGAAGATCATTTTTGTCGATTTCTCCAACCCCATCAGCCCATCGTTCATCACCACGGTTACAATGCCTATGTTTGCAGAGGATATTGCCATGTCGCGGGATGGCCGGTTTGCCCTGGTTACCGATGGCGGTTTTTCACCCAATGTGTCCACGATCGATGTCTTTCAGATGACCCTCGCTTACACCGGGGCTTTCACCAACGGTATGTCCGCCAACGCCGTGGCGATTGGGGCTTACAACACGGTGGTCACGGCCGATTATTTCTTGGGGGGGATCCATGCTCTGTCGATGGATGCCAATGGCCAGTTGACTTATACGCACGCTTACACGTACACGCAAAACCTGGATGGCACGATCTTGAGCCAGACCGTGCCTGCTGACGCCATGCAGGCCATTGCCGCCCGCCCGCGTCCGCTCAACAACAGCGCTTCCCCGGATACGGCTCAGTCCATTGGCGCAGTTGACGGTCCTCTGGGAGATGGCGACTATCACTTACCCCGCCCGGTCAACATCGCCATCTCGCCGGATGGGCAGACGGTGTTGGTCCCTGATTCTACTTTTTACAACTCTATGTTATCCAATGGTGATCCTGCCCTTACGCAGACGCTGTATTCGGTCGGGGTGTACCTGATCACAGCGCCGGGTGAGCTGCAATTAACCGGTGTGATCACCAACCTGAATCGGGCCACGCAGTCCATCGCTTTCAGCCCGGCTGGCGATAAGGCATATCTGTCCGGGAATGGCGGTCTGATGGACCCCGTCACTAGCAGCTCGCCCGCTGCGCAACTGTCGGTGCTGGATATTCTTGGGCCGGGGCAGGTCAGGCTGGCGGCCGATGGGGTGGTCGACTATCCCCGCTTTCAGGGCGGACAGTTGTTCGGCGTCGATACCATCGCGGTCGCCAATGGCAAAGCCTACCTGGGCCACCCGACGCTCTCCGGGATCACCCCCTATTTACGTGTGATTAACCTGTCGGATTATAGCGTCAAGCGGTTGAGCATCCCGATGTCGGTTGGAGTGGCCCGCATGATCAAACTACGGTATCTTCCAATCATCTACCGTTATTAAGCGCCGGGATGCCTGTGGGCGGCGCGCCAGTTTTCCGATGAATTGCGCCGCTCACCTGTGCGAAATCATCCCTTTCAGCGATCTGCGCGTCCAGCGGATCGTCACAGGCGCGACATTCGCGCCTGTGACGATCCGGAAGTAGCGTGGGTCGCTGACTCACGATTTATGCGCTTAGGGCTTTTCCCCCCGCTCCAATCGGAATTCGATATCGCTCACCACGTCGGGCAAATCCCAAATGCCGTCGATGACGAAATGAGCGCCCGTCCGATACCATTGTTCCCAGCAGACGATTTGTCGATCCCTTGACAAATATGAATATACAAGCTAGAATATAAATCTATCCGGAAAGGAAAGGCTTGAATGTCTGTTCGCATCGTCCTGCTAGGCTTGCTGCGCTTGAACCAA
>Ga0172368_10006725_pt1 | contig 12289 bp, 7 predicted proteins | sample Lak11m_FD_114540 | JGI IMG/M metagenome (GOLD analysis project Ga0172368, IMG submission 114540) | Freshwater microbial communities from Kabuno Bay, South-Kivu, Congo - kab_022012_11m | ecosystem: Environmental > Aquatic > Freshwater > Lake | place: Democratic Republic of the Congo: South-Kivu...
GGCACACGCCGCTGGAGACCGTATGCAGGTTTTTCAATCCAGTTGCGGAATGCATCGATACTGCTGAATATCTCTTCCCCTTTTCTATAAATATTCTGCATTTTTAAAATAAGTTCACTGTTGGAAGGATTCAGCTTTTTCCTTTGAACCTGATAGCGGTCTAATGTTTTTGTTGAAATATCAAGTAAGTTGGCAAAATATTGCTTATTCAGATCGGTGATTCTTATCAGATCAGATACCAATGCTACCGGAATACCTGCGCCCGCTTCTTCCACAAGAGAAAACCTGTCATCATCGTGTGCGAAATATTTGCCGGCTTTTTTATTGGAAGGTTGCCCGGTTCTAGTTGTTCTTCTTTTATTTTTTTTCTCCGCAACCATAATATTTTTTTTTACAAAAATAAGGCAATTTGTCCTTAAAGTCAAGACAAATGTCCAAATATTTTTCTGCAGTATATTGAACCTGATTGAAAATCGCAATATGAAATTACTGTTTACCGGCATCATTCCAAACCGAATCCATGTTGAGGTAGCCCATAATACGTTCACCGGAACACAGACGCAGATACAGGTCAATAATGGTAAACTTTCCTTTTTCCGTAATCCTGGAGAAAATTTCCGGATTCAGAATCTGGATTCCGCTGAAGGCATAATCATTCAGCCGGTCTGCTGATTTCCGCTGAATAATTGTTTGACCGGTATAACAATTTTTCCAGCCACAAAGCAGATTATTTTGGTCAAAAATCAGATACCGTGAAGTTTGACGGTTTCTGACTGCGAGAGTTGCCATAGCACCCGAACGTTTATGAAATGATTCCATTGCCGAAAGGTCAATATCGGATATTATATCGACGTTACGCACGACAAATGGTTCATGACCGGAGAAGAACCACCCCGCTTTCTGAAGTCCTCCGCCGGTATCGAGCAACTCATCCGACTCATCGGATATGGCGATCTCCATTCCGAAGTTCCTGTGTTTACCCAGAAACTCAATGATTTGTTCCGGAAAGTGATGGATATTTATGATGATCTCCCTGATGCCATTATTCTTCAGATGCCCGATTGCATGCTGAAGCAGTGTCTTTCCTCCCGACTCAACGAGAGCTTTCGGGATTGTATCGGTAACCGGCTTAAGCCGGGTTCCGAGTCCTGCTGCAAGAATCATGGCCTTCATTGGTCAACCGCTACAGTTAATCCCAGACAAATTTCCATTTTCCATCCCGTTTTTTCCAGACAGTGTGAAAAATACCTTTATGTTCGACTTTCTTCCCTGAAGAATCCGTGGAAGTCCATATGTAATGTCCATAGGTATATCCCAGATCACCGCTTGCGCTGACATCCACAAAATCAGGCCACCATTTAAGTGTTGCCGTCTTATATTTCGGATTTAGATACTGCTTTCCTATTTCAACTTTTCCCTTCACCAGACGATCCCCTCTCAGGATTGTCGCTTCTTCGTCGGCAAAAGTCGTAAATGCCTTCTCAATACCTTCCGTAGCACATAAGGATGCAAACTCCTTCTCCGCCGTCAATATTTCCTGTTTCGAAATTTCAATTTTCTTTTGCCCGGATTGGCATCCGGCGAATAATAGAGCTGCCAGACCAAAAATGCTTAACAAATAGGAATATCTGTTCATGTTTAAATTTTTAAGTAAACTATCGTTATATTTCAGTATGTTTAACTTTAACATTTATGGCATGTCGTTCCTTAAGGTATTTCGCAAGCATCTCGGCGCAAAATACCGACCGGTGTCTGCCGCCTGTACACCCGAAATTCACCTGCAAACTGGTAAATCCACGGTCGATATAGTTTCTCACACTTTGGTCAACCAACGAAAAAGAATGGTTTATGAATTCATCAACTTCCGCCTCTTTGTTCAGAAAGTCAATAACCGGCTTGTCTCTACCTGTCAATGGTTTATATTCGTCATACCTTCCCGGATTCGGCAACGCCCTGCAATCAAATACATACCCTCCGCCATTCCCGCTTTCATCGGCAGGAATACTGCTTTTATAAGAAAAACTGACGATCACGACGGTCAGGTTTGATTTATTTTGTACGCCGGATGAAAACTTGAATCTGGCAATGACCTCTTCCAGTGACGTTATTAATGACGGCAATTTTAATGGAATTTTTCCGGATTCAATAAGAAATTGAAGATTCTTCAGTGCGAACGGGATGCTTTGAAGGAAATGCGGCTTGTTTTCATAATAGCCACGAAATCCGTATGCACCCAATGCCTGCAGTATCCTGATAAGCACAAATCCATAATAATGGCCGGTGAATTCTTCCGGATTGACAGGTGTCATACGGTTCAGTGATTGCAGGTAATGGTCTAATAATATTTCCCTCAATGATTGCGGGATATCGGCTTTCGCATCATACAGAAGCGAAGCGACATCGTACTGAAGAGCGCCTTTCCTTCCACCCTGGTAGTCGATAAACCAGGGAGTGTCATCTACGATCATCACATTACGTGACTGGAAATCCCGGTACATAAAAAAACCGGAGTTTGCCGAAAGGAGGAAATTTGTCAGGGCTGCAAAATCGTCCTCCAGCCTTTGTTCGTCAAACGAAGCCTTAACAAGTTTCAGGAAATAGTATTTGAAATAATTCAGATCCCACAGCATTGACTGGCGGTCGAAAGCCGGCCTGGGATAACATTTTGTATAATTGATGTTCCGCCCGGCTTTCACCTGAAAAAATGGTAAAAGGTCAAGAGCTTTTATATACAGACCGACAATCTCGTCAGGAAAATCTCCGATCCCTTTCCGGGCTTCAGCCAACCTGGAAAAAAGAGAAGTATCGCCAAGGTCGGTAAGAAGGTAACAATGGTCAATACGGTTTACCGCCAGTATCCCGGGGACCGGTAATTGTTCCTTACAGAAGCATTCTGTAAAAGAGAGAAAAGCCTCATTTTCTCTTTCATCCGGGTTATACGCTCCAATCACGGTATCTTTTTCTCCCCGGATCCGGAAATATTGGCGGCCGGACCCGGAACCCGGGATCTTCTCCAATCCGTCAGGTTCTTTTCCCGACCATGATTTATAAAGATTTCTAAGCCTTTCAGTAGTAAGATGCATCATTTCAAATTAACATTTTATTTTTTACCGTCTGCTGACTGCTCATTTTTCAACAGCCTAACACTCCTCCAACCTTACTTCCGGTTCCAGGTACAGCAAGTATTTCCTCACCTCACGGAATCCAAGTTCCCGAAGTCCCTTTTCATATTTTGCAAGCTGGTTCCTGTATTTCTGACTGGATCTACCGCTCTTGTAATCTATAACCATTGCAGTATCACCAGCAACAATCACCCTGTCGGGACGTAAAACAGTTCCATCCGTCAGAAGTATCTCTGATTCTGTTTTAAGGTTAAGACCTTGTTTAAAAAACGGTTCTATTTCCGGATTACTCAGGAGTGAGGTCATGGTATCCTTTATACCGGAAAGGTTTTCGTCACCGAGAAGTCCGTTGTATCTCATATTTTCCAAAACCATATCCAGATCATCAGCAGTCCTTATACCTGATAAAATCGTATGTAACAGATTTCCGTGTTGCCTGCTCCGGTCGGGATCATCCACATTCCAGATTTCAGGGGCTTTGGACCGGATAAATATTTTTTTACGCCAGTCACCGGTAACTATTCTACCTATCTGGAATTTTGTTGAAGCTCTTTTATTTTCAGGTATGGACAGCAATGTTTTTTTACCAAAGGAATAGACAGGCTGATCTTCCCGCCACATGCCTTTTTCAGTTAAATACCATAAAAAAAACGAAGGAACCGATTGTGGTTTTCCGGGAGTTTTCGATGGTTTTGTCGTAAGGATAAATAACCGTTCTTCCGCCCGTGTCATAACGACATATAAAAGATTGATCATGTCGATCAGCGACTTTTGTTCCTCCGCTCTATGGAGAGCCGCAAATTCCGTCTCCTCCATATCTTTCCCCGATGGCAGCATGGCGGCCGGTAATCCGGGCACCTCGTTGCCGGTCAGGTCAACCCAGATGAATTTATTTGTCAATCTCAGTATCTCATTTGCAAAGGGAAAAATAACAACCGTGAACTGAAGTCCTTTTGCCTTGTGAATGGTCATTATCCGGATGGCATCAATTCCTTCGGGCACTGACACAGAAAGTTTATGATTGTGTTTATCCCACCAGTCAAGAAAATCAGACACTCCGGTTGAATGTTTGTTTGTGAACTTCAGTACAGTGTCCAGGAAAAACTGTGAATATGGATCAGGATTGCCGTCCAGGGAAAACAGCCGGATCAGTTCTTCACACAGGTCGTAAACGGGTAATGTTTGCAAATATCCCTGTCTTAATATGATCCCGTTTTCAGATAAAATATGGTATAACAATTTGTCAGGCTCTGAAGAAGAGCCGATTGAACACATCAGTTCGTGATACTCCTTCCCTATTATCATTGAATGCCTGAATAAAAAGGTACAAATTTCAGCCAGCAGGATCGCATCGGGATTAGTTATAAACCGTATCAATGCTATCAGGAAGGTAATTTTTGAAGAATGTATAAGCAGAAGCGACTCCGACGAGATCACCTCAATCTGCTTTTCAGCTAAAAACCGGGCTATTTCGCTGGCCTCTTTGTTTGTACGGCATAAGATTGCCTGGCCGCTAAGGTTATAACCATCTTTACGATTCTCATTTATAATCTCAAGAATTTGTTGCCTGTTGAGAGCCGGCAATGATCCGGATCCCTTATCCTCTGTAAGGAACTGAATCCGGATATATCCTCCCTGTCTCTTTACATCAGCCTCCTGCAAAAGATCCCTGTAGACCTGTTGACCGGGCGGATCAAGGAGTCGGGATAAAAGCGTGAAGAATTCATTGTTAAAATGAACAATCTCATTTCCTGAACGATAATTACGTTGAAGGCGTTTTTCTTCAAAATGGCGGATAAATGATTTTTCCTGTTCTCTGACGACCGGATTACTTTCATTAGGTGAAAGCTTCGGCAGCCTGGTAAACTGCTCCACATCACCATTTCTCCACCTGTAAATGGCTTGTTTCCCGTCGCCGACAACAAGATTAAAATATCCCTGCGACAAGGAATTTTCCAGTAACGGAATAAAATTCTGCCATTGAAGGGCGGAGGTATCCTGGAATTCATCGATCAGTAAATGATGATATTTTTCACCAAGCCGTTCATATATAAATGGCACGGGTTCGCCAAGAATAAGCCGGGCAATCCGCAAATTGAATTCAGAGATATGAATTATATTATTCTGTTGTTTAAATTCAGAAAGTAACTTTTCGATCTCGTTCAGGACTGCAAGCGGATAGATTGACCGGGCAAGGAGTTTCAGCAACATATAGCCGGAATAATCCTTGTCGCATTTAACTTTAATCGAGTTAAAGATTTCTGTCAGGGTCGGTACAATCCTGATGATGAGTCCCTTTTCATATGATGTGGCCTTACCGCTTGTCCATTTATCTTCTTCAATTGTCTTAAGCACATAGGAATTTGGCGTAATCCGTTCCATATCTCCGGCAGCAAGTCTGCTGAAAAATCCACTGATCCCGTTTTTTCCATAAGAAAAAGATGTCTGCGGAATGTCCTGTTGAAGTATCAGATCGTTGGCTTTTAAAGCGAGTTCCCTGATCGTATTCTCAAAACTGATGATACGGGTATATATTGAACTTACGATCCGGTTAAAATCGCCAAGGCTGATATTTTTGAGTTTCGGGAGATGTTCCTGTGCACGTTCGTCAAGCAGATTCCCCGCAAAACCTGTAAGAATCTTCTCTATGTTCCATCCTTTGTCATCATCCATGCGACTTTCAACGAAATTTTCAAGCAACTTCGTAAGATCAGGATTTTCTCCGAGGCGATCGAAGAGGAGGTCGACTGCAGTGGTCAGAAGTTCATCGCTGTCAAGTTCAACAGTGAAATTCACCGGCAGACCAAAATCATGGGCAAACGTCCGGATTATCCTGTGGAAAAAACTGTCGATGGTACCGATGGCAAAATCTGAATAATGATGTAATATCTTCTTAAGGACTTCCTCCGAGCGTGAGGCGATTTCGGATTCAGTCAGATTGGTTTCTTTTACCAGTTGCCGAAGCAGATCAGAGGAAGATGTATTTATTTTACTATTTAATGATTCTGAAAGCGATTTCAATGTCCCCAGCACGCGTCCTTTCATTTCGTTTGCTGCCTTATTGGTGAAGGTTATTGCCAGAATATGACGGAAGGTCTCTGGTTCCTGAAGGATAATTTTCAGGTATTCTTTAACCAGGACAAAGGTCTTACCAGACCCGGCAGATGATCGGTAAACTGTGAAGGACACGGGTGTTCACCTCTTAAGAAACTTCGCCACATAGCTCGTGCTTCCGGTAACGATCCTTATAAGATAGATTCCTGAATGAAGTCCGGTAACATCGACTGTAAATCTTTTATCACTTTTCGGATCAAGTTTAATGACTTTTAATATTTTCCCGACAGGAGTCATGATTGTCAGGCCTGCGGAAGAATTGAATTCAGGGAGTTCGACTGAAAGCCGGCAATCAACAGGGTTTGGTGAAATCGTCAGACGATTTATCGCATTTTCCTCCATTCCCGGACTAATGGCTGTAACCACCTTGCTGTCGGAGACAAAGTTGAAAGAGGCATCGATTCCTACGGCTGTGAAAGTGGAGGTGGAATCTACGACAACTGTCAGTACTTTTCCGGTATCCATTGTATTCCATACTACATAGTAAGGCGGAGCTCCCCCGTTTATGGTTGCTTTCATATCTATTGTTGCTCCTTTGGTTACCGAAGTATCTGGACCCAGACTTATTGAAAAGGGGGTGACCGGTAACCGCGGTATATCCCGGTATAAACCGGAAACCACTGGACCTTCTTCCGTTATAGTTAATAAGGGAATACCCTGATCTTTCCCAAGCCATTTATACTCGTTTATATCGCGGTTAATTACAATTCCTGATTGAAGTGAATCAATATAAATGCTGTCTTTCTGGATAACATGTGATTTTACCCTGAGAGTTTGAAAAGTGCCAAATGGCGTTATAAGGTTACCCCATCCATCGACCATACTGGTACGGGTGCGTTGAACGCCATAATAACCTATCCCGGGAATGGGAAGCGAATAGGCTGATTCTGACGACCAGGTGCTGAGAATCGCCAATGGAAGCTTGTAGTAGGTATCCGGCTCGTCGTATCGTAATGGGAAAGGAATACCCTGTACTTTAACAGCGTATCCAAGGTCATTAAAGGCGGTGGCGGTTTTGTTGTAGAAAGTAAAAGCATCGGTGACAGACAGCCCCGGGACAAAACTACCGGAACGCGGAGATGCAAGATTTGTTTCGATTCCTGGAATAAAAAACAGCCAGAATTCAGGTGGCGTGGAAGTGGCTGCCACAAACGAATCCAGCCGTTGATTCAATGGCTGCAAAGAAGAAAAATCCCATGTAGTGTCCACCCCGGTATTATCAAAATCCTCCGGGATGTTGTTGGCAACACTCACTCTTAGGGTATCGCCGGCGACGGGCATATCTGAAACATCGACAGATATCTGTCCAAATCCGAATAAGGAGACCATAAGAATTAACAAATTTGTGCAGAGAAAATTTTTCATACCTGATTGTTTAAAGTTTTTCATTGATACCTGCTTTCTTTTTTATCCCGAACAAGTCCCTGAAAGATGTAAAATCACGTTGGTACGTAACTCCTACTCCCTGTGTATATGGTGCATTATTGTTCAGAATTGTCAGTGTATTGGTCCGGTTATAAGCGTGTACTCTCCAACGGCGATTTTTCGTCATAATATATTCAATATTAATATCTCCAACGATTGTGTTGGACTGCTTGAAAGAAGCGCTGTTGTAAGAGTTCATCCCAAAAGTCCCATCGATAAGCAGGCGGTCATTGAATAACTGCGTGGAGACTGCCACATCAAATTCCTGTTGTGTTGTAGAGGATGGAGGCCGGTAGTTCACACCTACATTAACATCCTGGGTGAGCCTTGAAAGCCAGCTGTTTATCTGGTTGGTGACAAGGGCTACGGAGGTAGTGCCAACATCCACAGAGGGTCCCGATGTTCCCACTATCGGTTTAAACTGATTCATGACCATAAGGTAAATGGTTTGTTCCGCCATTTCCGTAGCATTATTGGTATCGAGTGCTGAAAACACTGCACTTCTTATCGACTCCTCAACATTGGGAAGCGCAATTCCGAACGACATGTCAGGATTCATTAATTTCCCTCCAAGCCGGATAATGCATTCAACAGGTATCCTTATTCCCTCTTCTTCCGGATTAGTGGTCAATCCTTTCAGAGGAGCTTTCGTTTTATATGTTGCCCTGACGGCAATATCTGCATCGACAGGATCACCTGTCCATGATATACGGCTTCCTTCTTTTATTGACATCGGAAGACGTAACAGACTCTTTATCTGAAAGAGAAATGATCCTTTTGTAAGAGTATAAGTACCTGACATGGTAAATGGCTTTGAAGGCTTCATGTCCATCTGTAGATTTCCGGTGCCCGACGCTTTCAGATTTCCCAGCTGACCTGGTAAAGAGACTTCCACTTCAGCATCCGGACTGATAACCAGTCCTATATCAAGTGATATCTTTGTTTCATCTGCAAGAGGTCTTCCTGATTTTACCCCTGCAGAGTCCGATTTTTTATTTATAAATAATATGTAATCATTCTGGCCCACCGATTCTGTCGTTGATATGGGAATAATTACTTTGGTTTTAGCCCCTGTGCTGGCTTTAACATTTATAGCAATGTTATCGATCGGTCCTGTGATTCTCACAGTACCGGTTCCCCGTGCCTGTCCGTAAAAAATATTGTTCTGCGAACGGGTGTTATTAAAAGCGGAAAAATCATTCATTTCGATGTTCAGGCCTAACATGAAGTTACCGAAATTATGATGGGTTATTTTTCCGTTCAATACAGCTTTATGACCAAGTGAATCATAAATTGTTATTTTATCGAAATTAAAGGCATTGGAGTCAATAGTAACCACATCAGCCAGAGTATAAGGAACATTCAGGTAATTTATTTTGAATTCCGTACGCATCAGTGATAACCGGCCTTTGATGACAGGCTTTTCTGGATTACCTTTGATCTTAACCTCTCCTGATACAAGTCCGTTCAGACCTGTCATAAAACTTGATACAAAAGGTCTGATCATACGTAGATTTAGATTTTTCAATCCTATTGTAAAATCCAGTCTTGGATTCGACTTGTCGAGAAAATAGCTGCCTTCCAGCGAGAATGGAATATTGGTCCCTATATTACCAGTATAAAGGATCCGGGAATGGATATCAAAACGTGAGTCTGCGGCATCATATTTGACCTTAAAAGTTGCATCCCCGAGTAATTCCTGGTTGAATTTAAATTTATCGATTTTAAGATCGGAGACCACTGTGATATCATTATAGATATCGGTAAGCTTAACCACCCCGCTCATTATTCCGTCCAGGTCAAGTACTTCAGATCGCAGGATCTTATCAAGGTTGGAAACATCTACATTATTAAATTCCATATCCAGGGTATCCAAGGTATTACGGGAAATATTCCCATTAATCTTTAAATACTGGTTCTGTGTGAAGAAGTCAAGGTTTTCAAGTTTAATAAATGAAGTATCTATAATCACATGGTTGCCGGGATTGATCAACCATTTCTTGTTGTCGAGGAATACGTTAAAATATTTGAATTTCAGATCAATTTCTGGACTATGGCGGAAACTTGCAAACCCGGCAAACTCACTATTTCCATTAAGCACCTCCCATGAAAAATTATAGCTGATAGTATCATGGTAAATATCAGAGGATAAAAGAAAATTTTCAAGCTTAAATGCCAGTGAGTCATTTTTCTGTCCCTTTGTAAAAAATATCTCTCCGCAACCCAGTTGTATGGTCAGGTTATCATGTACCGTTTTTGCATCCATGAACACATTATTGAATTCAATACCAAAAACCGTCAGGGAATCTGATTCACCTTTCATTGTGAGAGTACCGTATTCTTCATTGTAATATCCTATAAGCAGGGAATTGTTCGCAATGCTCAAAAACGGGAAGAACATATTTGTCACTTCAGAGGTATTTTTAAATTTTACATAATAGTTCATTTCCTGATTTGAAAAATAATGATCTTTAACCAATGAATCTGCCATGCTAAAGGAGGCCAGGTAGTTCTGAATAAAAACAATCAGTGAGGGAACCAAATCTTTAAAATACAATGTCCCCTTAACATTTGCATCAACAAAATCGGATTGTAACCGATAATTTTTATTTCCCTGTTCATCGCGGGTATTGATCAGACTGCAATGATTCATGGTTATCTCCTTGTGTCCTTCCCTGTAAACAGTATTCTCCAGATTTATTGATCCGTTTAAATTATCAATGTTGCTGCCTGTGAAATCAACTTTCATATGGGTTGAAATATCCATGACAGAATCCCGTGAAAGCAGGTGAAGGTTAAATAGTTTCGCCGTCTGTATATCTGCGACATAATCGAAAGTTGGAATTGAATCTCCAAGGTCAATCAGGCCGTTGAAGTCCATTGACAGATTCGGATCCCTGACATTAAGTGAACCGTTGAATTTCTTTTCGGTCAGTGAGCCTGCAACGTCAATGTTTTTGTAGTCATAGTGATATATCCTCACTGAATCGATCCGGAGGTTCATTTTCACCTGAGCATTGTCAAGAGAAAATCCTCTCCCATTAATATCGGCACGCACTGTAATCCGTCCGAAATCAGAAGTATCTTCAATCAGACGCCCAACTTCAAACGATCCCATATCAAACTGACCCTTATAACCGATCAGAGGTGTATTTTTTACTTTTTTCAGGGTCAGGTCGGTGGTAATATTTCCCAGGTCAGTGCTGAACTTAGCATTTGCAACAAAATCGTTATAAAAGCCGGTAAAATTTCCTTTGATGCCCACAACCCCGATATTGGAGAGGATTCCAGGCAATGCAACCGTACCTGAATCGGTTGGTATCAGGAATGATTCGATATCAGTCTTGTTGGTATTCATCGCCTTGATATTGATGTCGATGAAAGTTTCCTGAATATTGGGAAGACCGAATGCGCTTACATTACCATAGAAGTATGTGTTGTTACCATATGCCACCCTGAAATTTTTTGCCTTGAAATTGCTGACAGTTCCTTTGACTTCTCCCGATATACGAAGCTGATCCTTCATCACAAGCAGTTCAGGGGCGAAAAATCCTATATCCTGCAGATCAAGGTATGATGGTTCTATTTTCGCCTGTACCGTTACCGACTGTAAAAAATCGTTGTAGCCTGACCAGTTTTTATACAGGAAGTCGAATGTAAGAGCAAGGTCGGAGTGGTCGGTTAGTATCTTCAGATTATGTGCCTTTAAGAATAGAGGGCTTACCTGGAATTCTCCTACCAGGGAATGTAATACCAGTCCGCTTCTTTCCTTTGCCGATAATTTTCTTATGTTGACAAGGATGGTATCGCCATTGAAAACCACATCGGTCAGCTCAAGGTTTATCTCTGAAACATCAATATTTGAATAATCCATTCCCTCTCTGACCACGGGTTGATTTTCATCCTGGAAGTGAAAACGTGTATCCCTGAGTACAACCTCCTTAACAGACAGGTTCCATTTAGGCGATGGCATTGTATCCTTTTTTACCGGTGTCTCCACCGATCCGAATTTATTCAGGATGGCCTGAAGGTTCAAAATACTGTCGCCCTTGTGAGTCAGCAACTGGATCGTTCCTTTATCAATAAAAACACGGCTTACATGTAATATATGCTTGTTCAGGCTGAAGTGTCCGATCATTATACTAAGCTCATGAGCTGTAAAAAGATCTGTGTTTTTATGATCCCTGATTTCAATGTCCTGAATGATAAGCCCGTTTGTAATCGAGATGTCGAAACCCCTGATTGTGATGCCGGCATTAAGTTTCCTGGAAAAATAATCGGAGGCAAGGCGTGCGATGTTTGTTTGTACCGGCGTGCTCCGTAGGACTATATACAGCGATATCACCAGCGATACAAGGCCGACCAGAAAATAAAATAATATTTTTAAGACTGTTTTTATGATAATTTTGTCTTCCTATGAATATCTATATCCTGGGTATCGAATCTTCATGTGATGATACGGCTGCGGCAATCAGTGAGAACGACATTATTCTGTCCAATATTACAGCCGGGCAGGAGATTCACCGTAACTTCGGGGGAGTTGTTCCTGAATTAGCCTCACGCGCTCATCAGCAAAACATTATACCGGTTATCGACACAGCCATCAAAACAGCAAATATAAGTAAAAA
>Ga0172368_10006731_pt1 | contig 12283 bp, 5 predicted proteins | sample Lak11m_FD_114540 | JGI IMG/M metagenome (GOLD analysis project Ga0172368, IMG submission 114540) | Freshwater microbial communities from Kabuno Bay, South-Kivu, Congo - kab_022012_11m | ecosystem: Environmental > Aquatic > Freshwater > Lake | place: Democratic Republic of the Congo: South-Kivu...
CCATTTGCAGTGTCATAAGCCATTGCTTCATCCCATCGATAAAGTCCACCGTATTTACTGCAATTTGCGGTGTCGTTCCGATAACAATATTTTTCAATTGTTCCGTTGTCGCTTGGGTTTTGCATACTATCAATCATAACACCCACATCCAAGTTTTCTTTCAGCCAAGTTTGATTACCAATTTTTACCGTGTGATAAACTTTCCCCGCATAAGTTACGGTTGCAGCTTCTTCGGTTGGAGATGTTGGATTGCTATCTTTTTTACAAGATGTAAATGCAAGAAGAGAAACAAGAATCAAATAAACCACCCTTTTCATGTACCGCCTTTATTTTACCATTAAATATTTTTTTATTAAACTTATTCAACAAACTTTACTTTGCGTTCTTTGCGACTTTGCGTGCGAACTGTTTCCCGCAAAGACGCAAAGCCACAAAATTTGAATTAAAAATCTCCACCAAGCGAGAAATACCAAATCGGCGTAGAAAAATTCTGCCCATTATAAGCCCAAGCGCAATCAATACGAAGCAAAAAGTAGAGGAAATAAAACCTTGTACCAAGACCGGTTCCCATCAGTAAATCTTTGCTAATGGTATTGTTGTTTTCATCTTTTGTAAAAAGTTGAAGCCCGTGCGAATTGCTCCAAGCTGAACCGGCATCAAAAAATGCCGCGCCTAAAATATTTCTGAACATAATTGGAAGCGCTCCGGTGAGCAGATACCGGATAAATGGAAAGCGGAATTCTGTATTAAAGAGCGCATATTTTGTTCCTATCTGCTCCGCATAATTATACCCACGCATAGGCAAAGCGGCGGTAAGAAAGGCAAAATCCGAAGGAGAGCTTAAAGGAACTTCTCCTGTTGAAAATCGGCGGTTGATCCAATTTTCAATTCCGCCAAGAAAAAACCGCTGAGGGCTAACGCCGTTAGAAAATCCGCCGGATAAACGAAATGCCAGCGCGTAATCCGTCCAAAACTTTGTATAATTTCTGTAATCACCTAACACAGAATAAAAGCCATATTGTTTTGCGTGAAGCAGCGAATTTCCGTAGAGATCAAACCGGTAGCGAACGCCATCAATGGGAGCGGTGTAGCCAAACATTGTGTTATCGTGAACAAAACTTATAGCCGGTATCAAATACATTGCTCTTTGTGTTGTTTCGTAGGGATTATCTAAATTTTCAGATGAAATATTTAAGAAACTTAATCCTCCGTCTAATCTATAATATCGGTTAAACGGATAACTTAACGAGAGAGCGCCGCCGTAATTTCTAAACCGGAAAAGATTGATATCGTTTCCTCTTTGTAAATAGACAAACCGCGCGGTGTGAAATCCTTCAATTCCAAAATCCAGTTTGTTTGGCAAGTAATAATAGGCAAGACCGTAATCGCTGTTTTTAAGGTCTATCTGCATGCTCGTCTTCCCTACAAGCCGATGATTGCCAAGCACATCGCTGAAAGAAATTACCGTTGCGCCAAGCAGCCCATAAAGCGAGCTAAACCCGGCATTAGCATAAATAATATCGGGCGTAAAAGTAACTTTGTAACGGTTCACTCTAAAATTTCCTTCGGCATCTAAATTGGCTTTTGGGTTAAAGAGGTCGTTTGGCTTTTGTTCGGTTGAATCGAAAGAAAGATAATCTGACTTGCCAAAGATATAATTGCTGTAATCTTTTTTTGCCGATGAGGAGTCAAGAAATATTCCGGTTGAAAACCCGCTCGTTTCTTGAGGTTGATTTACCGTTGAATCAAGTTTTGCATCGTGTGTTGCATCTTTCTTTTCTTCGGTTTTTTTAGCCACAAGAATTGACTCCATATATTTTGTAAGCGGAAGCGAATCTTTATCTAAAGAAATATCGTATGGATTATTCATCAAGAAAATGTTATAAGCAGATTGATACATCGAAGCGAAGGCAAGTTTTTTCCCGTCTTTCGAAATGGTTGGCTGATACAAACCGTTCAAAGAATTTGTAATGGGTTTTGCCGCTGTAAATTCAACCGAATTGGTTGAATCGCCCGAAGCAGGAGCAATTTTTTTTCTGTAAATATTGTTGATGCCATTTTTATCGGAAACAAAAATGACTTCATCACCATCGGCAGAGACTGAAACTATCGGCGAAGATTCATCGCAGTTTGGCGTGTTAGTTAATCGGGAGATCTTTTTACTTTCAATCTGAACGCTGTAAAGGTCTGTTTGTGAGAAACGGTGAGCGTACATTTTAAAATCAGCCGGAACGGAAGAAGCGTCAAGATACCCGCCTCTATCTGAAGCGAAGAAAATTGTTTGTCCGTCAGGAGAAAACGAAGGATCGCTATCAGAAAAAATATCGTTCGTTATGTTTACTAATTTATCTTTGGCAATATCGTACACATAAATATCGGACTGAGACGAAGACTGTCCGGCAAAAACGATGTTATTGTTATCCGGCGCCCAATTTACGGTTCCGATAGCGCTAAATCTTAGCGGTAAAATCGAAACATCGTCTTCGGCAATATCATAAACGTAAATAACATCAGCGCCATTTCGTTTAGCGGCTAAAGCAATTTTCTTGCCGTCAGGCGACCAGCTTAAACCGGGAGTAAGAATATTAAGCTCTTCAAAATCTGCCGAGCGGTTTCCTTTAATAATACGTTCAACTTTTTTGCCGTCGTTTGCATCCATAATGTAAACATCAAAATAGAAATCGCGGTTAGAGATAAAGGCTATTTTATCGCCTTGCGGAGAAATGGCAGGGCTTGTGTTATAAAATCCTCCGTCTTTTCTATGGTCGGTCAATCTTTTAGAAAATTCATCAGGGTCTTTGTAGAGCGCCATATCGGGCCAAAAAATTCTTTTAATATCTTTTTTCCAGCGTTCGTTTAATTCATTTATATCTAAACCAATAGCCGCTTTCAAACCATTTTCAAAATTGGCTTTTCCTTTAATTTTGTTTACAAGTTCGCCGATTTTTTCATCGCCATATTTTTGAGCAATGTAATGGAACACTGCTTGCCCGCCGCGGTAGGCAAAATAGCCGTCAAGGTCCTGAATGTCGGGCAGATATTCGCTTGTTGCCGCATCGCGGATGAACATGTCGGTGTTGGTGTCCCAGCCAAGCGAAAGATATTCCGCTAACCCTTCGTTGAACCAAAGTGGCAATCGAATAGAAATATTGCTTGATATGATGTTTTGAATTGAGCCGCCGTAAAACATATCATTTAATACGGCGTGTACAAGTTCGTGATGAATTACATGGCGAAACATTTTATAATTTCCGGTGAACGGAAGTACAACCCGGTTTTTAAAAAGCTCTGTAAATCCGCCAATACCTTCGCTGAGATACTCGTCGGTAACATTTGTTTCTTGAAAATCATTCTGGGAATTGTAGAGAATGAGCGTAATTCTGTTATAAATTCGGTAGTTGATACGTTTTTCGATTGACGAAAGCGCGTCTTCCGAAGCGCCGGAAGCAAATTCCGCGACTTTACTTCCTTCTTGGTTAAAATAAATATCAAAATGGCTTGTTTGAATATAGTACCATGTCATCTCTTTAAATTGAACTTTGTTCTGCCCAAATTGTGCAAAGAGCAACTGAGCAGAAAGAAACGAAATGACAACCGCTAAAATATAGTGTTTCTTCATAGAGTGTTTTTTATTCGATTATAAGAAAATCTAATTCCATTCGCTCTTGATTAATCCGGATTAATTTAACCTGGATTTTATCTCCGAGCCGGAACATTTTTTTACTTGCCTTACCAATTAACGCATATTTTTTCTCGTCATAAAGATAATAATCTCCCTCCAAATCGCGCACATGCACAAGCCCTTCGGCAAGCACATCTTTAATCTTAACAAAGATTCCAAAGTGAGTAACGCCGGAAATAATTGCATGAAATTCTTCGCCGAGATGACTTCGCATTAACTCAACTTGTTTCAATTTAACGGAAAGGCGTTCGGCATCCACAGCTTTTCTTTCGCTTGCCGAAATGCTTTCGCAAATTGCCGAAAGCTGCTCTTCGGGATACACTAATTTTTTGCGCTGTTCAATGTATTCAAACAGCATTCTGTGAACAAGCAAATCGGCATAACGGCGTATTGGCGAGGTGAAATGGGTGTAATACGGAAATCCCAAGCCGTAATGCCCAATGTTTTCGGTTGCGTAAACCGCTTTAGCCATTGAACGTATCGCAATTTCGTTTACAAGCAATTCTTCTTCTTTTCCTTTAACTTCTTCCATCAGTTGATTAAGCGATAAAGCCTTAGATAAATTATCAGCCGAATAATGGTAGCCGAAAGATTTGATGAATTTTGCGAACTCAGCAATTTTATCTTTATCCGGGCGGTCGTGAATTCTGTACAGAAACGGTCTGCGGTCTGTTTCTTTTTTTACGTCGCCGATATGGCGCGCAACTACTTTGTTAGCCAGCAGCATAAATTCTTCAACAAGATTATTGCTTTGTTTTGTTTCATACAAATATGCGCGGATAGGGTTTCCGGCTTCATCGAGTTGAAATTTTATTTCGGAAGTTGAAAAGTTTACGCTTCCATCTTTAAATCTTTTTTTACGAAGCGTTAAGGCAAGTTTATTAAGCAGAAGCACTTCGGTAGAAAAATCTCCTTCGCCTGTCTCAATAATTTTTTGCGCCTCATCATAAGTAAATCTTCGCTTACTTTTAATGACCGTCTTTTTAATTTTATAGTCAACAAGTTTACCATGCGCCGTAAGCTCGGCAATAACTGAATAGGTCAATCGTTCTTCATTCGGCACAAGCGAACAAATATTATTCGATAATCTTTCCGGCAGCATCGGAATAACTTTTCCAACGAGATAAACGCTGTTGCCGCGTTTCGCTGATTCTTTATCGAGCTGCGCATCTCTTGTAACATAATGGCTTACGTCGGCAATATGAACGCCAACAGCAAAGTTTCCGTTTTCTAAAATTTCAACGGAAAGTGCGTCATCAAAATCTTTTGCGTCATCGGGGTCAATAGTAATTACAACTTTGTTTCTATAATCAATACGCGAAGCAATTTCTTCCGATGGAATTTCAAGAGCAATTGCTTCGGCTTCTTGAATAACTCGTTCGGGAAAGTTGACCGCTAAGTTAAATTCTTTTGCGATGGAAAGAAGTTCAATATTGCTCTTGCTGATTTTGGCAAGCACTTCGGTAATTTTTCCTTCGGGATTTTGCTTTGGCGAGTCCCAAATAATTTCGCTTATCACAACTCTATCGCCAACTTTAGCGTCGCAAATATTTTTTTCATCTATATAAATATCGCGCCGCATTTCTTTCATTTCTGGTTCAACATAATAAAGCGAGCCGGATTTTTTCAAAGTTCCCACAACTTCCGTCATCCGCCGCTTAATAATCTTTACTATTTCGCCTTCAATGTTTTTTGCGTTCTTCTTCTGTTCGGCAAAGAGCGCAACTTCAACAATATCGCCGTGAAAAGCTGTTCCAAGATTGCGCCCCGCAATAAAAATATCGCGCCCAAATTCTTTTTTAGGAAGCACAAAACCAAATCCACGCGGGTGCATTTGCAGCTCGCCGGAGATAATTGCCTCTTTAGCAATTTTTAATTGGAACCGTTTTCCCTGCCGAACAAGTACATCTTCTTTCAGTAATTGATGAAGTACGGCTTTGAGGGATTGATAGTCGTGTTCTTCGGTAACCTGCAACTGCTTTGCAAGTTCTCTGGCTTTTATTGCTTTGCCGGGATTTTTTTTAAAAAAGGATACTAATTTTTTTTTCATTAAAACTCGAATTTATATTTAAGACCTATTTCGTTAAGCATTTCAGTGGTAAAGGTGTTTTCAGTTTCAAACAATCTTCGTTCAACACGCACGACAAAATTTTCTATCAGCGGATATTCGATAAGAATATTTGCCGTTGACAAATCTTGAAAAATATTTGTTGTTCCGCCGATAGTATATTTAAACTTTTTTATTCTTCCGCTTAAATTTAGTTTTGTAGTGTTGCCGCTTGAGCGAAACTCTAACGATTTGACAACATCGCCAAGATACGTGTTTAACGCTCCTCCAACAAGCGAACCCGCAAACGAAGTTGCCGTTCCGGAAAACATATCTGATGCAGTGGTTTTATCTTGAGAGGTAACTTCATTTTTAAACTTGCCGGAAATTATAAACCAAATGGCGTCGGATTTATCCAATCCCGGCGTTGCGACATCGTTGGTTATTGCGGTTGTTCCCCGATAAACCGCCATATTGGTTTCGGATTGCGAAAACGTTTTTGAAAGATCTTTTAAGGCGCCGACAAGTTTTATTTTTACGGCAACTTCTTCTTCTTTTCCGGTTCCCGAAGTTGAATCTGACGAAACATAATAGCTGTTATACATACCGACAATATCTAAATATGGATTTGTTAATTCGCTTTCAAATTTGAGCGAACCGGTTGCCGTAAATGTCTTTATAAATTCGAGCGTTGAACCTTCAAGTAATTTAAGTTCGCCTTGAACATATTGCGAGCCGTTCTCGCGCTTGTAACGAATATTTCCGTTCAGCACCGAAGTTAGTTTTTGATTTGCTTCTTTTGCTAAGATAAAAGTTACGGTCGCTTCATTTTGAATTTTTACTAGAAGATCGTAATCGAATTTAGAAAAAATTCCTTCGCTGTTTACCTCAGTTAGGTTTTTTGCGGTCTTGGCATTTATGACCTTTTGAATTTCTGCTTCGCGCGAAGTTAATGTAACTGAATCGTTAACATACTTGTAAATAAAATTTTCGGAGTTAGATGAAAAACTTCCCTGCGCAGGTGGAAGAATCAAATCCGCCTCTTTGATTAGCAATGGCGCGGTTAACGCAGAATATTCGTTGTGGGTTGAGAAGGTGATATCCCCATCAGTTCCAACAAACAAATTTCCATAAAGATTTGGGCTTACAGATTTCGACTCATTCGTAAGGATTGTTAAATCTCCGTTAACGGTAATTTCGTTTGAAATAAGTTTCAATCCCTTAAACATCAATTTGCCGGAGCCTCGCACTGTTCCTTTGTTTTTCACATTCCCGCTGTTAGTTACAGAAACATCGTCAAGAATCAAACTTTGATCTTGAAAATGAAGCTGCATTCCGGCGTTGTATTTTAGATTATTCGCTTCAACTTTAAATGAGCCGTCTTGAATTTTCAGAAAACCCGCCGGTTCTAAGGCGGCATACGTTCCTTTAATGTTAATATCGGCATTAAGCATTCCTCTAAGTTCATCAACAAATGGAAGCGCATCTGCAAAAGTGGCAAGATCAAAATCTTTCGATGCAATAGCGAGGGACAACGGTAAGTTGTTGGGAAATCGTTCGGCAACCGAACCAAATGCTAAATCCATCGGAAGCGAACCAACTACCGAAAGCTTTGCCTGCAAACTGTCTGCCCCGTCTTTGTTGAACTTAACCTCCGTGCGTAAATATTTATCTTTAAATGCAAAAACCGCTTTTAACGAACCAAAATTATTTTTACGATACGTAACGTTATCAACCATAACATTTAAGTCCATAACCGGATTTTCAAAAGTGCCGGTAACTTTGGCAAAAATATTTATGTCGTTATCAATAATATTATCGAGCTTCATTCCCAATAGATTGTAACTGATATCATAGCCTTTGAAGTTTGCGAGTTGAATTGATAAATCTTGTTTACCCGCAAGCGCCAAAGTTCCATCCACTTTTATTTTTGCGTCGCCCCGGTACAGATTAATATTTTTGAGCGAAAGTATTTTATCGGAAAACCAGATTTTCATATCCTCTTTGTTTTTCAGAATAAAGTCGTTGTACTGATACGCGAGCTTATCAACATTAATCTGCAAGGCAGGCGATTCTAAATTTGCATTGAACGATATTGAGCCTTTCATATTATTATTAATTGCCGCTCCGGCATTGGCGTTTAACCGGTTGTTCTCTAAAAGAATTGCCGTAGAAATATTTTTTATTTCGGAAGCAGCATAAATTCTCTCGGAGTTTAATGATAAATTGGTAACAAAATTCCGAAGTCGAAAATCATTCAACGGATGTTCCAACGTAATATTCCCGCTGGCGTTAGAGGCAATATAATTGTTTTCGCCAATTACAAATTTTAAATATTCAAACGAGGTTGAAGCTGTAAGAGAAAATAATTTGTTGTCTGATTTTATTTTCCCTTTTAGTTTCCCTTCCGTATCAACTTGAAAATGATCCGCAAAAATTGAAAGAAGCGAAAGGTCTCTACAAACGATATTAAAATTCAAATCAAAGGCGTTGTCTTGCGGCTCTTCCGCAACACTCTTATTTCTTGGAGTATTTCGGAACAATTTTGTTTTAGCGATGAGCGAATCCTTTTTAATTCCCAGCGGATAATAACTGTCTATCTTTTCGATAAAGGATTTAGCTATTCCGTCGCTTTCGTAAATTAGCCGTGGAATCAACTTAGTAAGTTGAAAATTACCGGATATGGTTGCATCTGCAAATGTAGAATGAAGAGAAATGTTTTTTTCCGATTCGTCTTTTGTATCCATTGAAAAAACAATCCATGCTTCAGTAATTTTTTTCTGATTGAAGTGCGAATCAAAAACTCTGCCGTTCAACTTTGCCGTTAAATTATCCGGGTCAAAACCTTCGCCAGAAACACTAACCACAGTGTTGAGCGATGACGAAAGCGAAGAGTCATTAAAAATTTTAGCCATGTTTAGTTGACGCGCATGTAACGAACATTCATATTCCGGCGCTCTATCCTCTTTAATATTTAAACTTCCGGTTAAATCAATTTTTTGCGAGTCAACCGCCGCATTGCACTTTGCGGTTAGCGCCCCATTTTTCATGTTGGCAGATACTTGAAACTCGTTTAAATAATTTTGCGATATAACCGATCTTGAAGCGTCAACAGAAATTTCCGAAGTTAACGTTTTAGGATTTGTTCCTGTGCCGAGCGCGGTAATCTTTGAAGTTACTGTTAGCGGAAAATGAACAAACGGCTTAACATCTAAATTGAGCGAGCTGAGGTCAGCTTCGTATTTCATATCGTTCCCGCGGAAATCGAAAGCTACATTGCCGCTTAAACGTCCGTCTTTTAATCCGGCGGAAACTCGCGATGTAAAATTTAAAATTCCCCCGCGATAGGTAAGCGTGTCAATAGTAAACTGAGAAAGATTTTGAAATTGCGGAAGGTATAGACCAGGCATCAGCGACAAAACATTTGCATATTTTAAGGTTGAATTTGTGATTGCGGCGTCAATAAAAAGTTCGGATGGCGTATCTAATTTTTGCAGCCGCCCGGCGCATTTAAGATTTGTTTGCAAATATTTTAAATCCAATTCTTTAATTTGAAGATCGTTGATTGTTCCTTCGGCGTTTATTGTTCCGTCAATATTTCCTTCAAGCATATCAACCGCCGGAAGCATTGCCGTCAGATCATCAAAATTAAACGGCTGTGTGATTAGGTTTGCGGTTACGTTGGCTTTCTTAAATGCGGTTTCTGAAAACGGCGCAAAGAGATTAAATCCTTTTAGCTGCGCCAGCAAAGAAAGGTTTGAACGGTTGGTCTGAAGCTCAACGCCTAAAGCGGAAAGCTCTTCTTCGTTAATTAAAAAATCACCCGCGATTTTTTTTATATTGAAATGATTGATGTTGGTGCGGCAATAAAAATCATCAATGTGCGCTTTGTACTCATTATGATTGATGTTTGCTTCGGCGTTTAACGTTAGTCCGAGATTGTTAATACGCAAGTCATTCATATTTAGCGACTCGTAAAATTGTCTGCTCCCTTTTAATTTTTCATCTTGAAGTGAAAGCGCAATTTGCGAGAGCGAGAGTTCGGAAACTTTTATGAGGAATGGAAAATCAATTTTGGAAGTATCTGGCGGTGTAGATGGAAATGCTTTTGTTATGTTTAGAACTCCTGCGCTGTCGCGCAGTAAAATGATATTTGCATTTTCGATTAAGATTTTTCTAACAAAAATTTTTTGTAAAAATATTTGCAGCGGACTAATCTTCACTTCTACTTTTTTTATGTTAGCGATGGTATCTTTCATATAAAAAAGTTTTGCGTCTCTAACAATCAGCGAAGTAAAAATTGTTCCGTCAATTTTTCCGATTTCAATTTTTCCATATATTTCATCGTTTACAAGCGAAACAACTTTTTCGCGAAGATAATTTCGGAATGTTGAAGTTTGTGTAATCCCGCCAATGATTAAGAAGAGAACAAATATTCCCACAAAAAAAAAGACAAATCCGTTTACGGTTTTATGAAACCGGCTTCGTCTTGGGATAATATCTAATAAAGGATTTCTCACTTCCCATATCGTTCAATAATGGTCTGAATAATGTTTGTTGTTGATTGATCGGTAACAAACGAAATTGTTTTTACTTCGCCGCCGTTTGCTTCAACAACATCACGACCAACAATTTTGTCAACCGCCCAATCCGCGCCTTTAATCAAAATATCGGGAATCAATTCGCTGATAATTTCCCGCGGAGTATCTTCTTCAAACAACGTAACGTAATCAACAGCTTTTAAATTTGAAAGAATGAAGGCGCGTTCTTTCTGACAAACAATCGGACGCTTGTCTCCTTTTATTCTTTTCACGGAAGCATCAGAATTTAATCCGATAATTAAAACATCGCCGGAGGCTTTTGCTTTGTTCAGATAATCAACATGTCCGGCGTGAAGCACATCAAAACAGCCGTTAGTAAAAACTACTTTTTTCTTTTCTTCTTTTAATCTTTTACGAACCGCTAAAATTTCTGTGCGTGTGAGGATTGGCTTCATTGCAACTCTTCGCTTACGGTTGAGAATAATTTTTCAATGTCAATGGGAATAATTCCTACCTCTTCACAAACTAAACCGCCTGCATAATTAGCAAGATATGACGCTTCCAAAATATTAGCGCCTGCCGCCAACGCCATTGTTAGAGCAGAAATTACTGTATCGCCCGCGCCGGAAACATCGGCGACTTTTCTGGCTTTTGTCGGCATTCGGTATTCTTTCCCTTTTTCAAAAATCGCGATGCCTCCTTCGCCAAGAGTAAGCAGCACATATTTCGCGTTTAATTTTGAAAGAAGTTTTTTACCCGCGGCGGAAACATCGGCGTCGGTTTTTATCTGCATTCCCAATATGTCTCCCGCTTCTTTTCTGTTCGGCTTAAAAACGGTTACATTTTTATATGAGAAAAAATTATGAAACTTTGGATCAACCGTAATTAAAATATTTTTTTTACTCGCAAGCGAAATAACTTTTTTAATAAGCTCAGGCGTTAAAACTCCTTTGTTGTAATCTTGTAAAATAATGCCGTCTAACGAAGAACTGTGCAGTTCAAGAAATGCAAGAATTTTCTGCTGCATAGTTTTAGAAATATATTCTTTGCTCTCTTTATCAATTCTCACAACGTGCTGATTATCCGCAATAACACGGGTCTTGGCGGTTGTCGGTCTTGCATCGTCAACAACAATTCCTTGCGAATCAATTCCCGACTCATCAAGCAGTGAAAGAAAGATTGAGCCGTAGTTTTCTTTGCCGATAATTCCGATGGGAACCGGAGTTCCTCCGAGCTTTGTAATATTCAAAGCGCAATTTGCGGCGCCGCCAAACCGGTAAAACTCATTATCAACTTCTACAACAGGAACCGGCGCTTCGGGAGAAATGCGTTTCACTTCGCCCCAGAAATAACAGTCCAGCATCATATCGCCGATGACCGCTATTTTCTTTCCTTTTAAATTCTTTTTTATCTTCTGTAAACGGGATTTTGAAAGAGAAACCATAACTGCTTTTACTTGTGATTTAATGTTGCAAAGATAAGGAGAAAATAGCTGTAGGGAAAGTTACGGATGGGGCAGATTTTCTACTCCCTTCTGCGTTAAAATAGAAGTCCGAATTAAGAAGTAAGAATGAAAATTCTTTTGAATTATGAACCATCCTCCACAAAAAAAAGGATTTGAGATTGATAGAATACTTTTTTAGTTTTGCGCCAACGTAAAGACCAATGAGCAATACTAAGGAAGTTGTTTATGAAAAAGTTAGGTTTTGTCTTTTTTCTTTTCGCGGTGATTGTCGCTTGTACAAATCAAGCAACTCTCTTTGCGCAAAAGTTGGAAGCGACGGAGAATAATTCCTTAAATACTATTTTCGTAAATCTTTCCGTTGATATGGAGTTAGTTAGGTTAAGCGGGTTATTCAATCCTTTGACAGATACTGTTTCAGTTGGTGGAAATTTTAACGCGTGGGGAAAAACTAAGATGACGGTTTCGCAATCCAATCACGATATTTACAGTACAACAATTTCCGTTACCGATTCCGTACAAGATACAATCCGTTTCAACTTCTGCTATTC
>Ga0172368_10006732_pt1 | contig 12283 bp, 11 predicted proteins | sample Lak11m_FD_114540 | JGI IMG/M metagenome (GOLD analysis project Ga0172368, IMG submission 114540) | Freshwater microbial communities from Kabuno Bay, South-Kivu, Congo - kab_022012_11m | ecosystem: Environmental > Aquatic > Freshwater > Lake | place: Democratic Republic of the Congo: South-Kivu...
TGATCATATTGTTGAGGTTGAGACAATCTCCCCAACCGGAGAGATCAAAAAATATACTCAAAAAGAGTGTCAATTTGATTACGACGTAAGTATTTTTCATAAGAACAAAGAAACTATTCTTTCAGCCTCCTTTCAACTCAAAAGCGGAGACAAAGAAGACCTTTGGAAAATTGCCAATGCCGCTGTGAAAAGAAGAGCCAAAACTCAACCGCTCGGCGCTCCCAGCTCTGGTTGTATCTTCAAAAACATCCCCGTTGCAGATGCTATGCGTCTTGGCACCCCCAATGGTACTCGCTCAGTAGGGTATCTTATCGACAAGGCTGGCTTGAAGGGGACTCGTATTGGCGGCGCCTATGTTTCCGAGATCCACGCCAATTTCATCATCAACGACGGTACCGCCACAACTCAAGATGTATTTGACCTTATCGCCCAAATCAAAACCCAGGTCAAAGCCAAATTCGGGGTTGATATAACCGAAGAAGTGTTTGTTATTTGATGTTACAATTCCCATTATGACCTCTTTTCGCATTCAAGGTGGAACTCCTCTTAAAGGCGCCGTTCGCTTGGGTGGAGCGAAAAACGCCAGCTTCAAATTGATGATTGCTGCTGCTTGTGGGGTAGGGGAGTCACGCCTCCTTAACATGAGCAAGATCGGTGACGTTGAGGTCACCTACAAAACCCTGGAGGCAATTGGTGTCAAATGTAGCCGACCTGGAGATAATACTGTCTATATTGTTGGTAACGGCCTAAGTACTGACACCATTCCTCACTTTACTGGTGAAAAGACTCGTGCCGCAACACTCTTTGCTGGACTCCTCCTTAACAAAAAGGGGCGCGCCATCATCCCTCTACCTGGAGGATGTTCTTTGGGTGATCGACCAATCGAGCGTCATCTTGACGGACTACGCGCCATGGGAGCGACGATTAATTATTCCGATCAGGGTATCGAGATGGAAGCCAAGGATGGTCTCCATGGTGCTACTTATAACTTTGAGAAAAAGTCACACACTGGTACCGAGGCGCTCATTATTGCCGCAGTTTTGGCTGATGGCAAAACAATTATTGGCAATGCCGGGCTCGAGCCCGAGATTGATGACCTAATCACTTTCTTTAACGAAATGGGGGGCAAAGTTAAAAGAGTTGGAGAATCTATTGAGATCATTGGGGTCAAGACTCTTCATGGTGCTACTCACTATGTAATGCCAGACCGTAACGAGGCAGTTTCTTATGCCACAATGGCAATCGCTACGAAGGGTGACATTATTATCGAAGGCGCGCGAGAGAATGATCTCCGCGCTTTCTTAACCAAAATTGATGAGATTGGTGGCAAATATGAGGTTACTCCGTATGGTATTCGCTTTTGGTACGAAAATCCTCTTCGTGCGGTCGACATTATAACCGCACCCGAGCCAGGCTTTATGACCGACTGGCAGCCTCTCTGGACTACCATGATGACTCAAGCCAATGGTACTTCTCATGTAGTTGAAGCAGTGACTCAGCATCGTCTAGCCTTTACCGAACAACTTCGAGCCATGGGTGCCAATATCGAGTATTTTGATCCTGCCCCCACCAATCCTGTAGAGTTTTACCAATTCAACTATCCGGAGAAAGTAAGTTATCCTCACGCTGCCATAATTACAGGCCCCACCTCATTTCATGGATTTGAGATGACTGTCCCAGATCTACGTGGCGGTGCTACCCTCGTTATGGCCGCTATCATGGCCGAAGGTCAGAGTCTAATTCATAATATCGAATTAATTGATCGTGGCTACGAAAACTTCGACGAAAGATTGCGGATGCTCTCCGCCCAAATCGAACGTGTTTAGTGTTAGACTATAGCTATGGGTTTTATCTCTTATTATCCCTTCTCTGCCAAAACAGCTATTTTTTACCAATACCCCTAGCTCAACTATAGAGATTATGCAAAAGATTGATATACTGTATACATAAGGGAGTCTATGACACCGTTCGTACATAAAATAACCAATATCACCATCAAGGGATACAAATCAATCAAAATTCTTCCTGATTTTAAACTTGATAATTTGAATGTAATGATCGGTAGTAACGGCGCTGGGAAATCAAATTTCATCTCATTATTTAAGGTTTTAAGTGAGATAGCGGAGGGTAGGCTACAAAACTTGATTAGAAAATCTGGAGGAGCCAACTCATTTTTACACTTCGGTTCCAAAGCTACGCATGACTTGGAGGTTAAGATAGATTTCTCTCCGAACGCCTACTGGCTCAAATTAGCTCCCACAGCTGATGATTCGTTATTTTTTGAAGAAGAGGGTTGCTCATACCATGGAGTTGGTTATGAAAGACCATTTATTACCAGCGTATTATCGAACGATAGGCAGGAATCAGGCTTATCTTCGCAGCCAGGAAACGTAGCCGCAAGCGCCTTAGAAAGTATTAAGAGTTGGAAACTCTATCATTTTCATGATACTAGCGATTCTTCATTAATGAAAAAAACAGGATTAATCGATGATAATAGTCGCTTTAGACCAGACGCTTCCAACCTTGCTGCTTATTTGTATTTGTTGCAGCAAAAATATCCATATGAGTTTGCCAACATTACTGACACTATAAAAAGCATCGCTCCATTTTTCGATGGATTTGTTTTAAGACCATCCTCTCTCAAAACAGATAGTATTCAGTTAGAGTGGCGACATAAAAATTCTGATAGCTACTTTAATGCTAGCTCCCTCTCTGACGGGACACTGAGGTTTATATGTCTTGCAACATTACTATTGCAGCCAGAAGAGAAAATGCCTACGACAATTTTGATTGACGAGCCAGAGTTGGGTTTACATCCTGCTGCAGTTCAGTTATTGGCCAATATGCTAGCAAGCACCGCAACCAGACGTCAGATCATTGTCTCAACCCAATCTGTGACATTAATAAATCAAATGAAGCCAGATTCGATCATTGTTGTTGATAGAGATGAAGAGCAGTCCCAATTTAGACAATTGACTACTCAAGAATTAGATACTTGGTTAGAAAACTATGGTCTCGGAGATATGTGGGAAAAGAATCTAATTGCTGGACGGCCATAAAAATGATTTATGAAAAAAATATTTATTATTGTCGAGGGTTATACAGAAGAAAGATTTGTTAAGGATGTTTTATACGATTATTTTCTTTCTAAGTCTATAGTAGTCATACCGATTATTGTTACAACAAAAATTGTTAGAGATGGTGCAAATTATAGAGGAGGATGGGTTTCATACAGAAACGTCAAAAGAGACATTTTTAAATTATTACAAGATAATAGTATTGACATGGTCACCACTATGCTTGATTATTATGGTCTACCCAATGATTATCCCAAATGGGAATCTAGCTCAAATTGTTATAAGTCAGTAGAAGTGGCCGAGTACGCTTTTTATACAGACATAAACAGCGAAAAATTTCTCCCCTATCTTCAATTACATGAATTTGAAGGCTTGATTTTTAGTTCTCCAGAAAACATTGTTAATACACTTGGTGTTGGTAAGTCCACGAAACTAACTGAGGTAAAAAATCACCTCAAAGGACATAAAAGCCCAGAAGAAATAAACCAGGGAATAGCGACGCATCCCAGTAATAGAATAATCAAAATGTTTATGCACTACAATAAGCCAGTACATGGAACCTTGATTGCTAAGAGAACCGGTTTAGAAAAGATAATGAACAGCTGTCCCCATTTCAAACAATGGTTGCAGAAACTATCGCAACAATAATGATAAAATATTAAAAATTGATTATATGCACAAGCACACTATTTCCTTTCTAAATGCTTTCCGCGGTATCTGGACCGCCATTACCACTCAGCTTAATGTTCGTATCCACATCTTCGTCGGGTCCCTCGTTTTATTTTTGGCAGTCTACCTTCAAATTCCGATTCCCGAAATCTTAATGCTAGTTTTAACAATCATGATTGTAATTGTTGCCGAGATGGTTAATACTGCCATCGAATTTATGAGTGATGCTATCACCCTTGAGCATGACGAAAATATTAAATATGCCAAAGATGTGGCTGCCGGCGCCGTCCTTATCTCCGCCATCTTCGCCGTTTTCATTGGTCTAATTATTTTTGCCCCCAAAATAATTTCCTTACTTAATACTTAATACTTAACTATGAACTCACTCCTTGGCTTTCTCCTTTTCTCTTTCACCGTCAACGCCGCTTTAATCGTCCCTTTCATTAATATTTTGTACCAACTCAAGTTCCAACGCCCCAAACAAAATCGCGCTGATTTCCTTGGCGCGATGAATAGTGTCTTTAATCGTCTCCACAAAAAGAAAGCTGGTATCCCTGTTGGGGGAGGTCTACTTTTGATCGTGACCACCTCGATTCTCTATGTTATCGTCTCTGGCATGCTCAAATTGGTCGGTGCCGAGATGGGTAGCGTCTATCCCTATGAGCAAGAAGTGAAGGTTCTCTTTGCTACCTTTATTCTCTATGGTTTGCTTGGATTATATGACGATGTTATGAAATTTTTTGCAACTAGTGCTCATAAAGTTGGCATTTCCTGGAAAGCGAAATTAGTTGGTCAACTCATAATTGGCCTTGGTATCGGCTACTATTGTTACTCCGTTATGGGGATTAGCATTCTTAATATTCCGTATTTAGGGGTCTGGGATCTCGGTTTATCCTTTATTCCCTTCGTCGCGTTATTTATTACAACCTTCAGCAATGCCGTCAATATCACCGACGGCCTAGATGGCTTGGCGCCCGGCCTACTCATGATTACCCTATTTGCGCTTACCCTGATCGCCGCCTCGATTCTCGATACTCCAATTAGTCTTTTCATTGCGCTCTGGCTAGGAGGTCTTTTGGCTTTCTTATACTTCAACACTTATCCCGCTCGCATCCATCTTGGTGATGTTGGAGCACTTTCCTTTGGCGCCACACTAGCTGTTATTGCACTTTTGCTTGGCAAAGTGATTGCTGTAGTAATAATTAGTGGTTTTTTCTTACTTGAATTCGCGACCAGTACTATTCAAATGTTTGGCAAACGCTACCTTGGTCGACGTTTACTTCCGATTTCACCTTTTCATTTATGGTTGCAAACCATCGGCTGGGAAGAACCCAAGATCGTCGCTCGTAGTTGGCTCGCTGGCATCATTCTTGCCATTTTTGGACTCTGGATCGCCTTCATCTAGTTATGGAGAAACCTTTAATTATTTTTGATTCGGGTATCGGTGGCTTGAGCATTCTGAGACATTTGCTTGATCTACCTATCCCCATTACCTACTTTGCTGATCAACACAACTTCCCCTATGGCGACAAATCGAGCGCGTGGGTTGAGACTAGACTCTTAGAATTAAGCCATCAATTTCAAGCCGAGAATCCAGCTGCTGTCGTTGTTGCTTGTAATACTGGGACGACTACTGCTATTAGTAAGATGCGCAATATCCTCTCCTCTCCTGTTATTGGAGTTGAGCCAGTTATCAAACCTATTAGTGCCTATCACAACCCTGTAATTTGGGGGACTTCAGTTACTCTCAGTTCTCCCCGCGCGCTCGAGCTCCGCCGTCTTTACGGAGATCATATTCGCTTCTACACTCCCCATGCTCTTGCCAGCGCCATCGAAAATCAAGAGGCTGAGCTAGTTATCAAGATTTTGCGCCAAGCCAAAACAGATCTTGGCAATCCCGACGCGATTGGACTTTCGTGTACCCACTATCCACTTATTTCAGATCAAATTAAAGCAATCTTCCCTGACTCAACTATTTTGGATCCCTCGCTCGCCGTTACTGCCCATGTCCAAAAAACTCTAAACTTAAAACCTAAAGACGACAACCTCAAACCAAGAGTACAGTTCGTTTCAACCGGCAACCTGCTAAAATTGAAAAGTATCGCAAAGAAATATATATGAGTATTCACGATTTCCTCAAAGGCAAAAAAATCTTGGTATTTGGCCTTGGAGTTCAGGGTGGGGGAGTCGGCGACGCTCTTTGGTTGCAAAAACATAACTACGATCTTCGTGGCACAGACCAAAATAATCACTCGATCCCAGAGTTAAATAGTATCCCTTTAACTCTTGGCCGCCATGAACCAGCAGATATCGACTGGGCCGATCTCATTATCAAAAATCCAGGTGTTCCTGATGATCACCCCTTAATAGAATACGCCCGCAAGTCGGGCAAAGCGGTGTATTCTTCCATTGCTCTTTTTGTGAAATATTGCCCCATCAAAACTATTGGGATTACCGGGACTCGTGGCAAAAGTACCACTACTGCCATAACCACCGAGGTATTAAATGCCGCCTATCCCAATCAAATCGTGACTGGTGGCAATATTCCTGGGACCTCATCATTCCAACTATTTGATCAATTAGAAGGCAAAAAATATGTTGTGCTTGAGCTCTCTTCCTTCCAACTCCACAGCTTCCACGACCTCAAGGTTAGTCCGAACTACTCGATTTTCACCAATCTCTATCCCGACCACCTTAATCGCTACCCCAGCATGGCAGAGTATCAACACGACAAAGACGCAATCTGGATGTATCAAAAAGAAGATGATATTTGTGTCAAATCCGCCGACCCCGCAATAGTCGCAGAATGGGACACTCCTCTCCCAGGTATACATAATAAAGAAAATATTTCCAATTTGTGGGCACTCGTCTCACATCTTAATGTATCCGAATCACTCACTCGTGAGGTCGTATCCAAATTCATTGGCATTCCTTTCCGCCAAGAGAAGATTCGCCAAGTAAATGGTGTAACCTATATTAATGACACGACTGCTACCACCCCCGTTGCCGCCGCCAAGGCTCTACAAGCCCAAACTTCACCCACAATCCTGATCTGTGGTGGGGCGACCAAAAATCTTCCGCTGGACGTCTTTCTCGAAGAAATCAAAACCAACCAGCATCTCAAACAGATCATCCTCCTTGGCAGTCATAGTATCCCAGAATTTACTTCACCCTTATCCTCCTTTGCTTCCTCCAAAATTGCGGGACAAGTTGAGAGTATGGCCGAGGCAGTCGCCCTCGCTCACTCTCTCGCCAAACCTGGCGAGGTGGTGCTACTATCCCCCGGCTTTGCTTCTTTTGATCTTTTCCAAAACGAATTCGACCGTGGTCGCCAATTCAACAACTGTGTTAATCAATTAAAATAATATTGTCATTCAATTACTGGGTTACTGGGATACTGGAAAACTGGGATACTAAATTAATATGCGCAAACTTTCCCTCTCTTTATCTTCTCAACTATTTGCGATGACCTTGATTCTGCTTGCCTTTGGACTCCTAATGATTGGTAGTGCCAGTGTCGCCGAGGGTGCGCGCGACTTTGGCAACAAATGGCACTTTGTACTTCTTCAACTCAAATGGGGTGGGGTAGGACTCATCTTGTCACTGATCATTAGTCGCTTTCATCCCATACTGTGGCAAAAATTATCTGTCCCGATTTTAATTGTCGGTATAACTCTCCTCTTCCTCGTTGTCATTCCTGGTATCGGTACCAAAGTTTTGGGTGCCAGGCGATGGTTGGTGCTCCCCGGGATTGTGCTCCAACCTTCGGAACTTATCAAACTAGTTGAGGTCATCTATTTGTCATCATGGCTAACCATTCGCAAAGTAACGCTCGCACATTTCGGATTTTTTGTAACACTTCTCGCGACACTGATCATGCTCCAACCTGACATGGGTACCACGCTTGTTGTTGTTGGTATTGCGGTAACAATGTATTTCCTCAATGGTTATCCAGTTCAACACTTAATCAAAATCGGAGTTATTGGTATTATTGCAGCCTGCATTTTCATCTTTAGCTCTCCATATCGTGCTAATAGAGTCAAGACATTTCTTGATCCCGAGCATGATCCTCTTGGGAGCTCCTACCATATGCGCCAAGTTGTGATTGCACTTGGAAGCGGGGGAATGACTGGGGTCGGTATTGGTCGCTCTCGTCAGAAGTACGAGTATTTGCCCGAGAGTACTACTGACTCTATCTTCGCTGTGACGGGAGAAGAGCTGGGTTTTATAGGTACAACTTTGCTCATTCTCGCTTTTCTATACTATCTATCCCTAATTTTCAAAATCTCCGCAAACTGTAAAAATCATTACTTTGGCGCCCTCACATCTGGCATTGGAGCATGGCTCAGTGTTCAGGTTCTCCTCAATCTCTCCGCCATGGTTGCGATCACTCCGTTAACAGGTGTCCCACTCCCACTTGTCTCGTACGGCGGAAGCGCCTTGATCACCATCCTCATGGGCCTCGGTCTTGTCCTCGGCGTCGCTAGGTATGAAAAGGTGTAGTGGTATATCATGGATATATGGCCAAACTCGTCTTTACCGGTGGGCACCACAATAGCGCCCTCGTTCTTGCTCAATATTTCCAGTCTCACCAGCACGATGTTTACTGGATTGGACATCGCCACAGTAGTAGGGGAGATACCAATGATTCGGCCGAATACTTAGAGGTCAAATCCAGCAACATCCCCTTCCACAATCTCGAAACGGGGAGACTACTGCCAACACCTAAAGAGATATTAAAGATCCCCCTTGGAGTCAAGCGTGCCATCTCGCTTCTTCGCCAAATTCATCCTGATAAAGTCATTACTTTTGGTGGTTATCTTGGTGCCTCCGTTGCTCTCGCCGCCTTCATTCTGCAGATCCCCGTCTATCTGCACGAGCAAACAGTGACTGCAGGAAAAGCCAATAAGTTTATCGCTCGCTTTGCCAAGAAAATTTACCTTACCTGGGATGAGTCCCGTCCGTATTTCCCCTCTTCCAATTCCCAAGTCGTCGGATTGCCTCTTCGCCTCTCGCTCATCAAAAAATCTCGCACCACTCTCTTTGTTCGCCACAAGCCCACTCTCCTAATCATGGGTGGCAAACAGGGGGCAAGTGTTATTAACCATTTTGTTTTCTCACATCTACATGACCTACTATCTCAATTCAATATCGTTCATCAAACTGGTACTAGTAGTGTCACCCACGATTATGAGCATGCGCTCGCTCTTGTAGAGAGCCTCGGTTCTCTCGCCGACTCCTACCTTCCCATGGGCTACATTTCCGAAAATTTGATCGGGAAATATCTCTATTCGAGTGATTATTATCTCGGTCGCTCCGGCGCGCACATTTGTTATGAGCACTCTCTGACGCGTCTCCCCAGCATTCTTATTCCACTCACTATCACCCATGATGCAGAACAGCATAAAAATGCCCAAATTCTCGAAACCGCCAAGCAGGGCATTATCCTCCCCCAAAGTGAGCTAAGCTTGCCACATTTTCTGGACTCTTTCAAGCGACTTGCCTCGCTCAAACCCAAATCACTCAAACTCCCATTAGATGCTACCGAGACCATGTATCATGACATACTCAAGGTCTAAGTATTTGGTTGTGACACTGGATTATGTAATGCCCCTTCTTACTTTTTTGGGTTTTTTCATATTTCTTTACATTGCTTTCTTCTCCACCCTTTTTACAGTCAAAACAATTGTTTGTACTCAAGATTTTGAGCCTTGCAATAACCCCTTTATCCTCGCCGAAGCTGATACACTCAAAGGTCAAAATATCTTTTTCCTCAACTCCAATAATTTTATTAAGCTTCTCACCCAAGGAGATTTCCAGACGCGTAGTGGCGAAATCAAAAAAATCCTCCCCAACACTCTCATTCTTTCTCTTCAGTCAGTTTATCCAATCATGGCGCTCCACGTGGAGGGCGAAACTCGCTTTGCTACCCTCGACTCTTCGCTCCGCGTCATTCGCTTGCTCGAAAGTAACCCCAACGTCCCGATCATCGAGCTAAGTTCGCCAATCTCCCTCCAAATCGGCCAACCAGTGCAGGATCAATCGCTCGTCGCTAACATTACTTTTGCCAAAGATGTCGTGCGGCGAATACCCAATATTATTAGACTAGTTATGCAGGGTGACGACCTGATCCTTACCTTATCTGACAAGATAGTAGCAACGCTCACGATCCATCGCGAAGCCGAGGATCAAATTAGCGCCTTGAAAGCCATCCTAGGAGACGCTACAATCAGAGAAGGACTGCGCAAGGTCGATGTTCGCTTTGTCCAACCTGTACTCGTCAAAGATTAGTCTATAATAGGGATACATGAAAAAAGCACTTCAAATTTCTGCAGTTGATATTGGCACCTCCAAAATAACCTGCGTTATAGCCACACGTGGAGAGCAAGACACCACACTCCGTGCCGTCGGCGTCGCCAGTATCCCCAGCAAGGGCGTCCGCAAGAGTCAGATCGTCGATATCGAAGAAACCATAGATGCGGCGACCTCGGCTGTCGAAATGGCCGAGCGCATGGCAGGGCTCTCGATTCGTAGTGCAGTCGTCTCTGTCTCTGGTATCCACATCGACTCTCAAAATAGTAAGGGGTTGGTTGCAGTACAAAATCCTGACGGTGAGATCACCAGTAGCGACGTTGCTCGCGTGGTCGAAGCTGCCAAGGCAGTGCCTCTCGAAAATTCCCGCGAAATTCTCCACGTCATTCCTCGTTATTATCTTGTTGATAATCAAGATGGGATCAAAGATCCCGTTGGCATGTCCGGAGTCAGGCTCGAGGCCGAGGCGCACCTAGTAACTGGCAGCTCTGTTAACACCAAAAATATTAGCAAGGTAATGAGCGAACTAGGTGTCGACACCGAAAGTTTGACCTTTTCCGGCTATGCCTCAGGCATGGCCACGCTCACCGATACTGAGAAGGAGCTCGGTGTTGTCTTGGTTGATATCGGAGGAGGCACAACCAGTATTGCCGTGTACGTCGATGGTGCTCTCTCTCACTCCGCCGTTATTCCCGTTGGCGCCAAAAATATCAGTAACGACATCGCAATTGGACTAAGGGTCAGTCTCGATACCGCCGAGTCAATCAAACGCAATCTCGAGCCCGATGGCAACGCAACCAAAGTTCTTGATCCCAAAAATCCTCAGAGTAAAAAGCAAATCGACGAGATCGATCTTCACAAATTAGGGCTCAAAGATGCTCCCCGCAAAATTTCTCGCAAAGCCGTCCTTGATGGGATCGTCCGCCCTCGTCTTAACGAATTATTCGAACTAGTCAAACAACAGCTAATCAAAGCAGGCGTTGGCGGCAAAACTCCCGCAGGTCTCGTGATCACAGGAGGTGGCGCCCTTACCTACCTGATCGGCGACTCCGCCAAGCGTGTTCTCGGGATGCAATCTCGTATCGCTTATCCCACAGGCTTAACTGGGCTCACTGATGAGATCAACTCTCCAGAGTACGCGACTGTCACAGGTCTTATTCTCTTGCAAGCAAAACAAAGCGATAGTAGTAATACCCCCACCTCGCTCCATTTGCCCAAAGTATCCTTTAATCTCAAAGGTTTGCCCAACGGTCAAAAAATACTTGATTTCATCAAGTCCTTTTTGCCTTAGTGTGACATTGTTCGATCTCCTGCCCACATACATAATACGATGCTAGAATAGGAGAAATCTATGGGTCTAGTGAAACCTGACATTAACGCAGTAGCCAAAATCAAAGTTATTGGAATAGGTGGTGGTGGGAATAATGCCGTCGCCAGCATGGTTAGCACGGGCAAAATTAAGGGTGTTGAGTTCGTCGCTGTTAACACTGACGCGCAGGCACTATTAAATAGTCCCGCGCCCGTCAAGCTTCAAATCGGTGAAAATCTCACCAAAGGGCTAGGTAGTGGGGCAGATCCCGAGATCGGTCATCAGGCAGCCGAAGAGTCGCGCGAAAAGATCAAAGAAATGTTGATCGATACTGACATGGTCTTTATCACCGCCGGTATGGGTGGTGGGACTGGCACAGGTGGCGCCTCTGTAGTAGCCGAGCTCGCCAAAGAAGCCGGAGCGCTAACTGTCGCCGTTGTTACCAAGCCATTCGCTTTCGAAGGAATGCGACGCATGAGTGTCGCTGAGGACGGGCTCGAAGAGCTCAAAGACAAGGTTGATACTCTCATTGTGATCCCCAATCAAAAATTGCTTGACGTCGTTGATAAAAAGATGACCCTCCAAGAGGCATTCCGCGTTGCCGATAGCGTGCTTGGTCAGGGTGTTCAGGGTATTTCTGATTTAATTACTGTTTCTGGATTGATTAACGTGGACTTTGCCGATGTTCGTGCCATTATGACCGACGCCGGGACTGCCCTTATGGGGGTTGGTCTGGGCACTGGTGAAAACCGCGCTCAAATGGCGGCTCGTACTGCCATCTCCTCACCTCTCCTAGAGGTCAAGATCGATGGAGCGCGTGGTATCCTCTTTAACATTACCGGTGGCTCTAGCATGACCATGAGCGAGGTCTCTGAGGCCTCCGAGATGATTAGTGCCCACGCCGACCCCGATGCCA
>Ga0172368_10006733_pt1 | contig 12282 bp, 7 predicted proteins | sample Lak11m_FD_114540 | JGI IMG/M metagenome (GOLD analysis project Ga0172368, IMG submission 114540) | Freshwater microbial communities from Kabuno Bay, South-Kivu, Congo - kab_022012_11m | ecosystem: Environmental > Aquatic > Freshwater > Lake | place: Democratic Republic of the Congo: South-Kivu...
CACAAAAGAAAACGCGCCGAAAGCCTTGCGGCCTACGGCGCGTTTGGGGTGCTTGCGGTGAAAGTCTTCTACTGTGCCGCGGCGATCGAGATCTTGGACTCGTTGGACCAGACCGCCGTCGTCGGACCAGTCACAACCGAGCAGGCGATGGCAAGGTCGGAGCCGGTGGGGGCATCATCAGGAATCGTGAACAGGATCTCATAGATTCCAATGAGGTTTTCGGCCAACTTAGCCTCCACCACAGTTGCTGCCTTGCCGGTTTCAAGACCAACCTGAACCGGCAATGTGAGCCTCTGATCCGCGATGCCGACGCGGTTGGTTTCCGCCAATGGGGTGGTTTGTCCCATTCCGATGGCGTACATCCTGACGGTCTCGCCCTTTCGGGCCGGCGTGGTTGGGGTGACCACAAGCCCATCCGACCGGATGATGATGGCTGCCCGCCGATTGTTCTCGAAGACGTCCTCGATGACGCCGGGCATCAGTTCCCGTACCGGGATGTTGGTGACAGTGGAGACGCCGCCACTGACCGTGATTGTGGCCGAGGCTGTTGTCCCGGTCATTTCGTAGGGCACCTGCACCAAGACCCATTCGGTGGCGCCATCGTTGCCGACGGCCATGATCGGCGCGTAGGCGCTGCCGCCCGCCCAAGTGAACTCAACCTTAATCCCGCTCTTCTCTGTAGGCAGCCGGCCGGCGAGCATGTTCGCCCAATATTCGCCATTGACGCCCGGCGCGATGCCCTGGCCGCTGATTCGGGCCAGCACCCCAGGAGCGATGCCGGACTCGTTTGTGGAGTAGTTTCTAAACGAGGCTGCGGTGATGACCGGCCCAGGCAGCCGGCTGCTCAGGGTGAACACCAACGGCTGGAAGTTCGCGATGCTGGCGCTGATGGTGACGTTGCCGGCCACCGGCCCCGCCGTCACCGCTACGCTCGCCAGGCCCGTACTGGCGGTCAGGGCTGTTGTTGAACCGAGAACGGCTGAGCCGCTGGTCACGGCGAAGGTCACCGTCACGCCCGACACGGGCTGGCCCATGGTATCGGAAACCTTCACCGACAGGGGTGTTGGGAAAGGTTGATTGGTGATGATGCCGCTCTGGTTGTCGCCGGCGATCTTCGAGAATCCCGCCAGTTGCGACTCAATGCTGACCTTGAAGGTGGAGGTCTTGCCGCCCACGGTCACATCGATGTCAAACGTCCCGGAAGCAGACCCAAGCTGCACGACTGTGCTTGCCCGTCCATTCGCGGCTGTCACGGTCGAGGTGCTGGAGAGTGTCACACTTCCGGCCGTTTTCAACACCCAGGAGACAGGCAGCCCGCCCAGGAGATTCCCGTAACCGTCCGAGACCTCGATGACCAGGGGCAACGGGAGCAGGGCTCCAGGTTTGCCCTTCTGGTTGTTGCCGGAGATGATGACCGGCGCGCCCGGGTCGCCTGGGGTAACGGTCAGAGTGTAGGCAATGCCGGCGCCACCGCCGAACTGGCGGAAGCCGCCGCCCACATCCACTACCAGATCTGTCTTGCCCAGGGTTCCAGAGACCACAAGGGTGCACGAGGCGAAGCCGGTCGCATCGGACAACGCCACATTCTCCTTACACTTGGCCACTGGGCCCGCGGCCGGATCCTGGTTTTCCGAGGTGACAGTCAGGCCAACGTTCGGAATGGGAGTGTTGTTGATGATACCGATGCCGCCAGGATGGAAGACGTGCACGCGGAACGCATCGGCTGTCTCCGACCCCAGTTTCTTGGTCAGGCTGGAGTTCTCGATCGTCGGAAGGACAACCTGGGCAGCAGGAGTTTGTGCTGTACCGCCCGAAGACGGGAGGTAGCCGGTTTCGACAAACGTGACGGTACCTATGCCGGCCACCGTCGCAGAGATGTAGTACGTGATATATGCCTGGCCAAGCTGCGGAGATTCATTACCGCGCCATCCGATAGTCGCCTCGCCGTTGGCGTCGGTCAGGGTCGACTTCTCGCCTTGGAGCTGAACTCCGCTCTGAGTGGACCAGGTGACTTCCCGCCCCACGATCGGCTGATCGTCGGCGCCGAGCACCCGAATCACCAATGGATTCGTCTCGAAAAAGACCGCTTTCAACTGGCCGTCGCCGGCCACCTTCTCAACCCGGACCTTGCCGCCCGTGTCTCCGCCGCCCGGGCCAGGATCGGCCCCTTCAACCTTCGAGGTCAGAGCCAAACTGATGCCGCCGACCGTGGCTGTTACGGTAAAATCGCCGTTGGCGTTCGGCGAAGTGACGGTGACCGTTGCAAGCCCCGCCAGATTGGTGCGCGCTTCAGTCGTCGACAGGCCGACGTTGGCGCCCCCCGGCGTGAACAGGACAGGGGCGTTGAAGACCGGCCTACCCGCCGCATCCAGGACGCGGATGGCGTAGGGCTTCATCACTGCGGCCGGCCCGACCGTCTGCCCGGCTCCGTAGGGAAGGACCGTGGCTGGAGCCGCACTGCTGGCCGCTTTCCCAAAGAAGACATCACCGAATGCCGCCAGCACGCCCGAGGGCTGAAGAACCGCGCTCAGGTCAAGCCGTGTCAATTGGCCCAGCGGCGACGTGAAGTACATGAACTTACCGATCGGGTACTCGTCGCTCAGTGTGGCACCCGTGACCCCGACAAGCACGCCTGCTGAACCACCGAAGTTCGTTTCAATCGACGAGATCGAAGGGAAGTTGATCGTCCAGAAGCGGCCTTGCTGGCCGAAGTACACAAGCAATTGGGAGTCGCTGCGGAAATAGAACTTCGTTGGCTTAGCAACGGCGCCGTCGATCTGAATCGGGATCTGGTTTAACACCCCCATCGAGGTTGGTTCATTGGTGTCGTTGCTGCCGGGGATGGTGTTGTCAAACAGGAAAAATGATGAACTGCTGCCCTGTTCATTTGCCGCGACCGCATAACGGCCATTGGGGGAAAAGTAGAGCTTTCCCGGCGTTCCATAGAATCTCGACCGGCCCACTTTAGCAAACGGCGGCTCCGGCTGGAACTCGTACAAATCATAGGTGGCGGTCACGTAGATCGCGCCGGTGGGGCTGATACTGATATTGCTGAAAAACCCGGTCAGAACGGTCTGAGACACGACGGCACCCGAAAGGAGATTGACCGCAGTCACGCGCCCGCCGCCCGTACTGAGAACCAGCGCGTACCTGCTGTCATGAGTGACAATCAGGTCCTTTGGCGTGCCGATGCTGGTCGTGCTCAGAAGCACCCGCCCATAAGTCACCACCGTTTCGGTCGCCACGTCAATGATGAAGAGTTTACCGGGGTCCGCTCCACCAACCGCCACGATCTGTTGCCCGTCCGGGGTCATCACGCCCGCGGTCACACCCAAACCGTCAAGAAGGACTGGGCGGGCCGGGCCAGAGACCTGGCCGTTGGCCAACGTCACAAAGGAAACAGGCGCGGCGGCGTTCGAGGACAGCAAGATTGCCTTCGTCCCCGACGGCGCCACCAGCGTTGTGTGAATGCCGGAAGGGACTGCGACGGAGCCCCCAACGGCGAGGAGCTCGCTGAAGACCAGTGCGTTGCCGCTCTGCGATGAGGGCGGAAGAACAAAGACGTTGCTTGCGTTCGCGGCAGGAGCCAGGATCGCAGCGCAGGCAAGGAGTATGGGCAGAATCCCACGAAGATTCATGATCACCTCAAGTGATTGATATAGACCGGGCGGGTGGGAACGCGGCGGGAACCATTCTCAGAATAGCACAGGCGGGCGGGCGGCACAACGAAAAAGCGGGGCGGACCGAAGTCCACCCCGCTTTATGGTTGTGCGTGAGATCGACCCAGTTACTGGTCGAGCGTTTCGCTGCGCACTCCCGTTCTCGTCATCGGCGGGGTGATGCTAACAGTGCCAGCACCCGTCTCGAGATCAAGGACCACCGATCCATTCCACGAGCCCAGGTTCTGGTCGAGGACCAGAGCGACATAGCCCTGCGCCCAGTTCCGGATGCCGAGGTCGCTGATGAAGGCGTAGCCGTGGGCATACTGGAAGTTGCAGCGCGCGATCATGTAGCCGGTGAAGTCCGGAGCCGCATTCACGCTGGCGGTCGATGAACCCTGGACTGCGCCGCCGTTGGACAGCGTGAAGATCAGGGACTTGCCGGCAGGGATAGTGGCCGAGGTCTGGACCGGAGGATTGACGGCAGTGGCGCCTGTCATGCCATAGAAGTACAGCGTGCAGGGGCCTTCCTGGTCGGGAGTGCCGTACGGATCTTCCGTGGTGTTGGCGATCGCGATACCCGTGTCAAAGCCAGCTGCGTTCGTGATGTAGGGGAACAGCAGGTTGGTCTGGCAGGAGTTGATCGTGAACGTGGTGGCCGACTGCGGATCGTCGATGAACCGCGGAGCCGGAACGGTCAGCGGCTGCATGGTGTTCAGCGTCGAGGTGGGAGCATAGTTGCCCGTCACCGTCGCAGTGCCGAGACCCGGCAGCGGGCTGGCGCCGTAGCTCAGTGTCATGTTGAAGGTGACCGTGCTGATGCTACCAGGAGTGGAAGCAACGATTTCCCACACAGCGATGCCAGCGCCGCCGCTCAGCGTCACCGTGCCGCCGGTCGTCGTCAACGTGCCGCCTGCGCCGTTCGAGTCGTGACCCGTTACGCGGTGAGCGGTGTTGAAGCTGAAGTCATCATTCGTGCCAGGAGCAGTCAACGTAATGTTTGCCGGAACGTTGGAGAACCGGGCGATCAGACGGGTGCCCTGCGAGGCAACGCCAGCAACGCCGGCGATTCCGCTCGCATTGAGCAGTCCTGTGCTGGACCACATCGACTCAGTGTTGTAGATGGTGCCGGGCATGAACTGGTTGTTCACAGCACCCTGGTTGTGACGGAACGCGGTACCGAAATTCTCCTTGAAGTTCAAGTCGAAGTCGTAGGTCCCGGGCTCGCACTGATTGTAGTCATCGCCAGTGGCGCTAAAGGTCATGCCCTTAACCACATAGGCGACGTTCAGGGTGTTGTTGGACAGCGGCAGGGCGCCCGTACCGGAAATGGTGATGTACATGATGATGTTGGACGGGATCAGCGTCGAGCTGACGCCAACCGACGCCGCATCAGCGCGGACGTTCACCATACGCAGCACGCGGTTGCCGGACGTTCCGGGAGGATCCACCGGGACACCGAGCCAGGCAAGCGAGTTTTCGCCAGCCTTCACTGCCTGATACACGTTCTCACGGCCAGCGCCAGCGCCGGTGTAGTTGCCGACACCGATGCTCGAGGCCGCGGTCATCGCGCACGGCGCCGAAGCGGCCGGGCAGAGGTACTGCGGAACAGGGTTCTGAACCGAGCCGGGCTCGTCGATCAGCAGCATCACTTCGGAAGCGGTCCCGCTGATCAGCCGTGAGGTGATGTTGGTGCTCAGGTAGATCTGAATGTTGACCGTGGGGATCGCCTGACCGGTTACAGTCGGGTTGCCGCCGGTGCAGGTGATGGTCACCTGACCAATTTCTTCAGCCAAGCCCTCAGAGCGAGCAAGCGGCGGAACACCGGCGCTGGCAACGCACTGGAGCGGATTAACGGACTGCGCGCTGGCCACGCCGGCCGCGAAGGCCAGAACAACCAGGAGCAGCATCATTTTGCGAAAATCAACCATTTCCTTCTCCTTGTGAAGATGCGGATTCGAATTGATGAAGGGACTCGTGAACCTGAGCCTCAAGCAGAAGTGAGTGCGGAATCTCGGATGCCACCGCGATCGGGTTGACCCGCGACGAGCGACCGCCCGTCCCGCCCCATCCCATCTCCCGGTTTGTGCTTTGCCGGATTCTCATCTTGAATCTTTTTGTTCGATCTCTATCTTCTCTGTGCCCGCGGGATTTACGCCAACATGAAGGCCGCTTCCAGCCGGACGCATTCAGCACATTCATATCACTCCCGCGATCCAGCCGTCAAGCCTTGTTTGCCGGGCGACTGAATTTACGGAATGGGCGCTAAACCCCTTCTCCGCGTATTTAACCATGCAACACATTCAAGAGTCAAGGATTCCGGTGTCCGGTTCTGACTTCCTCGCCGGCCACCAGCGACTCCCCTCTCCGGTTCACCCCACCCTCAACCTCGGTTTGCACGGGGCTGCATCGTGGGATTTCCCAGGGAAACTGGACCGTCCAGTCCTCCCCTTGTGTTTATCGTCAGCCTGGCGCCCATTCTGTAGCCTGAGATTGATTAAACCGCACCGCCCGCGCCTTACTCCGGGATCATCCGCTGCAGGCGTTTCAGCCTGGACTTCAGTTCATCGCTTGCCTCGGCGACGTCGTTGGTGTCGTAGATCACTCTCGGCGTGATGAAGATGACCAACTCGGTCCGGGACATGTTTGTCGACTTGCCGCCAAACGCCGCTCCGACGATTGGCAGACGGTGCAGGAAGGGCAACCCGCTGCTCGAGGATTCGTTGGACTCGCTGATGATGCCGGCGATGGCGATCATGTCGCCGTCCTGAACCGTGACCTGGGTGGACACTGACCTTTGATTAAAAGATGGCGACTGGATCGTGGAGGTCGCGGCCGACGCCTGCGGAGAACTTACTTCCTGCTCGACCTCCAGTGTGACGACTCCGCTCGGGTTCACGCGCGGCGTGATGTTGAGCGACACGCCTGTCTTGCGATTGGTGATCGTGCTGGCAAACAGGGAATCCCCTCCAGCCTGGGCTCCGGTGACTGCCTGCGACTGAAGCGTCGGCACCTCGAGGCCGACATTGAGAGACGCCGCCACGCTGTCTGTGGCGATGATGCTGGGCGCTGAAATGATACGAGTGTGCCCGCGCACTTCCGACGCGCTCATGGCGGCATAAAGCGCACGGCTTTGTCCCACCAGCGCGCCAAAGGTGAGTCCCGCGCCATCGCCTGACATCTCCGCCAGCACCTTGCGCGTGGTCGTATTCGACGATGCCGCCTTGTCCTTCAGGTAGGCCGTGACGCCATAGCTCAGTGCGCCGGTCAGGCTCACCTCATAGATTTTGGTTTCGATCAGCACCTGCCTCGGCGGCACGTCCAGTTGTTTGAGGAGTTTCAGGATGCTTGCGTATTCTTCCCCCGTTGCCAGGATCAGCAGAGAGTTGTCCATCTGGTTGGGTACAACGCGCGGACCGGCCATGCCCATCATGCCGCCGTACATGCCGCCCATCCCGAGATACTGTCCCGTCAGCCCGGGCCCCGCCATCATTCCGCCCATCACGCCGGCCCCGGCTTGAGTTGCCTGCTGCGCGCTCGCGGAGCCAGCGGCGGTTCCTGCCGCAGTCCGTTGCTGCCCGGCGCCGCCGAGGACGGGATTGCCGTAGCCGCCCATGCCCCCATATCCGTACCCGCCCATCCCCATTCCACCGTAGCCCATGCCGCCGTACCCCATGCCTCCATACCCGTAGCCGCCCATGCCACCGTAGCCGCCCATGCCGTATGACATGAACAGCATCATGATGGACGACGCAAGCGTTTCGGCCTTGCCGTATTTGATCCGGTAAACGTAGGTGTCGGTCTTGCCCGACGGATTGTCCACCTTAATATCGAGCTTTTTGATCCACTCGTCGACCTGCGTGAACACGCCCGGGTTCGGCGCCACGGCGATGAGGATGTTGATCCGGTCCACTGGCACGAAGCGCACCGATTGCAGGTCCTTGCCCATCGAGATGGATTTCAAGAGATTCTCCAACTCGGATGACAGTTCGCTTGGGCGGCTGTTTTGGATGTCGAACAGGCGCACACGCTGCTTGGCGAGAACGTCACTGTCGAACATCGTCACCAACTCCATGGTGCGCTTCATGCTGCGGCGTCCATCGAGGATGAGCAGCAGGTTCGCCGGCGCGTAGCTCCAGATCTTTCCTTCAGGGCCGAGGAACTCCTTGATCAGCTTAGATAGTTCCTCAGCGTTGGCGTACTTCAGGAAGATCAGGTTCAGCATCGCCCGGTCGTCTTCCGGAATCGTCCGCTCGTCCTGCTGCGGCCGCATCGGCATGCTCGCCAGGTCAGCGAGCGGAACAATCCGGTAAACGCTGCCGGTCTGCACCATCGCCGCTCCGTTGATGCGCAAAATCGTGTCGAGCAGTTCCCGCGGATCGATCTCCTTCACTTCCCCATAGGTATTCAGCGTCACCCCGCCCTGAACCTTTGGATCGAGAATGTAGTTGATCTTCAGTTGCCTCGCCAGCGCGTCGATGACCTCGGCCAGATTCACATTTTGAAGGCTGAACCCGCCGAACGTCGCTGCCGGCGGAAGTTGGGGCTCCAAGCCGCCGGCGCGGGCCGCGCTTTGCGTCCCTGGAGCCGGAGTGCCCGGACGGGCCGCCTGTGGAGCGGGAACGCGCGACTGCACGCGCGGCCCGAAGCCGGGAGGAACCGTCTGCGGCGGCGGGAGTTGCGGTTGCTGTGCAGGAGCGCTTGGCATCAGGGCCAGGACCAGGATCAATGCGATCCAGCCGCGCGCCGCGCCAGTGGGTAAATGTTTGATGTCACTCATGCCGTGCCCGTCCCGTCACTTCTGCCCGGCCCGCGCCGTGCTCTGGTACTGATCAAGAGCGGCCACTTCGTCGCCGGCCAGTTCGCTTTTCTTCTTCGTCCACTTGCTCTTGCCAAACGGGGAGTCCCGCTCGAAAGCGACGACATCGCCTTTGACCGACACAATTCTGAACGCGGGCCCGGCCGATTCCACCTTGTTCGCCGCCGGCTCGGACTCGACCCCTGACGGTTTCTCTTGAGACTTGCTGAATCCAAACGGCGTCCTGATGTAAATCCATGTCTTGCCCGCTTTGTCCTTGTACCGCCAGGTGCGGTCCCCAGCCGGCTCGGCGCCTTCTGGAAGTCCGGCCGGCAGTTTGGAGGCTCCCTTTGGCGGTTCCGCCGCCGCAAGACACGCCATCAAACCTAAAATCAACGCGATGTGTTTCATATCAACGAACCTTTTCCCAGTAACAGGATTTGCCGAAGGGCGAGTTGGCCAGCACTTTCCGCCATCCGCCCGAAACCGTCCCTGCGGGGCTGGCGTCCCCGGCGACGCAGGGCCTGACGTCGGACCCGGTGTCTTGGCCCGGGCCTGACGTCGCCGTCGAACCGATCGACGTCGCCGTGGCGGCAGTTTTTGGGGTCTGCGCCGCCGGCGCCGAAGACGCCCTCGATGCCGCCGCACGCACTGGCGCCAGCGGTTGAGTATCCCTCAGTTCGCCGTAGGCCGCCGCCACCCTTTTCCCCTCCCAGTCAAACACGAGCCCTGTGGGCTCGATCGCGACCAGCTTGAAATCGCCCACTTGCTGCCCGACCCTATAGCTGCGCTGGCCCTGCTCGCGCGCCGAAGCCAGGATCACCTTCGGCCCGTCCCCCAGGTTGATCATCCCGTAGTAAAGCGGAAGCGCCGGCATCGGCTTTGGCGCAACCACTTCGACGATCACCGTCGGATTCCGGTCGCGGCTGAACATGAGCTGCTGCGCGACCGCCAGGTAGCTCATCGCATTCAGACGCGCCGGCGGATCCGGGATCAGCACCATCGGCGGGGATGGCGGCTGTACCGGGCGGGCGAAGTAGCGCGCCGATGCCTGTTCCCTTTCCAAATAGACCACGCGCATGCGCCAGCAGGCCGCGACGATCAATGCGGCCAGCAACAGATTGAACGCGATCAGACGGCGCGTCATCGCGCGCCCTCCTTCTGAGGAAGAAGTTTCCTGGGAACCAGCGCCGCCACGACGATCCTTGCCGGAACCGTCTTCTGCTTCGGATTCGCCGCATCGAACGACAGCGATACTGTGCCCAACGCCTCTGGCTGACTGCCGAGATCCGCCAGCAGATTCAACACCTGCTCGATGCCGCAATCCAGCGTCACTTGTACGCTGACCTCGCCGTAGTGTTCGCCATAGGGACGCGGCTGTCTCAACTCGCTGCCCCGCAATTCAACCGGAGGCGTCTGCGCCCTGAGGACCCGCCTGACCACCTGAAGGATCTGCGCTTCCGCCTGTGCCGCCGTCTCCGCCTGGATCAGGCCCTTCTCGCGCCCGGCCAGCGCCTCGGCCACCTTTTTGCTCACCGCTTCCCGTGTGCCCAGGCCTTTCTCAATCTGCCTCAGCCGCTGGACCCGGCGCTCGATCTGCGGGATGCTCGACGCCTCAACCACCACGCCGGAGTTGCTTTCCGGCCAGAAACGGATGGCGAGGAAGATCGCCGCCAGCGCGACGAGAATCATCAACGCCCGGCGGTCGCGTTCGCTGAGCCCGTTCATCGCGCCGCCTCCTGTTTCGTCCTCAATCTGAACGTCTCGCCGCTCTGACCTCGGTTGAGCGGCATCGTGAACTCGGTTTCGCGGAACAGCGGCGACGCATCGAATGCTTTCATCAATGATTCGGCATTCTCCACCTCGCCCGCGACGAAAACCGTCTGCCCGTCCAGCGAGAGCTGCTGCACGAAAGCCGGGGGCGGCAGGAGCCTGTTCACTTCCGTGACCACCTCCAGGTCCGCTCCGGCCCGCTTGCGTAAACCGTCGATCTGCCCAATGCGCTCGGCCAGCACCGCCGTCTGCCGGTCTATCGCCTCGACCCTCTTCGCCACCGGCTCCAGCCGCCTCGTCTCGGCCTGTAATCTCTCCTGATGCCTGCCGTCCAGCCATCCGCCCTCAAGCGCCAAGCCCAGCGCCGCGATGCACAGCAGGGTCCCCAGCACGATCGTCGGCACGTACATCGCCTTCGATTTGCCCCGGCGCAGCGCATCGGGCAACAGGTTCAGAGGCTCGCCAAGGTGCATGCAGCCTGCCGCCAACGCCGCAGCATACGCCGGCGCCCGCCTCGAGCGCGCCTGATCCGATAAATCCATCGAATCCGGCGCCGAAACCGTCTGCGGCAGGATGGTGAATAAGTCCGCCGCCTCTGCCGGCGCTTCCGTCCGCATTTCCGCCGCGCTCAACCCCAAAGCCTGTTCCACGCCTGTGTCAAACTGCGCCGAGAACAGCGGCTTGGACTCGCTTTCTCCGTACACCTCCGTCGTCGCGCCAGGACCGGCGAACAGCCGCTCGACAACCAGGCGAGAACCCGCCGGCACCCCGTCAAAGACCCTCGATGCGTGGTATGCCGCGCTAGCCGTGAAGCTCAATCCGGCCAGTTTCACACCGGCTTCGGTGAATTGGTCCGTGTAATAGTCGATCCGCTCTTTTCGTGCCAGCGCCACAGCCCAGGTTGATGTGCCGCCCAACCGTTGGGCGTCGTAGGAGATCTCCTCATCCTCGCCCCACGGATGCAGAGCGTCGACTTGGAGCCGGACCGCCGCCGTGGCATCCTCGTCGGTCAGCCCCGGCAAGGAGACCAGCCTCAGCAGGACCTCCTCCCTAGGCAACAGCGCCAGCACCGCATACGGCAAGGCCTCGTGCGCCGCAAGGAACCTCTGAAGTTCTCCGCCCCACTCAGCCGCCGGACGGGTGGAACTGCCCTCGATGAAAGTTTCGGCCACGAGCACGGGGCCGGTCGGCCTCACTTTGACGATCACCGCCCGGATTCCGCCGTCCGCCATGCTTAGCCCCGCGCCCGATCCAAATCGGAGCGCCTTCCTGAGCAGCGGTTGCCTTATCGCGGCCATGGATCGACAACCATCCTTTCGCCCGCCGCGTCATCGTTGCGCCGCAAGATGGAAAGCCCCTCTGCGTACTGCCGCGGATTGAAGACGGCCGTCAGTTTCGCGCTCCGGCGCACGTCGGAGACGACGCCGTCCTGCCGCCGCGGCCTTCCCGTCGCCCGCAACGTGTAAATGGAATCGCCGCCCACCCTGAATCGCCCGGCACTCGGGCCCATCAGCGGCGCCAGCAACGCCATCTGTTCCTGCCGGATCGGGCCGGCGCGCCTCATCGACAGCACCGCTTCCACTGCCGGCGGCGGCGCCCCCACGGCCAGCATGGTCTCCGGCTCGACTGTGTTGACATCGAGCGGCCCTCCGGAACTGTAAACCGACAGGCAATCCTTCAGCCCTGCCCGGGCAATCAGGTCGCCCTGTGGCGTCCGTGCGTACCGTCCGTAATACAACTCCGGGCTGACTCCGTGTACCGACAAAAGATCCTCGATCTGTTCCATTGACGCATGCGGCGCCCGGAAAGACGGAACCATCGCCAGATATTGCTGGTCGAACCCGGTTGCCGTCGGCGCCCCGCTACGCCAGTCCACGATCGCCGCCGCCACTGCTTGCGCCTCCATCGGCGCCAGCCCAAGCGCGGCCAGCAACCGCGTCAGATCCTCCGGCGTGGCGTAGTTTACGTTCAGCCGCGACGACTCCGGAATGATCTCCACCGCAGCCTCACCTTCCGGAAAGTTCATCAGCAACAGTGGAATGCCCGGCTTCC
>Ga0172368_10006734_pt1 | contig 12281 bp, 14 predicted proteins | sample Lak11m_FD_114540 | JGI IMG/M metagenome (GOLD analysis project Ga0172368, IMG submission 114540) | Freshwater microbial communities from Kabuno Bay, South-Kivu, Congo - kab_022012_11m | ecosystem: Environmental > Aquatic > Freshwater > Lake | place: Democratic Republic of the Congo: South-Kivu...
CCCGACTGGCACACCAGAATCAGCGGCGTCGCCTTGTTCTTGACGGCGCTGGCCAACTTTTCTTCCAGCTGCGCCAGCGGAATATTTTTGGCACCAACCACATGACCGGCGGCAAACTCCGCCGGTTCGCACACATCCACCACCACGGCTTTTTCACGGTTCATCAGCAGCACCGCCGCGTCGGCACTCAACGCACCGGGCCCACCCTTGCCCAGCGTGGGCCACAGCAACATGCCGCCAGAGCCCAGCGCCACGGCGATCAGCATCCAATTGTCCAGAATAAATTTCACTGACACGTCCTCGTCATCGGGGTTATTGAGCGGCGCATTTTAGAATGCCCCACCCTCCCGACTTTGCCTACGCCTCTGTTATGCACAAACTTGTTTTGATTCGTCACGGCGAATCCACCTGGAACCTTGAAAACCGCTTTACCGGCTGGACCGACGTCGACCTGACACCGCTGGGGCTGGAGCAAGCCAAGGGCGCCGGGCGCCTGCTCAAAGGCGAAGGTTACGAATTTGACGTGGCCTACACCAGCGTGCTCAAGCGCGCCACGCGCACGCTGTGGCATGTGCTGGACGAGATGGACCGCACCTGGCTGCCGGTGGTCAACAGCTGGCGCCTGAATGAGCGTCACTATGGCGCGCTGCAAGGCCTGAACAAATCTGACATGGCCAAGCAGTACGGCGACGCGCAAGTGCTGGTATGGCGACGCAGCTATGACACCCCGCCGCCCGCGCTCACCCCCGACGACCCGCGCTGCGAACGTGGCGACGTGCGTTACGCCAAGCTCAACCCAGAGCAAGTGCCCCTGACGGAGTGCCTGAAAGACACCGTGGCGCGCGTCATGCCGTTCTGGAACGAGGTGCTGGCACCGGCCCTTCAAAGCGGCAAGCGGGTGGTGGTTGCAGCGCACGGCAACTCGATTCGCGCGCTGGTCAAATATCTGGACGGTATTTCGGACGCCGACATTGTGGGGCTGAATATCCCCAATGGCATACCGCTGGTTTACGAGCTGGACGACGCCCTCAAGCCCATTCGCCATTACTATCTGGGCGACGCTGAGGCCGCGGCCAAGGCCGCTGCGGCGGTGGCAGCGCAGGGCAAACACTAAATTTCTGGCGCTACCGGAACCTGCTGACGGGCGAGCGCTCCAACGCGGCCATCTGGATTTGCTTTTATCCGCTCTGGGATCACTATGGGTCAAAAACTGAAGATCTTCGGACTGCTGTCAGTGGGCGCGCTGGCTGGCGCGCTGGCCAGCGTGTCGCTGCAAACAGTCGCGCGTGGCACGCTGACGCCATTGCCGCTGGAAGAGCTGCAGCAACTGGCTGCGGTGTTCAGCATGATCAAGTCGAACTACGTCGAACCAGTCGATGAAAAGAAACTGATCACCGACGCCATTTCGGGCATGGTCTCTGGGTTGGACCCGCATTCGGTCTACCTCGACAAGAAAACGCTCAAGGAATTCAATGAGGGCACCACCGGCAAGTTCGTCGGGGTGGGCATTGAGATTTCAATGGAAGACGGACTGATCAAGGTGGTTTCGCCCATTGAGGATTCACCGGCCTTCCGCGCTGGCCTGAAGCCGGGCGATCTGATCGTCAAGATCGACGATACGCCGGTCAAAGGCATGACGCTCAACGAAGGCGTCAAGCGTATGCGCGGCGAGCCCGACACCAAGGTCGTGCTCAGCATCTTCCGCAAGGACGAGAACCGGACGTTCAGCGTTCCCATCATCCGCGAAGTCATCAAGACCCAGAGCGTCAAGGCCAAGCTGGTCGAGCCCGGCTACGGTTGGGTGCGCATCAGCCAGTTCCAGGAACGCACCGTGGCTGATTTTGCGCGCAAGGTGGAAGAGCTTTACAAGCAAGACCCCAAGCTCATAGGTCTGGTTTTGGACCTGCGCAACGATCCGGGTGGCTACCTGGACGCGGCGGTGGCGATCTCGGCGGCGTTCTTGCCAGAGAATGTGACCGTGGTCTCGGCCAACGGCCAATTACCAGAGAGCAAATACACCTACAAGGCGTCACCGCGCTACTACGCACGCATGGGCAATGACCCGCTCAAGCGGTTGGACCAAGTCACGCAAGGCGCGCTCAAGCACATCCCGTTGGTGGTGTTGGTTAACGAAGGCTCTGCATCAGCCAGCGAAATCGTGGCCGGCGCCCTGCAAGACCATCAACGCGCCAAATTGATGGGCAGCCAGACCTTCGGCAAGGGATCGGTCCAATCGGCGGTATGCCTGGACCCGGCATTCCGCATGGACAACTGCCCCACCGCCGCGCTCAAACTGACCACCAGCCGTTACTACACACCCAGCGGTCGCTCCATACAGGCCAAAGGCATTGTGCCCGATGTGATGGTCGATGAAACCGAGGAAGGCAACCTGTTTGCTGCATTGCGCACGCGTGAGGCCGACCTGGAGAAACATCTCACCAACGGTCAGGGTGATGAAGCCAAAGACGCTGCGCGTGAGAAAGCCCGCGAAGAAGCACGCAAAAAGCTGGAAGAAGAAATGAAGAAGCCCGCCGCTGAACGCCAGTTGCCCACTTTTGGTTCGGATAAGGATTTTCAACTGCAACAGGCTTTGCAGCAGCTCAAGGGCTTGCCCGTGGTCGTCAGCAAGACCCTGGTTGAGCGCTCCGAAGAGAAAAAGGAAAACTGAGTCGACAGACGCGGTTGCCTGATGAACGACGCCGACCTGCTGCGCTATTCGCGCCACATTTTGCTCAACGAGGTTGGTATTGATGGCCAGCAACGCATCGCCCGCGCGCACGCGTTGATCATCGGTGCCGGTGGACTGGGATCACCAGTGGCCATGTATCTGGGTTCTGCCGGCGTCGGAACCCTCACCGTGGTCGACCACGACCGGGTTGACGTCACCAACCTGCAGCGCCAGATTGCACACACGCAGCAGCGTGTGGGTGAGCTCAAGGTACATTCCCTCCAGACTGCGGTGGCACAGCTAAATCCGAACGTTACCGTTCAGACGATCGCGCAGCGCGCCGACGCCGCTTTGCTCGACACGCTGGTGGCACAGGCTGACGTGGTACTGGACTGCTGCGACAACTTTGCCACACGCCATGCGGTCAACGCAGCTTGTGTGGCGCACGGCAAGCCACTGGTGTCTGGCGCTGCCATTCGTTTTGATGGCCAGGTTTGCGTATACGACCCCCGCAACGACGTGTCCCCATGCTACGCCTGCGTATTTCCCCCGCAGGACGCGTTGGAGGAAGCCCGTTGCGCCACCATGGGCGTGTTTGCGCCGCTGGTAGGCATCGTGGGCACCATTCAAGCGGCAGAAGCACTCAAACTCATCTGTGGTGCCGGTGAACCCCTGACCGGGCGGTTGTTGATGATTGATGGTCGCGCCATGGCCTTCACGGAGGTGCGCGTGCAGCGCAATACTTCGTGTGTGACGTGCTCGCAACAAAGACATCGCGCACCGTTCCATTCATGAAACCAGACCGCGCGCGCGGTTGTCGCGACACTCACTGCGAGCTGCTAGACTCGGCGCTTCGTCCGAGGCCCTGACTTGACTTCTGCGTCTGCCCCTTTTCTGGTTGATGTGCGTAAGCTCAGGCTTGATGATGCCTTGGCATTGCTGGAACACGGTGGGCTGGCACTGCCAGACCAAACAGCCGACGCAACCGCCTTTCTACAGTCCCTGATCGACCAACTGGGTGAGTTGTCCCTGAAGGACCCGCTCACCGGTCTGGCCAACCGCCGCTATTTCCAACACGTACTGGAGCGCGAGATCGAAGTGGTCGCGCGCTCTGGCGAGCCCGCACTGCTGTTGATGCTTGACATCGACCATTTCAAGATCGTCAACGACACGCATGGTCATCCAGCCGGCGACCAGGTTTTGCAGGCGGTCGCGCGGGCGTTGAGTGTTGGTGTACGCCCGATGGACACCGTCGCGCGTTTCGGCGGCGAAGAGTTCGTCATCATCTTGCCCAGTTGTCAGGGGCACTTGGTCCGCAAGTGGCAGAGCGACTGCGTGAAATGGTCAGCGCCTTGTCGGTACCGCTGCCAGACGGGCAACAACTGCGCGTCACCATCAGTATTGGCGGCGCCTACGCCCCACGCTGGGTGCGCTCAACACCCGAGTTGTGGCTGGATCGTGCCGACAACCAGCTGTACCGGGCCAAGTCCAATGGACGTGATCGCGTTTGTATTGAGCCGCAGCCCTTGTTGGCCGTCAGCGCTGAAGAGAAAAATTTGTTGTTTGGTCCGCTAGCGCTGGGTGATCCGGCTTGGATCGAAAGTATTGCCAACGACAGCGCGACACCCGGCATCGGTGCGGCGGCAAACAAACTGAATTGACATGACTGAATCGCTTCAAGACTCTCTTGGAACCACACCGGACGCGTTGACCCCGCCCCTGAAGCCGCTGGGCAAAGTGTTTGCCGTCACCAGTGGAAAAGGCGGTGTCGGCAAAACGTTTGTCTCGGCCAATCTGGCCGCTGCACTGGCTAAGCGCGGTCGCAAGGTGTTGGTGCTGGACGCCGATCTGGGTCTGGCCAATCTGGATGTGGTCCTCAACCTGTACCCCAAAGTCACATTGCATGACGTCTTCACCGGCAAGTCCAAACTCGATGAAGCGATCGTGCGGGCGCCCGGCGGATTTTCTGTCCTGCTGGCGGGCTCCGGCATGGTGGAGTACTCGCGCCTGACGCCCAACGTGCGGGACGATTTTCTGAACATCATGACGGGGCTGATGCCGCACTATGACATCGTATTGCTGGACACCGGTGCTGGCATTTCGGACGTCGTGTTGTTTGCCGTTTCGCTGGCGTCCGAGGTGCTGGTGGTAGCGACGCCTGAGCCCACCTCCCTGACTGACGCTTACGCCACGATCAAGGTACTGGTGGGCGAACAACAACGCCGCACCTTGCGCATGGTCATCAATCAGACCGCGCGTATGGGCGATGGTCGCGCCATCACGTCCCAATTGCAGCAGGTGCTGAACCGCTTTGTCGTCGGAAAATCAGAGGACAAGGTGCGCCTGGTACACATGGGGGACATCCCCGGTGATGCAGCAGTGCGTCAAGCCGTCATGCGACGCCAGTTGTTGATCCAGTCGTCGCCCGGTTGCCCGGCAGCCCTGGCAATTTCCCAACTCGCCGCCAAGATTGAAGACGCGCTGAGCTCGCCGCACAAGTGATCAGGCGGTAATGATCCAGCCTTCCAATGGGTCGACGGTTTCCGGCAAGCCATAGCGCTTATCGCCCGCGTCCAAACGGGTGCGAGCCCAGGCGGCCTGCATCAGACCAAGTACCGCGTCCACGGCGTCACCGCGTGCGTCGTCCACCAGGGCATCACGCTGGGCGTGGCTGATTTTGAGCGACAACCCCAAGCGCGTCTGACCATTTTCAAGCGCGGTTATCAAGTCTTTGCGCGCGATCAGGCGCTGTGCGTCTTGCTTGGCACGATCGTCGCTCTTGTAGCTGCGTCGCCCCAGCACCTCACGTGCCAGCCGGCCGGGATACGCTTCGAGTGCCACCCGCATCGGCTGCCCAAGCGCGTCCCGGTTCGCCGCAGTTCCTCCATGCAAACCGGGCAAGGCTGCGCCGCTGCGCAGCAGCCAGGGCATGCCCGCGTGGAGCATGAACGCCACCGGAGGATTCACCCACTTCATGCTCGGGCTGGAACCTGCTGGGCGGTCGGTGGCACGGTGGGCAAATTTATGCCCGGGCTCACGCTGTTGGCAAAAGTCAGCGAACTTGGTGCGGATGGTGTCGCGTGGCAGCGCGCAGTAATGCGCCATGCAGTCCTGCCAGTTCAACGGCCAGCCCAACGCCTGCACCAGCTCGCGCGGCAAGCCAAAAGGCAGATCAAACGCACCCAGCCAACGCGGCTGCTGCGCCAACCAGCGACCAAATTCCTGCAGCGTCGTCAGCTGCACCAGCGCCGACACCACCACGCGCATGCCGTGGAGCTGACCCAAGGCCAGCATAATCGGCTTGCGCGCTGTAGGCGCCGAAGAGAAGTCGCATCCCAGCAGGACGCCGGTGCCCTCCGTCGCTGCCGATGCGCCACCCAGAACAGATTCAGGCACGCCCGATGATGGACGCGGTGGCCATCAGCTCTTCCAGCAAGGCCAGCGATACCCTGCCCGAAACTGAATACGGGTCAAGCTCGGGCTTTTCCGCGTACTTGAGCAGGATCGACGCGTTGATGCGATTCATGTTGACCTCACCCATGGTCCAGCCGGCAAAGCGGCGCTCGGAAATTTCCTCGTAATGCAGTAGCACCACGTCCTTGTGGCGGGGATCGCGCTGAATGTGACCATAGAGGTCACTGATGGCCATGCGCCCCCCTTCGATCGCCTGCAAAAAAATCCCACCGCCATAGCACAACACACCGGTGACTCCGCAGTGCGGGTTGTGGTCACGTGACTGGTGCAGGATGGACTCGATGGCGTCCGGGCTGGTGTCCACCGCCCGGCTGGCATACAACAAACGGACCAGCATGATTACCCTTTCTGCGGAATAAGAGACAAAAATTCACGACGCAGGTTGGCGTCTTTCAGGAAGCTGCCGCGCATGACCGAATTGATCATTTTGCTGTCAACGTCCTTGACGCCACGCCAACTCATGCAAAAGTGGCTGGCCTCCATGACGATGGCCAGACCGTCGGGTTGCGTCTTTTGCTGGATCAGGTCGGCCAGTTGCACCACGGCCTCCTCCTGAATCTGGGGGCGTCCCATCACCCATTCGGCCAGACGTGCGTACTTGGACAGGCCAATCACGTTGGTGTGTTCGTTGGGCAAGACGCCAATCCATATCTTTCCGATGATCGGGCAAAAATGATGGCTGCATGCGCTGCGCACGGTGATCGGGCCAACGATCATCAGTTCATTGAGGTGCTCGGCATTGGGAAACTCGGTGATGGCCGGTGCCTTGACATAGCGCCCGGCGAACACCTCCTTGAGGTACATCTTGGCCACGCGCCGTGCGGTATCGTCGGTGTTGTGGTCATGCTCGGTGTCGATCACCAGACTGCTCAAGACGCCTTTCATTTTGGACTCAACTTCGTCGAGCAAGGCGTCGAGCTCACCGGGTTCAATGAAATCTGCAATGTTGTCGTTGGCGTGAAACCGCTTGCGCGACGCCTGAACGCGTTCGCGGATCTTGACCGACACGGGCACTCCGATATCTCGTTCGTCTGTTTTCATGATTGTCGTCTGTACAGTTGCGTTGCCGTTGATGGTAGCAGTCTTTTTATAGTGGGGTTATTGGCTCCAAGCCCTTATAAAAACTAGCGTATTAGCTACATTATTAGTAACGCTTTCCGTTCAGAAGCAGGACCGCGCGCATCACCAGCAACGCCACGTGATCGCGTACTTTCTGCATGAACGGCCGCTGCTGATGCGTGGCCATGACAACGACTGTTGCCTGCTCATGCAAGGCACGTTCCAGTCGGGAATGCAGCTCGCCGGCAAACCGGGAGTCCAATACCATCACGTTGGCTTCCCGCGCCAAAAGCAGGCTCAGCGGGTCAATGTTGGACGAGCCCACGGTGGCCCAGCGGTGGTCGATGACCGCCACCTTGGCGTGCAAAAAGCTGTGGGTGTATTCATGTATCTCAACGCCCGCCTGCAGCAATTGCCAATACAGCGCACGCGTGGCGTGGTACTGCATGAAATACTCGTAGCGACCTTGCAGCAACAGTCGTACCCGCACCCCCCGCCGGGCCGCCAACTGCAACGCCCTGCGCATCTTGCGCCCAGGCAAAAAATAAGCATTGGCCAGAAGGATGTCCTCACGCGCGTCGGCAATGGCCTGCAAATAGGTGCGCTCGATACGGCGGCGGTAACGCACGTTGTCGCGCAACACCAGCGTGGCCCGCGCCCCTCCAGACAGCGACGGCGGTACGACCTCCGTCGCGCCCCGCCCTTCGGCTACCGCTCGCTGTAACGCCTGCCAGGCGCTGGCCCATTCCACTTGTCGGGCGCTGCGCACCGCTCGCAAACGCCACCAGAACTGCGCCATGGCCGCATGTACTCGCCCCACCAATACTCCGGTGGCACGCAGGGCAAAGTCAAAGCGCGGCGCAGCCAGGCTGCCGTGATTGGGATCAACCCAGTCGTCCAGCACATTGATACCACCACAATACGCTACCTGCCCATCGATCACACACAACTTGCGGTGCAGGCGCCGCCAACGGCTGGGCACCAGCAGACCCCATCGCCCCAAGGGCGAAAACACTTGCCACTGAACGCCGGCATCGGCCAAGCGTTGTGGCCACGGTTCGGGCAGACCTGGCGTGCCAACGCCGTCGACCACCACCATCACCACCACACCCCGCAACGCGGCACGCTCCAGCGCCAGCGCCACGTCTTCGCCCGAGCCGTCGACATGAAAGATGTAGGTTTCCAGCCGCACCTCATGCGTGGCGTGGTCCAGGTCGGCAATCAACGCAGGAAAAAACTCGCGCGCGCCTTCCAGCAGCGTCAGCTGATGTCCACCCACCAACTCAGGCATCACCAGACGGCGCCGACGTCAGCGCAAACTCGGCAATCAGCGGCAAATGGTCGGACATGCGCCACCAGGCCCGACCACGAGGAACTTGAACACCCAGGGGTTGCAGACCCCGGGCAAAGACATGATCAAGTTGCGCCAGAGGCAGGCGCGATGGAAAGGTGGGCGCGGCATGACCCGCCCAGGCGCGCAATCCTGCAGAACCCATCACCTCGCGCAGGCGTTTGCCGCCTTCATTGAAGTCCCCGGCAACCAGCACCGGTGCCAGCGGGTCGATATCCCGCTCAATCAAGCGCAGCAATTGCGCCACCTGTCGACCGCGACTTGCCGGTACCAAGCCCAGATGCACCACCAGCATGTGAACCAACTGCCCATACACCTGCAATTGGACGTGCAACACGCCGCGTTGTTCAAACCGGTGATCTGACATATCTTCATGCTGGCACGCAAGCACCGGCCAGCGCGAGAGCAAAGCGTTGCCGTGCTCACCCTGACGCGTCACGGCGTTGGTTCGGTACACCGCCGCGTAACCGGGTGGTGCCAAAAAACTGGCCTGCGGTTGCTCCGGCCAACGCGCAAAGTGTTTTTGCTCACGCCGGTTCAGACTGCGAACCTCTTGCAGGCACACCAGATCGGCATCGAGCGCCTCCACAGCCAGGCCCAGGTTGTGGATCTCCAGGCGCCGCAATGGCCCGACACCCTGCACACCCTTATGGATGTTGTAGGTGGCCACCCGCAACACGCCATCTCGCACCGTCATGCGGGGCCCCTGCCCTGCACGATACGCGGCAACAACAGGCAAGCCTCGGCGTTGGACGAAGAAAAACAGGTATCCGCAGCTTGCATCCACGGCAACCACTGATGGTCGGTGTGCTCGCGTGGACTTAAATGCACGGGCGTGCCGGACGGCACCTCCAGGCCAAACACATGCTCGGTGTTGAGAAACACACCTGGCGCGTAACGATGACGCCAATGCGGGTAAATCTCGTAGACGTTTTGCAGACCCCAGTCGTGCAAATGACTGGCCAGCGCGGTGCCAGGCTGACAGTCAATGCCAGTCTCTTCAAACACCTCCCGGCGCGCTGTCACGTCAAAGGGTTCGTCCAGAAAGTCCTTGCTGCCCGTGACCGACTGCCAGTAGTCTGGTGCGTCGGCACGCTTGATCAACAACACCTGGAGCGCCGGGGTGTAGATCACCACCAGCACCGACTGAGGAATCTTGAAATCGGCCATGTTGGGCCGGAAGATACCTCAGTTGGGCAAAGGCGATCAACTGGCCCGGGCGGCGTCTGCATTGCGCAGACGAATGTGCAGCTCGCGCAGCTGCTTTTCATCCACCAGGGACGGCGCTTGCGTCAACAGACATTGGGCGCGCTGGGTCTTGGGGAAGGCGATCACATCGCGGATCGATTCGGCCCCGGTCATCAGCGTGATGATGCGATCCAGCCCAAAGGCCAGGCCACCGTGCGGCGGCGCGCCGTACTGCAACGCATCCAGCAAGAAGCCAAACTTGATCTGCGCTTCTTCGGGCGTGATCTTGAGCGCGTCGAACACCTTCTTCTGCACATCGGCGCGGTGAATCCGCACCGAACCACCGCCCATTTCCCAGCCGTTGAGCACCATGTCGTAGCCCTTGGAAATGCAGTTGCCCGGATCGGTCACCATCAAATCTTCGTGACCGTCCTTGGGCGCGGTAAACGGGTGATGCACCGCCATCCAGCGGTCGGACTCGTCGTCGTATTCGAACATCGGAAAGTCCACCACCCACAGCGGCGCCCAACGGTCTTCGAACAGACCATTTTTCTTACCGAATTCACTGTGACCAATCTTGATGCGCAGGGCGCCGATGGCGTCGTTGACGATCTTTTCCTTGTCAGCCCCGAAGAACAGCAAGTCGCCGTCCTGAGCGCCGGTGCGCTTGAGTATTTCAGCCAGCGCCGCGTCGTGCAGATTCTTGACGATCGGACTTTGCAGGCCTTCACGCCCCTGCGCTGCGTGATTGACCTTGATCCAGGCCAGCCCCTTGGCCCCGTAAATCTTGACGAACTCGCCGTAGTTGTCGATCTCGCCACGCGTCATGCCGTGGCCCTCTTTGCCGCCACCGGGCACCCGCAACGCCACCACACGACCGCCGTTCATGTTGGCGGCGCCGGAGAACACCTTGAAGTCGACGTCCTTCATCACGTCGGTGAGTTCGGTAAATTCCAGCTTGACGCGCAGGTCGGGCTTGTCCGAGCCAAAGCGGCGCGCGGCTTCCTGATACGTCATCGCCGGGAATTCGCCCAGGTCAACACCCAGGGTGTTCTGGAACACCGTCTTGATCATCTCCTGAAACATGGCGCGAATGTCTTCTTCGGTCATGAACGAGGTCTCGATATCGATCTGGGTGAACTCAGGCTGACGATCGGCGCGCAAGTCTTCGTCACGGAAGCACTTGGTGATCTGGTAGTAGCGGTCAAAGCCCGCCACCATCAGCAGTTGCTTGAACAGCTGCGGGCTTTGCGGCAAGGCAAAGAAATGACCGTCGTGCACACGGCTGGGCACCAGGTAGTCGCGCGCGCCTTCGGGTGTGCTCTTGGTCAGCATCGGGGTCTCAATATCGACGAAGCCATGGCCGTCCAGGAACTTGCGCACTTCCATAGCCACGCGGTAGCGCAGCATCAGGTTGTTCTGCATGTACGGGCGACGCAGGTCAAGAACGCGGTGCGTCAGCCGCGTGGTTTCCGACAGGTTTTCTTCGTCGAGCTGGAACGGTGGCGTCACCGATGGGTTGAGCACCGTCAGCTCGTGGCACAGCACTTCGATCTTGCCGCTTTTGAGGTTGTTGTTGATCGTGCCTTCAGGACGCGAGCGCACCAGACCCTTGATCTGCACGCAATACTCATTGCGCAAATCTTCGGCCACCTTGAACATCTCCGCACGGTCCGGGTCGCACACCACCTGTACATAGCCTTCGCGGTCACGCACGTCAACAAAGATCACACCGCCGTGGTCACGCCGCCGATTCACCCAGCCGCACAAGGTCACCACCTGGCCCATCAGGGCTTCCGTGACCAGACCACAATAATGAGAGCGCATTGCCATAAAACACTTTCCAAAGCCGCCTGCTTGGCAGCAAAGTTGCACAAAAATCAGTGTGAGACCGCACCCGTGCTGGGCGCCACCGACCCCATCGAAATCACATACGTCAGCGCTTCGTCCACGCTCATTTCCAGCTCAATCACGTCGCTACGCGGTAGCATCAAAAAAAACCCGCTGGTCGGGTTCGGCGTGGTGGGAACATATACGCTGATGTAGTCGCCCGCCAAATGCTCCGCCACCTCTCCGGTAGGCGCACCGGTCTGAAACGCAATCGTCCACGCGCCCGCTCGCGGGTACTGCACCAGCAAAGCGGTTCGAAACGCGTTGCCATTGCTGGAAAACAGCGTGTCGGAAACTTTTTTGACACTGTTGTAGATGGTGCGAAACACCGGAATGTGGGTAAAGAGCCGATCCCATTGCCGCAACCACCAGCGTCCGGCCACGTTGGACACCAACGACCCGGTAATCAACAAGCCAGCAAACACCAGCACCACTCCCAGCCCAGGGATGTGTTTTAACTTTTCAAGCAGGTTGGAAAGTGCGTCCGGCGTCAACGCCTGAACGCCCGACAGCAAGGCGAAAAAGATGCCGTCGAGCAGCCCGACCAACCACAGCAACACCCAGATCGTGATGGCCAGCGGCAACCAGACCAGCAGCCCGGTCAACAGGTACTTTTTGATGTGCGCCGAACTCATCCGTTCAAGTGCTCAG
>Ga0172368_10006735_pt1 | contig 12281 bp, 11 predicted proteins | sample Lak11m_FD_114540 | JGI IMG/M metagenome (GOLD analysis project Ga0172368, IMG submission 114540) | Freshwater microbial communities from Kabuno Bay, South-Kivu, Congo - kab_022012_11m | ecosystem: Environmental > Aquatic > Freshwater > Lake | place: Democratic Republic of the Congo: South-Kivu...
CTTCGCCTGTGCGCCCACGGTCATGGAAGGTTTTAATGCCCGCTCTCCATCCACGCGCACCTGTCCAGCCAGGACCAGGCGTTGCGCCAAAGAGCGGCTGTCTGCCAGCTTTTGTTCCACCATTAATAAATCCAGGCGTTTTTTAGGCATAACTCGATTCTATCATTGAAAGATTGTCTCGTCCGATCGCAGGAAGCGGGCAAATATGGTGCACTGCTTTCTTGAAGAATATGCTATCATAAGCCAATATTTTGGGGACGGTTGATGAGATGCTGATTGCATTATTGAAAGCCATGCGCCCAAAACAATGGGCAAAGAACGGGGTGATTTTTGCTGCCCTGGTGTTTGACCGTCAACTCGGTTTTAATAACCTGCCGGCGATGGAGCGGACTTTTGCTGGTTTTGTGATTTTCTGTTTGCTCTCTGGCGTCGTTTATCTGATTAACGATATCGAGGATATCGAAGCTGACCGGCGCCATCCGCACAAGCGTAAGCGCCCAATTGCCGCTGGCGAGTTGCCAGTAGCTGCGGCGCTCGTTGCAATCATCGGCTTGTTAATCATTTTGCTCCCATTGGCCTACTGGCTCTCCTCTTCGTTTGCGTTGGTTGCGCTGGCTTATCTGCTGCTCAACCTGGCTTATTCTAAATGGTTAAAACATCTCCCATTAATCGATGTTTTTTCGATTGCATTGGGTTTTGTGCTGCGGGTTGGCGCGGGTGTAACCCTGATTCAAGTTGCCCGTTTTTCTCCCTGGTTATATGTGGTTATAACGTTAGCTTCGCTCTATGTCGGCTTTGGTAAGCGGCGGGCGGAGTTGGCTCAATTGGAAGAAGGAGCAAATGATCATCGTAAAGTGCTGAGCGACTATACCATTCCATTGCTCGATCAGTACATTATGATCGTCTCGGCAACCACGATTGTCGCCTATAGCCTGTACACATTTTCTGCCCCTAACCTGCCGAGTAACCACGCCATGATGCTGACCATTCCATTTGTCCTTTATGGCATATTTCGGTATCTATACCTGGTGCAATTGAAAGGCTACGGCGGCGCGCCGGAAGATATCTTGTTTTCCGACCGCCCATTACAGATGACCATCTTCCTCTGGGGGATGGCGGTTCTGGCAATTTTCTATATCTTCTGATCGACTTCCTGCGCAAATATCATCCTTGCCGGGACTTGTTTCGGAGTAAAAGCGGAGGCTGGATGCCTGCAATCACGAGTACTGCTCCTGGAAAGATCATCCTGTTTGGAGAGCATGCGGTTGTATATAACCGACCTGCCATTGCCGTGCCTTTGGTTCAGGTCCGGGCGAGGGTTACAGCGATGGCAGAGCCTCGCTGGAAACCTGGGCGAGTGATGATCCAGGCGGCGGATCTGAATCAGCAATCCTTTCTCGATGAGCTGCCTCAAACCGATCCACTGGGGCTGGTAGCCCATCTGGTGTTAAGTGAAACCGGCATCGATCGCCCTCCAGCCTGCACGCTGCGGATTAGCTCAACAATTCCGATAGCAGCCGGTCTTGGCTCGGGGGCGGCTGTTTCGGTTGCGATGATCCGTTCTTTCGCGGAGTTTTTAGGTCGCCCGCTTTCAAACGAGCGAGTCTCGGCGTTGGCTTATGAGGTTGAACGAACCTACCATGGAACGCCCTCCGGAATTGATAACACCGTGATTACATATCAATTGCCCGTTTTCTTTGTGCGCGGACAGCCCATTGAGGTCTTAAACCTGCCAGCGCCCTTTACCATCATCGTCGCTGATACAGGGATTCGAAGCCAAACGGCGTCTGCAGTGGGGGATGTCCGTCAGGCCTGGGAGAGGCAGCCAGATTATTTCGAGAGTCTCTTTGATGAGATTGGCGAGATCGCTCGTGAGGCGCGACGGTTAATCGAAAATGGTCAACCCTTGCGTTTAGGCCCATTAATGGACAGGAATCACGAGCTGCTCTGCGCGTTGGGCGTCTCTTGCCTGGAGTTAGATCGGCTGGCGCAAGCAGCGCGCTCTGCTGGCGCGCTGGGCGCAAAGCTTTCAGGCGGCGGGCAGGGTGGAAATATGATCGCGCTGGTGAAGGATGACGATACCCGCTCTGTGGAGCAGGCATTACGGCGGCATGGGGCTGTGCAGATGATCACAACGCGAGTAAGCCAACCTGGTGGTCATTGACATGCAGCAACCCATTTTGGCGCGCGAGGACCTGGTATTCATTAAGCTGGGCGGCTCGCTCATCACACAGAAGGATCGCCCGCAGACCGCTCGGCTGGCTACAATTCGGCGGCTTTCGCAGGAGATCGCGGCCGCCCGAATTCAACAACCAACCCTGCAAATTCTTTTGGGACATGGATCAGGTTCCTTTGGCCACGTCCCGGCGCATCAATATCGCACCCGCCAGGGTGTGCACAGCCCGGCGGAATGGCTTGGCTTCGTGGAAGTCTGGGGGGCAGCCGCTCAGTTAAATCGGATGGTTCAGGACACGTTGAGAGAATCTGGTTTACCGGCGATCTCATTTCCTCCCTCGGCCAGCATCGTCGCATGGGATGGACAGGTGCAATCCTGGGACCTGGGGCCAATTCGATCTGCGCTCGATGCAGGTCTGATTCCGGTTGTGTTTGGCGATGTGGTTTTCGACCGCCAACGGGGCGGGACAATCCTTTCCACCGAAGACTTATTTGATCATCTGGCATTTTCGCTCCAGCCGGGGCGGATCATCCTGGCTGGAATCGAGCCAGGCGTCTGGCGGGATTTTCCAGCGAACTCGCAGCTCATTCAAGAGATCACGCCATCTACACTGCCAGGGATTGTCGCCTCTTTGAGTGGTTCACATGCAACCGATGTTACCGGCGGCATGGCCAGCAAGGTACAACAGAGCCTGGAACTGGCGCAACGCGTTCCCGGTTTGAGCATTGAAATCATTTCCGGGGAAAAGCCGGGGTTTGTCCAGAGGGCGTTATTGGGTGAGAGCATGGGAACCCTGATCCGCGCGGATCGATAGGGATTTAATTTAAAGAAGGAAAGATCTCCCAGCCGCGTTGCACAGCGATTGCGCGCAGCCCTGAGTCCGGGTATGTGGCTACTGGATGCCCAACCATCTCCAGCATCGATAGATCTGGCGTCGAATCGGCATAGGCGTAACTGGAGGGTAAATCAACCTCGATGCCATTCGATTTTAAGTAGGCCAGGGTAGCGCTGGCCTTGATCTCATCGATTACGATTGGCTCAACCGCCTTGCCAGTATAACGCCCAGCGCGCACTTTAAAAGATGTCCCAACGCAATGATCGGCGCCTAATTCGGCTGCGATCCGTTGAACCATCGGCAGCGGGCCGGACGAGACCAGCATGATCAAGTCGCCGGATTGGCGGCGACTCTCCAGGATGGCGCGGGTATCTTCACGCCAGTATTGGCTGAGGTAGGACTTCACCCCCCAATCCCAGATTGGAGCGGATTCTTCCAGCGTCATCCCGCGAAAATACCAGGCTAAATGGGCAGCCCAGGGGCGGCGAAAACCGCTATTGCTCATCAACCCCAACCGGTATAGAAAATAGAGCGGGTAATGGTAAGCCAGGAATTGCAGGTGGACGAATCTTCGCAAACGGCGTTCGCGGAAATATCCGATGATCCCTTTCCAGGTGCGTTCGCGGGTTAATGTCCCGTCGATGTCAAAGAAGGCGGCGCGTTGCATTGGATGGCGGTTGGCTATGGTTGACTAAAGATCGTAAAGACGCCCGTATTTATCCTTCAGGTAGCTGATATAAGGCTGAATCCGGATTGGACCGCCGCTAATCCGTTCAACCAGCTCGCCTGCGCTGAACTTGCTGCCGTGCTGATAGATATGATCAGTCATCCACCCAAGCAGCGTGTCGAATTTGCCCATGCGGATCTCATCTGGGATCTGCGGCTGATCTTTCAATGCGGCGTCATAGAACAACCCGCTCAGGATGTTTCCAAGGCTATACCCCTGGAATGCGCCGCCGATCAAGCCGTCATACCAATGCACATCCTGCATGCAGCCATCCTTATCATCCGCAGGGGTGACGCCGAGGTCTTGTTTGAAGCGTTCATTCCAGGCTTCGGGCAAATCTTTTACAGCCAGGCGTCCCTCCAGCATCGCCATCTCAAAATCGAAACGGAGCATGACGTGCAGATTATAGGTTACTTCGTCTGCATCTGTTCGGATTAATGAGCGTTCAACCTTGTTGATTGCGCGGTAAAAGGTATCCAGGAGTACATCCCCAAGCTGTTCGGGGAAAGTCGCCCGCAAGCGCGGGTAGAAGAATTCGCAGAAGTTGCGGCTTCTGCCGACCAGGTTTTCCCACAGGCGGGATTGGCTTTCGTGCACTCCGGACGAAGTCCCGCCGCCCAGGGGAGTGCCTTCCAGGGCAGGCCGAACGCCTTGCTCGTACATGGCGTGACCACTTTCATGGATCACACTGTACAGGCATTCACCCAACATATCCTCTTTTACCCGGGTAGTGATGCGTACATCGCCGACCGAGAAACTCGTCTCGAATGGATGGAGGGTCAGGTCCAGCCGTCCGCGCTTAAAATCATATCCCAGTACCCCGGCAATTTCTTTGCTGATCGCCATTTGCTGGTCTTGGGGGTAATATCTGCGCAGGCAAGCGTCATCCGCTGGGGGTTGGGATGTGATCGCCTGAACCATTGGAACCAGTTCTTTGCGCAGCTCGCCAAATAGCTGGCTGATGGTGGATGCTTTCATGCCGTAATCGGAAAAGTCGATGAGAGGATCGATGATATGTTCATATCCAGGGAAGAAATTGGCCATCTGGCGGCTCAAATCCAGCGTCTTTTCAAGATACGGCTGTACCTTCTTGAAATCATTCGCCGGGCGCGCCTCCGCCCAAACGGAATAGGTCTGAGTGGCGTGTTCGGACAATTCTCCGATGAATTCAGGCGGGACATTGATCATTTGCTCGTATTTCCGGCGAGTTACCCGGATCAGAGCAGCCTCATCTGAATCATACGGCAGGCTTTCTGCATATGGGGTCAGCTCATCGAGCAATTTCCCGACCGTCTCGTCGATAAATTTCTCTTGCGAAAGGCGCGCCAGGGTGGCAGCCTGGCGGGCGCGTGCTTCGCTTCCCCCGGAAGGCATATAGGTGGCTTTATCCCAAAATAAAATTTGAGACGCTCTTTCGAGATCGTCTACCTCGTTTAACTTTTTGATGAGTTGTTCGAATTTTTCTTTCATTGAATGCTCCCTGAAGCTGGATTAGACAGATAAATTATATCAAAAGGGACAATGATGGACAGAATTCCTTGGATTATACCTGCGAAGACTTCGAGAATTCTGGTCAATGTCTGCTTTTATATGGAGAGATGATTGGGAGATATCGATGCTGGTCTCAGATATTCATAACACAAAATTGCGAGGAAATGGGTATCCAGGTAAAATAACTGTCGAGCCAGCGCTCAACAAAGATTATTTAGATGCGATCGCTCGGAAGGAGTAGAAAGATGGACCCACGCGTAGAAAAACTAGCCCAAGTATTGGTGCATTACTCTCTGGATTTACAGCCCGGAGAAGAATTAGCGGTTAAGACCAGCCCGCTTGCCGAGGAACTTAACCTCGCTGTGTTGAAAGAGGCTTTATTGGCTGGGGCAAATGTCTTCTTCCTCAATCGAATCCCTGGGGAAATGGAGTTGTTCTATCGCTATGCCAGCGATGCGCAGTTGGATTATGTTTCACCCATCAACCAATACATTCACGAGCATTATCGCGCCATCCTGGATATCGAGGCTCAACACAATACACGCGAGCTTTCGGGTATCGACCCCGCCCGTATCAGCCGCGCCCGTAAAGCCAGGCGAGGATTGTTCAATAAAATGATCGAACGGATAGGAACCGGTGATCTGAAATGGACATTCACGGTTTTCCCAACTCAGGCGAATGCCCAGGAAGCCGATATGAGCCTGAGTGCATACCAGGACTTTGTATATCAGGCTGGGATGCTCGATCTCCCTGATCCTGTTTCTGGCTGGAAGGAAGAACATATTCGCCAACAGCGATGGATAGAATCGATGAAGGGCAAAAGTTCGATTGTCATTCGTGGCAAAGACGTTGATCTACGACTATCCATCAAAGATCGGGCTTTCCTGGGGGCTGCCGGGAAGGAGAATTTCCCCGATGGGGAGATTTACACCTCGCCGGTGGAGAAATCGGCAAATGGCTGGATCCGATTTGCTTACCCTGCCATTTATGATGGGCGCGAAGTATCCGATGTTGAGCTGTGGTTTGAGGACGGCAAGGTGGTTCGTGAAAAGGCAGCGAAAGGAGAAGCGTTTCTAACCCAGATCCTGAATACGGACCCCGGCGCGCGCTACCTGGGAGAATTGGGGATCGGAACCAACTATTCCATCCCGCGTTTTACGAAGAATATCCTCTTCGACGAGAAGCTGGGAGGTACGATACATCTGGCGGTTGGAGCAGGCTTTCCAGAAGTGGGTGGGGAAAATGAATCCGGCGTGCATTGGGATATGCTTTGTAATATGGCGGATAGCGAAATGCTCATCGATGGCGAGCTATATTATAAGGATGGAAAATTCGTCATCGAATAGCCAAATTCGCGCGTGGGTTCGGATAGAAGGGAAAAATCACCTATCCGAACCCGTTTGGATTAGACGCGTTGTCTTAAGCGATTGAAGCCAGTTGGCCGCGCAGCTTTTCAGCGGTCTCGATATAAGCCGCCAGCTTCTCACGTTCCTTTTGCACGACTGTTGGCGGAGCTTTTTCGGCGAAAGAGCCGGATAAAAGCGTCTCCAACCGTGTGATTTGTTCCTGAATGGATGCCAGCTCCTTTTCCAGCCGTGCATGTTCCTCCTGGCTATCGATCATACCTGCCAGAGGCAGGAAAATCTCAACCGGGCCGACCACCAGGGCGATATGGCCTTCGGGTTTGGCCGCGATCGATTCCAGGATTTGCAGATTCTCCAGGTCCAATCCAGCCAGAGCGGCGATCGCGGGTGATTGCGCGCCCAGAAGCGCAGCCGTAGATTGAGAAACCAATATCGCCGGAATGCGCCGCCCGAGTTTGACGTTTTTCTCCGAGCGGATATTTCGGATAGCGCGGACAATCTCCTGCACCAGGTTGAAATCGGATGCGCTCTGCGCCTCCCATCCTTCTTCCGCCCGCGGCATCGGCCAGGGAGCGATGATCAAGGCCTCAGGCCAATCGTTCAATACAGCCCCCAGCGGGGAACTCTGAACGGCCTTTTTTAAATGCCCCCAGAGATCTTCCGTCACAAAGGGGGTGAATGGATGGAGTAGACGCAGGCTGGTATCCAGGATGCGGACAAGCGCATAAGCCGTTCGGATGGCTCGTTCATTTCCCTGGTTGAGCTGCAGCTTGGCGATTTCGACATACCAGTCAGCGAGGTCGCCCCAGAAAAATTCGTAGATTTGACGCCCGGCTTCTCCGTACTGCAATGATTGGAAAAGTCGTTCAACATCTCGCACCAATGTCTGCAAGCGAGCCCAGATCCACGAATCAGCCAGCGTCCAGTTATATTCGCTGCTGGCCGTTTGGAGCAGATCCGCTTCCGGCGGCAAGCTGGACAGAGCAGAGATCACAAAGCGGCCGGCATTCCAAATCTTGTTGGCAAAGTTGCGGTTGGCCTCCACCTTCTTCAGGCTGAGGTTCATATCATTTCCGGGAGTCGAGCCGACCAGAAGCGTGAAGCGCAGCGCATCTGTGCCCAACTCTTCCATCACTCGCAGCGGGTCGATCACGTTTCCGTAGGATTTGCTCATCTTTCGCCCATGCTCATCCCGGATCAGGCCGTGCAGATAAACCGTGTGAAATGGGATTTGATCGGTAAACTCTAACCCAGACATAATCATGCGCGCGACCCAGAAGAACAGAATGTCGTAGCCTGTTTCCAGATAAGATGTCGGATAGAAATAGCGGAGATCGGCGGTATCATCCGGCCAACCCAGGGTGGAAAAAGGCCAAAGTCCTGAGGAGAACCAGGTGTCTAACACATCCGGATCCTGTTGAATATTCTTACTGCCGCAATGGGCGCATTGGGTGGGGTCCTGGCGCTCCACGGTCATCTTTCCGCAATCCAGGCAATGCCAGACCGGGATGCGGTGTCCCCACCAGAGCTGACGGGAGATGCACCAATCTTCGATGTTTTCCAGCCAGTTGTAATATACTTTTGTAAAGCGTTCGGGGACAATCCGAATGCGTCCAGACCGCACAGCTTCTAATCCGGCTGCGGCCAAAGGCTGGATGCGCACAAACCATTGGGTCGAAATCATCGGTTCGATCACTTCACCCCCGCGCTGGGAGCGCGGTACAGTCAAGGTGTAAGGCTGCTCTTTCAACACCAGACCAGCCTGGCGCATATCTTCCCAGATCTTCTTGCGAGCTTCGTAACGATCCATCCCGGCGTATGGGCCGCCATTCTCATTCACTCGGGCAGATTCATCCAGGATGGAAATGACGGCTAAACCGTGGCGTTGGCCGATCATATAATCGGTTGGATCATGCCCAGGGGTGACTTTCAATGCGCCGCCTCCGAATTCACGCTCCACAGCTTCATCGGCGATCACCGGGATCTGACGGCCCAGGATTGGCACCAGCGCCATCCGTCCGATATATTTTTGATAACGCTCATCATCTGGGTGGACCGCGACAGCCGTATCGCCCAGGATCGTCTCTGGCCGGGTTGTAGCGACGGGCAGGTATTCTTCGGGGTTATCGGCCAGCACATATTTAAAGAAATAGAGCAAGCCTGGTTCTTCGAAATATTCCACTTCAAGGTCTGATACTGCGGTGCGCAGCCCAGGCGACCAATGGATCAAACGTGGGCCGCGGTAGACCAACCCTTTTTCATATAAACGGACAAAAGCCTCGCGGACGGCTCGGGACAATCCTTCGTCGAGGGTGAAACGTTCTCGCTCCCAGTCGCAAGATGCGCCCAGCCGGCGGATTTGGTCAGTGATGATCCCGCCATATTTTTTCTTCCAGGCCCATGTGCGCTGTAAAAATTCCTCCCGACCGATCTGTTCGCGTGTTAAGCCATCCCTGGTCAAGGCTTTTTCCACCTGAAGCTGGGTCGCGATGCCGGCATGATCGCTTCCGGGAACCCACAATGTGGCATAGCCCTTCATGCGGTGATAGCGGATCATCAGGTCTTCCATGGATACAAACATGGCATGACCTAGGTGTAGTTCACCAGTCACATTCGGCGGCGGGATTGAGATCACAAAAGGCTTGATCGATGGATCAAAATCGGGTCCATTCGGATCGTTGAATGGTTTAAAGTAGCCGTTCTGCTCCCACCATTCGTAGGTCCGTTTTTCGGTCTGGTGAAAATCGTATGTTTTTGGGAGTGAATATTCGCTCATCGTTCCTCGCATATGAACCGGGATAATTTCACGGATGGGTTGATCATCCATCCATTAAAAAACAAATACCTCTCGTCCGATCTGAGGACGAAAGGCTATTCCTTTCGCGGTACCACCTCAATTCGCCAGGCTGAGCCTGGCGCACTCAATCCCTGGCGGGCAAGGGTGTTGCGTTTGCCGAACAGGGTTTCGCGATAACGGGCAAGACCGTGCCGTTCTACTCTCTCAGATGGTCGTAACCATACGGGTTTTCTTCGGCAATCAATCCGGGCGACATTCAGTTTTTACTGCCTGTGGAGGCTCTCAGCCATAGGCCTCTCCTTCTCTGGTCAGGTCTTTAGAAACTTACTCCTCCCGGCGGGGATATTCAGTTGTGATCTGAATGGTCTTGTCGATCCAAATCAGATTTTTAATTATACTCTTGTTTGAACAATCACAAAGATTAAGGAAAGATTAAGTTTTCTTGCTTTTGGTTTGGGTTTGTGCTATCCTACCGAAAGCGCCAGACTCCTTATGAGAGATTCCTGCAACCCCATTGATTGCAAAATGACCAGACTGACACCCAGACCCTTAATTTCAGGGGAAGAGATATGATGCAACGAGAAAGAATCGCAGACAATGTTTTCTCTTTTCAGAGCGAAGTGTACGCTCAAGTGACCGCAGGCGCCGTGATCGGCCCAAACTGGGCGGTCCTGATCGACACATTGGCTACTCCAGACGAATCGCTGGCTATCCGGGATTTTATCGAGCAGGAGTTGAATGTTCCCATTCGATACATCATCAACACCCATAGCCACGCGGATCACGCCTGGGGCAATTGTTTCTTCCCTGGCGCAATGATCCTTGCCCACCCGCTCTGCCGTGAATACCTCGATTCCAAGGGCAGAGCGGCGTTGGAGGAATCCCGCCGAAGCAGTCAAACGTTTCGGAATGTTAAGATCGTTCTTCCACAAATCACCTTTAGCAAAGGGGATTTAAATTTGCGGGTGGGCAAGAAAACGCTGACGATGTTCCCGCTTCCTGGTCCTAGCCTGGATAATATCGCCATCTTAGTGGAAGAGGACCGCATCCTTTTTGCTGGCGATGCTGCGATGCCGCTCCCGTATATTGTTGATGGCGATCTCGACTTATTGACGGCGTCGCTGAAACGAATTGGCCGCCTGGGTCTCGAAAACATCGTCCAGGGACATGGGGATATCATCTTACGTGGTGAAATCGATAATTACATCAAGGACAATCTAAGTTATCTCTCCAATATTCGCAAGGTTGTACGAAAAGCAGCCCGGCGGAAATATCCGCAGGAAGTATTGGAGGAATCCAATGTTGAAAGTTGCGGCAAAAGCCGGGTATTGATTGGCGGTTTAGCAGGAGAACTTCACCGGCGGAACCTGCGGGCGCTTTACCGCCAGATATACGGCGAACTGCCGGCTGCTCCGCCGGAAGATGAAGATTTCGATGAAACTTACGATGACGAGGATTACGAGGACGAATAATCCGGCTTAACCGCTGGCAGATTTCTTCGCAAAAATACCAACTCTTCGCTCTGTTCCATCAAACAGGCGTTTGATATTTGGACGTAAAGCCCAGATCACGATCGCGGCAGTGCAAATTCCATAGATGCCATATTGCCAGGGGGTTCCAACATACGCGGCTCGCAAGAACAATATGATCATGATTGCAATTGCGGCTGCAATCGAAGCCAGAGATGCATATCCGACGATGAAAACGAAAAACAGAATAATTGGGATGACAACCAACGCTAACGGCGGCCAAAAAGCAATTGCTGCCCCAAGGTTGGGCCCTGTGCCAGCTCCAGCATTCAATTTCTTGGTGACAAGATAGAGCCAGATCGACCAGTTGTGCCCAAAGACAGCGGCTGCCCCTGCCATTACCTGCGGCCAGATCGTATCAGGCATTATCCAACGGGCAATCCAGATGGCCATGAAGCCTTTCAGAAAATCTAAAACCCCAGTAAGTACACCCATCCACAAACCGCCAGCGCGCATGGCGTTTGTCCCGCCGGTCCGGCCGCTCCCTATCAGGGTAATATCCTGGCGCTTGAAAATCTTAATGACCAGGTAACCCATAGGGATTGAGCCGATTAGATAACCCAACAAGGTTACCAGGATACTGATCAATATGCTCTCCATCACAGCCGCTATTCTCCTCCGTTGAAATATCCTTCTACCCGGGCAGTATATATGCCCGGAAATTTTCATTATTTATAACACATTCGACCCTAAACCGTTACTATGTCGGTAAAACTATGATTTCCAGCGGGGTAATCTGACCGGACTGGATTAAAAATGCCCTGCATTGCCATCCTGCGGACAGACTCGCCCAAATGAGATGGACCACCTGCGGGTATCGAGCCTCGTCCACATCCGTAGATGATGGCTCGGTTTGTCCTTGCGGGTGGGAGTGGTAGATTCCGGTCAATTCTAAATCTTGCGAATCGATCCAATTGAAAGCTTGCAGTTGTTCGTGAGGGTCCAGCCGAAAACGCGTCGGGCTATGGTAACTATTTTGGATGGGAAGGACCGCTAATACCTCGACATTATCTTCGTCGGATCGACCGGCCAGCAGCCCGCAAGCCTCTTCCGGGTCTCTGGTTTGAACATCGGCGCGCATCTTCTCCATATCCTCGCGCCGCAGTTGGATGGTTCGTGGAGTTCTGAAGAGGCCCATAGAAAATTCACCGAATCAAGAGCGCTGCGCCCCAAATGAGCGCCAGAATAATAGCCGGTTCTACCAAAGCCTGGCGGATTGGCTCGTCCTCGGCTAAATTCCCAAAGAAGTTGGTTAATGCGTATGCCGGGCCTAGCAACACTAACCCAAAACTAACGGGTGTCAACGGCCAGTAATGCAGAGCTGAAGCAAATTCGATGGTAATAAAAGCGATTAATCCAGCC
>Ga0172368_10006736_pt1 | contig 12279 bp, 8 predicted proteins | sample Lak11m_FD_114540 | JGI IMG/M metagenome (GOLD analysis project Ga0172368, IMG submission 114540) | Freshwater microbial communities from Kabuno Bay, South-Kivu, Congo - kab_022012_11m | ecosystem: Environmental > Aquatic > Freshwater > Lake | place: Democratic Republic of the Congo: South-Kivu...
CTCGCGTGACTCTCGGACGGCGGCGTCGGGCAGTCCGACCACGCAGTAGGAAGGAAGCCCGTTGTACACGTGGACCTCGACGGTGACGGCCTGGCCGTCGAGGCCGAACAGCGTTGCGCTACGGATCGCGGCGAGCACGGTGGCACCTCCCGGAAGACGGACGCTGCGGGAGGCCCTTGACCGCGGCCACGAACGTGCAACAGGACCCTAGACGGCGGGTGTGACACTCGGCGGCGACCGCCGGATCGGTGCTGAGGATTGATACGTTCTGCACACTTGCTGTCGAGGGACTTTGCCGAAATTTGGCCTGGGGCGGGGTGATTCGCAGCCTCCCGGTGCGTATCGTGCGCCTCGGCAGGTTCACCGACCTCGGGGGTCCGGAATGCGCTTCGGTCGCAGCATCGCTTCGCTCGGAGCGTCACTGGCGCTCGTCACGGCAGCCGCGGGCGTCGCCCCTGCAGCGGCGGTCGGTGGCGATCAGAAGGTCATCGTCGTCCTCCGGCGTCGCGTGAGCGCCGCTTCGCTGAGCGCCGCGGCGGGCGGGTCCGCTCCGATCCGGATCAGCCACCGTTACGCCCACCTGAATGCCGTCGCGGCGACGCTGACCGGAGCTCAGATCGCCGCTCTGCGCTCGGATCCCGCAGTCGTGCGCGTCGAGACGGACCGGACCGTCCGCCTGGAACCCGACGCGACGACGCCCGGTCAGATGACAGCGCCGACCACCGTGCGCAAGGCCGACATCGGCCTGAACGCCGCACAGAGGAAGCTCGGTCTCGACGGCGACGCTGCGAACGACGGCCTCCTCACCTACGGGCCCGCCGACGAGGTGATCGCCGTCGTGGACAGCGGCATCGACCCCTCGCACCCCGACTTCGCAGGCAAGATTCTGGCCTTCCAGAACTTCGTCTCAGCGCCCGACCCCGGATGCCCGACACCGCCGGTGCCGCCCGCGCCTTGGGACGATCTGGGTCACGGGACCCACGTGGCGTCGATCGCGACGGGTACCGGAGCGGCGAAGGCCGCGAACAAGGGTGTCGCCCCCGGTGCGGCGCTCGTAGTGCTCAAGGTCTTCGACTGCAACGGGTCGGCGCCCGAGTCGGACATTCTCGCAGCGCTCGATTGGCTGATCACCAACAAGGCGACGTATGGCGTCGACGTGGTCAACATGAGCTTCGGGGTTGCTGCGGCGGGCCTCGACGGCACCGACGTGCTCTCGGCGGCCACCAACGTGCTCGCGGCCTCCGGGATGGTTCCTGTCGTCGCCGCCGGCAACAGCGGCCCTGGGAGAGGGTCGGTGAACGCCCCGGGTGTCGCCCGGTGGGCTCTCACCACCGGTGCCATCAAGGCGAACGCACTGGGCCGCACCCTCGGCGAGTTCTCGTCGCGCGGTCCTACGGGCGACGGTCGGATCAAGCCCGACGTGCTCACCCCGGGTGTCGACATCCTTGCGGCCAGCGCGAACACGCCGGGGTGGTGGTACCGCTACATGTCGGGTACCTCGATGGCTGCGCCGCTCATGTCCGGCGTCGCGGCGCTCGCGCTGCAGGCCGACCCCACGCTCGCGCCGTCAGGTGCGCCTTGCCCGCTCTGCGCCGATGGCGTCACCGACGCTTCGATGACAGCGCCGCTCATGGATCTCGCGCGGTCGAAGGCCGCCGACTGGAACGTCCCGGGGCCTGACACCGAGACGGGTTGGGGCGCCCTCAACGCGTTCCCGTTCCTCGCTGCGGCCGCTCACTCCACCATGGCGGGACCCGCCTACCCGAGGCACTACGCGTTCCAGGGCCACCTCGCCGACCGGGGAGAGCAGCTGTGGGCCGTCAAGGCGACGAAGAACAAGACGGTCGGCATCGGCCTCACGGTTCCCGTGGCCGACGGGTGGAACGGTCCGTTCACGCGCCTGCTCGTCTTCGACGCCACCGGTGCGCCTGTCCCGGTCACCGATGACTGCTCCTCCTATGACGGTGGCTGGTGGTCGTCGAGCCTGTGCTGGACGAACGGAGGCGCCTCGCGTTCCACGGGAGTCTGGTTCACCCCCGCTGCCACCGGCACCTACTTCGTCGGCGCGCGCTCTCTCGCTGCACCGACCGACTACGTGCTCGACGTCGACTCGATCACACAGGCGGCGACGTCGGGTGTTCCGGTTGTCGTCTCCGGCCCCGGAGCAGCACTCTCCGAGGGCGGGGGTTCGGCCGGCGTCGACGTGTCCCTCTCGCACCAGCCCACCAAGAACGTGACCGTGCAGCTGCGTGGCGACGGCCAGATCAACCTTCCGGGAGTGCCGCTCACGTTCACCCCGGCCAACTGGTCTACGCCCCAGACCGTCGGAATCAGCGCGGTCGATGATGCAGTCGCCGAGGGGATGCACGCAGGTCTCCTCGTGGCGGTTGCCGCCGGAGCGAAGATCGGAGATGCAGCACTCTCGATCCCGCTCTCGATCCCCGTCGCAGACAACGACGGCACCAACGCGTCGGCACGAGTCGAGCGCGTGAGCCTTACGGATCAGGGCTCCGAGTCCTGGGGGCCCGCGTACGATGCGTCTGGAAGCGCCCCGCTGGTCACCCCGGGTGGCGGGGTCGTCGCATTCGAGTCGCGCTCGGTCGACCTGGCCGGCCCGGATGCGAACGGCGTCCGCACAGATGTCTTCGTGCGTGACCGCGCGACGGGTCACACCGAGCGCATCTCGGTAGGTGCGACAGGAAGCGACAACTACTTGGAAGGCATCAGCGACGACGGCAGCAAGGTTCTCATCTCCTCGTACGATCCGCTCACCGCCGGTGACACCAACTCGGATTTCGACCTCTTCGTGCGTGATCGTGTCGCGGGAACGACCACACGTGTGAACCTGACGTCGGCCGGCGCCCAGATGCCCCAGCGCGCGTGTCGCACCGACTGGACGCAGTACTGCTTCGAGCTGCCGGGCGCGATCAGCGGTGACGGGTCCACCGTCGCCTTCGTGACCGACGCCCCCATGGTGCCGTCGGACACCGACGGGGCTCCCGATGTCTACGTGCGTGACCTCGTCACGGGCACCGTCGAGCGCGCGAGCGTCGCGAGCGACGGAACGACCGGGCCCGGCACCGTCAAGACTCCCTACCAGATGCGCGTAGCCCTGAGCGTCGATGGCAGCAGCGTGCTGTTCACCACCTCTACCGACGGGCTTGCCCCCGGCGAGCAACCCGGCGCGCTCGACATGTTCGTGCACGAGCGCTCGACGGGTGCCACGACCCTCGTCAATTCAGACGCATCGGGGGTCGCCCTTCCCCTGTCGGACTACATTCCCGAGCCGGTGCTCGCGGCGGGCGGTGCGTTCGCTGCGTTCGGCACCACCGACGCGCTGACCGGAGGGGTAGCAGTGTGGGTCAAGGACCTCTCGACCGGCGGCGTCGAGCTCGCGGATCCCACAGCCGACGGTACGCCGGGTACCCAGTCGGCGATCCCGCTCTCCATCACCTCCGACGGCCGCAACGTCACCTTCTACACGACGTACGGGGCAGTTCCCGCAGGCGGAGGTCCCGTGATGCGCAACCTGGACACGGGCGTCGCGACCCCGTTGATCGTCGGCATGTTCGGGGGCACCGTGAGGCAGGCGTACGCCCACACGAGCTCCGACGGGCGTTTCGCCACGTGGATCTCGAACGACGCCTCGGTCGTGGCCGGCGACACCAACGCTGCCTCCGACGTCTTCCTGCGCACGCTTCCCTGACCCCACGGTGCCGCGATCGGCACCAGTGCCGCCGGTAGCGTGAGCCCCATGACATGGCCGGTGGACCCGTTCGTGTCGTCGCTCACGGCCGTGAGCGATCACACGCTCCGTGCGTACGAGCACGACGTGCGCGAGCTCGTCGCGTGGTGCGATCGCGGTGGGTGCGCCGATCCGGGCGCCCTCGACCACCGAGCTCTCCGTCGCTATCTCGCCTACCTGACCACCAGGGGGTTCAGTCGTGCGACGATCTCCCGCAAGGCCGCTTCGGTGCGCGCGTACACGCGCTGGCTGTGCCGTCAGGGGCTCGTGGAGGCAGACCCGGGAACGTACCTGACCACCCCCAAGGGTGTCTCCCGGTTGCCGCGGATGCCGCGACTCCCCGAAGCGGTCGCTCTCCTCGATGCGACGGCCGAGGCCGTCGACAGACGCTCCGGCAGCGATCGTGCGGCTGCGCTGCGCGACCTCGCGGTGCTCGAGCTGCTCTACGGTGCGGGACTGCGTGTGAGTGAGTGCTGCGGCCTCGCGCCGGGTGACGTCGATGCTCGCCGAGGGCATGTCACGGTGCTCGGCAAGGGATCGAAGGTGCGCCGGGTCCCCCTCGGAGAGCCGGCGTGCGATGCGGTGACGCGATACGTGAGAGAGGCCCGCCCTCTGCTCGCGGGGCCCGAGACGCCGCCGGGAGCTCTGCTGCTCAACGCTCGCGGGCGACGTCTGGGAGCGCGCGACGCCCGGCGGATCCTGGACCGCTACCGGCTGCCCGACGGTCGAGCGCTGCACCCGCACTCCCTGAGGCACGCGTTCGCTACGCACATGCTCGAACGGGGTGCCGACCTGCGCGTGGTGCAGGAGCTGCTCGGGCACGCCGACCTGTCCACCACGCAGGTCTACACTCACGTGACCCGTGACCGGCTTCGTTCGGTGTACGAGGATGCGCACCCGCGGGCGTGAAGGACACAGTGGAAGATTCGCCTGACGTCGTAGCCGAGATATGGCGCGAGTACAAGGAGTCGGGGTCGCTCGGTGCTCGCGAGCGGCTGATCCTCCACTACTCGCCGCTCGTCAAGTTCGTTGCCGGGCGGGTGGCCGCCGGACTTCCGCAGAACGTCGAGCAGGCAGACCTCGTCGCCTACGGCATCTTCGGGCTGATCGACGCGATCGACAAGTTCGACCCGTCGCGCGGCTTCAAGTTCGAGACGTACGCGATCAGCCGTATCAAGGGTGCGATCATCGACGAGCTCCGCTCGATCGACTGGGTTCCGCGCTCGGTTCGGGCGAAGGCGCGATCGATCGAGCGGGCGTACTCGAAGCTCGAGAACGAGCTGCTGCGCACGCCCGACGACAGCGAGGTCGCCGCCGAGCTCGACATGTCGGAAGATGACCTCGCCGGGATGATGGCGCAGATCTCCTTCGTCGGGATCGTCGCGCTCGACGAGCTGCTCTCCCCGGGCGAGCGGACGGGTGGCACGACCCTGGGCGACAACGTCGCCGACACGGCGAACGATCCGGTCAGCGCGTTCGAGAGCGCCGAGATGCGCCATGTGCTCGCCGACGCGATCAACCGGATGCCCGACCGCGAGCGCCTGGTGCTCACCCTCTACTACTACGAGGGGCTGACACTCGCCGAGATCGGTGGCGTTCTGGGCGTCACCGAGAGCCGCGTCTGCCAGATCCACACCAAGGCGATCTTCCAGCTGCGCGGAAGGTTCACCGAACCCGCGGGCTGACCCTCCGCTAGCACTCGGCGGCCTCTCGACACCGCCACAGCGCTCGGGTACGGTCACTGTGCCCGGCCGTGCCGCCGCTGCGCCGCACGATCGGTGCCGTGCTTCTCCAGCGCTTCCCCTACGTGCTGTTCGCCGCGTCCGGGGAGCTCCCATGGTTCGTCTCGCACGTCAGTGCAACATGCATCGCGCTGCCGGTACGAGGCAGATCGGCATTCTCGTATCTGCCGCTCTGGTCACCACTGCTGCGATCGTCGCCCTACCTGTGGGATCCGACGCTGCTCGGGGTGCTGTCGGCGCCTCGGACGCGGCCTGGTCGGCACCGGTTGCGGGCCCGGTCGTGAAGGCCTTCGAACCTCCCCTCGTCACCTGGGGCAGGGGTCACCTCGGCGTCGACTACGGAGTGCCGCGCGGCACTGCCGTCCGCTCGGCCGGAGCCGGAACGGTCGCGTTCGCCGGGCAGGTGGGGGGCGCCCTGCATGTGGTCGTCCTGCACGCCGGTGGGCTGCGCACGTCGTACTCGTTCCTCGCCGGCGTCTCGGTGCGCAGAGGTCACGAGGTGGTTCGTGGCGAGGTTCTCGGAACCACGGGCGGCGCGGGACCCGGCCACGCGGCCGGCGTCGTGCACTTCGGGTTGCGTGCCGGCGAGCGATACGTAGACCCTCTCCTGCTCTTCAGGCCGGTCGATCTGGCGTCGTTGGTCCACCTGGTGTCCCTCGCGGACGGCCTCGCGCCGGTTGCACCACCCGGCGTGGAAGGCGAGGGGGTGCTCGCCGGTCTCGGTCACCTCGTCGGAGGGGTCGGTGGTGCGGTCGTCTCGTCGGTCGCCGACCTGCTGGCGGCAGGCGCCGGGGGGGTGGAAGTGCTCCTCGAAGAGCTAGACACGCTCGCCAGGGCGCTGGCACCCCTGGCCGACGTCCTCGCCGCAGGGGCGATCCGGAACCAGGCGGTAGTCGACTGGCTGAGCGACCTGTCGCCCGTGAACCTCCTTCCCGGACTCGCTCTCGACGTGGGCGCTTCGCTCCTGGCGTGGGCAGGCACCCTCGACGACTGCGACCCCGAAGCCCCGCCTGCCGACGGCAGTGGTGGCTCCGGCCACGCGGCGATCGTCGTCGCCGGCATCAACAGCTCGACCGGCGCCGACGGCGAGACCACGCCGCTCCCCGTCGATCTGCTCGGATACGCGGGCGACGAGGTCTCGTACTTCTCGTATGCGCCCGATGGGGGACCGTACGTCGGTGAAGACTCGTACGCGTCCATCGAGACCTCGGCCGCGCTGCTCGCCGGGCAGCTCAGGGAGATGCAGGCCGAGCACCCGGGCCGGGTGGTCGACGTGATCGCCCATTCGCAGGGAGGCGTCGTCGCTCTCGCGTTCTTGGAGCTGATCTACGACCCGGACGACTCCTCGTATCCGCCGCTGGGGCCGGTTGTGACGTTCTCGTCGCCGTACTCCGGTGCACCCCTCGCCACGGCGGAGGTGCTCGTGGCGGCGACGCCTGCGGGCCGTGCGCTCCTCGATCAGGTTCCCGGTGACCTCGTCCCGCCACCGTCGGCCGAGTCGGTCGGCGACCTTGCAGAGGGCTCTGCTCTTCTCGGCCGCCTTCACGAGGCGGCGCTGCCGCCGGGGATCGAGCTCACCTCCATCGGCGCCGCCCTCGACGTAGTGGTGCCGGCCACCAGCACAGGGATCCCAGGAGCAGCGCGCTTCGTGGTGAACCCGTGGTCTCTGAGCGCTCACGGTGCGATCGTCGGCGATCCCGAAGCGCTGCGCACTGCGCGCGCCGCGCTCGAGGGCCGGCCGCTTCCGTGCGAGGAGTTCACAGACGCCCTCGTGGGGGCGGTCGCTCCCGAGCTGATCTCGCGGGCGGAACACGCGGCAGTCGTGCTCGCAGCCGCCGCTACGGCCGGTGCCCAGGTCGCCGCGGGACCGTGAGGTCGCAGGCAGCGATCTCGGCGCTGAGGTCGCCCGAGGCGGTGCTAATCGGTCGGCCGCTCTCGGGGGAGCCCGAAGGGGGGCGACTACACTGTCGTGCGACCCGGCCCGCTCGGACCGGGAATACGCACGCCCGCTAACCCGAGGTGGTGCCGCCGGAGCATCCGACGGCGCTCGCGCGGGCGGAAGCCAGGAACCAAGGGAGGCGCGGCCGTGGCCGTCGTGACAATGAAGCAGATGTTGGAGGCCGGAGTGCACTTCGGTCACCAGACCCGGCGCTGGAACCCGAAGATGAGGCGCTTCATCTTCGGTGAGCGCAACGGCATCTACATAATCGACCTCAAGCAGACCCTCGACCTGATCGACGCCGCGTACCGCTACGTGCGCGAGAGCGTCGCCGGCGGCGGCACGGTCTTGTTCGTCGGCACGAAGAAGCAGACGCAGGAACCGATCGCCCAGCACGCCCTCAGGTCGGGCAGCCCATATGTGAACTACCGCTGGCTGGGCGGAATGCTCACGAACTTCCAGACCGTCCACTCACGCGTCTCCAAGCTGCGCGACCTGCAGCGTGTCATCGACTCGGGTGAAGTCGAGCAGATGATCAAGAAGGAAGGCCTCAAGGTGCGCCGCGAGGTCGCGAAGCTCGAGCGCAACCTAGGCGGCATCAAGAACATGGAGCGCGCACCGAGCGTCGTGTTCGTGATCGACACGAAGAAGGAGCACATCGCGGTCACCGAGGCCAACCGTCTCGGGATACCGGTCGTGGCTGTGGTCGACACGAACTGCGATCCCGACATCATCGACTTCGTGATCCCGGGCAACGACGACGCGATTCGCTCGGCGAACCTCATGTGCAGGGTCATGGCCGACGCTGTGGAGGAAGGGCGGTTCCTCGCGCGGCGCCGGGGAGCGCGCGCCGGCACGCGTGCTGAAGACGTCCCTGCGAAGCGGGCGCCCGCGCCCGTGCGGCTCGACCCCGAAGAGGAGCGGAAGCGTGCCGCGCAGCAGGCGCAGGCTCGTGCCGAGGCCGCTGCGGCGCAGAGGTTGCGCGAGGAGCGTCTCCTGGCCCAGAAGGAGTCCGCGAAGGCCGAGGCCGCAGCAGCGAAGGCCGAGGGCTCTGCCGCCGAGCCGGCGGACGCGCCTGAAGCGCCGGCCGCGAGCAGCGGCGACGAGGCGCCGGAGGGAGCGAGCAATGGCTGACATCTCGGCGAAGGACGTCGCGGCGCTCCGCAAGTTGACCGGCGCCGGGATGATGGACTGCAAGAAGGCGTTGCAGGAGACGGGCGGTGACGTCGAGGCTGCCAAGGACTGGCTGCGCGAGCGCAACCTCGCCGGGGCCGCCAAACGAGCGGGCCGGAGCGCTCAGCAGGGCGCGGTCGACGTGTTCGCCGAAGGCGACGTCGCTGTGGTCGTCGAGCTGACTTGTGAGACCGACTTCGTGGCGAAGGGAGCCGACTTCAAGGATCTCGTCGCCCGACTCGCACGGCAGGTCGCCGATCAGGGTGACGCCGACCTCGCGGGCCAATCCTTCGACGGCAGCACGGTCGGCGAGGCGATCGCCCAGCTCTCCGGCAAGATCGGCGAGAAGATCGGGCTCGGACGCGTCGCACGCTTCGAGTCGGCCGACGGCCTCCTCGACGCGTACCGGCACGTGCAGAACGGACGGGGCGTCATCGGTGTGCTCGTCGAGCTGGGCGGTGTCGACGACAACGACCCGAAGGCGCGCGAAGTCGCACATGACGTGGCGCTTCACGTAGCGAACTCCGCGCCGCGCTGGCTCGCGCCCGACGACGTGCCCGACGACGCGGTCGCGAAGGAGCGAGCGGTCCTCGAGGCGCAGACTCGTCAGGAGGGCAAGCCGGAGCAGGCCATCGAGAAGATCGTCACCGGGAAGCTGAACGGCTTCTTCAAGTCGAGCTGCCTGCTCAACCAGCCGTTCGTGAAGGACCCCAAGGTGACGGTCGGAGCGCTCGTTGCGAACCTCGGCGCCGGCGCGTGCATCAGGAGGTTCACGCGGGTGAAGATCGCCGAGGACTAGGCGCCGCGGGCCGATACAAGCCCTGACGACATGGTTAGGAGAGCTCGATGACCGGGAGCCGGTACCCCCGAGTGGTGCTCAAGCTCTCGGGCGAGGCATTCGCCGATCGCACCATCGGATTCGGGATCGATGCCGCCGTGGTGCAGCGCATCGCCGAGGAGGTCGCCGATGTCCGGTCCGACCTAGGGGTCGAGGTGGCAATCGTCGTCGGCGGCGGGAACATCTTCCGAGGTATGGCGGGAGCCACCCGAGGGATGGAGCGCGCCCGAGCCGACTACATGGGGATGCTCGCCACGGTGATCAACGCGCTTGCGATGCAGGATGCGCTGGAGGCGCTCGGGCATCCCACACGCGTGCAGACCGCGATCACGATGTCGCAGATAGCGGAGCCCTACATCCCACTCAGAGCCATCCGCCACCTGGAGAAGGGGCGCTTGGTGATCTTCGCTGCGGGCACCGGCAACCCCTACTTCACCACTGATACGACAGCGGCGCTGCGCGCCGCCGAGATAGGTGCCGGTGCGGTTCTCAAGGGAACCCACTCCGGTGTGGACGGCATCTACAGTGCAGACCCGCGCCTCCATCCCGACGCGGTGAAGCTCTCCGAGCTGAGCCACTTCGACGTGCTCGAGCGCGGGTTGAAGGTGATGGACTCGACCGCGATCACGTTCTGCATGGAGAACCACTTGCCGATAATCGTCTTCGACGTCATGGAGCCGGGGAACATCCGTCGGGCGCTCACCGGCGAGTCGATCGGCACCCTGGTCAGCTCCGAGGAGGGCTCCTGATGGACAAGCGGATAGCCGACTGCAAGGACCGGATGCGCAAGGCAGTGGTGCACCTCCAGGAGGAGTTCGGCGGGATACGCACCGGGAGGGCGACCCCGTCGCTCGTGGAGAAGCTGAAGGTCGACTACTTCGGCAGTGAGGTTCCGCTGCAACAGCTCGCCGGGTTCTCGGTGCCCGAGCCGCGCGTCCTGGTCATCTCCCCGTACGACAAGGGGTCGGTGAAGGCGATCGAGAAGGCGATCCAGAGCAGCGACCTGGGCATCAACCCGTCGAACGACGGCGCGCTGATACGCCTCGCGTTCCCCGAGCTCACCCAGGAGAGGCGCAAGGAGCTCGTCAAGGTAGTGAAGCACCGGGCCGAGGAGAGCAGGGTCGCGGTGCGCAACGTGCGGCGCCATGTGCGCCAGGAGATCGAAGCCATGGAGCACGCCGGCGAGATCTCCGAGGACGACGTCGGGCGGGCCGAGAAGGACCTGGATACTCTCACCCGGGAGATGATCGCCGAGATCGACCGGATGCTCGCCCACAAGGAGCAGGAGCTCCTGGAGGTCTGACGCTCGTACCCGGACAAGGCCTTGCGAGGCTGCCTGCGGCTGATCAGCGAGCTCGTGGCCCACATGGTCGGGCTTCGCGGAGCCCCGGCCGTCTAGCCTGACATCTCAGTTCCGCAGGAGGAGTGCCGTGGCCGAACGAGACGACGACGAGAAGCCGGTGGCGTCCGAGGGGGTCCGCATCCTCGGTGCCGAGGAGGCCCAGGCTGCGCTCGACGGCGATAGTGGTCGGGTGCCGCCCGGGCGCCCGCGCCACGGCGATCGCCCGTCGGCTCCCGATACGGCGGCGCGCCCGTCCATGACGTTCCCGTCGAGCTCGGCCGGGCCGACCTGGTCGGCAGCGTCGGATTCAGCTTCTGCGCCCGTGCAGCCAGATGCGTCGGAGCACCCCGCCGGCCGGCAGGTGCAGCCGGGGGGCACCGAGGCGGTTCCGCCGCTCCCGCACTGGTCGGAGCCTCCGACCGGGGCGATGCCTGCGATCTTCGTAGACGACGATGCCGTCGAGTCGGGGACCGACGATGCCTGGGCGGCCCTCTCGGGCCCCGGGCCGCGATTCCGCTCCGAGGGAGCCGACTGGGACGATGCCGACCTCCGAGCCGATCTGACCGACGAGACCGCCGTGCTGGGTGTAGCCGCAGAGGTCCCGCCCGACAGCGACGCAGTCTTCGCCGAAGAGGTCGCTGCGCGCCGCCGGGTCTCGGGCCGCAGGACCTCCGCGGGTTCGGGGCCTCGCAGTGGGTCGGCCCGCGCGCGCACACGACCGGCCCCCACCGCGCCTGCGTCTCCGGCCGACACGCCGCCGTCACCGCTCGGCGAGCGCGACCTGCCGGCCGCGCTGCTCACAGCGGGCATCATCGCGGTGATCGCGTTCGCGTGCTTCGTCTCCGGCACGACAGCTACGGGGTACCTCGCTGCGGTGATTCTGGGCGTGGCCGCCGTCGAGCTCGCGCAGGGCCTGAGGTCGCGGGGGCTGAAGCCTGCGTCGCTCGTCTCTCTGCTCGGTTCGGTCGGCCTCGTACTCTCCGCCAGGGCGTACGGCGTCTCGGCATACCCGATCTTCTTCGGTCTCGTCACGATCTTCTCGCTCCTGTGGTTTGCCTGGGAGATCACGCCTGGGCGCCCTCTCCTAGGAGTGGCGACGACCATGTTCGTCTTCGGATATGTGGGTGGCCTCGGGGGATTCGCCGGGCTGCTGCTCGAGTCGGGAGACGGAGTCGGCCTGATCCTCGGCGCGGTGATCTGCACGGTTGCGTACGACGTCTTCGGGTTCTTCATCGGGTCGCAATTCGGCAAGTCGCACATCGCTCCGAAGATCTCACCGAACAAGACGTTCGAAGGCACGCTCGCCGGGATGACGGCCTCGGTTGTAGTCGGCTGGGCGATCGTCGGCGGAGGGATCGCCGGCAACGGCATCCACCCGTGGGACTCCAAGAGCGGCCTCGCCTTGGGCATGCTCGTGGCGATCGGAGCGTTCCTCGGCGATCTCTGCGAGTCGATGCTGAAGCGCGACCTCGAGCTGAAGGACTTCGGCACCCTGCTGCC
>Ga0172368_10006739_pt1 | contig 12277 bp, 6 predicted proteins | sample Lak11m_FD_114540 | JGI IMG/M metagenome (GOLD analysis project Ga0172368, IMG submission 114540) | Freshwater microbial communities from Kabuno Bay, South-Kivu, Congo - kab_022012_11m | ecosystem: Environmental > Aquatic > Freshwater > Lake | place: Democratic Republic of the Congo: South-Kivu...
CATCAGGTAGGTTCCTTTGCTCCTGTCAGGTTCACACCAAACAGTATAGCCAAGGACCTACCTTTTCGTATTCAATTTGTAAAGTTCTGTTCGTTCAGTTTTGAACCGTGCCAATTTTTTCATATTCTCTCAATGACAGAGGTAAAACTGCCTGGTAATTGCGGGCTGCGCCCGCAATTACCAACACACTTGCTTTACAAGATTATCCCTGGCAGGACCTACTGGTGTTGGGTTCATGGAAGATGGTGGCAAATTGTCCGGGCGCATAACGGAACGCCCGACCTTCAAAGTATTTTCCTGATTCCCGGCTGTATTCCACAAAATCGAATGGTTCGCCCGTCAGCGCCACCCGGCCGAAATTCTCAATCCAGTGCGCCTCTGTATTGGGCATAACCTCTAAAACCGTTTTTTGGAGGATGTCTTCGGCCCGCAGCCCCGTCATTTTCTCAAACATCCGGTTAACTTTGAGAAAACGGTAGTCACAGGGAAGGCCTTGAGCATCGCAGATGATTTCATGCAGGGCAAAAGCGCCCGGTATTTCCTCGAACAACTGGCGGTAGTGTTCTTCGCTTTCGCGCAGCGATTGGTGCGCCTGTTTCAATTCCGTCACATCGCTAAAGGTGGCATAGACCTCAAATGGCTTTTCCTCCCCCGGCCTGAACTGCGGGACCGCGTTGACCGTGATCCAGGTTGTGCCTTTCTTTTCTGGATTGTATACGCCCATGGTGACCCCCTGAACCTGTTTGCCGGTTCGCAGAGCGACCATGGCGGGGTGTTCCTCTCCGGGGAAGGGCGAGCCATCCTCGCGCACGGCATACCACTGCGGGTCCGTTGACAACCGGCTTTTCATCTGTGCAAACGGCACCCCCAGGATTCGCTCGGCAGCCGGGTTAACCGCGATAATTTCCCCGTTCGAAGCCTGGTAGACGACCCCTTGCAGCATGGTATCAAACAAAAGTTTATATTTCTGGTTGCTGGTTTGCAGGGCAGCGTTCGCCTCTTTGACCCGGCTGATATCATCGAAGGAGATCACCGTTCCGGAAAACGCCTTGGGGTCGACCAGGTACGGCACCACTTTCATGATGAACCATTGGTTATCGTAGGTGGTCACCTCGCATTCAACCGGCTTTCCACTTTGCTGCACCTTACGGATGATCTCGAGCAGGTCGACATTCACCAGATTGTGCGAAATATGTGAAATCGGGCGGCCAATATCCCCGTTGAGGATCTTGAAAATCTGGGTGATTTTGTTCGAAAAACGGCGCACATCCATGTTTTCATCGAGCAAAATCTGCCCGATCTGGGATGTGGTCATCAGGTTTTCAACATCATTGGTTAATTCGGTCAGCTCGATAATTTTGCTCTGGTATTCAGCGTTGACCGTGAACAGCTCTTCGTTGGTCGACTGCAGTTCCTCGTTGGTCGACTGCAGCTCTTCATTGCTGGCCAGCAGTTCTTCATTGGTGGCCTGCAATTCTTCATTGGAGGTTTCCAGCTCCTCAATCGTGGCTTGCAGGTTTTCGCGGGTAAATTGCAGTTCCTGTTCCAGCTCATTGAAGCGGTCTTCGGCTTCTTTGGACAGGTCGTATGACTGAATGGTTTGCCTGCCCTCGCCCGGCTCCCCTTTTTTCATCTCATTAATAAAGATGGCAACCAGCGGGTCCTGGCCCTTCTTCTCGGCAAGGGGCATGATGCGCAGCTCGACTATGCGCTGCGCTTCACCCAGGCGCAGGGCAATGTTTGCAAAGCGCACTTCCTGGCGCTGGCGAAACGCCTTGGCAATCCCGGTGGTGAGCGGAACGGATAATTTTTTCACGGCCATCTTCGAGATATCGTTGACCAATTTCCCCGAGGGCAGCTTGAAATACCCTTCCGTATCGCCCATGATGTGCAAGACTTCTAAATGCTCATTGACAATGATCGCCAGTGGAATGAAATGATGGGCGACGGTATCGAGATAGCGTTCAATGACCTGCTCTTCGTCACTGGCGCGAATCGATTTGCGGATGCCCACCATGCGGTCCTTCAATTCGCGGGCGCGGGTGTCGGTGGCCGAAAGCAGGGGCTGCTGGGGCGAGCTCATTTGCTTTAAGCGCCCCTTTGAGCGGTAAATTTTCAATTTGCTGTCGATGTGCTCGAAATAATCGGCCATCTCGCCAGTTGTTTCACTGGTGCCCAGCAAGAGAATCCCCTGGTGGTTAATCGAAAAATTAAAGAATTCGAGAACTTTGCGCTGCAAAATGGACTGCAAGTAGATCAGCAGGTTGCGGCAGCTGACCAGGGTAATGTTGGTGAACGGAGGGTCTTTGATCAGATTGTGCTGCGCGAAGACCACCATCTCGCGCACTTTGCGGATAATTTGAAAATAGTCGTCTTTTTTTGAAAAATATCTGGCCAGCAGTTCGGGGGCAATATCGGCGGCGATGCTCTCCGGATAGACCCCGTTGGCGGCAAACTGCAGGGCTTCGCGGTCGATATCCGTGGCAAAGATTTTGACGTTGACCGGTTTGCCCAGCTTTAGCTGACACTCCTGCACCAATATGGCCAGGCTGTAAGCTTCTTCGCCGGTCGAGCAGCCGGCCACCCAGAAGCGAATCTCCTGGTTTTCATTTTCGCGCAGTAAGTCCGGCAGAACCTCGTTCGCCAATTTTTCGAATACTTCCGTATCACGGAAAAAGCGGGTCACGCCAATTAACAGCTCCCGGTAGAGCGCCGCCGCTTCGCCCGATGAATTCTGGAGGTAGGTCACATAGCTGTCGATCTCATCGATATGGTTGACGGTCATGCGGCGTTCAATCCGCCGGATGACCGTGCTGGGTTTGTAATAGGTGAAATCGAGCTTGCATCGTTCGCGTAAAATGGCATAGATGCGGGTTAATTTGTCCTCGCCGTTCAAGAGCGTCTCGGACCGGTCAACTTTGCTCATGTAGGGGTGCTGCACAAACGAGAGGAGCTGAGCCGGCATATTCTCCGGGGCCAGAATGAAATCGGCCAGGCCGGTCGAAATGGCCGCGCGCGGCATGCCGTTAAATTTGGCGGTATTTTCGTCCTGCACCATCACCATGCCGCCAAATTCTTTGATCGCGCGCACCCCGCGCATGCCGTCGCTGCCCGTGCCCGACAGGATAATCCCGACCCCTTTTTCCCCCTGGTCCTCAGCCAGGGAGCGCATAAATACGTCGATCGGCAGGTTGATGCCCTTGGAAAAGTCCTGTTCTTCCAGTAATAATTTTCCGTGAAAAATGGTGAGGTTCTTTTTGGGCGGGATCAGGTAGATATGGTTGGGCAGGACATCCATCCCGTCTTCAATCCGGTGCACCGGAATTTTGGTCTTTTTCGATAAAAGCTCGACCATCAAGCTTTTGTAATCGGGGGAGAGGTGCTGAATTACGATAAACCCAAGCCCGTTGTTGGCGGGCATACTGGCGAAGAAGGTCTCAATCGCTTCCAGCCCGCCGGCCGAGGCGCCAATCGCGACATAATGCGAAGGCCGGGTTTCAGGCGCGTTTTGATCGCCGACCGGAGTCTCGTCCTGCTTGAATAAACCATCCGTTTCCATCACCACCGCCTCCAAAAAACAGGAAAACCGCAAACGAAAAATTGCCAGGGCCAACCTGGCCGGCGCAGCGCCGCAGGATCGATTGTAAAAAATCGGAGTATGCGCCCGGTCACTTGCCAACGGTGAATCGGATGAGTGAGGATGGGTTGGCGAATGTTTTTCGGGCCAAAACGGGCCGTGCAATCATGTTGAATGGATGATCTCAATACAGCGGGAAGCAGTCCCTGCTTTTTGAGATGATTGCATGGATTAATTATATCGCAGAAATCAACGTCCATGAAAATCCGTCAATCGATACCGGATCTTCACGGTAAAGCGCCTGGCTTTTGGAGATGGGTTCGTTTATAGCGAATGCAGAGCAGAATTTCACCGCAAAGGACGCAAAGAGCGCGAAGGAAAGCCCCTGATCTGCTTTTGAAACAAGACAAAGTGGTGTAAGATCAACCTGCGCAGTGCGCTCCGCCCGCGGGCTTGTACGGGCGGCGACCATCCTGCGCATCGCGGTCACGGGCTTTTTCATGGAGAACGGTCAGGTCACGTCAGAACCTGTCTCCGCCTATTTTGATGTCAAAATCACGGCACCGAAATGAGCTACCTAAATTTTCTTAGCAGAAGCATGTAAATGCAGCCCTAATGCATTGACGACTTTCATCACTGTCGCAAATTCGGGATTTCCATCGAGTGAAAGGGCTTTATACAGGCTTTCACGCCCCAATCCAGCCTGTTTTGCGATTTGGGTCATTCCTTTGGCCCGGGCGATATCTCCCAACGCGGCCACAACGAGCGCGGGGTCATTTTCTGCGAAAGCCGCATCCAAATAAGCGGCCATGTCTTCTTTTGTTTCAAGGTGTTCAGATGGATCCCATATGGATGTATTTTCTCGTTTCATTTCGCTTACTCCTTCATATTATTTGCAATTTCATGCGCCCGTTGTATATCTCGCTCTTGAGTTGATTTATCACCGCCACAGAGCAAGATGATCACTGTGTTTCCATCGCGGCAAAAATAAATCCTGTATCCTGGTCCATAGTCAATCCTGATTTCTGAGACGCCATCCCCCACGGGCTTAACATCGCCAAAGTTCCCCAGCGAGATCCGCCTGATTCGAGCATCTATTCGCGCCCTTGCCATGCGGTCGCGTAAGGCTGCAAACCATTTCTTATAGAAGTCTGTTTGAAGTACTTCGATCATACTGATATTAATTGTATCCCGTAGGATACGGTTTGTCAAGATATTTTGGCTTTGTAATTACACACTCCCTTGACAATCCGCCCTTTTTATCGATAATAGAGATAAGGTATCATTTCAAAAAGTAGGGGCGTTGTGTGTGAATTTGGCGCGGAGCGCCAAATTCACACACAACTTACTCCCTTTGATTGAGATGATATCGTTTACAAACAGCAAAAGGCTGTGACGGAGGAAAGTAGGCAGGCGGAAGCCGCCAGAGACGCGAGGGCACAGGCTGAGACCCTCGCCCGGTGGAAATCTGACCGAAGTTCCCTCCTGAGCCGCCCGGGTGAACCCCCATGATGGGGATCAGTAGCCTGGGACGCGCGCCCGGCGTTAGCGGGCAGCCAATCGCCTTCGCGGGCCGTTGGAGTGAGCGGGCCGGGGTTTTGTCCCCTGGCCAATTTGGGTGGCACCACGGGTAATTTCTCCCGTCCCATGTGTGGACGGGAGTTTTTTGTTGAAGGAGGATGTATGGAGATTTTACAGGAACTGGAGCGGATTCGCTCGGATGGACTGGCGGCCCTGGCGGCCGCGCAGGACACGCCGGCCCTGGAAGCCTGGCGCATCGCCCACCTCGGGCGCAGCGCCCCGGTCATGCAGGTCTTTACGCGCATGGGCCAGCTCTCCAAAGAAGAGCGCCCGCTGGTCGGGCAGGCTGCCAACGCGGTCAAGGTGGCCCTGGAAGGCGCGTTTGGCGAGAAGAGCGAAGCGCTGCGCCAGGCCGAGCTGGCCCGCGCCCTGAAAAGCGAGCGCCTGGACGTCAGTTTGCCGGGCCGCGCCCCCAACCGCGGCGGGCTGCACATCGAAACCCAGACGCTGCGCGAGATCTGCCGCGTCTTCGGCGAGATGGGTTTTCAGATTTACCGCTCGCCCGAAGTTGAGACGGACGATCTCAACTTCAGCGACCTGAACATTCCGCCCCACCACCCGGCGCGCGATATGTGGGACACGTTCTACACCACGACGCCCGGCGTGCTGCTGCGCACCCACACCTCGCCCGGCCAGATCCGCGCCATGCGCCAGTTCGCGCCCGAGCCGATCCGCGTGGCCCTGCCGGGGATGTGCTACCGCTACGAGCAGGCCAGCGCGCGCAAGGACATCCAGTTCGCCCAGATCGAGCTGCTGGCGGTGGGCTACGGGATCACCTTTGGCGACCTGAAGGGCACCCTGCAGGAGTTTGCCCAGCGCATCTTTGGCGAGCGCCTGCGCAGCCGCCTGCGCCCGTCCTACTTCCCCTTCACCGAGCCGAGCGCCGAGATGGACGTGGAATGCGTGATCTGCCACGGCAAGGGCTGCGGGGTCTGCAAGGGCTCGGGCTGGCTCGAGATCATGGGCTGCGGGATGGTCCACCCGGTGGTGCTACAAAACGGCGGCTATGACCCGGCCAAATTCACCGGCTTCGCGGCCGGGATGGGCCCCGGGCGGATCGCCATGCTGCGCCACGCCATCACCGACTTCCGTTCGTTGTACGAAAACGACCTGCGTTTCCTGGAGCAGTTCTAAGATGAAACTACCGCTTTCCTGGATCAAAGATTTCGTGACTGTCGACCTCTCGCTCGAAGAGCTGGCCAAGAAACTGACCATGGCCGGGCTGGAGATCGATGAGATTCAGCTGGTCGGGATGGCCATGCCGCCCGGCGACAAGCATGAATTCAGCTACACCGGCATCTCCTGGGATCCCGACAAAATCGTGGTGGCGCAGATCGACGAGGTGCTGCCGCACCCCAACGCCGACCGCCTGACGCTGTGCCGCCTGCAAGACGGCACGCAGGAGCACCTGGTCCTGACCGGCGCGCCCAACCTGTTCGACTATAAGGGCAAAGGCCCGCTGGCCAAACCGCTCAAGGTGGCTTACGCCAAAGAGGGCGCTAAAATTTACGATGGGCACCAGCCCGGACAGGTGCTGACCACGCTCAAGCGCGCCAAGATCCGCGGGGTCGAGTCTTACTCGATGGTCTGCTCCGAGAAGGAGCTGGGCATATCCGAGGAGCACGAGGGCATCATCCTGCTGGATGAGGACGCGCCGACCGGCATGGCGCTGGTCGATTACATGGGCGACGCGGTCTTCACGATCGGGATTCTGCCCAACATGATCCGCAACGCCTGCGTGCTGGGCGTGGCGCGCGAGATCGCCGCCCTGACCGGGCAGCGCGTGCGCATGCCCGCGCCGGTCCTGCCCAGCAGCGGGCCGGCTGTGCAGGGCCAGGCCCGAATCCAGATCAGCGAGCCGGAGCTCAACCCGCGCTTCGCGCTCGGCCTGATCCGCGGGGTCAAAGTGCAGCCCAGCCCTTACATCATCCAGCGCCGCCTGCGCCTGGCCGGGATGCGCCCGATCAACAACATCGTCGACGCGACCAACTACATCATGCTCGAGACCTGCCAGCCGCTGCACGCCTTCGACTACAACGTGCTGGTGCAGCGCGCTGGCGGCAGCGCGCCGACGATCATCACGCGCCGCGCTGCGCAGGGCGAAAAACTGACCACCCTGGACGGGGTGGAGCGCACGCTGGACGGCTTCAGCGTGATGGTCTGCGACACGGCCGGGTCGCTCTCGATCGCGGGCGTGATGGGCGGGGCTGAAAGCGAAGTGACCGAGGCCACCACCGACGTGCTGCTCGAGGGCGCGGCCTGGAACTACATCAACATCCGGCGCACGGTGGCGGCGCAAAAGCTGGCCTCCGAGGCGGCCTACCGCTTCTCGCGCGGGGTGCACCCCGAGCTGGCGCCCTACGCGGTGCGCCTGGGCCTGGACTGCATGGCCCAATGGGGCGGCGGCGAGATCGCCGACGGGCTGGTGGACGAATACCCCGCCCCGGTCAGCGACCCGCGCGTGGCCTTGACGGTCAGCGACGTGCGGCGCGGCCTGGGGATCGAGCTTTCGCTGGAGCAAATCCGCGCCACGCTCGAGCCGCTTGAGTTCGCCTGCCAGATCGAGGGTGAGACGCTCTACGCCCAAACCCCGCCGCACCGCCTGGACATTGGCGAGGGGCTGGTGGGCAAGGCCGACCTGGTTGAGGAGATCGCGCGCATTTACGGCTATGACCGCCTGCCCGCCACGCGGCTCGCGGACCCGCTGCCGCCCGAAGAGGGCGACCGCGCCCTGCCGCGCGAGGAGCGCCTGCGCGACCTGCTGGCCGGGCTGGGCCTGCGCGAGGTGATCTCGTACCGCATGACCACCCCCGAGCGCGAGAAGCGCCTGTGGCTGGACGGTTCACCCGAAGACGGCGCGCTTTACCTCAAGCTGGCCAACCCGATCAGCCCGGAGCGCAGCCACATGCGCCGCAGCCTGCTGGCTTCGGTGATGGACGCGGCCGAGCGCAACAGCCGCCTGCGCGAACGCCTGGCCCTGTTCGAGATCGGCCCGGTGTTCCACCCGGTTGAGGGCCAGCAGCTGCCGCATGAGGCGGCTGGCGTGGCGATCGTGCTTTCTGGGCTGCGCTCGGCGCCGGCCTGGGACCTGGGCGCGCCGGGTGTGTGTGACTTCTTCGACCTGAAGGGCATCCTCGAGGCCCTGCTGGACGGTCTGCACGTCGACGGCGTGACCTACGAAGCGGGCGAGTCGTTCACGTTTCACCCGGGTAAGTGCGCGCGCATCCGCAAGGGAGAGCGCGTGCTGGGCGTGTTCGGCGAACTGCACCCGCGGGTGCGCGAGCGCTACGACTTCCAGGGCAACGCCCCGCTGCTGGCGGCTGAGCTGGACTTGGAAGCGCTGCTGGCGGTCACCCCGGTCTATTATGAGGCCGGAGCGGTGGCCAGCCACCCGCCGGTGCTGGAAGATATCGCGGTGGTGGTGGACGAGGACGTCCCGGCTGGAAAGGTCGAAGAGACCATCCGCCAGGGCGGCGGCAAGCTGCTGGCCGGGCTGCGCCTGTTCGACATCTTCCGCGGCGAGCAGATCGGCGCGGGCAAGAAGAGCATGGCCTACAACCTGACCTACCAGGCCCCTGACCGCACGCTGACTGACAAGGACGCCGCGGGGGTGCGCGCGCGCATCATCCGCCGCCTGGAGCAAGAACTGGGCGCGAAGCTGCGCAGTTAAAACAGCCACAAAAAACTGGTCCCGGCAGCGGGGCCAGTTTTTTGTGGCCGCAGTTCTACCTACTTTGACAATGTCACATTAAAAAGCCCCCCCCCGGCCCTCTCCCGAAGCGGTTTAGGGACGGACAGGTGCCCAAGAAACCCTCCCCTACCCCTCCCGAGGCGGGAGGGGAAAAGAATTTTAAGCGGTTTTTGTGTCGCCTTGCGACACAAAAACCGCAAAAAAACTTCTTGCCCCGCCCTGGGGCGGGGGTTGGGGGTAGGGAAATGATACCTGTCCGCCCCTGAACCCGAAGTGGGAGGGGGATAGGGGATGGTGAAATGTGACTAAGTCAAACTACTTGACCGCCAGCGGCAGGAAGACCTGCTCGGCAGGACCGATGCGGAAGACCTGGGTGCTTATGTCGGCGGGCTGGCCGGCCGCCGCGCCGCTGATGCGCACGCGCGCCAGCCAGGTGGACGTCAGCGGAACCTGCCAGGTGTAGCTGCCGCTGTTGGGCAGCCCGCTGGCGATGTCGCTCCAGCTCGCGCCGTCGTCGGTGGAAAGCTCCAGGTTGACCTGCGTGATGCCGGGCTGGCTGGACCAGGTGATGACCTGGTCCGCGCGCGGGGCCAGCGTCTCGCCGCCGTTGGGCCAGGTCAGGCGCAGCGGCAGGCGGCTTTTGATGTAGCTGGCCAGCAAGGTGGTTGAAGCGCTCTGCCAGTTGACGGTGTTGATCGCGTAGATCTCTTCGTAATGGCCGTCGACGTCCCCGGTAAAGTCAGGGAAATCAAGCGCCAGAATCTCGGGCGGGATATCCGCCTCGCTCAGGCGGTTCAGGGTTACCGGCGGCCCGTTCAGACCCGCCACCTGATCGTAAAAGTTGGCTGCTTCGACGGCAAAGCCCGGCATGTCGGAAAAATTGGCGCTTTCTTGCAGGCCGATGATGTGCATGGGCGGCAGGCTGGCGCTGACCTGGTAGCCAGGCGATGCTTCCTGCAGGGTTTGCGCCTGCAGATTGCCAAACACCAAAATGAACAGGTTGCGGTAGGCCAGGACCTGCGCGTCGCTCAGGCCGAGCGGATTGTCGGGGCTCTGGACGAACAGACCCAGGTTGTACGCGCCGCTCATGGCGGTGACGGACTGGATCTGGCTGGTGGAGAGACCGAGCGCATCCAGGTACTGCCCGTCGGCGGCCAGCAGCGCGGCCAGGTGCGCCCCGGCCGACTGGCCGAACAGATGGATGTTGGCCGGGTCGCCGCCGTAGCTGGCGATGTTGGCGGCCGTCCAGGCAAAGGCTTTGGCCACGTCCTGAATATGGTCAGGATGGGTCGCCTTGCAGGCATCGTTGGTCAGGCGGTAGTTGATGATCACCGTCGTCAGCTGGTAGTCGCCGGCCAGGGTGTTGCCCAGTTCCAGGTAGATGTTCTTATCGCCTTCGCGCCAGGCCCCGCCGTGCACGAAGAATACAACCGGGGTATGGGCCTGGCCGCGCGGGCTGTAGATGTCGAGCAGGTGCTTGTTGCTGCAGTTACCCGGCGGGGGGCTGTCATAGGCCAGGTTGAAGGCATGCTCGACGCGGTCGATGACGAAATCCGCGCTGGAGACCGGGCTGTCAGCCAGACCGTTCTTGGTCGCGATGGCTTTCAGGCTGTAGGAGACCAGCGAGCGCGGCAGGTTTGCGTCCAGCGGGTCGGGGTCGTGGTTGAGGCTGGCATGGCGGGTGAGTACGAGCGGGCCGGTGTACAGGCTCGAACCGGTGGTTGGGGTGGTTCCGTCGGATGTATAGTAAATCTGCGCGCCGCGCGTTGCGGAGGAAAGCTCGACGGGTGCGGCATACGGATAGACGCCAGCAAGCGGGCTGAAAGACGGCGGCACAGCCGGCTGGGCTGGCGCGGCGGCAGCCAGCAGCAATATAAGACACTGCGCAAGCAGAAAGGCTCTTTTGAGCATGGTTCCTCCAGCAGCTGGCTGATCTGGCCGGACGGCCCGCACCGGCAAGCCGCCGGAGTGAATGGGGTGGGCTTATTTCACCGTGACGGTGATATTGAGCGTGCAGAGCGTCACCGTGCCGTTGCGGATGGCCCAGGTCTCGGTGTAGGTCCCGGCAGTGGTCGGGGCGCGCATGTCGGCGATGAGTTTCAGGCTGCTGCCAGAGGCCAGCGTGGCGGGCAGGTCGTAGCGCGTCTTCTTGCGCATCTCGGCGCCGCTGACATAAACCAGGTCGATTGTCTGCTGGTCCCAGGCATAGCCGGCGGTGTTGCGCACTTCCCAGATCGCGTCAAAATCATTGCCGCGGGTGGGCGTCACGCTTGTCCTGGCGGAGAGCACCTGGCAGAGCACCTGTTTGGTGGGGGTCAGGGTGGAAGCAGGGGTCGGCGAGGGCTTCGGGGTTGGGGTGGCGCTTGGGTTAGGCACCGCGGTGCGGCCGGTGCCGGAGGTGCGGTTGAAGAAGGCGTTGTAGGCCGCGACCCCGCCGCCGTCAAAGCGCACGGTGACCAGCGAGACGCCCTTGACTTCCGGCGGCAGGGCCAGGTCGATCAGCAGCGTGCCGCCCTGGCCGGAGTTGATCTTGCCCATGGTGACGTATTTGGTGAAGAAGGTGGCGTAGGGACCGACGCGGATCACAAATTCCTGGTTGGCGGGGAAGTTGGTGGCGCGCAGGCTGACCAACTGGTTCTCGATCACACCCAGGATGGCCACGCGCGGCTTGCCGCCGGTCTCGGTCGAGGCAAAGGTGATGGCCGGGGTCGGCCGGACGGCAGTCGCGGTGCGCGTGACGACCGCGGTTGGGCTGCCGGTCAGGGTGGCGGTCGGGCTGCGCAGCGGGGTGGCGCTTGGGGTCAGGGTCACGTCCCAGGGAATGCCGGTCTGGTTGGTGAAGGGGGCGAAGACAACCGTTTCGCCCTTTTCGCTTTGCAGGCGGATGACCAGGCGCGCGACGTTCTTGAGCGCCGGGGGGATGGCGTAGGTTTCATCAAACGTGCCGCCCGCGCCCGAATTGGTCAGGGTGACGCGCGTGCCGTTGGCGCCGTTGTTGCCATCGGCGTCCATCATCACGATAAAGAGCTGGTTGGCCGGGAAGTTGTGCGCGCGCACGCTGACCGTCTCACCCGCTTTGACGCTCAAAACTTGCAGGCGGGTGGGCGGGTCGGCGGCCAGGGCGGCGAAGGGGAAACCCAACACAACGATCGCCAGGGCAGCCAAAACGGTAAAAATCCGGGGTAAACTTAGCCTTGTCTGCATATCTTTACTCCCTCGCACGTGTTGAAAAAGAGAAGCGCTCCGCGTGCGTGCCTGATTTAATTGTACACGGGTAGGCAAGGGCTGTGTTAGTCAACTTGATACCGAAAATATGGCATTCTCAAGAAAAATTGTAGCCGCACACCCCACCCCCGGCCCCGCCCCAATGGGGCGGGGAGCAGAGGGGACTTGGGGATTGGAACACCGCAAAGCGGTGTTCCAATCCC
>Ga0172368_10006742_pt1 | contig 12269 bp, 6 predicted proteins | sample Lak11m_FD_114540 | JGI IMG/M metagenome (GOLD analysis project Ga0172368, IMG submission 114540) | Freshwater microbial communities from Kabuno Bay, South-Kivu, Congo - kab_022012_11m | ecosystem: Environmental > Aquatic > Freshwater > Lake | place: Democratic Republic of the Congo: South-Kivu...
AGCTATTTATTAGTTTCAAAAACTATCGACCAACATTCAATTTTGATCTTCCTTGGCATTATTATTCTTGCTTCAGGTGCTTCAGCATTAAATCAAATACAAGAAAAAGATCAAGACGCTTTAATGAGACGCACAAGCAAACGGCCTATTCCGGCTGGAATTCTTAGCATCAATTATGCATTTCGATTTTCAACATTTTTAATTGTTCTTGGTTGGTGTATGCTGTTTTTTGCAGGAGGAATTCAAAGTTTTCTTCTAGGCGTTTTTAGTATTTTATGGTATAACGCGCTCTACACTTTCCTCAAACGCAAAACTTCATTTGCTGTATTTCCTGGCAGCATAACAGGTGTTGTACCAATCATGATTGGCTGGTTGGCTGCTGGAGGAAAACATACTGACAGTATGCTCATCATGATTTCTCTATTTATGACCCTATGGCAATTACCACACTTTTGGATATTAATGTTAAGATATCAAAAAGAATATAAAAATGCCGGATTTCCTACCCTCACAGACGTTATAAGCACTGTTCAAGTAAAATTTATTGTTATTTTCGGATACTTGTTAATGCAATCTGTTGTGATATTGATGATATATTTTGGACAAATTACCCACGGTATGTTACAAAAAGGCCTAGCAATAACTGGCTTTGTAGGTCTTATTATTTTTATTTATGATATTCAACGAAGCAACAGCAATTATAAAATTGCTTTTATCACCATTAACATTTTTATGCTTTTGGTAATGGGTGGTTTAATTGCTGACAAATTGATTATTTAGTTGCAATTCAGCTTGCAATAGGTCCTGGCAGTTTCGTCACCAAGCTCAGCAGCTTTAATCATATCGTAGCAACCTTCTTTCTTACGTCCAGCACTTATTTTTGACAATCCCCTATTATAATAGGCATCACCGGCGAATGGTTCCAGCTTTATTACTTTTGAATAACATGCAATCGCTTCATCATACTTACCATCATCATCATAAATGTAAGCTAAGTTGAAGTAGGCGTTTGAGTATGTCGAGTCGACAACAATAGATTGTTTATAATCCTGAATGGCTAATTCTTTTTTATTTATCAAATCATAATCAAATGCACGATTGTAATATGCTTTAGCATTTTTTGGATCAAGCTCTATAACTTTAGTATAGTTGAAAATTGCTTGTTCAGTTTCTTCTATTTGGTCATTTACCAATCCTAATTCATAGTAGGCAGAAGAAGATGTTGGTGCAATTAAAATAACATTTTTATAATCCTCCGTTGCAGCATCATAATATTTCACAGCGGCATATAAAGATGCTCTTTTCATCAATGCAATAGCATTGTTTTCTTTTAACTTAATTGCTTTACTGTAATCAGCTAATGCTTCATTATATTTTTGCGAATGTTCGTAAACCATTCCTCTGTTCACATATGCATCGGCTGCCTCGGGCTGAAGAGCAATCACGCTTGAGTAATCCGAAATTGCTTTTTTGTAATTTGCGACTTTATCATAAACAATCGCGCGATTAAAATAAGCATCGATATAATCAGGTTTAAGCTCTATAGCTTTTGTGTAATCTTCAATTGCTCCTTTGTTATCATTGGTTAATGATTTTGAAAACGCCTTTGTAAAAAACTCTTCGGCTGTTTGAGCAAAAGAAGTTGACGAATAACAAAAAAGTGAGAAAATAAAAAAATAGTAGATCGGTTTCATATTTTCAGTTTAGAATTGATTAACAAAAATAACAAATCTCGAATAACTTAATTAAAAAAGCGATTAACTTAAGTTATTCTATGTTTACAACTTATCTTTCAAAAAAAATGCCGTATGCGATTCCTCGCATTTAACTAACTGTTCTGGCGTTCCTTCAAAAACAATATGTCCGCCTTCATCCCCACCTTCGGGACCAATATCAATTACCCAATCTGCACACTTTATTACTTCGGTATTATGTTCTATAATAATAATAGTATGGCCTTTTTCCAACAAGGCATTAAATGCATAATTGAGTTTATGTATATCATGAAAATGTAAGCCAGTGGTTGGTTCATCAAAAATAAATAACGTTGGCTTGTCCCATACTCCTTTTATCAGGAAATAAGCAAGTTTTATTCGTTGCGCTTCACCCCCGCTCAATGTGCTGGAAGATTGTCCCAGTTTTACGTACCCAAGTCCGACATCCGAGAGGGGCTGCAATTTCGATAAAATTTTTTTCTCGTGATTTGCATTATCGTTCGAACTAAAATATTCAATTGCATCATCAATAGTTAAATCAAGCACGTCGCTAATACTTTTACCTTTGTATTTTACGTCGAGTACTTCCTGTTTAAAGCGCTTGCCTTCGCAGTTTTCGCAAACCAATTGGATGTCGGCCATAAACTGCATCTCCACTTTTATAAATCCATCACCCTCGCATTCCTCGCATCTTCCGCCCGGAACATTAAACGAAAAATAACCAGGTTTGTATCCCCGCACTTTTGCAAGTTTTTGCTCGGCAAATAAAGTTCGAATATCATCATAGGCACCCACATACGTAACCGGATTCGAGCGCGATGAGCGGCCAATCGGATTTTGGTCAATCATCTCAACACTGCTTATTTGAGTAATGTCTCCATCTAATTTCGAGTGTTTACCTGTTCGTCCGCCATTTTCGCCAAGCATTTTTTTAAGTGCTGAATAGAGAACATTTTTAACTAAGGAAGTTTTTCCTGAACCACTAACTCCAGTAACAACAGTCATCACACGCAAAGGAAATTTAACATTTACGTTTTTTAAATTATTCTCAATTGCACCGATTACCTCAATATATTCTTTCCATTTTCTGCGTTCGACCGGAACATCAATCTTTAATTTTCCATTCATATAGCGCGCAGTAAGGCAAGTTGATTTTTGAATCATCTCCTTATAAGTTCCTTGAAAAACAATCTCACCACCCAAACGACCTGCTCTTGGACCAATATCAACAATCTGATCAGATGCTTTAATTATTTCTTCGTCATGTTCAACAACGATTACTGTATTTCCATTTTTTTGTAATTGCTTTAAAACAGTGAGCAATTTTTGTGTGTCGCGCGAATGCAAACCAATACTTGGCTCATCCAATATATACATAGAGCCAACTAAACAACTCCCAAGCGAAGTTGCCAGATTTATTCGTTGCGATTCTCCACCCGAAAGGCTTGATGAAAGCCTGTTCAACGTTAAATACCCCAAACCAACATCATTTAAAAATTGCAAACGATTAACTATTTCTATGAGTAAACGTTTCGAAACTTTGGTGTCGTAATCATTCAATTCAATCGTTTTGAAAAAGCCAAGCAATCGTTCCACCGGCATTAATACCAACTCATTGATTGATTTCCTGAATACTTTTACATAACTGGCATCCTTACGCAATCGCGTTCCTTCGCAATCGGGACAAACAGTTTTTCCTCGATAACGCGATAGCATTACCCGATATTGAATTTTATATTGCTGCTCCTCTACCCACTGAAAAAATGTATTTATCCCTTCGAAATATTGGTTGCCATTCCAAAGAATTTCTTTTTCTTCCTTTGATAATTCATAATAAGGGCGATGAATCGGAAAATCAAACCTGTAAGCATGCATCACCAAAGCATTTTTCCATTCGCTCATCTTCTCTCCTTTCCAGCATACCACAGCACCATCATATATTGAAAGGTTTTTATTTGGCACTACCAAATCCTCGTCAATTCCCATAATGTTTCCAAAACCCTCGCATCTTTTACATGCTCCAAACGGATTGTTATAACTAAAAAAATGGGCAGATGGTTCTTCAAAAGTAATTCCATCCAGTTCAAAACGATCGGAAAATGTTCGTTTAATTACAAATGCCTCTTTGTCATTCACAGCTATACTACATGCACCCTGTGATTCATTAAAACATGTTTGAATAGAATCCGAAAGCTGCGATAAATCAAGTTCTGCTGTGTTTAGATTGATACGATCAACAACGACATTGATCTTTTGATCGTTCAGCTCTTTACATTTATTCTCAATAATTTTATCTATCCGAACAACTTCGTTATTAATTAACAACCGCTGATAACCTTGTTGTTGAAGGACAGTCAATTGCTCTGTGTAGGTTCTATCCTTGTGTTTAGCAACAGGAGATAGTATTAAAGCTATTTCGGCTTTTTTTAATAATTGAATGTACTTTACAACATCATTTACATTATCGCTTTTGACTTCATCACCTGAAATAGGTGAAAAAGTCTTACCAATTCGAGCATATAGAAGTTTCAGATATTCATAAATTTCAGTCGAAGTGCCAACTGTTGAACGAGGATTGCGCGTAATTACCTTCTGCTCTATCGCAATAGCGGGCGAAATGCCTTTAATATAGTCAACTTCCGGCTTCTTTAATCTTCCAATAAATTGTCGAGCGTAAACACTTAAGCTTTCAACATAACGTCTTTGTCCTTCTGCATAAATCGTATCAAAGGCAAGTGAAGATTTTCCTGAACCGGACAAACCAGTGAAAACAATAAATTTATTACGAGGTAAACTAAGATCTATGCTTTTAAGATTATGAACTCTCGCACCTTTTATAACAATATTATTTTTAGAATCTTCCTTCATCTAATAACCAGCATTCATTTTTTTTCAAACTTAACTAATTTTTTTCTGTTACGAATAAAATATCTATTAAAACCATGATAAACAATTAAAATATGATTTTTTAAAAAAAATAAATGCAAAAATACTTGACTTTTGGTTCAATATTTGATATTTTTGTTCATCCAATTTCAGAAATCATATTAAAATATAAAATATTATAAAATAATATATAATATTTTGCGTTCGTAGCGAAATTATTTATTAATCATTAATCTAAGGAGGAAACTTATAGCATAAACACCTACTCATTTTATGTGCTTTTTATTAACTAAAAAGGGAGGTTTTTATGAAAATAAAGTTTTTGTCCGATAATGAACTCGTTGAATTATATGTTACAGGTAAACAAGCAGCCATAGAAGAGCTGATTAAACGTCATCAAAACAGGGTATACAGTTTTATTATGATTACCGTCCGAAACACAGAAATTGCTGACGACATTTTTCAAGAAACATTTATTAAAGTTATTAATTCATTACGGTCAGGCAAGTACGCAGACAAAAATCGCTTTTCCTCCTGGGTTATAAGAATAGCTCATAACTTGATGATGGATCATTTCCGTCTGAAAAAACGTTCCAATTATTTTGACAACCAATCCGATGAGCTTGATATTTTCGATTTAATTAAATGCCAGGATGAAAACATCGTTGATAAAATGATTTCGGAGCAAATTTGTGACGACCTCCAAAAACTTCTAAACGAACTTCCTGCTGAACAAAAACAAATAATACACATGAGGCATTATATGCAGATGACTTTTTTAGACATCGCAGAAGAGCTGGACATCAATCTGAACACAGCTTTAGGAAGAATGCGTTATGCTCTAACCAACATTCGAAAAATAATTAAAGAAAAAAATATTAAGCTTACGATACAATAATTTTAAAATAAAAAATACTTTTATGCGTTTGTGCATTTTTTAAATTACTAACTATGTTATTAACTAATACTTCAGCTTATGAAAAAAACGATATCTTTTTCGGATTTAATCTTATTTGCATACAACGAACTTGACCGAACGAAGACCGAAGAAATTAAAAAGGCCATTATTTCAAATGATCAAATAAGAGCACAGGTAGATGAACTAATAAAAACAAAATCTTTCCTGGATAATTCCCATATTTTGCCATCAAAGAGTATTATTACAAGCATTCTTAACTACTCGAAATCTTTCGAAGTATTTACATTAAATGAAACAGATTCGCTGTCTTTTGGAAAAAACTAATCTGTTGTAATATAAATTCAAGAGAATGATTGGCAATTATATTAATTGCGAACAAAATTAATTTTGATTCATCACTTGCTTCACAAGATCTGCTGCATCCTGTAATGCAATTGCACTATGTACTTTTAATCCTGATTTGTCAATGATATCTTTTGCCATTTCTGCATTAGTTCCTTGCAAACGAACGATGATGGGAACAGTAATTTTACCAATGTTTTTATATGCCTCAACAATACCATTTGCAACGCGATCGCAACGAACAATGCCACCAAAAATATTTACGAGTATAGCTTTTACGTTTGGATCACGCAATATAATACGGAAAGCTTGTTCCACTCTTTGAGCATTAGCGGTACCACCAACATCTAAAAAGTTAGCCGGATCTCCACCTGATAATTTAATAATATCCATAGTTGCCATTGCAAGACCAGCACCATTTACCATACAGCCGACATTGCCATTCAATTTCACAAAATTTAAATTGTGATTACTTGCCTCAACTTCCATTGGATCTTCTTCTGTTAAATCTCGCATAGATTCAATGTCAGGATGACGATACAAAGCATTTCCATCAATATTAACTTTAGCGTCTGCTGCTATAATTTTGTTATCGGATGTTTTAAACAAAGGATTGATCTCAACCATTGAAGCATCAGAACCTATATATGCTTTGTACAATAACGCAATAAATTTTACCATCGCTTTAAATGCTTCACCACTCAAACCAAGGTTAAATGCCATTTTGCGACATTGAAATGCCTGAATTCCAACTTTGGGATCTATTTCCTCTTTGAAAATAAATTCAGGAGTTTCCGCTGCAACGCCTTCGATGTCCATTCCGCCTTTTGGAGAGTACATAGCAACAATCCGACTGGTTTGGCGATTCATCAAAAAACTCATATAAAATTCCTGCGGTTCAGACTCCCCGGGATAAAAAATATTTTCCTCAATTAAAAGTTTGCGAACTAATTTACCTACTGGTCCTGTTTGATGAGTAACTAGCGTCATTCCCAGAATCTGTGAGGCATATGTTTTTACATCATCCAACGTCTTTGCAATTTTAACACCACCACCTTTGCCTCTACCACCGGCATGAATCTGAGCTTTTACTGCCCATTTTTCGGTTCCTGTTGTTGCTTGTAATTTTTTTGCAATTTCTACTGCTGCATCAACTGATTCTGCGAGATATCCCTCAGGAACGGGAACTCCAAAACTTTTTAAAATTGATTTTCCTTGATATTCATGTACATTCATAATAATGATATTTGATTAAAACCCCAAAATTATAAGATTTCATTTGAAAAACTAATTTTTATTTGATTTTTTTTAAAATTTTTTTTTAAAAAGAAGACTGAAATCATAAGTACTAAATGATAACAAACAAAATTATTATATTCGCATTTTATGTACTAAAAAATAAAATTCAATAATATTATATAATATGATTTTAGGGAAAGACATACTCAAATCTTACGGAGATCTACAAGTTTTAAAAGGAATAAATTTTGAAATAGAGAAGGGCGAAATTGTTTCGATTGTTGGTGCTTCAGGTGCTGGAAAGTCAACGCTATTGCACATTATAGGCACATTGGATAAAGCTGATAGTGGGCTAATTGAGATTGATAAAATAAACATTCAATCATTAAACGAAAAAAAACTTTCGGATTTTCGAAATAAATCTATTGGATTTGTTTTTCAATTTCATCACCTTTTACCTGAATTCACTGCCTTGGAAAATGTTTTTATCCCTGCAATCATTGGCAATAATTCACGAAAAGAGTCAGAAGAAAAAGCCAAAGAGATGTTATCGTTTATGGGTTTATCTGATCGCCTTCATCACAAACCGTCAAAATTAAGTGGTGGAGAGCAACAAAGAGTTGCTGTTGCAAGAGCATTAATTAATAATCCTTCCGTTGTATTAGCTGATGAACCATCAGGTAACTTAGACTCATCTTCGGCACGTGAATTACATCATTTGTTTTTCACCCTTCGCGAAAAGTTTAATATAACCTTTGTGATTGTTACTCACAATGAAGAATTAGCAGATATGGCCGATCGAAAATTAACTATGAAAGATGGGCTTATTTCTGCATATTAATTGAGTAATTTACCAACACTTAAATCTTTCAATACATTTTTCTTACATAAGAAATTTTATTCTTAATCTCCTATTATTTATTTTTAGATATTGAAAGGGTTAATACGCGCTATATTTCATTAGTAAAAATACCAATGCTTGGAATTTGGTATTTTAATTATATTCGTATGTTGAATCTTAATTTTTATTTTTTATGAATAAATTTACTTTCTCAAAATTTCAGTTAGTATTTGCATTAACTGTTTTCATTACGATTATCTCTTATCCTAGTTTTTCACAAAAGATAATGCAAAATAATCAGAATCAAATTGGAATAGCAAATGATAAAAGTGTATGGGTGAATTTGATGATGGATCCAAATGCTAATTTTTACAATGCTCAAAAAGCATTTTATGATTATTGGAATGGAAAGACACCCGACAAAGGGTCCGGTTATAAAGTCTTCAAACGATGGGAAAGTATGATGTCTCCCCGCGTTTATCCCAGCGGTACCAAACCGACAAAAGATATAGCTTTAAAAGAATACGAAGCTTTTAAACAAGCGTACCCGCAAATAAAACCGACTTCAAAATCTACATCCGGAAATTGGACAAGCTTGGGTCCAACTACAGCACCTGTTGGAAATTGGAGTGGTCAATTAGGTGGCAACGGACGCGTAAACTTTATTCGATTCAATCCAAAAAATTCAAATTATATGTATGTTGGTGCCCCATCAGGCGGCTTATGGATATCACGAAATGGAGGCACTTCGTGGAGCACTAATACGGATCAGTTAGCCGTTATTGGCTGTACTCATTTAGCCATAAATACCATAGACACTAGCATTATGTACTTAGCCACAGGTGATGGTGAAGCAGGCGATACATACAGTATGGGCATTTTAAAATCTACTGATGCCGGACAAACTTGGAATACAACTGCTCTTAACATATCAGTTACCAATGGTATTACAATCAGTAAAATATTAATGCATCCTACTAACCCTGATATCATGATGATTGCGACCAATGCCGGTGTAATCAGAACTACAACCGGTTGGGCTACCTATACAATTTCGACAGGTGCAGGCGCAGTTACCGATATTGAATTTAAACCCGGAGACCCAAATACAGTATATGCTGCCGGTGCTTTATTCTACAAGTCTATTGATGGCGGTTTAACCTTTTCTACGATAGCTGTTGCGGGTGCTCCTGCTCAGCAAAGATATGCTATTGGCGTTTCTCCCGCTAATCCGAACTATGTATATTTGTTAGGTGGTCGTGCAAGTGACCAAGGATTTGGCGGTTTTTTTACTTCAACAAACAGCGGCACTACCTTTGTAAAAACATTTAGCGAAACTGTTGCAAATCATAATCTTTTAGGATGGAATACTACGTTTAACGATGCTGGTGGTCAAGCATTTTACGATTTATCAATCGCTGTAAACCCTACCAATATTAATGAAATATTTGTGGGTGGGGTTAACATTCAAAAATCAACAAATGCCGGAGTAAGTTGGGTTAATAATGCCTATTGGATGACAGGTACTGGTCAATATGCACATGCAGATCATCATGCGCTTGAATGGCTACCTGGAAGCAGCACCACTCTTTATAATGGGAATGATGGAGGTTTGTATAAAACGACAAACAATGGAACTGCTTGGGCAGATATCTCAAATAACCTATCTATTGCTCAGATTGCACGTATGGGCATTTCAACAACAAATCCTGCGCAAATAATGACCGGATGGCAGGATAATGGCGTTAACCGTTTGCGTACCGGTAGCTGGACTCACGAACGCGGTGGCGATGGTTGTGAAGCAATGTGTACTCCCGGTAATGACAATAGAGTGTTTGGCAGTTACCCTGGTGGATCTATTTTTTACTCTACCGTCGGTGGTACAACTTGGAGTACTATCACACCTACCGGTGCAACAGGTGGTGACTGGAACACACCTATGATTATGGATCCAACTAGTGGAAATAGAATTGCTGCCGGTTATACAAATGTTTATTATAATACAAATGCTACTCCTACTGCCGGAAATTGGACCAACAAAGGAACACCAACAGGTGGAACCGGAGGTGTAATAACTATGGCATTTGCACCTTCATCTCCTACTACAACCATGTATGTTGCAAAAGTAGATCGAATCTGGAGAACCACTAACCTTGGAACAACACCTGCGACTTGGACTAATATTACAGGAACACTCCCTGTGGGAAGCGCTGCAATTACGTATATTTCCGTTTCTAATACAAATCCCAACATGGTTTGGGTTACATTTTCAGGATACTCAAGCGGAAATAAAATTTTCAAAACAATTAATGGTGGTACAACGTGGACCAATGTTTCAGGAAATTTACCTAATCTTCCTTTTAATACTGTTGTTTATGATAAGAATAGCGGGCAAGATGGAATTTACATTGGCGGTGATGTTGGCGTTTATTACAGAGATAATCTTATGCCAAATTGGGCACTTTACACAAGCAACTTACCCAATGTAATTGTTAATGAATTAGAAATTTATTATGATGGGGTAACTCCCTCAAATAACCGATTAAGAGCGTGTACTTATGGAAGAGGCATTTGGGAAACAGATTTATATACTAGACCTTTAATTGCGCCTGTTGCAAATTTCAAATCTGATAAACAATATGCATGTACTGCAACTCCTATTCAATTTACAGATCTTAGCGACAATGTACCCACCAGCTGGTCATGGACATTTACCGGAGGAACACCTGCCACTTCAACTGCACAAAATCCTTCTGTTACTTATGCTGCTGCTGGTACTTATCAAGTTTCATTAACAGCAACTAATGCTTATGGAAATGACATAGAAACAAAAATCGGATATATCACTATTGGCAATGTAAGTCTTCCTTTAGTTGAAGAATTTACGGCTGCCACCTTTCCACCCAATAAATGGGCATTAAACTCTGCAAACAATTCCAATTGGCAACGCGGTAATGCATACGGAAATGGGGCTAGTACTGCTGCAGCTTTATATGAATGTTATTTTTATGGTAGTGGTTCTTCTGGAGAAATTATCTCTCCTAATATTCAACTGGGAACAGCTCCAAACCTTTATTTTAAAGTATCTTACAGACAATATTCAACAGAAAATGATAACCTCAGTGTGTTTGTCTCCACAAACTGCGGTACTTCATGGGTTCCGGCTGCAATATATAATAAACAAGGTGCTACGTTATCAACAGGTGCTGCAACAACAGCATATTGGAGGCCTCAAATTTCTGGAGACTGGCGACAAGAAACTGTAAGTCTTGCTGCGTATGCAAATCAAGCAATTAAATTGAAATTTGTTGGAACGTCTAATTATGGAAATAACATTTGGATTGATGACATTAATGTACTAAACACATGCGCTCCAACACCAAGTGCGGCAGGAACAATTACCGGGACATCTAATATTTGTCAAGGTCAAACTGGAGTTGTTTATACAGTTCCCGTTATAGCAAATGCTACCGGATATATTTGGAATTTACCTTTTGGTGCTACTATAGTAAGTGGAGCCAATACTAATACAATAACGGTTGATTTTGCTAGTAATGCAAGCTCTGGAAATATTACTGTTAAAGGTTCAAACGCTTGTGGAATCGGAACAGTTTCTGCAAATTTTGCAATCACTATGTTTATTACTCCTTCTCCTGCAACTAGTGTTCATGGACCTACGTCTGTTTGTCAAGGACAAAATAATGTTTTGTATTATGTTAATTCGATAACTAATTATTTAACCAATCAAAATGGATATGTCTGGACTCTTCCAGTCGGAGCGACAATTTCTTCCGGAACTAATACAGATTCGATTTATGTTAATTTTTCTCCAACTGCAACTTCTGGGAACATATCAGTTCACGGTGATAATGGCTGCGTAGGTGCAGAATCACCTCTTTTAGCTGTAACTGTTAACCCATTGCCCGGAGCTGCTGGAACAATTACTGGCAGTATTTCAGTGTGCCAAGGTCAAAATGGTGTTCCATACTCCATTGTTGCTGTTCCAAATGCTACCGGATATACATGGACTCTACCTTCGGGAGCTACTATTGCTTCAGGAACTAACACTAATTCAATTACAGTAAATTATTCTGGAACTGCTGTGTCTGGCAATATTACAGTATATGCAACCAATGCTTGCGGAAGTGGTACATCTCAAATACTGGCCATTACAGTTAATCCTGTTCCCTCGCAGCCCTCTGTCATTGCTGGCTCTACTACGCCTTGCCAGGGCTCGTCTCAAATATACAGTGTTACCAACGTCGGTGGCGTAACGTATAACTGGACTTTCCCTGCAGGATGGACTCAGACCGGTGGTGGTACGACC
>Ga0172368_10006745_pt1 | contig 12266 bp, 12 predicted proteins | sample Lak11m_FD_114540 | JGI IMG/M metagenome (GOLD analysis project Ga0172368, IMG submission 114540) | Freshwater microbial communities from Kabuno Bay, South-Kivu, Congo - kab_022012_11m | ecosystem: Environmental > Aquatic > Freshwater > Lake | place: Democratic Republic of the Congo: South-Kivu...
AATCAATGTCTTCCTACCGGTTATTCTCGTGCCGCCGCAGATAACAACGCCGCTTCCGGCAATGCGCTCCGGCACCACATCGTCGCCTATTTCCACAGTGAAGGGATGTGGCATCCGGACCCCTCTATCGAGGAGCATCTGAATGGTTTCTGGTAGTTTCATTTCCATAACAGCTCAATGTCAACCACCGCATTACAATGCAGCGGTTTTACTTATCTGACCTCCGGATATCGCTAAGCGGTAAAATTACCCATCTTTCACATTCAAACTCAGACATCTTCGTCGCCAATCTGCAGCTTGCTGAGCTTTTTCTGCAGGGTATTGCGATTGATTCCCAAATAAGAAGCGGCCGCGCTCTTGATCTGATTCGTCCGGCGCAGCGAAATGCGCAGAAGCGACCTGTCAACCATTTCCATAATCTCGTCATAGATATGGCTCTTATTCGTATCAGGCGAACACAAAATCGCGGTTATATCATCGAGGTTTTTTTCTAAAATCTTTTCCGCGACATCTTTCGGGCTTGTCTGGATTTCCCGGGCCGTCAGACCGTTTCCCTTTTTTTTCTTAGCAATAACCATACTCAAGCAACCTCTTCTCCCGGCATAATTGATAGATTTACCAACGGCCCTTAAAGACGTTCTCCCACTATAAAATAAAGGGATATATTTTCAACATGATGATCCCCGTCAGCAAAAACGCGCCCCCCCACGCTAACGCTGCTCCATTGATATTTTTAGATGCCTCTTTAACGAGGGCACGGGCATCGTCTTCGATCCTGCCGGAGTCGACATGAGACAGAATATCATCCTTCAAAGACGAAAACCTACCGTAATAATTTGAAATTATGAAAAAACCTGAAGTCGTTGTCAGAAGAAGATACGCCTTGTTTTTTATAGCAAGTCCCCCGACGTGGGTGATCGACTCCCAAGGCAATCTCTTCTCTCGGAAAAGCCTGAATATGGAGAGGCATTCTTCGTCAATGGTTATCCGCCGCTGCAGTGATTCGAAAAACAGATACGCTGTGGGAATAAAGAAAACCGTAAATAATGTTTTTTCAAGGGCGGAACCACTCACAGCGGCAGAGATTATCGCCAAAAAAAGCAACAAAAAGGCATCAACGCCAAGCGCCAGGCGCAACATCTTTTTTATCATATACTTATGCTGCTTCATAACATCCCGTGCAGACAGATGCCTTGTTCATAATTTCTCATCACTCCTGATAAAAACCCCGCTTTTTCCGCCTTCCTTGCTGATCAGTTTGATATCGGTCAGAACCATTTCCCGGTCAACCGCCTTGCACATGTCATAAATAGTCAGCGCCGCAACTGAAACGGCGGTCATCGCCTCCATCTCGATCCCGGTTCTGCCCACCATCCCGGCTTTTGCCTCGATGACAACCTCCCCCGCAGATATATCGATCGAAAAAGATAGTTCAATTGCCGTCATTTCCAGGGGGTGGCACATCGGTATCAGAGCAGGGGTCTTTTTGGCAGCCATGATGCCGGCAATACGTGCAGTGGAAAAAACATCCCCTTTCGGCAGCCCCCCTTCCTGAATAAGCGCTGCCGTTTCGGGCCGCATCAACACTCTGCCACGGGCTGTTGACTGGCGGTGCGTAACCGGTTTAGACGTCACGTCAACCATACGGGCCTGACCTTTTTCGTCGAGATGGGAGAGATTTTTCATGATCAACCTTTCTTCGCAAATGGTCGCAGATTGGTGGGGCTTTAACACAGCAACCGTGCCTCGTCAAGGATGACAAATTTTTTACCGCGGGACGGAATGTGTCATGACACTGCAAAAAAATTAACGCCTGAAGCAGCTAACAGACGGTCTGTCATAGAGATTTTCAAGAATGGCTAAAGATGGTTGATGCCATCAACATCTGGCTGCCGGTCTTTCATCAGCTTCTTTTCAAGAAAATCTTTAGCTATATCTTTTCCGCACAGGCCAAATGCCAGGGAAGCCGCAAAAAACATCCCGCGGAATAAGATGGCGAAGACGCTTGCCACTCTTTAGTTCCCGATGCCTATATTCTCCGGCCCCATAGTCACGGCGACCGTTACAAGGAGATATTTCGCTCCCCCCCACACACAAACTGGGAAAATTTTATTCCCGTGCTCACAGCCGCTGTCAGCACAGTTCTTCCCTAAAAATTGCCAGACATCCATCCGGATGGGGGTATCAGGAGGGTCACAACAAAATCAGGACGTCTTTTACATCGAGGACAGCAGGATGAGATAGATTCCCGGAAGGGTTTTATCGCCCTTGATTCGGCGGCAGATGCTTACCCCATTGATGTCCGTAAGGATCACTTCCAATGTGGACCAGATCCGGCCCTTCTGACTCAATGAGTGTCAGTGCCTCGGTGCCGCTTGCGGCTTCTAGCGCATTGTAGCCGCCAGATTAGAGAATGAGGGTATTGGCAAAAACAGGCCAAGGTCATAGTTAACAATTAATGCCTCAAAAAGATCATACGTCTTATTTTCCCCTCTTGTCCTTCTTCTGTTCATACATGAGCGTATCTGCACGGGCCAGCAGTTCATCGATAGAAATGTTGTTATCATCATCATTGTAAGCCATGCCGACGCTTATGGAGATATTGTAATCCCTGCCTTGCCTACTATTGTGGATATCGAGTTGCTGTTTAAGGCGATCAGAGATGATCGTGGAGTGGTCTTCAGACGCATCCAGGGCCAAGGTCACAAATTCATCGCCTCCCAGCCGGGCAATGATATCAGAATCCCGAAACACTTTCCTCAGAATCTGTGCCGTCTCCACCAGGGCTTCATCCCCCTTGTGATGGCCCCAAAAGTCATTTATGGTCTTCATGCCATCCAAGTCCATGTATATGAAAAGCAAGCTCTGTTTTGCTCTTCTTGCCATCTTCAATTGCTGGTCGGCAAGGGTGAAGAAACCTCTTCTGTTATATAGGCCTGTCAGTGGATCGGTCATTGAAAGGGCCCTAATCTCTTCTTCACGTTGGCGAAGCTCTTTCTCTGTTTTTACAATCCGAACGACCGATGCAATACGTGCCAAAAACTCCCGCTTTTCGATCGGTCTGACGATATACCCATCGGCACCCGATTCGAAGCCTTCCGCCTGCTGTGGCGATTTTTTTTGGATGCCGGAAATCAGAATGACGTAAATTCCGGTCAAGTCCTTATCATTTTTGATCGTGCGACAGACATCTGTGCCGCTCATATCCGGCATCGCCACATCGGAAAGCACAAGATCAGGAGAATTCGACTTGGCCTTCGCGAGAGCTTCTTTTCCATTTGCGGCCGTAATCACTTCGTAGCCTGCGCTCTTCAAGATACGCACATTGGCAAAGAGGAGCTGCGGATCGTCATCAACGACAAGAATTTTAAATGCACTTTCCACGTTTTACCCTTTCGTTACAGGAATCGAAAGCCTAAAGGCAATTTGAGGCGTCGGCGCCGTGGGCGGGAAGAGGCAATGAAAAAGAAAAGGTCGATCCCTTGCCCAACGAGCTCTCCACCCAGATATTTCCCCTGTGACCGTTCACTATTTTTTTCACGATAGCCAACCCCAGCCCGGTTGTCTTCTCACCGCCCGTACTTTTGACGGAGGTTTTGGAGAAGGGGTGAAACAGCTTCTTGCCGTCTTCGGCGGGAATCCCTGGCCCCTGGTCCGTGACAGAGACAGTGACGTTCTCGCCCGTTCTGAAAACGTCAATATGGATGACGGTTTGGGCGGGTGAGAATTTAATCGCATTGGAAATGAGATTATTGAGAACCTGATGGATTTTTTCCTTATCTGCCTGAACCTCAGGAATCTGTTCGTAATCCTGAAAGACAAGCTGGATGCTCTTTTTTTGCGCGATCACCTGATTCAGCGCCACATTAGTTTTAATCAGGGCTGCCAAGTCTGTCCGCTCCAATGCGAGATCCAGTTTTCCTGATTCGATCTTCGCAATATCGAGCAGATCGTTCAAAAGGCCGAGCATAAACTCACTCGATTTCCTGATCACTCCCAAGAATTGGATTTGCTCTTCTTTTAAAGAATCAACGGCTTCGTCGAGCAAAAATTCGCTATAGTTCAGGATGATGCTGATGGGGTTGCGAAGATCATGGGCCGCCATGCCCAGAAATTGGTTTTTCAGATCGTTTAGTTTTACCAGTTCGGCATTTTTCTTCTGTAGCTCTCTCCCCAGAAGGTTGAGTTCATGGTTCGTGGAAAGCAGATTCTTGCGGAGCGTCTCGATTTCCAGGCTGTTCAACTCACCAAAGGCCAGGACCTTGCCTCCGACGGCAAGGAATCGGAAATAGAAGGTTTGGGGCAGACCGCTGGCCGTGGAGATATGGACAATATGGAACTCCGCCTCACTTTCAACGAGTTCGCGAATGCTTCGGACAGCGCCGAAATTGACGGTGATGTCGAAAAATGTCTGATTTTCAAGGGAGTGGCCAACGAGCTGGGTGCTGTAGTCATTGGCCTGCAAAATGAGGCCGTCCTGATCGAGGACCAAATATATGATGGCCCCTTTCTCATTGACGTACCGAGCGAGGGCGTCTTTAATAGGCTCTTCTCCCATGATACGGCCTGTCATCCCGCCTTAAGAAATGTTTCCAGTGCACCTAAGGCAGCCATATAGGTGACTTGCGGCTTCCCGTGGAAGGCATCGACGCCGCCCCAGCGGAAAGCCTGCCCCCCTACAAAAATAGCTTGGTTGGGGTAGTTGCTGCGGATCATCTCTACAATAGTTAGGAGATTCCCTAGATTGAAGTAGATAGCCAGCGACAGGCCAACGACGTCAGGTTTTTTTTCGTCAATCATCTTCAACAGATCGTGGTGCGGCGTATTGGCCCCTAGAAAATAGCCATCCCAACCATGAAGCTCAAAGATATCAGCCACCATCCTCCCACCGGTCTGGTGATATTCGTTGGCGACACAGGCAATAATAGCTTTCTTGCCGATATGTTCGGCGGCAAAGATCTGCGGCGCCAAGAAGGACAAAAGAGATTCCGTGATGGAGGTGGCAAGGTGCTCTAAGGCGACGGAGATGAGATTTTTCTCCCAAAGCTCACCCACTTCGTACATGGACCGTTGAAACAAATGGACGTAGATATCATGGATATTGACATCATGATTCAGACAATTCTGGACCGTAGCCAAACACTTTCCTTTGTCCCCCACCAGCAGATTCTTCAGATACTCCTGATAGACCGACTCTTCAAAGAGATTTGTCATCATATTTCACCTCCCACAACTTGCCACCTTTATCTGTGACCTCTTGCTTTAGCGATTATTGACCGCACTGCCTCAATCCAGGGGGCAGGAAAGCGGGAGGCGTCTGTCATCCAGCCCTCGATACTGGTCGCGGCAGCTTCTATTCCGTCCTTTTCATCGGCAACAGCCGCTACCAGCAGCACTCCCGTATCCTTGAACCGTCCCGCCCATTCGGGGCCTACGGCAATGTCAAAATCATGAGAGAGCGCCTGAATGGATGCCTCATCGAACCATTTAGTCCTGGATGCATGCAACTCATTGGCTGCGAATAGCAATTTTTCATACTCCTTGCGCTTTGCCGGAACCGCCTTGCCAAGCTCTTCAACTAGCATTTCCAGCTGCACTTGCAGCATGATTCTCGGCATGCCCCGAACCGCCAGAAGTCGTCCCAGCCATTCGATCTGCTGCCGAACCTGCCTCTGATCGTACTGGTAAAGTGTGGCCAGCCAGGCGCCATCGCTCTTGGCAAAGCGACTCCCCCGTTCGCCATAGCGCGCTTCATAATAAGGGAACCGCTGCCAGCAGCGGTCGGCGGCGCGCAAAGAAGCTTCCACTTCGTCTTTATCTGCGGGAATGGGATGCCTGCCTGCCTCTGGATTGATAGACGTCACGACATAGGTCATGGATTCAGGGGTGAGCGGGTACAGGGCCGTAAAGATGTTTTTGAGATGGTCGAACAGTTCGCAGGCGGCTTGCAGAACGATTTCCCGATGGTCCGCGACGCCGAGGGTCGTGTTGATCCGCTGCTGGAATTGCTGCCACTTGCCGTATGTCTCTGCCCCGTAATGATTTAGATAAGACAGCCCCTCTGTCCCGGCAAGCAGGAAAGCCCGTGCGAACTGAGGCATCAGTACTTTTGCTCCCAGTGCAGATCCCTCGAGGACATAAAGATAGCCAAGCAGAGAGACGGGCTGTTGAACCGATCTGAGGCGAATTTGTTCTGCGACTTTAAGCGCTTCATCAACTGACGCTTTTACATCCGCAACGACCCGCGGTGAAAAGTAACCCAGGTCTTGATTGAGAAGGGCCATTCTCTTTAGATCAGCCTGCCAAACGGCCTGAATGACCTGATTGGGGGACGCCTCCAGCTCGTGTTCGAGAGCTCCGTGAATAATGGCCAATGCCCTTAATTGCCCCACATAGGATTCAAGTGGCAATTGGCAGGAGACCAAAGCCTGGAAATATGAAATAGCCTGCAGGTGAACATGATGCAGGTAGGTGGAAATCTTGAGTTCCTCAATCATGGTCAATTTCTGCCCCAGTAACCCGGTTTTCATATTTTTACTCCTCTCACCGTTTAACTGCCTTCCGTGCCTATCTAAAACAGAATTGTTGGGCTCACAGCATTTGAGCGATATATCAGATCACGGTCAATCCGGCAACTGATAGCCCTTCTCATTGAAAAGCCGCAGGCAGGCGTCAACTACTTTCGCATCGTAGATAATGCCTCTATTTTCGGCAATCTCTCCCAAGGCGGCCCTGATCCCCAATCCGGGACGATAGGGTCGATGGGAGGCAATGGCCTCCACGACATCGGCCACTGTAATAATCCGGGATTCGATGAGAAGCTTTTCGCCTGTTAGTCCAGTGGGATAACCAGAACCGTTGATCTTCTCATGATGTTCAATGACCATCCTCGCTATAGGCCATGGGAAATCGATGGGCTTTAAGATATCACAGCCCCTTTGGCTATGTGACTTTATCAGACTGAATTCAATGTCGTTGAGTTTTCTTGGCTTACAGAGAATCTCAGAGGGTACGGATATTTTGCCGATGTCATGAATGGTGGCTGCCACACGCAAACCATCGATCTGATCCGGCAAAAGACCCATCTCCGTAGCAATAGACCTGGCTAGATCGGCGACTTTCCGTTGATGGCCGGCAGTGTACGCATCTCTCGCCTCAACCAACGATGCAATGGCTTGGACGGTTCCTCCCAGGGCCTTCCTCATGCGCTCCAGATTTTGCTTCCGATCCGTAACATCCTGACCGATACCCTCATAATAGCTGATTTCTCCTTCGGCATCACGAACGGCATTCATGTTGATGGAAAACCAGAAGGTACTTCCATCCTTTCGGAATCGCTGCGTTTCATAATTCTTTAGAAAGCCTTGTTCATTAACTAGTTTAATAATTGTGTCCCAATCTTCAGGGTTTACAAAGAGCTGACGGGCCGTATCGGTGATACTGGCCATGAATTCTTTGGGAGTCTCATATCCGAAAACATTCGCCATGGCCTTGTTGGCCATGATGATCCTTCCCTCCGGCAATGCTCGATAAATACCCTCTTGGGCATTTTCGAAGATGTTCCGGTACCTACTCTCGCTTTGCCTAAGGGCATTTTCTGTTTGTTCTTGCATATAAAAGAGCTCTGAACTGGCAATGGCTCCCGCAATTTGGTTGCCCACTTTTTCTGTAAGTCTCAGATCATTCTCAGAATAAGCCTCTGTGTTAGCCGAGTGAAGCGCAAGGGCTCCAATGACCTCATTGCGTGAAATCAAAGGCGCCACCATGGACAATTGCGCTCCTTTCTGAAGCGCCATTAAGCCGGGCAACCGTCTTCTATACTCTTCGATGTTCTTGCCGTTAATGAACAGACTTGATTTTATGCGCATCATCTCTTCGAACCCTGAACCAGCGATGGAACAGACTGCCCCAATGGGCATACCCACATAGCTGTCCCCGGAAGCATATTTTATTGTATGGGTATGCTCTTTCATATTCACAATATTCACCACAATGCGATCAAAGGGTATAACCTCCCTGACTTTCTCGGCAAAACGTTCGTACACGTTATCGATCTTCAGTGTTGAACTGATGATGCGGCCAATCTCGGCAATCAATTCGTTTTCCAGGGACAACTGTTTTGCCTGCTGCTCCCTCTCCCGTAACGATTCTTGAGCCTCTTTCTGTGCCACAATCGATGTTCTTAAACTCCTGTTTATTCTGATAAGGGCATAATAGTGCCCGAACGTAAACACGACAATGGTAAGCAAAATAGAAAGGCCAGCGATGATCAACACCCGCCTGACAGTCCAATAAGACGGCGGCTTCTCATTCCATTTCAAATATAAGTTTCGGTATTCATCCGTTTTTACGTACTCTTTGAGTTCGCGATTTAGCTGATTGAGCAGAGTGCTATTCTTCGGCGAAACGGCAATTGCCTGCTTCATTGTGGCTACAGGATCACCGACCGTCCTTATCCTATCTTCGATGTCCGATATCCGGGCCAGATACCATGTCGCCTCGGTATTGTTAATGAAGGCATCAATGCGACCCGCCAGCAGATCGAAGATCCCCTCAGTAAGCCCTTGATATTCTATTGTAGAGATGCCGACCTGCTCTTTTGCATACCGGAGAGCAATGCCACCAGAAATTGCTCCCGTCTTTATGCCAGGGGAAAGTCTCGTCGTGGTTTTATCCTGCGAGCGAGCGAAAACGGATATTTGCGGGACGTTGATGATTGCTCCAAAGAGCAGATAGGCTTTTCGCTCCTCTGAGATGCCTATGCCGGGAATAACATCCACCTCACCAAGTTTGATCATGGTAATCAGATCCGACCAAGTGTGGCCAAAGATGTAGGTGACTCTAAATCCTGCCTTCCCGGCGATTCGATTGAAAACATCGACTGTGAATCCAACTGCCTGACCGGTTTTTTGATCTTGAAAATTGAAGGGCGGTAAATCATGGATGATGGCAGCCCGTATTTCAGGCAGTTGGGGCAGCTCTCCTGTATACTCGCTGGCGAAAACAGGATTATTGAGGATACCCCCTATGATCGTAATATTAAAGAAAAGTATCGCAATGAAGAAAAACACGAATTTTCTTGTCGGGACAAGAGTGCTCAATCGGATTCCTTAACTTTTTGATATCCTTTTCGAGGTTGGTCATCATCAATGGCAGCGCGCGTTATCGCACCGACTCTTTGCTGCTGTTTGGGACACGTCCTTGCCGTTACCATTCCGACCATAATTCCCCTGTTTAGTCAAATAGTTTTTTAGAATGCCTCTCCCATCCGGCAGTAAGCTTCTGTGCATGTCCGCCTTCAGAACCTTCTTGTCCGCCTTGCCGATGTGGGTGAGCGGAATGCTGTCGATAACCTCGAGTCGCTCGGGCAACTGGAGCACCGAAGCCCCCACGCTCTTGAGATGGGCAATCAGCTTCCGCAAAGTGAGAGGCTCGCCCTTTCTTTGAGCTGAACGTAGGCGCAGATCAGCTCTCCCAGGGACCAGTCGAGCATGCCGATCCGAGACAGCCGTTGAGCTGGCCCTCGAGCCCCTGTAGATCGATGATCTTGCCCGCATCAGTGGTATTGACCACGCGCAGCTGGTCTACCTTGCCGATCTCCGTATCCACCTCGACCTCCACAAAGGATATCATGAAGTTGGACAGCGTGTAATCCTGTTCGAACCGTCCGTAGCCCATCGCCGTGCGATCGATCCCCATGGCCTTCCAGTGTATCTTCCTCTCGGGCTGGCCTTTCATGAAAATCCCATCGTCCTCCGTGTCGAGATCTTCAGGCCTTGCCTGCAGTTGGGGGGCGATAAGGGTAAAGAGTTTTTCTTTGGCGTCTTCAGTGGCCACGATGACGGCGCTGCCGATGGCGTAGGTGCCGCGGGAAACCGCGGGTCCAAACTCATAAGGGGTCATCAGCGAATCAGCGGACGACAAGGAGAGGTGCTCCAAGGGAATCTGAAGCACTTAGGCCACCATCTTGGCGAAGTTGCTCCTTTGCCCCTGCCGTGTTCGGTGGAGTAGGAGACGACAAGGTCAGTGCCATCGGGGTGCAGGCACACATATTTCCATAGAACAGAACCGAGCAACTTGATATCGTTCAGTAATTTTGCTTTGCCTGTGTGATCTCCCGTCCATCCTTCTGGGGCGTCACCTGGCCGATGAATCGGTACTGGCCGGTCACGGCGCTCACCTTACATTTCCAGAGGCGGCCAGCACGGCCCTCTTCCTGCTTCGGTGTCTTCATGGACCATATCTTTTGTACATATTGGTGACAATCATCAGGGACTTTTAAAATTGTAGGAGAGACTATGCCACGCCTATCCTTATTGAACATATTATTTTTGACATTCATCTCAGCTTTATGTATAAGAAAAGGAAAAAGGTTAGTGATATCTGAAAATTTAGAGGAGGATTGTATGAAAAAACTGTTTTTGGTCGCCCTGGCAGCGTTTTTTCTCGCCGGCTGCGGCGCCGCGGCAAGAGAATCCGGGTTTTACCAGCACGATACCATGTACAAAGACTGGGAGCACTTGAAATTCAGCATTTGCGGCTATTCCAAGGCGGATAAAAAGGATGCCCAGGAGTCAAAGGTCGGTAATTGGTGGGGACAAGAGGTAACGGTCAACGGAAAATAGTGAGTTAAATACGGCAGATTCATTGTTCCGATCTCCCCATCGCTGAAGCAATGAGTCGGCAGGGGATTGAAACCCTGCCCTGCTTTCTTGACTTTATCGTACATGCATGAGCAGGGGGAATGGCATCTTTTGGCGATTCCATTCCCCCATAATCCCGTCCTTCTCCAATATCTCGTTTTTATATAAATATTGTGCCTTTGCCAGATAATCATCATCCCCGATAGAGATCGTTTTCTTTGTGGGTTTTGATAAATCATCCTTAATCAGTGATATGAAAGGAGAATGGCTTTGACTTTAAAAACATTTGCATTGCTGCTGGTTTTTGCTGTTTTGGCCCTGTTTGCCATTGTCAACTGGAGTTCGTTTATGGCTCCAACCAACCTGTGGCTGCTGGCTGCATCAATCAATGCACCCCTCGGATTGATTCTACTTGGATTCATAATAGTGATTTCCCTGCTTTTTTTAATTTATATCGCATATCTGCAAACCATTCAGCTCTCAGAGACAAGGCGTTTCAACAAGGAATTGAAACTGCAGCGCGAACTTGCCGAAAATGCAGAGACATCCAGAATTACGGGGCTTCATGAATTTCTTAAAGCAGAATCAGCCAAAACCGAAGGCAAAGCCAGAGAATCGCAAACCGAACTGCAAAACCGCTTCGACCAGCTCGACCGTGATCTCCGCTCCGTAATCGAGACAACGGGAAATACGCTTGCCGCGTACATGGGTGAGCTTGAAGATCGCCTGACGAAACAACAAATGCGCGAATAATTTCTCTGGCATGCGTTAAACGGAAATGCTGCAATCCAGGATTGTCTGATTTCTCCAGGCGTAACCAGCCGACAGGAAGTTTGCATGATAGTTAAGACTTTGAGTTCCGCAATCATCGGCATCGATTCCTTCCCCGTTGAGGTTGAAGTGGATATAACAGCGGGGCTGCCCCAATTTTCCACGGTCGGCCTTCCGGATGCTTCAGTCCGGGAAAGCAAGGAACGTATCAAGGCCGCCATCAATAATTCCGGCTATAAATTCCCTTCTCATCACGTAACTATAAACCTTGCCCCGGCCGACATGAAGAAGGAAGGCACCTCTTTCGACCTGCCGATCGCGATGGCGATCCTGGCGGCGCAGGGGATGGTTTCCACCGAACCTCTGGAAAAATATCTTCTTATAGGGGAGCTTTCATTGGACGGCAGCGTCAAGGGTGTTCACGGGGCTCTTTCCGCCGCCTTCACCTCCAGACAGCTCGGAATAACGGGGATTGTACTCCCCAGAGAAAATGCCGGTGAAGCGGCGCTGGTCGAAGGAATCGACGTAATCCCGGTCGATTCCCTGTCCGACATAGTTGAATTTTTCGGAGGGCGCCGGGAAATCAACCCGTTTCATGTCGATATCGACGCGCTATTCCGTCAAAACAGCAACTATCCCTTTGATTTCAGCGAAATCAAAGGACAGGAACAGGCCAAGCGGGCAATCGAAGTCGCCGTCGCGGGCGGACATAATATCATGATGATCGGTCCTCCCGGTTCAGGAAAAAGCATGCTCGCCCAGAGGATAGTTACCATTATTCCGGATTTTTCGTTGAGCGAGGCAATCGAAACAACGCAAATATACTCGGTGGCGGGGCTATTGAACCGCAGA